>Ga0182013_10000096_pt1 | contig 104684 bp, 106 predicted proteins | sample 612S2MmetaG_FD_120487 | JGI IMG/M metagenome (GOLD analysis project Ga0182013, IMG submission 120487) | Permafrost microbial communities from Stordalen Mire, Sweden - 612S2M metaG | ecosystem: Environmental > Terrestrial > Soil > Wetlands > Permafrost | place: Sweden: Stordalen | collected...
GTGCCGATTCGTGCGGATGCGCGTTCGCCCAAATGGCGGCTAGCTTCATCGCGGCGACGAACTTGCGCGCCGCATCGGGATTTTTGGTGACCCAGTCGTTGGTGCTGAACCAGATCGACGAACGTACGGCATCGCGTTCTACTACGTTTCGACGAACGTCGCACCCACCCAGCCGTCCTGCACCGGTAGCGCCGGGCTTCCCACTCCCACGCCGGTCCCAACTGCGACCCCGACGCCCCTGGCGCCGAATGCCATTGGATTGACTCCGCCGTCTCTCTCGGTGCCGTACGGAGGCTTCGGGACGATCGTTGTTCAGGCGGGGGACCAAATGGGGCCAAACCTACTCGACGTTTCGGCCAGTTGTGGGGAGGTCCAGACCACGTTTCCTGGCCAAATACCGGCGCCCACGACCGTGCTTTATTTAGGGCCTGGGTCAAACGGTGGCGGAGATATAACGTTTTATGCACCGACGGCGGCGAGTACGACGACCTGCATACTGACGTTCACGATACCCTACAATCCTCGCGGATACATTGTACCGGGGCCGTACACCGTGACGCTCACCGGCACACCGCAGACGCAGGCGCCGGTGGCCGCTTCGCCGGCGACCGTATCGCTGACGAGCACGACCGGGTCGTCGACATTCACGGCGTCGCAAACCGGTTTCACCGGCGCGTTTACGACGAACGGGACGACGGCGTGTAGCGGCGTTGCAACGGCGTCCGTCGGTACGACGAATACCGCCACCAACAGCGCGACGGTCACGGTGACGGGCGTGAGTCCGGGCGGCTCGTGCACGCTGACCGTGAGCGGCGCGAGCGGCAGCACACCGGCCACCGTCAAGATCAACGTGCCGATCACCGGCACGATAACGGGCAGTTAGGAGGCGCGACAGTGAAGAACATCGTCTCGGTCTTCATCGCTTCCGCGCTGGGCCTCGCATTCGCGGGTTGCGGTGGTGGCGGCTCCGGAGCACTATCGTCGCCGCAGCCATCGACCGCAAGTCACGGCGGATCGTCGAGCGCACAGAACGTCACGATCAACGTGAGCGTTCCGGGCCGGACGACGGCGGCGAAACGGCGCGCGGCCTACGTCGGTTTCGGCACGCAATCGATAACGGTCGGCGTCGTCGCGCAAGGTACGACGCCGGCGCCGCCGGCTGCGAGCACGACGGGCACGTGCAATATGACGACGCTGCAATGCTCCGCGTCGATCGCGGTGTTTGCCGGCAGCAACACGTTCACCGTGAACCTGTACGACGGGACCGGCGGCACGGGGAATCTGCTCTCGACGGGATCGTCGACGGTGACGATCAGTCCGACGAACGCAGCGGTCTCCATGACGTTCAACGGCGTTCCAAGCGCGGTAACGGTGAGTCCGTACATTTTCACCGGCGGCTACGGCGAAACGACGACGCTAGCGCTGGCGATTCTGGACGCCGACGGCAACTTGATCGTCGGGCCGGGACAGTTCTCCAATGCGAACGGGAATCTGCTCTCGATCACGCTGGCATCGTCGTCGACGCATGTGGCGCTCTCACAGACCACCTTCAGCACGCCGCCGGCGAATGGCATCGCTCCAACGACGTTCTCGGCGACGTACGACGGTACGGCGATCGCCTCGCCGGTGACCGTGACTGCGGCGATCGGTAGCGGCGCGGCGCAACCCGCCGGATCGTTGGTGATCGCGACGTCGCCGATGGGAATCGCATTGAGCTCGGGTATGCTGCCGCTTACGTCCGGCGGGACGGGAACGGTGCAACTCATCGATCCGGGGTTCACGGGAACGTTCACGGCGAACGCGGCGGCCTGCGCTGGAGCGGCGACGGCCAGTTCAACCGCGCCGACGGGCCCGTACGCGACGTTCACGGTGAGCGGCGTCTCGTCGACTGGCGGGCTGCCGTGCCCGATCATGTTCTCGGACGGCACGACCCCGAGCGTTCCCCTCCTGGTCACGGTGATGTAAACGAACGGTCGGCGGAGGGTGTACCCGTTGTCCATCGCTTGATGCCGGGAATAGAAAACGAAGCAGCGACTCGGAAATCTCGAGACGCGGGTCGAGAGCCTCGAAACGGAAGTTCAAACGGTTAAGACCGATCTCCGATCATTTCGCGGCGAATTCGAATTAAATAGTCAGCGACGTCTTCGGGCATTTACGTTCCGTCCAGCAGTAATTGACTGATCGTGCAGATCGCACCGGCAGGGTCCGCTACGACGGCGCGACGGAAAGGGGCGGCTGCGAATGGGGGCGCGATGACTGCACCGCCGTTCAGCGTGACGCGTTCGACGGCTGCATCGAGATCCTCGATCCAGAAATCGACCGACCAGTGATCCGCAGCGATGCTCGGGTCATGGATGGCCACCGCTACGACATCGCGCGGAACCGGCTGCTGCGCAAGACCACCAACGTAGCCCGGTAATCGAAACAAAGCTCCGCCCGCGAACGGCTCCGCGTTCCATCCGAACACCGCTTTGTAGAAGCTCTGCTCGCCCGGAAGATCGCGCGTCCGCAGCGTGCTCATAGCCCAAGCGCGGGGCTCGTTGATGCGCTGCGCACCGCTGCGGTCGCACGGTTCCCATAATCCGAACGACGCACCGGCCGGCCCCTCGACGATGGCGAGGCGTCCCGCCGGCCGCGCGTCCAGCGGCGCGACGATAATCTTGCCGCCGGCCGCGACCACGCGTCGCACGGACGTCTCGAGATCATCGACGCACATGTACGTCGTCCAAGCCGCTTCGGCGATTCCGCTCGCCGGCAGCGTTGCAACTCCCGCGACATCGTCGCCATCGAGCTGCGCAACAAAATACTCGCCGCCGTCGGGCATCGGCCCCGGACCGATGCCGTCCCATTCGAAAAGCGCCCGATAAAACGCCAGCGCCGCGCGCGGGTCGGGTTGCAACGTCTCCACCCAGCAGGGGACGCCGGGCGGATACGTTCTCTTCGCGGTCAGCTGCGCACCATTGCAACGGGTGCGACGCTGACCATCCAGCGCACGCCGAATTTGTCGCTCGTCATGCCGAACTTGCGCGCGAAGAACGTTTCCTCGAACGGCATCATGACGCTGCCGTCCTCGGCGAGTTTTTCAAAAATGCTCGCCGCGCGAGCTTCGTCGTCCACGTCGATCGCGATCGCGACGTTGCCGCCGATCGCGCTCTCGCGCCCGGGCGGCGCGTCCATTACGTCAACTTCTCCGAACGGCGTGCTCAGCCGGCCGTACAGAATCTTGTCTTCCCATCCCGGCGGCACGAATTCCGCTGCCGGCGAGCCGCCGAATCGCATGACGTTGAGGTCGCCGCCGAGCGCCGCCTGGTAATGCTCGAGTACGTCTGCTGCGTTACCGGCGAAGTTCAAGTTGGGTCGCATTTGCATGAGTCGTGTCCTTCCATTGGTTCTAGGTGGAAATGGGAAGTTGGGTCTCAAGATAGCGGTGCAAGTGCGCGATGCAGTCTGCAGCCACCGCCGGGTCGCCGTGCGCTTTCGCCAGAATGAACGCACCCTGAATCACGGCTTGGGTAAACAGTGCCATGCTCTCCGCGGTCCACTCCGCGCTCGGCGCATACGCGCGCTTCGCGGCCTCCAAATCTTGGGCGACGTCATCGGCATGAAGGCGAATGTGCGTATCGCAAGCGTCACGGATCAGCGGATGCGTTGCGTACGTCTCCCCAACCATCGTGCCGAGCAGGCACGTGAAGTCCGCGAAATTACCTTGCAATAACGCGGCTCGCAGATCGACGTACCGCAAGACCCGGTCGCGCGGATCGGGCTCATCCCGATAGGGTGCCGCGTCAAACAGCGCGGCCGCGCCGGCCGAGAAATACTCGGCAGCAGCCACCGCGAGAGCTTCTTTATCCGGAAAGTAGTGAAAGAAGCTGCCCTTGCTCAGGCCCGCTGCGCGGCAGATGTCATCGACGGTCGCAGCGCTGTACCCCTTGGTCCGGATGACCGTGAGGGCCGCATCGAGCAGCTTCGTCTTGCCGTCAGGCTTCGCCGAGACCGTCATACCGTAAACTCCATACCAACTAGTCGGTTTATCCTAGCGGCGAGCCGCAGCCTCTGTCAAGCCCCCCGCGTTTCATTGAACGAAAGCGAGTGTGCGGACATGTTCACGACGGACCTACACGGCAAAACCGCAGTTGTCTCGGGCTCGACCGCCGGCATCGGCTATGCCACGGCGGTCGCGCTCGGAGGCCTTGGTGCGCGTGTCGTCATCACGGGCCGCACCGCAGACCGTGTCGCGCGTGCGGTTCGGCAAGCAGCGGCTGCCGGCGCGAGCGACGTCATCGGCGTGCACGGCGATCTAACGACCGCAGCAGGGGTCGACAATCTTTTCAAAGCCGTGCCGGCAGCCGACATCCTGGTCAACAACCTCGGCATTTTCGAGCCGCGCGCGTTTGAAGACATCGACGACGCCGATTGGATGCGGTTTTTCGAGGCGAACGTGTTAAGCGGCGTACGGTTGTCGCGTGCGTATCTGCCCGGCATGCGCGCGCGCAATTGGGGCCGCGTGGTGTTTGTATCGAGTGAATCGGGCCTGCAAATACCCGTCGAAATGATTCACTACGGCGTAACAAAGACCGCGCAAATTGCACTCGCTCGCGGCCTCGCCGAGTCGGTTGCCGGAACCGGCATCACCGTCAACAGCGTGCTGCCGGGACCGACTCGCTCCGAGGGCGTCGGCACGTTCGTTGCGCAACTCGCGCAACAACAGGGCATCGACGAGGCCGAAATGGAGCGCCGGTTCTTTGAATCTGCGCGGCCGTCCTCACTGCTGAAGCGCTTTCTGACGACCGATGAAGTCGCGAACGCGATCGCCTACCTGTGCACGCCCGCCGCTTCGGGGACCACGGGTTCGGCCATGCGCGTCGATGGGGGAGTCGTGCGCGCCATCCCATAAGTCGCTACTCGATGGCCACCCCACAAACGGGAATCTTTGCGCTCGGCGATGCAGCGCACATCTACCTCGAATTCTCGGTGCCCCCGGGGACGGATGCCGAGCGTTTTGTCCGCGAGGTGGTTTCGATTCACGAGCCCCGCACCACGGTCGGCGGCGTCAACATCGTCATTGGCTTCCGGCCCGAACTCTGGCGCTCGGTCGCCCCGAATGATACCCCGGAAAAGCTCACGGGATTCAATGAGCCGCTCGCGGGCTCCGCGGGATACTCGATGCCGGCAACGCAGGCGGATCTGTGGCTATGGATCGCCGGAGCATCGTACGACGTCGTGTTCGACCTGGCTCGCGATGCGGTTGCGAAGCTGGCCCCGTATGCGAAAATCGAACGCGAACTCGACGGCTGGTCGTACCGGCACAGCCGCGATCTCACCGGCTTCGAAGACGGTACGGAAAACCCGGCACTCATGATTGCCCCCAGCGTTGCCACGATCCCCGACGGTGAACCGGGCGCCGCCGGAACGGTTCTACTCTACCAGCAATGGCAACATCAAACATCGGAGTGGGAAGCGCTTCCGGATGACGCGCAAGAGCGTGTCATGGGCCGGACCAAAGCCGACAGCACCGAGTTCGCGGAAGACGTCATGCCGGCCGACTCGCACGTGTCGCGTACGACAGTCGATGAGGATGGCGAGGAGCGTAAGATCTTCCGCCGCAACACTGCCTACGGGAACGTTACGACGCACGGAACGGTCTTCGTCGGCTTCAGCGCCGACCAGCAGCGCCTCGACCGCATGTTGCGCCGCATGGCCGGAGCCGAAGACGGCCTGCGCGACGCGCTGACGCGGTATACTACACCGTTAACCGGAGCCTATTACTTCGTTCCGTCACTGCAGGCGCTGCAACGCTTCGCGAACGTCGAGTAATGCGCGGCGCCGAGCGCGTCGCCGCGCTGGCCATCAGCTTCGTATCTTCGTTCGCGGTCGCGAACGCACAAAGCGCTACGCCCACAGGTCCGTGCGAACAACCCGGCAATATCGGCGCGATCGTCGACCGGCCCGGACTCGGCCGCCCGACCGCCGATAACGGCTCTCCGTGTGTTGTTCCCTCCTCGCAAGTCGTCGTTGAAGCCGGTTATCGCGCGCAGTCGACACCAGGCCAGAGCGGCTCGAGCACCCTCGACACGTATCCGCTCGTGCTGCTGCGCGCCGGCCTCGGTGGCCACGCGGAACTGATCGTGCAGCCTCCGGCAATTTCCACGCGCAGCGGCGCCGCACTCGGCGGCACGTTCGTACCGGCCCACGGCTTGCAAGACACCGGCGTTGGAGTAAAGTGGATGCTCGCCGATCGGCCGCGCTTCCAGGATGCGGTCGAGGCGTTCATCTCGGTGCCAACGGGTACGCCGCTCGGCACGACAGGCTTTTCCGCGGGCGCTCCAACGTACACGCTAACGTATACGGCTAGCTTCACGCTAACCGGAAATCTCAGCCTTTCCGTAACCCAAAACGCAATCGCGGGTGCTGCGCCACTCGATCCGGCGGGCGCAACGCGCTTCTTCTCCTATCAGCCCTCACTGACGATCGGCTACGCCTTCGCGCCGAATTTCACGCTGCTGGCCGGCGATCAAATCGCCGCGCCGCTCGCTCCAGGTGCGGGGACCGGCAATCGCGCGTTGATCGCGATCCAACGCGTCCTCTCGCCGGCAATCGTTCTCGACGTCGACTACGAAGTCAACGCGTTGCCGGCAGCCCCGGCATTCCGCCAACACGCCTTCGGGGCGGGAGTAGGCCTACAACTCTGATTGGAACATCGCGATCGCCTCGGCGAAGGCTTCGTCCGTCACCTTCGGATCCCAGCGCGCGCCGACGTCGCGCATGAACGCGTGCGCCGCATCATATAAGGAGATGCGGTAACGAATCGCCGTTGCGCCTAAGCCTGCGGCAACCACATCGCGGCCGGCAGCATCCGTATGCGGATCGGCGGTGCCGAACACGATTAGCAAGTATCCGCGAACCTGTTCGGCCAGTGCCAGCGATCCTGCGTCCGCATCCCCTGCGAGTTCGCCATCATGCAAACCCGTCGGATAGAAGCACGCCGTCGCTTTGACGGCCGGCGAAAGCCCTGCTCGAAACGCGAGGTGTCCGCCGAGGCAGAACCCCACGGCGCCGATCGCGCCGGGAACAACGCGCGCGTCGTTCTTGAGGAACGCGATCAGCACGGTGATGTCTTCGTCGAAATCGCGTACGCGCATACGCTTCGCGTCGCCCATGCCGCGATCGCGGCCCGGATCGTCAAACGCGATCGCCGTTCCGGGCGCCTCAAAACGCCAATAGATCTCGGGTGCGGCCACGACGAAACCGTAACTTGCGAAACGCATCGCCATGCGCTGCGTCGACTCGGTCATTTGAAAGATATCGGAATAAAACGCCAGCGCGGGATACGGGCGATCGTCGTCGGGCCGCGCGATGAACGTGCGCATGACGCCCCCCTCGCGTGGCAGGTCGACTGTCTCGATACGAACGCGCATTAGCCTTCTTCTGCCCTGTTGCAGGACTGTTTGCGCTCTCTAGATGAGAGGCGATCTGTTCTTCTCGCGCAGTTAGCGAGACGTACGACTATATCCGGCTTGTGGATCAACGAACATGACTGCACAAAAGTACGGCTACTCCGGCAAGACCTCACCGATCAGGGCATACGCGATTTGGTGCTGCCCACCGGCTTCGTCGACGTGAAAGTCGCGGCCGTCGATGAGAATTGGTCGGCGCTGAAGTTTCTCAGGAGGACGCGCTCCGTTCAAAAGGAGAAACCTCCGCGATGAAGCCTTCCGTTACGATCATGTCGATCGCCGACATCGAACTCTTTCAGACCGGAATCGGCCGCGAAGGCCGCATGGCGGTGAAACAGTTTCCGCTCGAGACCGGCGTTCCGGGCGTCGATATGGAGTTCTCGTGGAATTCCTACGAAAAAGGCTACGGTACGCCGCGCCACAGGCACACCTTCGATCAATTTCGCTTCGCCCTCGAAGGCGACCGTGAAATCAAGGACGGGTATCTGAAGCCGGGCGACTTCGGCTTCTACCCTGAGGGCGTTTCGTACGGGCCGCAACTGCAAACGGAACCGAGTACCGGACTCGGTCTGCAGTTTCAAGGCGCAGCCGGCATTCCGTATTTGCGGCACGACGATCTAAACAAAGCGGCGACCGCGCTAAAGGCGGAGGGCGGTACGTTCGCGGGCGGCGTTTACACGCGCGTACTTCCCGATGGCAAAAAGATCACCAAAGACGGCCACGCCGCTTGCTTTGAATATCTCACCGGCAAGAAGATTGAATTCCCCAAGCCGCGCTTCGCGGCGCCGATCGTCATGCATTCGGCGGCGGCGCAGTGGACGCCCGACCGCAATCTTCGCGGCGTCGAACACAAGCACTTGGGATCATTCGGCGTGCGCCGCTCGGGCGGACGCTTCACCCGGCTCAAGCCCGGCGCTACGCTCCCCGCGCACGTACAGGAAGACGCGGAGATCCGTTATCTGATCCACGGCTCGATAACCTATGATGGAAAGACGTGGCAAGGCGGCGAGACCGCCGACCAGGGCACGTATATGTGGATTCAGGCCGGCGCCGAGGTGCTCGAAATCGGATCGCCCGACGGCGGCTCGTTCTTCGTCATCGAGCTTCCGATGCTCGCCGACATCGCCGTCGAACAAGCGCTGGCGCGCGAGCTACAGCCCGCCTAAAAGCCCTTCGTCACCAGATCGGATGCTTTGACGGCGGTGGAAAGCATGCCGGTCTGCAAACCGGCGTCAAGAATCGGTTGAATGAGCCGCGGATCGAGCGCGGAGTCGGTATACGTAGCGCGTCGCATCGTGCGAAAAACCGCGGGATCGCCCTTCGCGTATTTTGCTAAAATTGCAGCCGACTCGTCGCGGTGACCGTTCGCCCAGCGGCCGGCTTCGTAAATCGCGTCGGCAAAGCGGCGAGCGAGATCGGGATTCGCCTTGAGCCAATCGGTGCGCGCGATCCAGAGGCCGATGAAAAAGCGCGGGGCGACCGCGGCAAACGGATCGCCGAAGATGCGCGCGTCATTCTGCAGCGACTGCGTCATGATGGGCTCGGGCGGCGTCGCGGCATCGATGCGGCCTTGCGCGAGCGCACCCAGCATCACCGTCGGCGGGTTAACCTCAACGAACTTCACCTTGGTGGGATCGGCGCCGTTCTTCTGCAGCCAGATCGCCGTTGCAGCTTGCAACTGATCGCCAAGCCCCGGCAAGCCGATCGTCTTCCCTTCGAGATCCTTGGGCGTGCGCAAGGGTGAGTTTTTCGGCACAACGAGCAGCGTCGCGGGCGAGGCTGCCGTATAGAGTCCGCCCCCGGCGAAGGTGGAGATGGGTATGCCCTTCACGTACGCTTGCGCGATCGAGACGGGGTTCGCAACACCGATATCCACGCCGTTGCCTGCAACGGCCGCGAGTGCGACCGCACCGGCGTTGTTCACAACGAACTCGACGCTGATCCCGTGCTTCGCAAAAAACCCCAAGTCTTGTGCGTAGTAGGCTTCCCCGTACGAGTCGGTCGGAAAGCAGGCTAGGCGCAACACCGGCGCCGTCTGAGCGTACGCCGGCAACGCGGCAGCTAGCAGCAACGCCGCTAGGGCAGCGGCGCGACAAACGCGTTTCATCTAGTGATACTTGCGAGCGACTTTGACGACCACATCGTAGAGCTGCTTCACTTGCGGCTTGTCGCTAAGAACATCGGCGGCGACGTGCGATTCAAGATCGTGCACGGCTTTCAACTGCGCCGGGGTGAAATCGGCCATCACCCCGCCGGCCGCGACCCACGCCGCGCTCGATGATTTTATAAACGCGACCGTATAAGGAAAGATGTCATGGCTCACGGCGCGGCCATCATCAACGACGATGCGCTGCAAGTCGGCCGGCAGGGTCTGATACCATTCTTTGGACACCACAACGACCACCGCCAGAATCGACATGTTTATCGGCGCGAAGTACTTCGCCGTATCGTAGTATTTCAAGGCGGTCGTTGTGGTGATGCCGGAAACCGTTCCGTCGATCGCGCCCTGCTGCAGTGCGGGCATCACTTGATCGAGCGGCATCGGGACGCCCGTTACCCCTAAACTCTTCATGAGCGCCTCTTGCATCGCGCCGCCGTAGTCGCGAATCTTCATGCCTTTGAGATCGGTGACGTCGCGCACCGGGCGACGCGTGTTCACGCCGTTGTCGGCGTAATAGTAGAGGCCGATCCCCTTGAGGCCCTTGGCTTCGCCGAGCGCGAGAAACGGAACGTTGAGTTCCGGGTCCTCGAGCGTTCGCTGCGCTTGTTCGGGCGATTCGAACAGCGCCGGCGCACCGAGGACTTGGTAGCGCGGATCGACGCCGGCAAAAAACTCGGCCGGTCCGGCGTAGCCTTGAATCGAGCCGAATTGCGTATCTTCGATCATACGCGGAATCGAACCCAACTGGCTCGCGGGATAGATCTGCACTTCGATACGGCCCTTCGAATCGCGCTCGACCGCCGTTTTGTAGCGCTTTAACCATTCATGCTGCTGGTCGTTGACCGTCGCGATCCCCATTTTCATGACGATCGTTGCCGCCGCTGCCGGCGAGTGCAGGGTCGCCACGGAACCCGCCGCAATCGTTAGCGCGCAGAACAGCGGAGCGAATCGCTCCTTTACCTTAAGCATGGATTGCCTCCGTTGGTAAACAAGTGGCCGCGATGAAGACGTTACTGCTCCTTGCGCTCTCGTCCTTGCTGGTGACGCCCGCCGGAGCGCAAACCACGGCTGCGCCTTCAACTTTCATCACGCTGGGAACGATGGCCGGACCGATCCCGAGTGCCGTACGCTCGCAGCCGGCGAACCTTCTGCTAACGGGCGATCAGGCGATTCTTATCGACGCCGGTGACGGCGCTGCCGAGCAGTTGGCCAAGGCGGGCGTCGCGCTGACGCGGATTCATACGATTTTTCTGAGTCACATGCACTTCGATCATATCGGCGGACTCTTCGCAGTGCTCGGAATGCGTTTTCAGATCAACAGTCCCGGAGTCGTAACGGTCTATGGTCCGCCCGGCACGAAGCGCTTGGTCGATGGACTCGTTGCAGCGTCGCAACCGTTTGCAGAAAGCGGCGCCGGCATTCCAGGGCAGATCCTCCGGCATCCTGAGGACAGTGTTGCGGTCGTCGAAATAACCGGCGGCCAAACGGTCACCGTCGGCAACGTGCGGGTCACCGCAACAACGAATACGCATTACAGCTACCCCGAAGGAAGCGCCGATGCTGCCCGCTTTCAGTCGCTGTCATTTCGTTTCGATCTGCCCGGCCGGTCGATCGTGTATACGGGCGATACCGGGCCGAGCGTGAACGTCGAACGCCTGGCGCGCGGCGCCGACCTGCTGGTATGTGAAGTGATCGATCCCGATGCCGCGATCGCGAGCATCTTGCGCGTCACACCGAATATCCCGCCGCCGGCACTTGCGATCATCCGGCAGCATATGACCGAGCAGCACCTTACGCCCGACCAGGTCGGCAAGTTGGCCCGCGCCGCCGGGGTAGGGGAGCTCGTGCTCACGCATAACGCTCTTCGGGACGATGGCGCCGAACAGGCGAAGGCCACGATCGCGCAAGCCTATTCGGGCACCGTCGCCATCGCCCACGATCTCGATCGCTTTTAGGACACGCTACGATGAACGACCACGAAGATCACGACCACGGCTCGGAACTCGGCGAGATGCAGCTGCGCGTGCGCGCACTCGAAACGATCCTCATCGAAAAACGCTACGTCGATCCGGCCGCACTCGACGAGATCGTCGAAACGTTCCAAACGCGCATCGGCCCGCGTATCGGCGGCCGAATCGTTGCGCGTGCGTGGAGCGATCCGGACTTCAAACGGCGCTTACTCGAAGACGCGACGGCCGCCGTCAATGCCGAAGGACACGCGAGCCCGGTCGGCAGCCACCTCATCGCGGTTGAGAATACACCGGGGGTCCATAACATGGTGGTCTGCACGCTTTGCTCGTGCTATCCGTGGGAAGTGCTGGGACTTCCGCCGGTGTGGTACAAGTCGGCACCGTATCGTTCGCGCGCCGTCCGCAATCCGAAGGGGGTGCTCGCCGATTTCGGTGTCACGCTGCCGCCCGATACGGCAATCCGCGTATGGGACTCGACGGCCGAGACGCGCTTCATCGTGCTGCCGATGCGGCCGGCGGGCACGGATCGTTTCAGCGAGGACCAACTCGCTGCGCTCGTTACGCGCGATAGCATGATCGGAACGGGCGTCGCACTACAGCCCGAGGATGTAGCGCAATGAACTCCATCCACGATATGGGCGGCATGGACGGTTTCGGCGCTGTTCGCGCGGAACCGGACGAACCTGCCTTTCACGCGCCGTGGGAAGGACGCGTGCTCGCGATGCAGCGCGCGATGGGCTATGCTCGTCTTTGGACGATCGATCAATCGCGCGCCTCAATCGAGATGCTGGATCCGGCTCTGTATCTCACGGCTTCCTACTACAAAAAGTGGTTCCTCGCGCTCGAACATCGTCTCCGTATGCACGGGTTGATCGGTCCCGATGAGCTAGCCGCCGGCAAGTCGTTGCGCCCGGGCGTGCAGCTCGAACGCACGCTCTCCGCGGCCGATGCAGGCGCAATGAAACGCGGAGAGTTTGCGCGTCCGGCTACGGCCCAACCGCAATTCCGACCGGGCGATCGCGTGCGCACGCGCAACCTCAACCCCGCGACGCACACGCGCTTGCCGCGCTATGCGCGCGACAAGGTCGGTACGGTTGAGGCGAATCGGGGCTGCCACGTCTATCCCGATACCGCCGCAATTGATGCGGGTGAAAACCCGCGGTGGCTCTATACCGTCACGTTCGCGGCGTCGGAACTATGGGGCGATGACGCCGATCCGGCCATCACGGTTTCGATTGAAGCGTTCGAACCATATCTGATGCCGGGATGAACGAACCGCCGGCGGACCTCATCGCCTTCCCGCGCGATACCGATGGTCCGGTGTTCCGCGAACCGTGGGAGGCACAGGCGTTTGCGATGACGCTGGCGCTCTACGATCGCGGAATCTTCACCTGGCCGCAGTGGGCGGCGATTCTCGCCGACGAAATCAAACGCGCCCAAGCCGCAGGCGATCCCGACACGGGCGAAACGTTTTACCGGCATTGGCAAAGTGCGCTGGAGCGCATCGTCGCCGAAAACGGCCTCACCGATCGCGAATCGCTGGCACGCTACCACGATGCATGGGACCACGCCGCCGACCGGACGCCGCACGGCTCACCGATCGAACTCAAACCTGAGGATTTCGTAAACTAGCACGCGCTTGGGCCGGCACGCGATTGGGTATCGCTCAGCACGCGCGCGCGATTCCTAAGAGAGGCCGGCCGCCGGTGCTGAGAATTCCCTTCTATCTTCTGCTCGGACTCCTATTGCTGCTCATCGGCGTCGCCGCAGGCTGCGGCGGTGGCGGCGGTGGTTCATCGCCGGGCGCGCCGGCGCCGATCGTTTCTAACGTCATCGCCTCGCCCACCCCGACGCCGCTCGTGAACGGCACGCCGAACACCCTCACGGTCGTGGATTATTTCACGGGCGCTCAAATCAGCGGCGCCGTGGTGAAGATCGACGCGGCTCCCGTAGCAAGCGCCGGCGGCGTCTATTCCACGGCCGTTGCAGCCGGATTGCACGCGCTACAGATAACGGCGAGCGGCTACGCGACGTTCAATGGAGCGATTCAATCACCGGGCGGCGCGTCGATCCGCACGATCAAAGCGTTCCCCGTTACGTCCGCCATGAGCGCGTGGCTCGCGCAAGTCAACGCCGACCGCGCATCTAACGGCGGGAATCCGGTGCAACTCGACGACATGCTGTCGATCGCCGCTTACGATCATGCGGCCGACATGGGCACCCAAGGCTACGTCGCGCATTGGGACCCGCACGGCTTTGCGCCGACAACACGCTCCGTACTGCTGGGCTCGATGCTCCTTGCCGCAGAAAATATCGCCAGCGGCTACAGCAACTGGACGGCTGCCGAACAAGCGTTCATGTCCGAAAAGGCTAACCTTCCGCATCAAAACGTGTCCGACTGCCCGACCGACGATGCCGCCGCAGGACACTATTGCAACATCACCTGGCCGAGCCACAATTGGGTTGGACTCGCGATCGTCGACGTTCCCGGATCGCCGTCGAATCTCTACTACGATCAGGAGTTCGGTGACTTCTATGCGATGTACGATACGTCGGTAGTAGCGCCCGAGCCCGCGATCGGTACGCAGGCTGCCCTGCTCATGACGAGCGGCGTCAACGGACTCTATCTCGGAACGATGCCGGCACCCACTCCGATCTCCATTGCAACGCTCAACAGCGATCCAACCTGCGCCTCGCTCTGTCCGGCCGGTGACCAGACGTACACGAGCACGCAATCGTTCGTGGCCTCCGGCAACTCGTATCCGCTGAACCTTACGCAAAACCAAATCTACGAAGCGTTAGCCGGACCGCAAGCGGGCGCGAACCTCTTCGCCGGCTTCTCGGCCTACGCGATTTTCTGGCCCGGCGGCACCGTGCTGCCCACGCAGTACGCCAATGCCGGCATAAACGTGCAAACGCAAGACGTCAGCCGGCAAGCGCCCGCGAGCGAGCACGGTTCGGTGGTTCCGAACTCCGCCCGCCCGAGGGGGCGTTAGCCCCGCCGGGGCACGATAACTTCGAGGGCTGCGGCGCGCACCAGGTCTTCGGCCGTGCTTTCCAGCTTGCGCGCAACGACCTCCGGGTCCGTGCGATTTGTTGCGGCAAGTCCGCACCAGGCATTTCGTCCGGCCTGCTTTGCCATGTAGAGCGCGTGATCGGCAAGGCGGACGACTTGAAACCAGCTCACGGCGTCCGGTGAGGACGGCACGAACGGAAACGTCGCAAAGCCGACGGAGACGCTGATGCTCATCGATTGCTCGCCACCCAGTGAAAACGGCCGGTTCGCGACGACGTCGCGAATACGTTCGGCAATCATCGCCGCGTCACTGCGGCGACTATCGCGCGCGACGGTCAAGAACTCATCGCCACCCCAGCGCACGACGAAATCTGAATCGCGAAACACTTCCTGCAAGCGTTCGCGCATCTGCATGAGCACCTGGTCGCCGGCATAATGTCCGAAGCGATCGTTGACGGTCTTGAAATGGTCGAGGTCGACCAGAAAGAACAGCATATCCGCTTCTTGCGGCGGTTCGATCGTTTGATCGGCGCGCCAATCTTCATAGCGGCGCAGCGTCAGCGCGATGTCGGCCTCGAGATGCTGGGCGAGGAAACGGCGATTGCGCAGTCCGGTCAACGGGTCGCTCAAGCTCAATTCTTGCAGCCGCGCGTTGGCATCCGAGAGCTCGTGCGTGCGTTCGGTGACCACCGTTTCCAGCTCGCGCTGACGGCGATGCAGCACGGCCGTTCGCAGGCTATGCGCTCCATACGCAGCCAAAATCAGAAGCAGCGCGATGAGAACGCGGAACCACCACGTCTCGTACCAAGCGGGTAACGCGCGAACGCCCAGGCGCAGGATGTGATTGCTCCAGACGCCGAGCCGGTTCGTGCCGCGCACTTCCAGCGTATAGTCACCCGGCGCGAGGTGCGTGTAGGCCGCAACCCGATGGCGCGAATCGGCATCGATCCAATCCCGGTCGTAGCCGTCGAGTTTGTAGGCATAGCGCAGTGAATCCGGCGCCGAGTAGTCGAGGGCCGCGAATTCGGCGCTGATGTCGCGCGCGTCCGGCGGCAGTTCGATCGTCGCGTCGCCCCGGTTGACGTTCCACGCCGGCGCGTTCCGCCGCCCGAGGCCAAGCACCGACACGACGACCGGTGGCGCATAGGTCCAGTCCGAAGACGCATCCGGGGCGATCATCGTAATGCCGTCCAAGCCGCCGAAGAAAATCGTTCCGTCTGCCGCCTGACTCACGGTGCCGGCCCAAAATGCGCTTTCCGAAACGCCGTCGGCTAGGCCGAGAGCGCGCGCATGCAGCGTGTCCGGGTCGATCAGCGCGATGCCTTTGTCCGTACTCGCCCAAATACGTCCGCGGGCGTCTTCGGCGAGCGCATCGACGTTTTCATGCGGCAGGCCGTCGGCGAGGCCGATGCGCCGAAAGTGCGTCGTTCCTTCGCGGTCTTCTTGCAGCACGTCGAGCGGACCACCGTTGGCGCCGGCCCACATGCGGCCCCGGCGATCTTCGAGCAGCGCAGCCATGCCGCCGGGTCCGATCGAGTTCGGATTGCCGGGCGTGGAAACGAAGCGCTCCATCCGGCCGTCGGGATCGAGCCGATTGAGACCGTTTTCCGTCCCGATCCAAATGCGTCCGCGCCGATCGCGATAGAGCACGCGCACCTGATTGTTTGAGAGCGGCGCCACGCCGCCGCGCGGATATGCCGTCACGGTCGTCGCGTCGACATCGTAGGCGACGAGTCCGGCGCTTCCGCCAACCCAAAGCTGCTTGCCGTTCTCGAGCAGCGCATAGATACTCGACGTTGCGAGAGGACTCGGCAACTCGGGACACCGCGCCTCGGTGCGACCCGCGCGCAAACGGCACAGGCCACCCGTCGTGCCGATCCATAGCGTTCCGTCGGCGCCCGGTAAGAGCGTTTGCACGGCGTCATGATTGGGCACCGTCGATGTGCTCAGATGCGATGTCTGCGGATCGAACTGCGCGAGATGGCCGAGAAAACCACCGACCCAGAGCGTGTCGCCCGCAACCGCTAGTGCGGGCGCCCCCTGGTCGCCGAAACCGATCTCCGGTCGCGTTGCGGATACTTCGTACAGACCGCGGCTCGCGGGATTGTACTGCAGCAGACCGCCGACATGATTCGCCAGCCACACCAAGCCGGAGCGATCGTGCAAGAAACCCACCACGCGTCCGCCGCTCAATCCGCCCGGATTCTTCACGTCGCTCGCAACGCGGCGCACCTGGCCCGTCGCCGCATCGACGATGGAGAGTGCCGAATCGGTTCCCGCCCAAATGACGCCGGATTCCATCTCGGTAATCGCCCACTGCTGGCCCGGCGCTAGGCTCTGCGCGTCATCGGCCGACGACCGCAGCACGTGCGCACGGCGGCGCGCCGGATCGAGCTCGAACAGCGTATTTACCGAGCCGGCCCACAAGCGGCCGGCGCGATCCTCGTAGAGGCTGTAGACCGTCGGCTTCGGCCGTGCCGCCGCGTCTAATGCAAACTCGCGAAATTGCGTCGCACGCGCGGTTCGATAGTAGAGTCCGCTTTGCGTGCCGGCCCAGAGTGTGCCCGCCCGATCGATGAGCAAGCTCCAAACCACGGGTTGTTCGCCGCGCACTGCCAAGGTGACGGGTTCGAAGGCTCCGGCGCGTGGATCGAATCGTCCGAGACCGCCGTCGCCGCCGACCCACAGACGACCGTCCGCGGTTGCCGCGAGCGCATCCACCGACGCACTGCGCGGACCTTTGCGGCCCGCGCGATCGGGGCGCCACGTGCGAAACGTTTCCGTCGTCTCATCGAAACGAACGAGGCCGTCCGACGACGATCCGATCCACAAGCCCCCGTTCGCATCGGGCAGGATCGTGCGAAGGTAGCCGTCGGGGAGCGCCGTGGCGTCGCCCGGATCCGGCAAAAAGCTGCGAAAATGATAGCCATCGAAGCGCGCTAGGCCACCCTGCGTACCAACCCAGAGAAATCCGGCACTATCTTGCGCCAGCGACATCACGGCTGCTTCCGGCAGCTCACGCGAAGGCGTATGGACGAATACCGGTTCGGCGAGATTCTGCCAGGGCGTCGCCGCTTCTGCCGGCAACCCGAACACGAAGAGGCCTAACAGTAGAAAGGCAGCAAAGCGCACCACGTAGATGCATACCTACACACCACTCCATCGCGCGACCTTCCTTGCAGGCGCCGCTGCAGCGATCGGTTCGCTGCCGCTGGCCGCGCGCGCGGCCGGAACGGTGGTCAACGCGGGAACGATTCCGTCCGACGTTAGCGGCGTGCTTGTGTACGGTATCGACCGCGGCGCGTTCAAGAGTGCGGGCCTCGACGTCGCCTTGACGTCGCTGACCAGCGGCCCGGTTGTGGCGAACGCCGTGGCCGGCGGCTCCCTCGATGTCGGCGCCGCCAACGTCGGTTCGCTCTGCGTCGCGCGATCGCGCGGTGTGCCGTTCAAGATCTTTGCACCGGCCGGCATCGCCGACGAAACCGCTACCGGCGACATCATCGCCGTCCTAAAAGATTCCCCGATCAAGACGGCCTCGGACCTCACCGGAAAGACGGTCGGTATCGTTGCGCTCAAAACGATGCAGCATGCCGCCGTGCTGGCATGGCTCGATAAGCACGGCACCGACTCAAAGAGCGCGAAGTTCATCGAAGTGCCCTTCCCCGAGATGGGCGCGGCCATGGACACGCATCGCGTGGATGCTGCCCTCCCGACGGAACCGTTCACGACTTCCCTGCGCTCGCGCGTTCGCTCGCTCGGTGGACAATGGGAGGCGATGAAGATGCCGTTTCCGATCTTCGCCTTTTTTGCGACCGAGTCGTGGCTTGCGGCGCACGGCGATACGGCGGTGGCATTTGCCAACGTCATCCGCCAAACGGCCGTGTGGGCAAACGGCCACCGCAAAGAAACGGCGTTGATGCTGGCCAAGTTCGCGAACCTCGAACCGCAGCTCGCCGCGACGATGGGCCGCAGTACCTACGGCACGGCGGTCGATCCGGCCACGATCGGGCAAATCATCGACATTCAAGTGAAGTACGGGATGATGACGACGCCGATCGATCCCGTCGATCTCATTTGGAAGGGGCCGCGCGCATGAGCGTCGTCGAAACGTTTGCCACGAATGCGATCAAATACGGCACGCGCGCGAAATTCGGGATCATGCTGCCGTCGGTCAATGCGATCGCCGAGCCGCAGATCACCGCAATGCTGCCCGCCGGGGTCTCGCTTCACACGACGCGGCTGCGGCTCGTCGGCGGTGGAAACCAGATTGCGATGCTCGAGCACCTCGAAGATGCAACCCAGCTGCTCGCCGACGCGCAGGTCGACCGGATCATGTTCCATTGCACGGCCGTCTCGATGTGGTCGCCCGAGATCGTCGGCGAAATTCGCAGCCGCATCGCGACCGTCACGAATATTCCCGTGGTCGTGACCTCCGATGCGGTGGTTTCGGCATTGGACGCTTTCGGCGCGCGCAAGATCGTGCTGTTGACGCCCTATCTCCAAGACATCAACGATCGGGAAGTCCGTTTCCTTGCGCATCACGGCATTACGGTCTTGCGCGAACGCGGCTTGGGAATTCCCAGCGGCATCGGCATGTCCAACGTTACGGCCGAACGCTGGTACGACGAAGCGCTGGCCATGCGCGATCCCGAGGCCGACGCGTATTTCCTGAGCTGCACGACGATTCGCAGCGCCGACGTGATCGAGGCGCTCGAACACGCTCTGGGACGGCCGGTCTTTACGAGCAATCAGGTCGCCGCCTGGCGGGTACTGCGCGACGCCGGAATCGGCGATGCGGTCGCGGGCTTCGGCCGGCTCTTGCGGGAATACTAGCGGTCAGCCGAACGTCAACCGCGCCATCACGATAACGATGGCCACCTGCATCACACCCTGCACCGCTGCGTTGATGATGTTGTAGCGATTGAGCCCGGTGATGAGCGCGCGATTGGGTTCCGGCTTCTGCAGTTCGAGCCAGATGCGCACGCTGTTGGGCGTCATGATTCCCAGGCCCAAGATCGTCATGAGCGTGATCAGCACGAGCGCCGCGATAATCCAAGGAAACTGAGCATTCCCCGGAACCGTCATACCGAGCCACGACGCGAGAAACCAGCCGGCCGTACCCGTCGTGAGCGAAACGGCGGGGAAGTAGAGCAAGGTGCGCGGGACCAAATAGGCGATCACCGCCGTCCGCTGCGGGATTTCGAGCCGCCGCATCACGGGCCCGAGGATGAAGCCCAAGAAAATGTCCGCGCCCGTCCACAGGATCCCGGAGAGAACGTGAATCCAGTTCAGCAGCCGGACGTCGTGCCGGGCTAGGGCCACGAGCATGATGAGCGGAAAGGCGAGCGCCCACCACGTCAATTGACGCTGGAGCGGTTCAGGCTTCTCCCGGACAGCGACGGCGACGGCCATGCGACGTTTTTCGCTGGCATCGCGCGCGATGCTTCTATGCCACGATTGGGCGATTCCGTGTGTTATGCGAGGGCACATGACCGCTCTCTCTATACTCGACCTTGTCCGCGTCACCGAAGCGACGACTGCCCGCGAAGCGATGGATAACGCCCGCGATTTGGCGGCCCATGCCGAGACCCTCGGCTACACGCGTTTCTGGGTCGCCGAACATCACAACATGCGCGGCATTGCGAGTGCTGCGACCTCCATCGTCATCGCCCATATCGCCGCGGGCACGAAGACGATCCGCGTCGGCGCGGGCGGGATCATGTTGCCCAATCACTCACCGCTGGTGATCGCCGAGCAATTCGGTACGTTAGCGACGCTCTTCGGCAACCGCATCGATCTGGGTCTCGGACGTGCGCCGGGAACGGATCAACTTGCGATGCAAGCGCTGCGCCGCGATCCGGCAAGCTCCGAGTACTTCCCGCAAGACGTACTCGAACTTCAGGCGCTGCTCGCCGCACCGCAACCGGGGCAGCGCGTCGTGGCCGTTCCCGGCGCCGGCACCGAGGTTCCACTCTGGATTCTCGGCTCGAGCACGTTCGGCGCGCGGCTCGCTGCCGAGCTTGGTTTGCCGTACGCCTTCGCCTCGCATTTCGCCCCGGATCAACTCGACGAAGCGTTGCGCATGTACCGGACGTTCTTCAAGCCCTCAAAACAACTCGCGCAGCCACACGCGATGGTCGGCGTGAACATCATTGCCGCCGAGACCGATGCCGAAGCGCGGCGTCTCGCAACGACGCAGCAGATGTCGTCGACGAACATGATCCGGAATTCACGCGGCTTGAGCAAGGCGCCGATCGACGACATCGAGACCTACTGGACGCCGCTAGAAAAAGTCCAAGTCTTGCGCAAGCTCGCGTGTTCGGTAATCGGCTCGCCGGAAACGGTCCGCTCCGGCATCGATGCCCTCGTGGAGCGCACCCAGGCGGATGAACTGATGATCGTCTCCGATGTCTTCGAGCACGCCGCGCGCCGGCGGTCCTACGAGCTTATCGCGACTGCGATGGCTGCACGCGAACCGCAACCGGCAATCTAGCCGCGCTTGCGGTGAGGTGCGCGACCACCTCGTCGATGCCGAGAACGTCGGCGTACTTCTGATGCATGTCGAAGAGGTTGATGGCGTGCGAGGCTTCGTGGCGGTCGAACACGCACTCCTCGACGACGGTCATCTTGAAGCGATAACTTCTGCCGTCGACGCAGGTCGCGCGCACGCAGCCGCTGGTCACTTCGCCCACCAGAATGATCCCATCGACATGTAGGTCGTGCAAGTGCGACATGAGCAACGTGCCGTGAAATGCGCTCGGCGCCGCCTTGCGAATGACGGCTTCGCCCGGAATCGGCGCGACGTCGTCAACGATGTCGTAGCGGTGCGCGAGAACGTCCCGCTTTACCGCATCCGACGCGTACGCCGCCGTCTGCCGCTTGCCGCGCTGCGACCAACCGGCGACGCCGGAATCTTGCGGATCGAGCGCCGTCACGTGCACGACGGGTAACGCCGCTTCGCGCGCCGCGCGCAACATGCGGGTGAGGTGCGGCAACGCGTCCCACGCTTGCGGTCCGCACGTACTCGGCCACTCTTCAATCGCGTCGGCGACCGAGGCCGGCCGGCGATCGCCGAAGACCCACCGATACAGGTCGATCAAGACGAGCGCAGGCCGTTCGCCATAACCCCAGACCTGATGGGGCCGTTCGACCAGCGACGCCTTGTCGCTCGCGGTCAAGAACCCATCCCACACGCGCACGGCCATCTACTTGCCGCCGGGCGACCAGATCAAGTCGCTCGCGTTCATCTTCTTGTCCAGTTGCTGAAATTGAAATGCGGCGTCGAGCGCCGGCTGGATGTGCCCGGCTTCGAGATCGGTCGAATGTACCACGCGGATCATCCCGCCGATCACCTTCGGATCTGCCTTGGCATACTTTGCCAAGATCAGCGCCGACTCGTCGTGGTGGGTGTTAGCCCACTTCGCAGCGGCGTAGATCGCACCGGTAAAGCGCTTTACCGCGTCGGGATGCGCCTGCGCCCACGCGCGCGTCGTGGCCCACACGCCGATGTTGAATTCGGGGGCGATCGAGTCGAACGGCTTCGCAAAGAGCCGGTCGTCGCCGTTGCGCGCCGTCGTTTGCCATGGTTCGGCCAACATCGCCGCATCGATGCGGCCGGCCGGCAGCGCCGCGATCATCTCCGGATAGCCGAGTTCGATCATCCGGACTTTTTTGTAGTCGGCGCCGTTATCGGTCATCCACTTCTTCAGCGCTATCGTCGATTGGTCGTTCAACGCGGCGACCGCGAGCGTCTTGCCTTCGAGATCGTGCGCCGTACGCAATGGTGACGACTTCGTTACGCAGATCGCCGTCGATGGCGCTTTCGTCGTATACATGCCGGCGCCGGCAATGACCGTCAGCGGAAGGCCGCGCGCGATCGCGGTCGCGATTTGCACGGTGTTCGAAACACCGATGTCGCCGCTGCCCCCGGCCAGCGCCGTCGCGGTTACGCCGCCGTTGGCTAACGTCGTTATCTCAACGTCCAGTCCCCCGGCCTTGAAGAGTCCGAGATCTTGCGCGTAGTACGCCTGCGCGTAGAGATCGATCGGCACCGCCAGAACATGCACCGTATTCGCGTCGTCAGCCCGTGCGGGCGGCGTTGCCGCGAGCATTCCGGCAATGGCCAACAGCAAGAGACGGCGCAAAAGCAGCATATTTCGCGTTTGCGCGTTTGCGCCGGGAATCCTATTCTGCCGGCCCCAAGGTAGCGGCATGCTGATTCGCCGTGCCACATCGGACGACGCCGAGCTCTTGGCAACCCACCGCGCCGCCGTCTGGATCGAGGTCGGCGACTGGGCGCGCGCAGATTTGGAACCGCAGGTTGCCGTCTGGACGGCGTTTTTCTCCGGCGCTCTGCGCAACGGGACGTACGTTGGCTTCATCGCCGAGCGCGATGGACGTGTCGCCGGCAGCGGTGCGGTACTCATACACGCGAGCATTCCGCGCCCCGGCTTCGCGTCCGATCGCGCCGGTCGCGTGCAATCCGTCTACGTCGATCCGAACGCGCGCCACCAGGGCGTCGCTCGCGCGATCATGCAATACATTCTGGATTTCGCGCGCTCTGCTCAATTGATCTCACTTTCGCTTCATCCGTCCGATCCGGCGCGCTCGCTCTACGCCGCGCTCGGCTTCGAAGCGGCCGATGAAATGACGCTGCGGCTGGCGCCCGGCTAGCCTCCTTACTGGGAATTTCGCCTTTTCGTCACTAATGCGAGACGGCGATGCGGATAAAAGTGTTTGGCAGCGGACCGATCTATGACGAGACGCGCGCGATCTGCGAGCGCCGTGGGCACGCCATCGTCGAGGAGCGGCCGTACGATCTCATCGTCCTGGCCAATGTCTTGCGCATCCTGAAAGCGCCGGAGATTGCGGAGGCCGGCCTCGGCGTGCTGTGTTTCCATCCGAGCATGCTGCCGCGCCATCGCGGCGGCGACGCCGTCTATTGGACCTTCAAGATGGGCGATACCGAAAGCGGCATCACCTGGTTTTGGGTCGACGAGGGCATCGATACCGGCCCGATCGCGATCCAGGAGTCCGTTCCGCTCCCCGCCGACAGTTCGCCCTCGAAGCTGTACTTCGAAACGCTCGTGCCCCTCGGCGCGCGCTTATTTGATGCGTTGCTGGCCCAACTCGAGCGCGGCGAGCGCCCGAGCACGGTGCAAGACGAATCGCGTGCGACGTTTGAATTGCGCCGTCCGCCGAAGCCGAAAGAGACGGCCTGAACGTCAGCCCTGCCAAATGAGGTCGGCGGCGGCAACCGGCTGCATGCCGCCGTACTTCACGGCCAAGTCGAGCACCGGCTGTAGCAGGGCCACATCCGCCTTCGTCTCGCCGTATTGCGAGCGCACCATCTTTCCGGCGACTTCCGGCGCAATCTTGGTGTACTTGAGGATGATCGCTTGCGTATCGGCGTGATTGGCATTTGCCCAGCGCGCGATCTTCTGCATCACGACTTGCAGGCGCTTCGCCGTCTCGGCATTTTTTGCAAGCCAACTCGTGGTTGAGAACCAGCCCGTAACCATATAGTGTTTGCCGACGGATTCCGAGGCATTGCCGATGATGCGCGCTTGCGTCAACGCACCGGTCGTGAACGGCTCCGCCGAAATCGCTGCCGCGACGCGTCCCGTTTCCAGGGCAACGCCCATTTCCGAAAACGGGATCTCGATGAGCTTCACCGACTTCACGTCGCCACCGTTCTGGTCGATCCAGGCCTGCATTTCGTACTGGGTGAGATCGCGCAGACCGTTCACCGCGACGACCTGCCCGTTGAGATCGGCGGCCGTCTTGACGGTTGAATTCTTGCCGGCCAATATCACGTTGGTGAGCGCGGGTGCGTTATAGATCAACGCGGGCGCGATCACGCGAAATTCAAGACCGCGTAGATGCGCTTGAGCGAGCGGGATCACGCTGCCGTAGCCGATCTCCAGCGCACCGCCGGCTACGGCCGAAGCGAGTTGCGCCGTGTTGTTCATCACGGTGATGTTGACGTTGAAGTTCGCGTCTTTGAAAAAATTATGATCGGCGCCGTAAAACGGTTCGGCCGAACCGTCGGCGCCCATCGTGCCCAACTGCAACGCTGTGGGGTCGGCCCCGCGCGCCATGCGCGGCAAACCCAAGGTCGATGCGGCGGCGAGCGCGGCAAGCGTCGTACGGCGGTTCATGAGCGGCACTCGGCGCCCGCGGACGAAAAGTCCTCCGCGAACCCTAGGACGCGACGAGTGCGAGCGCGGCGCGGCCGTTCGGCCCGTACGGGTTCCCCAGCGACTCTTCCATTTCGAAATGGTTGTAGCTCGGCGCCTCCACGAGCTGCACCGGTTTGCCCGCGGCCTTCACCGCGGCGGCGAACTCACGATTTTGACGCTGGAATTCCGGCGTTTCGTTCGTCCCGTAGGTGACGGTAATGGGCGCGTGGAGGCGATCGATATGTCGCTGCGAGCTTAGCGCGTCGATCGTCGCCATATCGAACGTCACGTACTCGCGCCGCGACGATAGACTCACCGGGACGAGGTCGTACATCCCGCTCATCAGCACGGCGCCTTTGATGAAATCGGGTGGAATGCCGCGCATCGACGACCAGTCGCTGGTGACCGCGACCCCGCAAAGATGACCGCCCGACGAGTGGCCGCCGACGTAAAACCGCTTTTGATCGCCGCCGTAGCTTGCGGCGTTGAGGTACGCCCAGGCGATCGCTCGCCGGACTTGGTCGGCCATCACGTTGAGATTGCCGCCAACTTTCGTGACCGCCGAGAAATCCGGCAGCACGAGCGTCGCACCGGCCGCAAGGAACGGTTCTGCATACACGGCGTATTCGCGCGCGCTCCCGGCGCGCCACGCACCGCCGTGAACGAACACGAACACCGGTGCACCGCGGCGCTTCGCGCGATGAATGTCGAGTTTCTCGACATCGGCCGGTCCGTAAGCAACGGTCGTGGGCTCACCGAGGCGGGCAAGAACGAGCTTCGAATTTGCCGTGCGGCGTGCTTGAATTTGCGCGTTGAGCGGGGCGTAGGCATTTTGATCGTACGCCGCGTCCAGTTCGACTTGGTCGTAGTTTGCATACACTCTCGGACCGGCCACATGCGCGGGCGGCCCAATTTGGCACGAATCGGCCGCAAGAGCCGGTCGCGCGCCGGCCGCTGCGCCGGCGACGGCCAATGCGCCGAGCATCGAAGATCGTTTCATCATTCCATCTCAATCAACGCGCAAGCGTGTCCCTTTTTCAATTTGTCCATTGACGCCGCGGACGCCCTCGCATACGCTGGTCCCGCAATGGACGTCTCCGATTTCCCCCGGGGGCGACGTTGCCGTGAATAAGAGGGACTCCATGAAGCATCGCTATTTCTCTACGATCGCGCTCGTCGCCGTGCTGATACTGGCCGGTTCGTTGCGCGGTTCCGCCCAAACCACCGGAACGCCGTACGAACTGACCGCAATCCTGCCGCTCACCGGCGCGTTCGCGTTTTTCGGACAAGCTTCGCAGAAGACGATGAGCCTGGTTGCCGATCGCGTCACTGCCACGGGCGGCATCCACGGCCGGCCCGTGCACATGACGTTTCTCGACGATCAGTCGAGCCCGCAGCTCGACGTGCAATATGCCAACGGGTTGATCGCAAAGAAAACCGCGGTGATCCTCGGGCCCGCCGTCACGGCCACGTGCGCCGCCGTCGCGCCGCTCGTCCGGGCCGCGGGCCCACTGATGTTCTGCATCTCCCCGTACATCGATACCGGCAGCTACGTCTACGTCACGGCTGGAACGGCCCTCGACAACGCGATCGTCGTGTTACGCTATTACCGCGAACACGGCTATAAGCGTTTCGCAATGCTCAACTCGACCGATGCCAGCGGCGCCGCACTCGATAAGGCGTTCGAAGACGCGTTCGCCTTACCGGAATTCTCGAGCCTCAACCTCATCGCGCACCAGCACTTCTCGCCCGCCGACCAAAGCGTGGCCGCGCAAATGGCCGTCATCAAAGCGTCGGGACCGCAAGTCTTGATCTCGTGGACCGTGGGCAGCCCGTTCTCGACCGTCATCCGCGGCATACACGACAGCGGCCTCGACGTGCCGGTGTGCGCCAACGGCGCGAACATGACGATCGCCCAGATCTCGCAACTCGCCAGCATCGCCCCGAAGGAGCTCGACTTCCTCACCATTCCGGCCGCGGTGCGGGGTTCGGCGGTCGAGCCGCGCATCGCCAAAGTACAGCGCGACCTCAACGCCATGTTCGAGAAGGTCGGACTCAAGGTCGACGGCGGTTATGCCAACGGCTACGACATGACGATCCTCGTCATGGACGCGCTACGCAACACGCCGCCCGATCCGACCGCCGCCCAGATGCAGACGTACTTCTCGCATTTGCACGACTTTGCCGGCGCCAACGCGATCTATGACTTCCGTTCGGGCCAGCGCGGTTCCGGACAGAACGGATTCGAACTGGCCCGCTTTAACGCGAGTAAGAACGATTTCGAACCGATCAGCAAACCCGGCGGCGTACCGCTCTAGACGGAGCTAGTTGCGCGAAGCGCGCGAAACGGCGGTGGTGAGGGCGATCTCGACCAAGCCACCGTTCGGGAGCGCGGGGATCGCCTTGAGGCGGACCCAGTTGCTGTCAACGCGCTGCAGTAAGCCAACTTGGCGGCTGCCGTCGATCATCGTGACCTGGACGATATTTCCGTTCCACGGTTCGAGATGTTCGACGCTCAGGGGACGCGTTACGGTTGACATACGCGTATTGTTCGGCAGGACTCTCCTACCGCCTGTATTGGGTGTAGATCAGTTCTTGCGCGGGATACGGCGCATCGATGACCTTGTAGTGCGCCACGATGTCGATCGAAGGCTGCACGATCTGCGGCGTCAGGACTTCCGCGAAACGCGCCCGGACAACTTGGCGCGCCACTTGTGGATCGAGCTTGATATACTTGACGAGGATCGGCAGCGATTGCGCCGGATTGCGATTCGCCCAGAGCGCGGTCTCCCGCATTGCCGCCGCGAAGCGCCGGACGAGATCCGGATGCGCATCGGCCCAGGCCGTCGTAGCGAACCAGCCGGCGATCATGAAGCCGTCGCCGATCGCATCGTAGGCATTGGCAAAGACGCGGCAGGTCGCGCGCGCCTCGCTGATCTGCGGTTCCGGCATCATTCCGGCATCGATGCGGTTCTTCTCGATCGCCACGGCCATCTCGTCGGCCGGCATTTCGACGAAACGCAGCGATGAGGCATCGCCGCCGTTCTGATCCACCCAGGCCAGCGGCGCAAACTGCGCGATGTTCTTGAGCGCGTTCGCGCCGATCGTCTTGCCGTTGAGATCGCGCGCGGTGCGCATCGGCGAGTCCTTGCGCACCATCAACACGGACGTCGGCGCGCTGCTTGCGTAGATCGACGCGGGCGCAACGAACGTGAACGGCAAGCCGCGCTTATGCGCCGCGGCGATCGAAATCGTATTTGAAAACCCGATATCGAGCGCGCCGCCGGCCACCGCCGCCGCGATCGCGGGTCCACTCTGCTGTGTGTCGAGGTGGACGTTGAGTCCGGCTTTCGCGAAAAAGCCCATATCGATGCCGTAGAACGCCTCCGAACCCGCATCGGAGGGGAGCGTGGCGACGCGCAGCACCGCCGGCTCTTGCGCGATCGCCGGCGTTCCGGCCGCAAGCGCGCTCGCCGCCAGAGCGATGAGCGCTTCCCTTCGCCGAATCATCGCACTGCGGCGATGAGAATTTCGCTCGCCCCCTGCGCGACTGCGACGTCGCGTGGAAGCGTAAAGTCGCCCGGCCGCACGCCGTAGGCCTTCGGCTTCCGCGCTTCCGGCGGTTCGACGCCGGCTCGGAGCGCCTTGGCCGCCGCGAGCAGACGCTTGCGCAAGGCGATGATCGCGCGATCGGAACTCACCAAGTACTCGCGGCTGCGATCGAGACGCGGGCCGCCGCCTTGATCTTGGCTAACCGCGAGGTCTTGGGCGACGATCGAGCGGATCCCGGTGAACGTCTCGGTCCGTTGGCGATCGCGATCGATATTGTAGTCGTTGGCGGCATTCTCCACCATCGAGAACGTGCCGGGGACCATTTCCGGGACCGTCACGCCGCCATCGAACATCGCGCGCTCGGCCTCAGTGAGGGCGCGTTCCGGATGCGCGAAATAGCGGAACAGTATCGACGTTTCGTCGTCGACGGGGACGCGGATTTGAGCGAGGATCGGGTTACCCGGAATCGCCGCGATCAGCGTCGCGTACGGCATGAGATACTGATTGACGCGCCAGTGAAACCGATCCGGTCCGGCCGAACGCTGTGCTGAAAACATCAGCCCATAATCGGTCTCGTCGATGAACCAGCGCGGTGTCTTATCCGCAAACGTATACGGCGTCGAGCGGCTGCCCTCGAGCGGCCGGCTCCCCAATCCGCTGTGAAGAAACGCCACGTGACTCGAGTCGATGTCGCCCTCTTGGAATTGCAGCCAGTTGCCGCGGGCAACGATCTTCGTGACGTGCCGCCCGGCCGGATCCGATCCGAACGACTCGATCGCCGGAAATTCCGGTTTCATCGCAGCCGGTCCGAGGTAGGCGAAAATGAGGCCGCCGCGTTCGAGCGTCGGATAGGCGCGCGTTTGCACGCGATCCTTGAGCGTAACGCCTTCCGGACAGTTAGGCAGATCCGTGCACTCCCCGGTCACGTCGAATTTCCAGCCGTGATAGACACAGCGCAATCCGTTTTCTTCGTTACGGCCCCAGAAGAGGTTTGCGCGCCGGTGCGGACAGTACGCGTCGAGTAATCCCACCCGGCCGTCGCTCGCGCGGAATGCGACGAGCTTCTCGCCGAGCACGTCGGCGCGTACCGGCGGCCCGTCGGCTGCCGGGAGTTCCGATGCCAACATCACCGGTGTCCAAAAGCGCCGGAACAGATCGCCCATCGGCGTCCCCGCTCCGACCCGGGTGAGGAATTCGTTCTCTTCTTCAGTCAGCATGTTAGATGTGCCGCGCTCCCGAGCGTAGTAGACCGCCCCATGAATCGACGTTTTGGAGCGCTCGCGCTTGCAGCCCTCTCCTTCGCGGCGGCCGGGCTTGCAATCGGCACGGCGCGCGCCGATGCGCCGCCGCTCAAGATCGGCTTCATCACGAGCTACTCGGGATCGACTGCCGCAGCGTCGCGCGTCGCCGACGCGGCAATCCGGGCTTTCATCGCACAGCACGGCGACACGGTCGCCGGGCGCAAAGTTGAGATCATTCGGCGCGACGACACCGGCCCGCAGCCCGAAGTCGCACGCCGCCAGGCCCAAGAGCTCGTGGTCGGCGACAAGGTTGACTTCCTCGCGGGGATCATCTACTCGCCCAACGCCGTTGCCGTCGGGGCAGTATCGGCGCAATCCAAAACGCCGTTCCTCGTCATGAACGCAACGCAATCGAAGCTCACCCACGCCGATCCGTACATGGCGCGATTTAGCTTGACGCTGCCGCAGCTCGCCGGTCCGATGGCCAAGTGGGCGCTTCAAAACGGGCTCAAATCGGCGTTCGTGATCTATCTCGATTACGCGCCCGGCATCGATGCAGGCGCCGGCTTCACCCAAGAGTACACCGCCGAGGGCGGTAAGATCGCGGGCGAGGTCAAAGTGCCGCTGCAAAATCCCGACTTCTCCGCCTACGTGCAGCGGATCAAGGACGCGAAGCCGCAAGCGGTATTTGCCTTCGTCAATGCCAACGGCGGCGGCGGCCCGTTCCTCAAAGCATTCTACGACGCGGGCTTGGCGAAAGCCGGCGTGAAAATTCTCGCTACGCCCGACCTGGTACTCGAGAGCTTCCTGCCGACGTACGGCGACATGGCCGACGGCATCATCAGCACGGGCAACTACTCGGCCAACCATCAATCGAAGCTCAACGATGCGTTCGTCAGCGCCGTCTTGAAAGAAGACAAGGGCGAAGCGCCGCCCGACTACAACAGCGTCGCGATCTACGACATCATGCACGCCATCTATAACGTCACCGAAGCGCAAAAAGGCAATCTCGATCCCGATCGCACGATGCAGCTGCTGCGCGGCATGTCCTTCGAAAGCCCGCGCGGGCCGCTCGAGATCGGCAAAGAGTCGCGCGACATCGTGCAGACCGTCTACATCCGGCGCACCGAAAAGCGCAACGGCCAATACGTGAACGTCGAGATCGCGTCATACCCGCGTTCGGTGGACCCACTCGACAAATAAACTGAGTTATATCAAGTAGCGGAGCGCGCGGCGATCATGTCGCGCACGGCGCCGATGACGGCGTCGAAGGCCGGCCGGCGGTATGCATAGAGGTCGCCCGCCGGCGGATACACGGCCATAGTGGCGTTGGCCTCGAATACGACGACGTTGCCCGCCGCATCGATTCCGAAATCGATGCCGCCATAATCGAGATCGAGCATGCGCGCGATTTCTTCGAGTGCGGCCATTGCGGGCACGCCGAGTATGCCGCGCATGCCGGCGAGGAACCGCCCTTCTTCCGCGCGATGATCGCTTCGTTCGGCCATATCGGCCGAGAAGTAATGCACTTTCCAAGCGTTTGAAATCGCAAGGTGCACGGGGTAGACGCGGCCGTCGATGAAGAGGACGCGATACTTTCGCACGCAGCCGTCCGCATCGCGCGTATCGACGAACTCAATCGCGAACAACTCGTCACCGGGCACGCGCGCGAGCGCATCGGCGAGCGCATCCGGTTCGTCCGCGCGTTCGAAATGGCGCCCCGCTTGATACCCCGGCGCGCGTACCATCAAGGGAAACTTCCAACCGCGCTCCGTCATGTTTGCAGCCGTAATCGCATTTCGAGCAAAGCGCTCGGTGCGCGGCACAACGACGCCGGGAATCTGCCCCAGACGTTCGGCCGTCTCGTCGCGCGCCGTCGCCAGCACGCGTTCCGGAGCGTTGATGACCCGCGCTCGCGTGACGTCGAGCAACGGCCGCGCGCGCTCGAGTGACTTTCGGCAGCGGTCGGCATCGCCGATGCCGTTAAACACGACGTCGTGCGCCGGCAGGGTCATACCGCTGCGGAACCCTTCCGGCACGAACATCGTCGTCTGCATGATGCGGTCATCGAGAAAGGGGTGCGTGACGATGTCTCCGCCGCGCGCCGAGACGAGCAGCAGCACGCGCAGCGGTGTAGCCGTGCCGGTGTACGGCAGCGTCCACGCGGCGCGCTTCTCGAACGCGCGCTCCAATTGCCGCTCGGCGCGCAACGGGTCACCGATCCGTTCGTACAGCAACGCGAGACCGTGATGCGCCGCGAAGAAGTCCGGATCGAGCCCCAGGGCCGCGATGAACTGGGCTTCGGCGCTCGCGACTTCGCCCTGCTCGAGCAACGCTTGACCGAGGTTTACGTGCGCGATCGTTGCGATCGGATGGTGGGTAAGGGCTTGCGTGAACAATGCGCGCGCGTTCGCCGTGTCGCCGCGCTGACTCACCATCAAGCCAAGATTGGTCAGCGCGCCGAGATGCCGCGGATCGTACTGCAATACCGAGAGATAGGCCTGCGATGCGGCTTCGTCCCAGCCGAGGTCTTCGAGGCAGCATGCGCGTTCGAAGAGCACCTCGATCGCCTGTGGAGATTGCTCCAACCGCCGTTCGATCTCGGCGAGGTGTCCATCATCGCTATAGTGCCGGGAAGCAATCCGCATCCATTGCTACGTTGCCATGCCAGCTATAGGAACGGCTGGGAGGTGAGCGCGGCCTCCCGGCAGGACACCGCTGGCGTGAAAGCTTTCCGACGACTCGCTTTGGCGCTGGTTGCTGCCGCTTTGGCCTTTGGCGCCCCGGCGGCCGGGCGCGCGGCCGATGCTCCGCTCGCCGTGATCAACCTGATCAACCTTCCGTCCGACAACGCGGCGGAGGTCTACTATGCACTGGAGCTCGGCTACTTCAAAGATGCCGGCCTCGACGTGCGCATCACGCCGATGACGAACAGCGGCGCGGTCATCGCGGCGATCGCCGGCGGCGGCGGCGATATCGGCAACTCCGTGGTTGGATCGGTGGCCGACGCGCGGGGCAAGGGGATTCCGGTGCTCTTCATTGCGCCGGCCGGACTCGCTGATGCGTCGTCGCCGACGGCGGCTCTCGTGACGGCAAAGGACTCGCCGATCAAGCAGGCCGCCGACCTCACCGGCAAAACGGTCGCCGTCAGCGGCCTCAACGATCTCGCGTACTTTGCGACGCGTGCATGGATCGATGCACACGGCGGCAATTCTTCCGCCGTGAAGTACCTGGAACTCCCATTCCCCACGATGGCCGCAGCCGTCACGTCGCACCGCGTCGATGCGGCGTACATCGTCGAGCCGTTTTACGCCGTAAACGAGAGCACACTGCACCTCTTGGCGCGCGCATCGGAAGCCGTTTCCATGAAGTATATGGCGACCGGTTGGATCGCAAGCGAGTCATGGCTGCAGACGCATGCCGATCTCGCGCTGCGCTTCGGGACGGCGATCCATCGCACGGCCCTTTGGGCCAACGCCCATCACAAAGAATCCGCCGCGATTTTGCTGAAGTACATCAAGATCGATCCGGCGATCGCGGAGCGGATGAACCGCGTACCGTATGCGGTCGCACTCGAGCCGCGTCTTCTGCAGCCTGCGATCGACGCTGCGGCAAAGTATACGGGTCAAGCTCCCATTTCCGCTAACTCGCTCATTTGGGCGCCGGCGAAGTAACCGCAAAGGATTCTCAACGTGAACCTATTCCGACGTCTTACGTTCGCATTGCTGGCGACGGTGCTCGCCTTCGGCGTCACGCCGGCGAGCCGGGCGGCGGACGCTCCACTCGCGGTCATCAACCTGATCAACCTGCCGGCGGATAATTCGGCCGAAGTCTACTACGCGCAAGAGCTCGGCTTCTTCAAAGACGTCGGCCTCGACGTGCGCATCACGCCGATGACGAACAGCGGCGCGATTATCGCTGCGCTTGCGGGCGGCGGCGGCGACATCGGCAATGCGGTCGTTGGTTCGGTGGCCGATGCGCGCGGCAAAGGCATTCCGATCCTCTATATCGCTCCGGCCGGACTCTACGACGCGAAATCGCCCACCGCAGCACTCTCCGTGCTCAAGGATTCACCGATACACAAGGCCGCCGACCTCACCGGAAAAGTCGTCGCCGTCAGCGGACTCAACGACCTGACGTACTTCGCAACGCGGGCGTGGATCGATAAACACGGCGGCAACTCGGCCGCCGTGAAGTACATCGAATTGCCGTTCCCGGCGATGGCCGCCGCCGTGCTGCAAAAGCGCGTCGATGCCGCCTACATCATCGAGCCGTTCTTTACCGCCGCTTCCGGCGACTTGCGCATCTTGGCCCGCGCGGCCGAGAGCGTCGCGCCGCGGTACCAAGCTACCGGCTGGATTGCAAACGAATCGTGGCTCGCCTCGCACGCCGATCTCGCGTTGAAATTCGCGGCGGCGATCCACCGCACGGCTATTTGGGCCAACGCGCATCAAAAAGAATCCGCTTTGATTCTCGTCAAATACCTCAAGCTCGACCCGGCAATCGTGGAGAAAATGAAGCGCGTTCCGTACGCCGTGACGCTCGAAACGCGCTTAGTGCAACCACCGATCGATACGGCCGCGAAGTACACGGGTCAAGCGCCGGTTGCGGCCAACAGCCTGCTCTGGGCGCCGGGAAAATAGGCGCCTAGAACTTCAACCCGACGCCCAAGAACAACGCGTTGTGCGTCGCGTCCGACGGCGCGGCCGACGTGATGTCCGCGCGGTCGCCGACGTCGGAGAGGTCCAAGTAGAGCGGCGTTTTCGGAATGCTGAACGTCGCGCCGAGCCGGTAGGTGTAGACGCGATACGAGACGGTGAACGGGTAGCCCGAGAAGCCGCCGAGCGCGGCCGTCGCCGGCGCCGTATACTTCCCACCGGCGTTAAAGAACAGCCAGAAGTTTCCGTAGAGCGAAAAGGCACGGTCGACGTCGGGCAGTTTGTCGATGCCGAAGCCGAGACCGCCCTCGCTCGGGTAGCGCGGCGCATTCGTGCCGCGGAACAGGTAGCCGACGCCGACATAATAGCGTTCGACCGGAGCGATCTTCGTGCTGAAGCCGATTTGCGTCGTCGTGTCCGAGGCGTTGAACGCGTTGACGTAGTTTACCGGACCGGGGGTAAACACGCGGTTGTAGGTTTGAAAGCCGATCGGCGTCACGCAGCCCGGGTCGCCCGGCGTACACGCGAACGTAATGCCGTTTGCCGTTGTACCCAACGCCTGATGCGAATAGTTGTAGGAGCGGAAGTCGATTTGCGCCACCCAATTGTGGCCGAGCACCGGCACCTCCGCCGCCGCGCGAATGCCGAAAGCGCCCGTCGACGTCCCAGGAGCGAGCTCGTTGTACGTTTTGCCCGACACGGCGCCGTCGATATTGAGGAAGTGCTCCGGCGCCGCCGGCGTGGGCGAATCGTCGGCAACGGCGGCTAACGGTGCGGCCGCCAGCAGCAATCCCAGGCAAAAAAACGCGATCTTATACATCGACGGTCTCCTAAACAAGCGTCTAGTTGCCTTCGCTACCGAGCCGGAACCCCCCGGCTGACCGCCTAAGAAGGCCGCGATGCTCATTACGTCGCCAGCCGACTGGCGGGCCGCCGATTTAGCCGCGGACACGGACTGGATCGCGCGCTTCACCTCCACCGACTGCGCCGAGATCGATGCCGCGCTGCGCACGGCGCAGGCCCGCGGCGCAACCCTCGAAGCGCTAACCCGTGAGGACTTCCCGCTGCCCAACGTGGCCGCTCGCATCGCCGGCGTGCGCGATCAGATCGAGAACGGACGCGGAATCTGCGTCTTGCGCGGCTTGCCGACCGGTCCGTACACCAAAGATGAGTTGCGCCTGATCTACTGGGGCCTCGGGCGGCACATCGGGACGGCGGTTTCGCAGAGCAAAGACGGAGATCTCCTTGGCGACGTGCGCAATTTCGGCGCCGACGTGTTTGGGGCCGAGGGCCGCGGCTACAAGAGCAAACAGCAACTCTCGTTTCATACCGACTCGTGCGACGTCGTTGCGCTCATGGTGCTGCGCGTCGCGATGTCGGGCGGCATCAGCATGATCGCAAGCTCCGTCGCCGTGCACAACGAGATGGTACGGCGGCGGCCCGATCTTGTTGCGGCGCTCTACGAGCCCGTCGCCTGGAGTTGGCAGGGGCAAGAGCCGCCGGGCGAACCCGGCTGGTATATGCAACCGGTATTCAACTTTTTCAACGGCAAGTTCTCGTGCCGTTACGTGCGCGCGCACATTCGTAACGGCGAGCGCTTCAGCGATGCGCCGCGCCTGACGGAGGCCCAGGTTGAAGCGCTGGACCTGCTCGATGAGATCGCCTGGCGTGAGGACGTGCACCTCTCGATGCATTTCGAACCGGGGGACATCCAGATCTTGTGCAACCACACCTGCATGCACTCGCGCACGGCATTTGAGGATTACCCCGAAGACGACCGCCGCCGGCATCTGTTGCGCATGTGGCTAGCCGTGCCGAACAGCCGCGCGCTCAGTCCGCTGATGTCGACGATCTACCAGGATACCTCACCCGGCGCCGTGCGCGGCGGCTTCCCCTCGCGCAGCGGCGCGCATCACTACCAAACGCTCGGCGCGCTGGCGGACTGATGCAGTATCTCCGGCACGACGTCGATGGTCCCGAACGCGCCTACCCGATCGAGGGGTACTGCGCGCCGCAGTTTGCCGAAGTCGCGCAGCGCTTCGCCGATAATTTTTCCGCCGGGCTTGAAGTTGGAGCGAGCCTCGCCGTAACGCATCGCGGTCTGCTCGTCGTCGACCTTTGGGGCGGCTACGCCGATGCGACGTTTACGCGCCGCTGGCGTCACGATACGATCGTAACGATGATGTCGGTTTCAAAGGCGATCTCCGCGATCGTCCTCTTTTTGCTCGTCGAACGCGAACTCATCGATCCGCAAGCGCCGGTCGCGCGATATTGGCCCGAGTTCGCCGCCGGCGGCAAATCCGATCTCTCGCTCGGTCACGTGCTCGATCACCGCGCCGGCTTGCCCTGGATTTCCGAGACGCTGCCGCGCGGTGCGGCCTACGATGCGCGCGCCATGGCGGCGGCGCTGGCGCGTCAGGCTCCGCTGTTCCGGCCCGGCGACGACCCGGCATATCACGTGCTCACGCAAGGTTACATCATCGCCGAGATCGTGCGGCGCGTAACGGGTGAGTCGCTCGGAACCTTCTTCCGGCGTGAAATCGCCGAACCGCTGCACATCGATTACCACATCGGGCTCGGACCGAGCGAACTCGCGCGGTGCGCCGATTTCATTTTGCCGCCCGAAGCCGGTATACGCAAAGGGCTCGAACATCCCGACACGCCCGACGGCATGTACTGGAAAGAGCTTGCCGAGGGTGAGGACTTCAACTCGACGGCCTTCCGGACCGCAGAAATCCCGTCGGCGAACGGACACGGCAACGCGCGCGCCGTAGCGCTGCTTTACGGCAGCCTCGCGGGCGTGCTGCTGCCCGAAACGATCGAGCAGTTACGGGCCGAGCGCCACCACATCGTCGATCGTATCCGGCCGCGGCACTATCATCAAGCATCGGGCGTCGTGCGCAACTCGCCGCCGGTTGCCTACATGGGTCCCAATCCGGGAGCGTTCGGGCATCAAGGCGCGGGCGGAGCGATCGGTTTCGGCGATCCGGAAAATGCGATCGGATTCGGCTACGGCATGAACCTCTATGCACCCAGCGGCGAAGCGGAACGGCGCGCGCCGCTGATCGACGCAACCTACGCAGCGCTGAACGAACGGTGATGACCGTCATCAGCAACGCCGATGCCGTCGTGCTCAAGTCGTGGCCGAAGGAACTGCACTTCGAACGCGGCGGGGTGCATCGTTTGGGCTTGCTGCTCAAGCGTCTCGGCGCACGCCGCGCGCTCGTGATTACCGGCAAAACCATCGCCGGCGGCAGCATCGGTGCCGACGTGCGCGCGGCGCTCGGCGGCGGGTTGGCGGCGCTGTACGACGGCGTTCTGCCGCACACGCCGTTGGCCACGGTCGAAGCGGCGGCGGAACTCTACGCGAACAGCGGCGCGGATGCGTTGATCAGCGTGGGCGGCGGCAGTGCGACCGATACCGCCAAAGCCGTCGCCGTTCGTTTGGCCGGCGACGTGAACGCGTTCCGGCTCGATCTCGGCGCACCGCGCAGGGCGCTGCCCGCCTCAACGCCGCCGCACCTTGCGGTGCCGACGATCACGGGCGCCGGCAACGTGCTGCTGCCGACGGCGGGCATCCTCGATCCGGCAACGCGCGTGAAGATGCTCTTCGACGATACGCTGCTGATCCCGCAATTGAGCCTGCTCGATGCCAAACTGCTCGTGCACTGCGGACCCGAGCTGACCTCGGTAACCGGCATCCGTTCGATCGTCGGCTGCGTTGAAGCGCTGATTTCGCGCCGCCGCAATCCGTTTTCCACCACGCTGGCGCTCGAGGCGATCCGCTTGATGCGCGAATCGCTCGCCCAGACCGCGCGGGATCCACGCGACGTCGATGCGCGCGAACGGTCGCTTTATTCGGCGGTGATGGGGACGATCGCGACGGGTAACGCCGGCGTAACCGGCGCGCACGCGTTCGGTCTGATCGCCGGGGGCCGCTATGGCTCCGCGCACGGCGTGCCGCACGCGATCGTGCTGCCTGCAGTCATGCGCGCATTCTCGCCCGTCCTCGCGCCGCATGCCGCCGCGCTGAACCTTGCTCTCGCCGCCGACGCGCAACCGGCGGCGGATGCGTTCGAGCGGCTCGTACGGGAGGCGGGGATGGCCACGCGTCTGCGCGACATCGGCATTCCGCGCGCCGATCTAGCGGATCTCGCCGCCCAAACGGCGACGCTGCCGATGATGCAGAACGCTCCCCGGGCCGTCGATGCGGCCGAGATTCACTCATGGCTCGAAGCCGTCTGGTAAGAAAGCGAGGCCCGGAATGTTGAAGCGATGGTTGGTGGCGGCGGCGGCGGTTCTCGCGATCGCCGGTGGAACGGTGCGCCTCGCCTCGGCCGACGATCACATCCGCGTATCGAACGCCGCGCCCGCATCGGCATTCTTTGCCGCGCTCTACCTCGGCATCGACAAGGGCATTTTCAAGAAGTATCAGCTCGACGTCGAGCCGATCGACATCTTCGGCCCCGCCAAGTCGCAAGAGGCCATGACCGCCGGTAGCGTGGATTTCGAATTGGGATCCGGCAGCGAACTCATTTACGTGGCCAAAGGCGTGAAAGAACTCGCGGTCGCCTCGATCGTCGGGCCGCCGACGTTGGTCGATCTCGTCGTACGCAAGGATGGTCCGATCAAAACGGTGGCCGATCTCAAAGGCAAGACGATCAGCATCATCTCGGTCGGATCGCTGACCGAGTGGCTCGCCCGCGAACTCTCGCGACGCCAAGGCTGGGGCAGCGACGGCATCAAGGTGCAAGCCGTCGGCTCGGCCGCAGCGCAGAGCGCGATGCTGCAAACGGGCCAAGTCGATGCCTCGATCATCGAAATCTCATCAGCGCGCATTCTCGCCGATAAGGGCGAAGCGCGCCGCCTCATTTCAGGGCGCGATATCGCACCGAACTTTATAACGCACGCGATTTACGCGAGCAAAGCGATGATCGATACCAAACCCGATGTCGTCAAACGTTTCCTCGCCGCTTGGTTCGAAACGCAAACGTATATGAAGACGCATAAGGCCGACGGCGTCGCGATCATCGTGAAGCGCCTGCAGATTCCGGATGCGGTCGCGGCTTCGGACTACGATACGCTGATGCCCGATTTCTCCAAAGACGGCAAGTTCTCGCCGGCCGCCCTCAAGGTGCTATCGCAATCGTTCGTGCAAATGGGCACGCTGCCGAGCGAACCGGATATGTCGAAACTCTATACCGAAGCGTTTCTGCCGCCCCCGGGCAAGTAGCGCGCGATGCAGGGCATCAGCATTCGCGGCGTCTCGCAGGCGTTCGGTGCGGCCGGCGACGCGCGTCGCGTCGTTGCGCTTGAAGATGCGACCCTCGATATTCCGGCCGGCGAACTCGTGTGCCTGATCGGGCCCAGCGGTTGCGGAAAGAGCTCGCTGCTCGACATCATCGCGGGACTCGCGAAGCCCGTCGCCGGCAGCGTGACGATCGACGGCGAGCCGGTGCGCGGACCGCTGCCCAAACGCGTGGGCTTCGTGTTTCAGGAAAACGCGCTCTTTCCGTGGCTCAGCGTCTACGACAACATCGTGGCCGGACTGACGTTTCAGGGTGTGCCGAAAGACGAACGCCGCGGACGCGCGGACGAGGCGCTTGCCGCCGTCGGCCTGGAGGCGTTCCGGAATCACTACCCGCGCCAACTTTCCGGCGGTATGAAGCAACGCGCGCAGCTCGCGCGGGCGTTGAGCTTGCAAACCGAAATCTTGTTGATGGACGAGCCGTTTGCCGCGCTCGACGAGCAGACGCGGCTCGTGCTCGGCGAAGACCTCTCCGTCCAGCTGGCCAAGACGCGCAAGACGATCGTTTTCGTGACGCATAGCTTGGTCGAAGCCGTGTTTCTAGCCGACCGCATCGCGGTGTTCACGGCGAGGCCGGGCCGGATCAAGACGATCCTTACCGTCGATGAGCCGCATCCGCGTGCGCCGGGCTTTATGACGTCGGCAAAATTAACCGGCTTGCGCAACGCGCTCTACGAACTCTTACACGACGAAGTGCGTCGCGCGATGGAGACGGGAGCGGGGGTCTGACGCTCTCGCGCAGCACGCGCCAACGGCTCGTGCAGATCGCCTGCATCGCCGTGGTGTTCGGCGGCTGGCAGATCGGCAGCACGACGGGCGCTCTCGATCCGTTGATTCTGCCGCCGCTCTCGGCAATCGCCGTGCAACTCGGTGCCGTCCTTCGCGCGGGATCGGCGTGGGCGGCAGCCGGCGTCACGCTGGCCGAACTCGCACTTGCGTTCGCGCTCGCGGCCGCCGCCGGTTTGCTCGCAGGCTTCGCCATCAGCCGGTCAGCGTTTGTCGTGCGCGTGTTCGACCCGCTGATCGCCGGGTTGTATGCCGTACCGACGATCCTGCTCTTCCCACTCTACCTGCTCTTCTTCGGCATCGGACCGCCGTCAAAAATCGCCCTCGGTACGACGATGGCGTTCTTCCCCATCGTGCTCAGCACGATCGCGGGCTTCTCGCAAGTGAAGCGGGTTCACATCGCGGCCGCGCAATCGATGGGCGCATCGGCGCCGCAGCTCTTCTGGCACGTGCTCGTCCCCGACGCCTTTCCGGTCGTCATCGCAGGCTTGCGCATGGGCCTCGTGCTCGGATTTCTGGCGATTCTCGGCGGCGAAACGATCACGTCGAACGCCGGCCTCGGCCACGAAATCGTCACGATGGCCGAAAGCCTCGAACCGGCGAAGATGTTCGCATACATCGTCGTGGCCGTCGCCCTCGCTTCGGTCCTCAACGCGCTGACATCGTATGTTGAGATGCGCGGACGGCGGCACGAGAGCGCATGAAACGCCATCCGTACGCCGTCCGTCTGGGTGTCATCGCCCTCCTCCTGATCGTCTGGGAAGTACTCGCACGCCGTTTCGGCAACCCGCTCTTCGTCGCGCCCCCGTCGGCGACGCTCGCGGCGACGGCGGCGCTCTTGAACGATCCGGCCGTCGTACAAGCGCTGCTTGCAGCACTGGGCGAGATTGCCGTCGCCTTTGCGATCGCGGTTGCGGCCGGTGTGCTCATCGCGCTGCCGCTCGGGCTGAGTTCGTTCTGGCGCGGTGCGATGCTGCCGCTCATCCTCGGCCTCTACGCAATCCCGCAGGTAACGGTGCTGCCGCTCTTCGTGCGCATCTTCGGCCTCGGACCGCCGACGAAGATTGCGTTCGGCGTGACGCACGGCATCTTCGTCGTTATCCTCACCGTCGTCGCGGCCGTGCGAACGGTCGACCCGATCCTCTTGCGCGCCGCCGCTTCGCTCGGCGCCACGCGCCGCCAGGTGATCTTCGATATCGTGTTGCCGAGCCTCGTTCCCAGCCTCTTCACCGGCATGCGGCTGGCGATGAGCGGCGTCTTACTCGGCGTCCTGCTTGCGGAGCTGTACGTATCGACAACCGGCATCGGCTTCTTCACCCAAGCGTTCACCAACGCGTTCGCACCGGCCAAGCTCTTCGGCCTCATCCTGTTGCTTGCGGCAATCGCCATCGCACTCAACGAAGCGATGCGCGTGGCCGAGCGGCGTTTGGGCCGCTGGCGCGAAAACACGGCGTGATGCAGATCGATCTGAACGGCAAGACCGCACTCGTCACCGGCGGCGCAAGCGGCATCGGGCGCGCGTGCGCTATCCTCCTCGCTGCGAACGGGGCGCGCGTCGCCGTCGCCGACCGCAACACCGGCGGGTCAGCCGCCGTGCAATGCGAGATCGGAGCGAGCGCTATCGCGATCGCCGTCGACATCGGCGAATCAGCGTCGGTCGATGAAATGGTCGCGCAAACGATGGCGGCGTTCGGCCACATCGACATCCTCGTGCATTGCGCCGGAGTGTCACCGCGCCGCGCCGTCGTCGACATGAGCGATGAAGATTGGCGCGGCGTTATGGCCGTCAACCTCGACGGCACCATGTTTACCACGCGCGCGGTCGCCCGCGTGATGATTCCGGCCGCGACCGGAACGATGATTCTCATCGCGTCCGACCGCGGACTCTTAGGGCAAGCCAACAAGTCCGCGTACGCGGCCTCAAAAGGCGGCGTCATCGCCTTCAACCGGAGCCTAGCGCTGGAACTCGCGCCGCACGGCATCACCGTCAACGCCATCAACCCGGGCACGACGGACACGCCGCTCGTGCGCGCGCAGATGCCGCCCGAGTTATGGGAATCGCGACTGAAGACCGACCCGCTCGGCAAGATGAGCATGCCCGAAGACATCGCCGAGATGGTGCTGTTCCTAGCCGGCGCGGGCGGCCGTTTCATGACGGGTCAGCTGGTCACGACCCGCATGCGCTTCGGCTAGGGTGCGATCAGTTTCGCCGGATCGATCGGGTTGTTGATCATCTTCATCTGCCGCGCCATGTCGACGTAGAACTGCAAATCGCTCGGCGCGATCGCGAGGCTATACGTCGGGAACCGCGGCGAGCTGAAGTGCAGGTATTTGTTTTCGATGTCGCGCGCGCTATCGGGGTTCTTCTTGATGTAGTCGATCGCTTCGGCCAGCGCCGCGCGGTACGCCTTGACGCCGTCCGGATGCTCTTTGGCCCACGCACCCGTGGACGCCCAGAACGTCGATATGCTGTTGGGGTTTACATCGGTGTAGAAGTTTGCCGCGTTTTCCCCGACGCCGCTGGCGATGATGCGCGAGCGCACCGGCTCCATCACGACGACCGCATCGACGGTGCCGCCGCGCAGCACGTCGCCCATTTGCGCGACCGGAATCTCCACGATCGTCAGTTGATCGGGCGACACTTTGCGCTCGGTGAGCCAGCGGCGGAACATCGTGTCGTTGCCGGTTCCAAAACCCGGCACGCCCACTTTCTTGCCCTTGAGGTCGGCGGCCGAATGGATCCCGGAACCCGTTCGCGCAACGAGCGTGTTCGTTTCGTTGCCGCGAACGACGCGCGTGTTCCCCGCAATGATGATCAGGTCGAGACCGTTGTCGGCCGCCGAGAGCAGACTTGGCGGCGAGTTGAAGCCGATCTGAATCGAGTTCGAGAGCAGCGCCGCCGGAACGTTCGACGGGCCCGCTATGGCGACGAGCGTCACGTCGAGCCCGTGTTTGTCGAGATAGCCGCGATCCTTGGCGACGAACACCGGGAGAACTTCCGCACCGATGCCGTAGCCGACGGTGATCTTCAGCGGATCCGCCGCGCCGGCCGGGCCGGCGCATACGAACAGCGCTGCAGTGAAAGCAATGCAAAGTGCGGCGATCCGTTTCATAGGCTTCGACTTTCGCGCCGCGAACGGGTCCACCCCGCACGACCTCGGGGAGGGGCTAATGGAACTAACGGGCATTCGCGGCGCGGTAGCGATCGTAACGGGCGCAGCCGGCGGTATCGGTGAGGCCGTCGCACGCGCGCTGGGCGCATCCGGCGCGCGGGTTGCGGTAACCGACATCGAGGGCGGCAAAGCCGATATTCTCGCGGATGCGATGCGCGCGACGGGCGCGGATGCAACGGCCTGGGCCCTCGACGTGACGCGTTCCGATCAGGTCGAGCGCGTCGTCGGAGAAATCGAAGAGCGTCTCGGACCGGTCGCTCATCTCGTCAACGTCGCGGGGATCGTTCCACGCGGACCGATGCTCGAACTCACCGACGATGGCTGGGATCACGTGTTCGGGATCAACGCGCGCGGCGTGTTCTTTTGCTTGCGGGCAGTCGGACGGCGCATGCTCGAACGCCGCAAAGGCGCGATCGTGACGATCGGCTCGCAAGGTGCGATCTTGGTGCGCACGAGCCTCGCCGCCTACGGCGCCTCCAAAGCTGCGGCATCCTCGCTGACCAAATGCTTCGGCCTCGAACTGGCGCCGTATGGAATCCGCTGCAACGTCGTGCATCCCGGCGTCACATCGACGCCGCCGGCGCTCGAGCGATTCGGCGGCGACGAAGCGCGCTTTCACGCCCACCATGCCGCCGGTGATCCGGCGATCTTCCGCGCACCGATTCCGCTGGGCAAAGCCGGACGGCCCGAGGACACCGCATCGACGGTGCTCTTTCTTCTATCCGACCAAGCCGGTCACATCACGATGGAAGACATCGTCGTCGATGGTGGAGCAACGATGATCGCCTAGCGGTTTCGGCCGCACGGTTATTCGGTGCTCGCCCAGCCCGTGATCTCGTTGTCGGGATCGTTCTGCTTGAGAAATGCGTCGATCACGTCGCGCAGATCGAGCAGGGCGGCTTGCACCGTGGTAGCACCGTCTTCGGCGAGATTATTGGGATGGACGCGGTCGGCCGAAGCGATCAATACGGCGCGCAATTCGAGCGCACTCTCGACGATGCGCTCGATCGATGATTCGCTGTTATCCATGGCCACGTCATACCCGCGAACGCACCCGTTCAAGCAAGTCGCGGCCTGCTTGCGCGCTAGGACGCGCGGCCCGCGCCCGAAAAATGCAGTGACGTGAAATCGCCGATCCCCGGGCTATTTGGCGCGCTGTGCATCACCGCTATTGCGGCGAGTGCAGCCCCCGCGCCGGCGCCGAAACTCAGCCACTTTCAGCAGCAATTGCTCGAGCGCTTCAAGAACTCGGCGCCGGCGGATGAGTACTTCGGCCGGGCCAAAATAAGCTATCTCGGCATGAACAACACGTTCCGCGATTCGGCGATTTCATCCGGCGATCACACGACGGACCCCGGCATCATCAACAGAGTGGCCTTCGCCGAAGAAGCGCTCGACGCATGGGCCAATAAATATCCGCGCGACCCGCAACTTGCCAGGACGTACTTCCTAGCGACGCAAGTCGAGCGGAAGATCTGGGTCAAAGCGAATCAAGATCGCGCGTGGATCTATCTCAACCGGCTCGTGCAACAATTCCCGGCGACATATTTTGGGAAACTGCTCAAGCGCGATCTCGCGATCGGTTTCACCGAGCACTATTATGCGCCGGCGCTGCCGTGTGCGACGCCGGTGCCGTCGCCCGCGCCCACGGATCCGCCGAGTGCGGCCGCCGATGCGCTCGCAACCGATGCGCCGTCGCCGCCGCCGACGGCGGACCCGAGTCCAACACCGTCACCGGGCCCCGTAGAAACAACGATCGCGAAGGGATTGCGCGTTCAGATCATTCCGCAAGCCTGCGTGCCGCCGCCGACTCCAACGCCGTCGCCGACACCAACACCAACGATCGTTCCGGAAGCTACGCCATCAGCAAGCGCGGCGCCGCTGGACACCGCGGCGCCGGTTACCGCACCGACCTAATCCGTCAGCCGCGACCGGCGAAATACCGCTTGTCGTCTTCTTCGAGGACATCGAGCCCGATGATCAGGTCGGGCCGCTCGCCGAGCCATGGGTAGATCTCCAGCGCGGCGACGCGGTCGCCACCGCGCGGTTGGCGCGTTTTCGCCCAGCCGTTCCACTCATCGATCTTCGCTTGGGTGGAATTGGCGCGCACGAACGCAGCGACGTCGGCGTCCGCATCGGCGGCTGCAACCGCCAGCGTAAACGCTTCCACGGTGATACCGAGTTTCTCGAGCATCATCTGCGTGAATCCTGGAATGTTATATGGACCGGGATCGCCGCCCGGCAGTGTGGCGCACACCTTGTCGATCGAGCGCGGCAAAAACACGATACCGTCGAGCTCCGCCTGGGGCTTCCGCGGCGGCTTGTTGGAAAGATTCATCGGCTTCATCCCAGCCCAACTTCATGAAAGGAATTTCCAGCACCCGCACGCTAGGCCGCAAACATGAATCGCGCTTTTCGTATTGCCGCTTCGACGCTTGGCGTTGCCCTCGCCGTGTCGCTGGGCGCCGCCCGCGCGGCTGACGGACCATCGGTTACGGCTCAAACGACGGCCGGCACCGTTGCGGGGACGGGCGGCGACGTCCGTTCGTTCAAGGGAATCCCGTTTGCGGCCGCACCGGTCGGTCCGCTGCGCTGGAAAGCGCCGCAGCCGGCCGTGCCGTGGAGCGGCGTGCGCGATGCCACCGCCTTCGGACCCGAATGCGCGCAACCCGCACCGCCCGGAACGCCTACGAGCGAAGATTGCCTTACGCTCAACGTGTGGACGCCGGCCGGCGCCGGGGCGCACCTGCCGGTGATGGTGTGGATCTATGGCGGCGGCTACGCGGTCGGCGCCACGAACTATCCGGTATACGACGGCACCTCGCTCGCGCGCCACGGCGTCGTGATCGTTACCGTGAACTATCGCCTCAATGTTTTCGGCTTTCTCGCGCACCCGGCACTGACGGCCGAATCACCCGAACGCACGTCGGGCAACTACGGCATCCTCGATCAGGTCGCAGCGCTGCAGTGGGTGCAAGCAAATGCTGCCGCTTTTGGCGGCGACCCGCGCAACGTAACGATCTTCGGTGAATCGGCCGGCGCCGGCTCCGTATCCGCCCTGATGACCATGCCGCGCGCGCGCAATTTATTCGTGCGCGCGATCATGGGCAGCGCGCCCGTGTTCCGTCCCGAAATCGGTTTGCCGGCCGCGGAGCGTGCCGGTGTAACGCTGGCTGCCGGTGCGACGCTCGCCAACCTGCGCGCGATGTCCACGGCAGATCTGATCAAGCGCATTCCGGCGCTCGATCCCGACACGCGCACGGACTTGCCGATCGTCCTCGGACCGATCGCCGATAACGTGGTGCTGCCCGACGAACGCGCGACCTATGCCGCCGGCAACGAAGCGATCGTCCCGATCATCGTCGGCAACAACGTCAACGAAGGCTCGTTCTTCGCGCGCGGCGTGCCGGTGAAAACGCTGGCGATGTATGACGCAGCGCTGCAAAAACGGTTCGGCATAGCTGCCATGCAAGCGCGTTTATTCTACCCCGCGAGCGACGATCCGGGCGCGCTCGCCGCCGAGTCGACGATCGTCGGCGACATGGACATCAACACCGGCGTGCGGAAAATGGCGATCGCGATGGCAAAGCGCGAGCAGCCCGTCTACCGCTATCTCTTCACCCGCGCCCGGGCAGGCAAACTGCCGGGGCACACCGATGAGTTACCCTACGTGTTCGGTACGCCCACGGTCAACGGGCTGGGCCTTCCGGGCCCCGCGTTCGATGCGACCGACAAGCAGCTCTCCGAGACGATGGAAACGATGTGGACGCAGTTCGCGAAGACGGGCAATCCGAATCCGCCCGGCACGAACGCGTGGCCGGCCTACACCGTTGCCGGAGATACATTCATTATCTTCGGAGATACCCTCTCAACCGGAAACGGGTTTCGCACCGCGCAGCTCGATTTTCTCGACCAAACCGTGGGGCGGTAACGGGGAGCGGGCCGTTCGCGTCATAAGAGGGGGACGATGACGACCACGACGGCGGGTGTTCATCGTCAGCTGACGGCTGAATCGGAAGCCGCGATCGATAGCGTGCGCATCTTCAGCGCGTTTACGATCACGGCCACGTTTTGGCTGTTGCTCACGACCGCTGTCGGCCTGCTCCTCAGCTTCAAGTTCACCTATCCCGACCTCGCCGCGAATCCGCTGCTCTCGTTCGGGCGGCTGCGCGCGATTCATACCAACGGCACGTTTTACGGTTGGGCATCGGTCGCGCTGACCGGGCTCGCATTCTACGTGGCCGCGCGAACGTCAGGCGTGCAACTGCAGCAGCGCAAATTGGCGTGGGCGGCGCTCTGGTGTTTCAACCTCGCCGCCGCGCTCGGCACGATCACGCTCGACCTCGGCATCAGCAACGGCAGCCAAGAATATCGCGAGTGGGTGTGGTGGGTCGCCTGCATCTTCTTACTGGCGGTCGTGCTTAGCGGCATCGTGACCGTGGCAACCGTGATGGCGCGCACCGGCCAAGACATCTATATCTCGAACTGGTACACGATCGGCGCCTTCATCTTCACCACGATCCTCGGCATAACGGCGGCGATTCCGTTCTATCAGTACGGCCTGGGCGAAGTGGCCGTGCAAGGGTTCTACATGCACAACGCGGTGGGCATGTGGTTTACGTTTCTCGCGCTCGGCATGACGTATTACGCGTTGCCGAAGCTGTTGAACCGGCCGATCTATTCCTACGCCCTCGGCGTGCTCGGGTTCTGGACGAACCTCGTCTTCTACCCGATCATCGGCGCGCATCATTACGAGTTCTCCCCGCTGCCGTGGTGGTTCCAGACGCTCGCGATCGTGTTCAGCGTGGGCATGCTCGTGCCCGTGTGGGCCGGCTCCGGCAACTTCTTCCTCACGATGAGGGGCCGCTGGGCGATCATCCGCCGCTCGTACGCACTGCCGTTCTTTTTCGTCGGTATCCTGTACTATTTCATCGGCTCGACGCAAGGCACGCTCGAGGCATTTCGCAGCCTGCAAGCGCTCTGGCACATGACCAACTTTACGGTCGGCCACTCGCACTTGACGATGTACGGCTTCATCACGTTCCTCACGTGGGGCGGCATCTACGCGCTGCTGCCGATGGCAACCGGCAAACGGCCCGCCCTTCTCCTCGTGGGGCTGCACTTCTGGATGGCGTTCTTGGGCGTGACGATCTACGTGATCGTCTTATCGATCGCCGGTACGGTGCAAGGTATCACCTGGGCCAACGGAGATCCGTTCATCGCATCGGTTGAAGCAGCGGCGCCCTACTGGAGCGCGCGCGCGATATCGGGAACGATGATGCTTATCGCCCACGTGATTTTTGCGGTGAACGTCTGGAAAATGACCGCCGGCCGCGCGGAACCCGAGCCCGTATAATGCGCAAGGGCATGGATCACGTGGGCGTGCTCGTTTTCAGCGCAGCGGCGATATACGCGACGCTCGCGATCCTGATCGGCGTGATCCCGGGTACCGTCCTCTCAAAGTCACCGGCCGGCCGGGGCGTCGTGCCTCTGGATGCAGCCCAAGCACGCGGGCGCGCGGTGTACGTCGGCGAGGGCTGTTCGTATTGCCACACGCAATTCGTGCGCCCGCTCGCGCAGGATCGCGTCTGGGGCCGTGCGTCGGTGGCCGGCGACTACACCTACTCCACGCCGCAACTGCTCGGAACGGAGCGCACGGGGCCTGACCTCTCGAACATCGGCGTGCGCCAACCGAGCGACGTATGGCACTCGATTCACCTCTATCAGCCGCGATCGCTCGTCACCGGTTCGATCATGCCGCCGTATCCCTGGCTCTTCGTGGTGAAAGACAAGGCCGATCCGGGCGATGTCGTCGTCAACGTGCCGGCCGCCTACGCGCCGCCGGGGAAAGTGATCGTCGCAACGGCCGACGAGCAAGATCTCGTTGCCTATCTCGTGTCACTCAAACAAGCGGCGCTGCCGTCGCCCGCGCCGTGAACGAAATGCAGATGGGTCCGCCGGCCGGCGGCGACTTGCTCGGCACGATCGTCGTGATCGCCGGCGCGATCGCAACGCTGTACACGTTCGTGGTGGCCGTGCGCACCACGTTCCGGCCCGGCGAGACCGACGGCGCGCATCCGAAGCTGCTGATCTTCAAGGACGACCGGTAGTGGACGCGCCGCACGCGACCGCCGGCAGCGATGCCGTGGCTGAAATCACGCTTACGATGGACGACGAGACCACGCCGTTCGCCACGTACCGGCCGCCTGCAGTGTGTACGCTCGATACGACATCGCTTCCGGATGGTCCGCACGTTTTGCACGTACGCGCGCGCGACGGCCTCGGTTTGGTCGGCGTCCGCTCGATTCCGTTTCAGGTACAGAACGGGCCGGGCATCACTATCACGGGTTTGCGCGCGCACGAGCGCGTCAGCGGCAGCGTCACGATCGACCTCAACGCGTTTAGCGCAAGCGAACCGTTCGATCCGGTGCGGGCCGAGTCGAGCGGGCCGATTCCCGTCTGGACGTGGGTGATGATCGCGCTCATCTCCGCCTGGGCCGGCTGGTATGGCTTGACGCAATTTCAAGAACCCGCCGCGTTCGCCCTGAGCGCCGCGAAAGATCCCGTGGCCGCGGCCAATGCGCCGATGCGAACCACCAAAAGCGTACACGATAGCGGAGGAGGCACGGTCGCGGGCTTCGATTACGCAGCGTCCGGAACCAACCTCTACACTGCCAACTGCTCCGCGTGTCACGGCGCAACGGGGGCCGGCGTTCCCGGCGCGTTCCCGCCGCTGGCCGCCGATCCAGTCGTCGACGCCGCGGATCCGAAAACGCAGATCGGCATCGTGCTGCACGGTCTTCACGGTGCGAAGATCAAAGGCACTCCGTATGTGAGCCAGATGCCGCCGTTCGCGCAGTTGAGCGACAACGATATCGCCGCGATCATCGATCACGAGCGCACGTCGTGGGGAAACGCCGCACCGATCGTCAATCCGGATGACGTGAAACGCGCTCGATGACGGAATGAAACCCGTCCCCCAAGGCCGCTCGTTCATCAGCGTCTGCCGCAACGGCCTCGAGTACTGCGCGAAAAACGTCGGTCCGGGTATCATCACCGGCGCTGCCGACGACGATCCGTCCGGAATCGCCACCTACTCGATTGCCGGTGCGAGTCTCGGCTACGGGCTGCTCTGGGTCGCGTTGATCACGGTTCCGATGATGATCGCGGTCCAAGAAGCATGCGCGCGCATCGGCATGGTCACCGGCACGGGGCTCATCGCCGCGATGCGCCGCGTGATGCCGATATGGATGCTGCGCACGCTCGTCGTGCTCGTCGTTGCGGCTAATACGCTCAACATTGCCGCCGACATCGCCGGCATGTCGTCGTCGGCCGAACTGGTGACGCGGATTCCGTCGGGCGTTTGGGCCGTGGCCTTCGGCCTGTTGCTGATCTTCGTCGAGGTGTTTTCATCGTACCGGCTCTTTGCGAATATCGTGAAGTGGCTCTGCCTCACGCTCTTCGCGTACGTCATCAGCGCGTTCGTCGTGGGGGTGAATTGGCTCGAGGCGCTGCGACACACCGTCTTACCGGAGATTCGTCTCGACAAGATGTGGATGGCCACGTTCGTGGGCTTTCTCGGAACGACGATCACGCCGTACCTGTTCGTGTGGCAGGCTGCACTCGAAGTCGAGGAAGATCGTTCGATTGGCCGCGTTACCGTCCATCAGCGGCGCGGCGCGACCAAAGCGGAGATTTCACGCGCCCGTTCCGACGTCGTCACAGGCATGCTCTACTCCAACATCATCAGCTGGTTTATCGTCCTGATCAGCGCGGCGACGCTCTTCCGCCAGCACATCACGATCAACAGCGTTGCCGATGCAGCGCGCGCGTTGCGGCCCCTCGCGGGACCGTGGGCGGAACTGCTCTTTGCACTCGGCGTCGTCGGCGCCGGTTTGCTTGCGGTACCGGTGCTGGCCGGATCGTCGGCATTCACGCTCGCCGAAGCATTCGACTGGACCGGGAGCCTCGATGCCAAGCCGCGTTCCGCCGTTCCGTTTTACACCGTCATCGCGCTCGGGATCGCGCTCGGCGTGCTCGCCGACATCCTGCGCCTCGATGCCGTCTGGGCGCTCTTTGTGTCCGCCGTCGTGAACGGTTTCGTTGCGATCCCGCTGCTTATCGGCGTGCTCCTGACGTCGAACCGGAAAGACCTCATGGGCAAATGGACCAACGGCCGCGCCTCGCGCATTTGGCTCATCATCACGATCGTGCTCATGACGATCGCCGCAATCGGCGTCGTCGTGACCGCGTAGCGATGGCCGAAGAAATACCGGCGCGGCTCGGCATCGACGCGGTCGTCGTGGGCGTGTGCGACGAGCGGCCGCAGGTGCTCACGTTTGCAACCGATGGACGCCCGCGATTGCCCAGCGGCGCCTTCGCACCGGCGCTCGACCGCACGCTCGAACTCGCCGCACGCCGCGTGTTAAGCGATCAGGCGGGCTTGCGCGAAGGCTATCTCGAGCAGCTCTACACGTTCGGCGATCGTCATCGCGATCCGCGCGAAGTCGCGGGCGGCCCGCGTTTCGTAAGCGTCGGGTACTTGGCCCTGACGGGCATCGACGACGTCAATTGCGCAGCGCTGGGCGGCGCCTGGCACGATTGGTATCGCTTCTTCCCTTGGGAGGATGCGCGTGGCAGCCGGCCCGAGATCCTCGATCGCATAATCGTTCCGTTGCTTCGCCGCTGGACGGCTGCCGCGCGCGACGACGCAGGACGCGCCTTTCGCGCGCGCGTTGCGTTCGGTCTCGACGGCGCGCCGTGGAACAACGAAGCGGTGCTCGAGCGCTACGAGTGTCTCTACGAACTCAGCACGACGTCCGGGGGCGCCGACGCGATCGCGACGCTGGGCGAAGCGATGGACCTCGATCACCGGCGCATCCTCGCGACCGCAATCGGCCGCCTGCGCGGCAAGATCAAGTATCGTCCCGTCGTGTTCGAACTTATCGGCGAAGCGTTCACGCTCTCCGAACTGCAAAGCACGGTCGAAGCCCTGGCCGGCATGGAACTCCACGCACCCAACTTCCGGCGCCTCGTCGCCGAGAGCGGCATCGTGGAGCGAACCGGCGCGCAACGGCGCACATCCGGCCGGCCCGCGGAAACTTACCGTTTCCGCCCGGATGTGCTGGCCGAGCGCCCCGACCCGGGAATCGGCATCCGGTAAGGCACGCTGGACGATTGGGTACACCCCAAACATGAGCATACGAGACGAGAGCGGCACAAAACCGCAGACCAAGGCAGACGAACCGATCGGCGAAATCGCCGCAGCCATCGCGCGTGAACCCAAAGCGCCCAAGCTTGACGCGCCGGCGACCAAGCCCACGGTCGCGCCCATTGGCGAGATCGAAAGCGCGATCGAGCGCTCGGGAGGCAAATAACGACAAAAGTCGCCGTAATTTCTTTTTCTCAGTATTAGAATAAGGGTCGCTAGCCCCCGAAAGTCGACCCATGCTCGATCTGCTCACCCCCGTAGAGTGGGATATCTTCGCCCCCACGATCGACGCGATCAACCGCCTCAAGCGCGAACGCAACGCGGTGATCCTCGCCCACAACTACCAGACGCCGGAGATATTCCACGGCGTCGCCGACATCGTCGGCGATTCACTCCAACTCGCCCGCGAAGCAGCCCGCGTCGACGCCGACGTGATCGTCGTCTGTGGCGTTCACTTCATGGGCGAGACGGCGAAGATCCTCAACCCGACGCGCACCGTGATCGTGCCCGATGCCCGGGCCGGCTGTTCGCTCGCCGAATCGATCACCGCCGCCGACGTGCGCGCGTTGCGCGAACGCTACCCCGGCGTACCGGTCGTGACGTACGTGAACACGAGCGCAGCGGTCAAGGCGGAATCGGACATCTGCTGCACGTCGTCAAACGCGGTCGCCGTCGTCGAATCGCTCGGCGTGCCACGCGTGCTTCTTCTGCCGGATGAGTTTCTAGCGAACTACGTGGCGTCGAACACCAAGGTAGAGATCATTCCCTGGCACGGCCACTGCGAAGTGCACGAGCGCTTTCGCGCGATCGACGTGGAGCAACTACGCGAAGGCGATGACGGCGTCGTCGTGATCGCGCATCCCGAGTGCCCGCCCGACGTCATCGCCGCTGCAGATTTCGCCGGCTCGACTGCGGCGATGATCGATTTCGTTCGCGATCATCAGGATCGCCGCGTCGTGATGCTCACCGAGTGTTCGATGAGCGACAACGTCGCCGTCAATTTTCCCAACGTCGAATTCGTGCGCCCGTGTAACCTCTGCCCGCATATGAAACGCACCACCTTGCCCAAGATTCTGTGTTCGCTCGAAACGCTTCAAGATGAGGTCCTCGTCGATGAACCAATACGCATCCGCGCACGACGCGCGCTCGAAGCGATGATCGCGCTATGATCCCGCTGCTCTACGAACCGTTTCTGCGCGAAGCGCTGCGCGAAGATCTCGGCCGCGCCGGCGATATCACGACGGACGCCATCGTGCCGGCCACGCTACTCGGCCACGCCGACGCGGTCGGCCGGGCGGCGGGAATCGTCTCCGGTCTCGAGCCGTTCGCGCGCACGTTCACCCTGGTCGACGAACGCGTCTCGGTACTCTTTCACGCCGCCGACGGCGACCGCATCGAACCGGGCACACCGATCGCGCGCGTCAGCGGACCGCTGCGCGCCATCCTGGCCGCCGAGCGCACCGCGCTCAATCTTCTTGGCCACCTATCCGGTGTGGCTACGGCAACGGATCGCCTCGTGCAAGCCGTCGCGGGTACACCGGCCGCTATCATCGACACCCGCAAGACCACACCCGGTATGCGCGCCCTTGAAAAGGCGGCCGTCCGCCACGGCGGCGGTCACAATCACCGCTTCGGCTTAGACGATGCGATCCTCATCAAAGACAACCACGTCGCGATTGCCGGCGGCATCCGTCCGGCCATCGAAGCCGCGCGCGCCTACGCCGGTCACCTCGTGAAGATCGAAGTGGAAGTCGATTCGCTCGAACAGCTCGATGAAGCGCTGGCCGCGCACGCCGACATCATTCTGCTGGACAACTTCTCGATCGATCAAACCCGCGCCGCGGTCCTCCGCACGGCCGGCCGCGCATTGCTCGAGTCATCCGGCCGCATCGATGAATCCAGCGTGCGTGCCGTCGCCGAAACCGGGGTGGATTTGATCTCAAGCGGCGCCCTAACGCATAGCGTGCGCGTCCTCGATGTCGGCCTGGACATCGCAACGTTAAGTAAGGTTGTCCTTAGGGCATAGCGAACACTGCACGTCCCGCGTCAGGCCGACCAGAGCGAAGCGATCGCGTACGGGCGTGCGCTCGAGCGGCTGCGCGGGCATTGCCGACCGCCGACCTGGCCGCTGAAATGAGCGCCGGCGCCCGCCTCGGTGAAGGCGAAGCCGTCAGCGCAGCGTTAGGGTAACCCGAACGCTTTGAGCAGCACGCGTTTGTTGCGCCGGCCATCGAACTCACCGTAGTGTACGCGTTCCCACGGCCCGAGGTCGAGCTTACCGTTCGTAACCGGCACGAGCACCTGATGACCTAAGATCATCCGCTTGAGGTGCGCGTCGGCATTGTCCTCGCCGGTAAGGTGGTGCTGGTAGTCTTGCCCGAATGGCGCGAGCTCTTCGAGCCACTTCATGATATCGGCATAGAGCCCGCTCTCATGGTCGTTGACGAAAATGCTCGACGTAACGTGCATCGTGCTCACCAGAACGAACCCTTCGCGCAGATTCCCCTTTGCCCGAACGCGCTCGACCTCGTCCGTGATGTCGCGGATCTCGTAGCGCTCTTTGGTGTTGATCGTGAGGTAGTCGGTAAAGCTCGTCATGGTTGTCCGGGCATATGCCAGTTTATTGGCATAACCCTATCGAGGAATATCAGGCGGGTCTTTGGCGGCGCGATACTACGCGTGAAATGGCTCTCTTACGACCCTCTGTTCTAGCGGCGGAGGCTTCCGCGTCGTCCGAGGTCCCGGCACCCGTCGCGCGCGCGGTCGATGCGAGCTTGCGCCGGGCCATTGCCGCTCGCGCCAGCGATCTGCACGTCGAGCCGGCCACCGACGGAGCCGGGCGAACGCGCCTGCGCATCGACGGCCTCTTACGCCCGGGCGAACCACTCGGCCGCGATTTGTTCGCGCCCTTCGTGAGCCGCATAAAATTGCTGGCCGGCTTAGACATATCCAATCGGCGCTTGCCCCAAGATGGGCGGTACTCCGTCGTGGTCGACGGCCGGCGCGTCGATGCGCGCGTCTCGTCGATTCCGACGATCGACGGCGAGAAGCTTGTCATTCGGCTGCTCGACCACCACGTAACGCTGCCGCAACTCGATGCACTCGGCATGGATACGGATGCAATCGCTTCGTATCGCCGCGTCGCGCACGCGCCGTGGGGCTTTGTCGTCGTCAGCGGGCCCACAGGTAGCGGGAAAACCACGACGCTGTACGCATCGATCGCCGAACTCGATCGGAGTTCGCGCAACGTGTGCACCGTCGAAGATCCGATTGAAAATCGAATGGCAGAGACGTCGCAGCTTCAAGTGAACGTTCGGGCGGGCCTGACGTTTCCCGTAGCGCTCCGCTCGTTCGTGCGCCAGGACCCCGACGTCATCATGATCGGCGAAATGCGAGATTCCGAAACCGCTGCCGTCGGCGTTTCGGCAGCCCTCGCCGGGCAAACCGTGTTCGCGACCGTGCATAGCAACGATGCACCGCGCACGATCGATCGGCTGATCGAATTGGGCGTCGAACGGCACTCGCTGGCCGCAGCGCTCACGGCGGTGGTGGCGCAACGGCTCGTGCGCAAACTTTGCACGGCCTGCCGCGAATCCGAACCCGTTCCGGCGCACCTGCGTTCCACGTTCTCACCGGCGATCGCAAAATGGTTCGTCGCGTCGGCCTGCCACGTGTGCGACGGAACCGGATATTCCGGCCGTACCGGCGTCTTCGAGGTACTGGAAGTCGACGACGCAATCCGGGAATCCATCGCGTCCGGCGTTTCGAGCGCCACGCTGGCGCACATCGCCGCGGAACGCGGCCATCGTTCGCTCTATGCCGACGCCGCCGCCAAAATCGTCGCCGGCACCACCAGTTTCACCGAGATCGAACGCGTCGTCGGATGGTGGGTGCGATGAGCGTGGATGTCGTCCGGCTGGTCGAGCTCATCACGCTCGCACGAGGACGCGGCGCCACCGATCTGCACGCGGGTGCGGGCGACGCGCCCACGCTGCGCATCAACGGCCGCGTGACGACGCTCGATGTACCGGCCCTCGGAGGGGAGACGCTGGAATCATTTCTTGCGAGCGTGCTAACCGCGGAGCTCCGGCAACGCTGGAAACTGACCGGCGCGGTCGATGTCGCGCGGCGCGAAGGAGCCGGCGCCCCGTACCGGCTGCACGCATATGCAACGATGAGCGGCCTCCGGCTCGCGTTTCGCTTTCTCGCGGCCGAAATTCCGGAGCTCGACTCACTTGCATTACCGGCGATCGTAAGCACGTTCGTAACGCGGACGACCGGCCTAATCGTCTTTACTGGACCCACCGGCAGCGGCAAGACCACGGCGCTTGCCGCACTGCTCGATCGACTCAATCGCACAGCCGAGCGCGTCGTCGTAACCATCGAGGATCCCGTCGAATACGTCCACGCCTCCATCCGGTCGGTCATCGCACATTGCGAAATCGGCCGCGATGCCGCCGGCTATGCGAACGCGATCCATGGCTTTATGCGGGCAGATCCGGATGTGATTCTCGTTGGGGAAATGCGCGATCGCACGACGATGGAGTCGGTCCTCTCGGCGGCCGAAACCGGTCACCTCGTTCTCTCAACGCTGCACACGATCGATGCCGCACAAACCGTCGATCGCATCATCGATGCATTTTCAAGCGACGGGCAGAGTCAGGTCCGTACGCAACTCGCCTCCACGCTGCTGGCCATCGTTTCACTCCGGCTCGTGCCGCGCAAGAACGGTGACGGACGAGTTGCGGCAAGCGAAATTCTCATCGGCACGGACGCCGTACGTGCGATGATCCGCGAAGGCAAGACCCACCAATTACGCAACGCAATTAGCACGGGTCGCGCCGCCGGGATGCGGACGCTCGAAACGTCGCTATCCGACTTGGTCGTTCGCGGAACGATTTCGATCGACACCGCGCGCCAGGCGGCAAACCGGCCGGGCGAAGTTCGCGACCTCGAGCGCGTCGCCGGCTGATGGACTTCCGCTATACCGCGCGCACCGCCGGGGGCGCCGTTCTACGGGGCTGGATACATGCCACCGACGCCGATGCTGCCGTCGCAGGCCTGCGACGTCGCGCGCTATTCGTCACCGCCGTCGAGCCGAAACGTCCCTGGAATCGCGAACTCCGCTGGCCGCGAGGCGGACCGGGTACCGGCCGCGCTCGCGTCGCCTTCTTCCGTTCGTTTGCGACGCTGGTACGTTCCGGCGTTCCAATGCGCCGCGGCCTCGATGTAGCCATCGAACGCTGTCAGAGCCCGGCGTTCACCACGGCTCTGCGGGGCGTTTTGGCTGACATCGAACGCGGCGATCCGCTCAGCACGGCGTTTGCGCGGCGCCCCCGCGTTTTTGCGCCGCTCATCGTCGCGATGGTCGCCGCCGGTGAAGCGGGCGGCATCCTCGACGACGTGCTCGAGCGAATCGCGGCCTTTCTCGAACGCGACTACGCGTTGCGCAAGAGCGTGGTTGCAGCGCTCGCGTATCCAGCGACCGTGCTCGGCGCCTCGCTCGCGCTCGTGACCTTTCTCATCGTCCGCGTCGTGCCGATGTTCTCAACGCTGTTCGCGTCGTTTCACGTCCCGTTGCCGCTTTCTACCCGCGTCCTGATCGCTATCGGCGATGTAGCCTCGCAACCCTCATCGCCGGCGATTGCTATGAGCGTAGCGGCGTGCATCGCCGCCGGCGCCGTGGCGACCGTCCGTACGCGCGCGGGACGGCTCGCGTTCGATCGATTTCGTCTAAACGTTCCGGTAGTCGGCGCGCTCTTGCGCAAGACGATCGTGGCTCGGTTCGCACGGATGCTAGGTACGCTCGTTCACTCCGGTATCGAACTGAGCGCCGCCCTGGAAGTGGTGCTTCCCGTAACCGGCAGTCCGGTTCATGCCGCGGCGCTCTCCGGCGTGGCGATCGCGCTACGCGAAGGTGAGGCGCTCACTCCCCCACTCGCGGCAACCGGAATCTTCGACCCGATGCTGATCGCCCTCGTCGGCGTCGGCGAGGAGACGGGGATGCTCGACGTACTGCTTCCCAAAGCCGCCGAATATTTCGAATCCGACGTCGCCGCCGCAATCGCTACCCTCGGTGCGGTCATCGAGCCTGCCCTTATCGGCGTACTCGGCGTGATCGTCGGCCTTATCGTTTACTCCGTCTTCATTCCGCTCTACAGCTTGATCGGCAGTGTGTCACAATGAACGACCGCCAAATGGCCATCGATGCCTATCTCAGCGACCGCTCGCGCGAAAACCGCGACGCACTGATAGCGGCCCACATGTACCTCTGCAAACGCGCAGCACGCAAGTTTAGGCGGCCGTCCAGCGATCCCGCCGACTTGGAGCAAGTCGCAGCGATCGGGCTGATAAAGGCAACAAATTCCTTCGTCGTCGAACGCACGACGCCGTTCGAAGCATATGTCTGGATCGTCATCGTTGGCGAACTCATGCACTACATTCGCGACTGCGAACACGCCATTCGTATTCCGCGCTGGCTCCGTTCGATCGACCGCCGCTATGTGGCCGCTTGGGAGGCGATCGCGGCGCAACAACACGCCGAGCCGACCCCACTACAACTCTCACGCGCGCTTGACGTGAGCCTCGCCGTCCTCGCGCAGCTGCAAAGCTTGCGCCGGGGCCACTCGAGCGAAGGCGAACTCCGCGATGGCCGATTCGACGCGCTGCACATACCGGCTCGCGGTCCCTCGCTCGACGACCGCCTCACGCTCAATATCGCAGTAGATCAACTTCACGAGCGCGAGCGCGCCATCGTGCTCGGCACCTTCGGCGCCGGCCTCTCACAAGCAGAAGTTGCGCGCATGCTCGGCCTCTCGCAAAGCCAGGTCTCCAAGCTCCTCTCCCGCGCTCTCGGGAAGCTCTCGAAGAACGTCGCGTAATTCTCTTCAGAATCTTGACGAGAGTGACCAGCGACGTGTATATTATTGTGTACACATGACCATTGAATCGAAGATAGCGCGATATGGTAACAGCCTAACGGTTCGGCTCCCGATCGGAATCGCGCGCGATCTCGATCTTCGAGATGGCGACCGGGTCACGCTTCGTACCGTCGATGACGGCGTGATCATCGAGCGGCCAAAACGTAGTCGCCTTGCGGCCAGATTAGCCACTGTTTTTGAACGCGAAACCGAAGCCGGCGCAGGCCGCGCGGTCGGTTCCGAGTTACTTGATTGAAGGTTCCGGACCGCGGCGACATCGTCGTATTGGACTTCGACCCGCAAACGGGCACGGAACAGATGAAGCGACGGCCGGCTCTCGTCCTCTCGCCGGCGGCATTCAATGACGTTTTTGGCTTAGCGTTCGTCGCACCGGTCACGACAAAACCGAAGGGACACGCTTTCGAAGTGCCTTTACCATCGGACGGAACCGTCAAAGGCGTCGTGATGATGCATCAGTTGAAATCCTTCGATTGGCGCGCACGGCGCGCGCGAGTCGTCGGCAAGGTATCCTCAAAGATTCTTGCCTCGGCTACGGAAATCGTAAAGGATATCATCGAAGCATAATTCCGTTACTTGCGGGCACTATTGCGATCACAATTACTGGCCGGTTTGGAGGTATGCGATCGTGCAGCGCGCTGGGGAACGGGGTTTTACGCTCATCGAGTTGATGATCGTCGTTGCGATCATCGCGATTCTCGCCGGCATCCTGATTCCTAACTTCGTGAACGCACGAGCGCAGGCGCAAACCTCGGCTTGCGAGTCGAACCTGCGGTCGATCGCTACCGCTCTCGAACTCGTCTATGCCGACGAACAAACCTACGAACCCAACGGACAAGCGAACTTTAACGCCGATCCGGCCGACTTCACAAACGCGGCCGGCACCGTCTATCTCAACAATACACCAAAGGATGCGGCGGCGCAGGATCTCACGCAATTTTACACGGTGAAGGTCACGCCGCAGAGCGGCGGCGCCCCGCCATCCTACGTCATCACGTGTCCCGGCACGCACGTTGGATCGACGCTGGCAAAACTGCAGAAGGCGGGAACCACCGACGGCTCAGTGTGCGGACCGGCGTGCACCTCGACGACGATCACGTATACGTCCGGCACCGGCATGCAGGCGCAATGATCGATCCCGTTGCGTTGAGCGTCGATGCGATCGTCCGCGGCGACGCAGCGCGGCTGCCGGTCGTCGCGCTTGCTGGAGTCGTCACCAGCCTCGGTCCGTGCGTTGCCCCGCGATATGTCGCCGTTGCCGCACTCTTGGGTGAGGAGCGCCGCGCGTTAACCGTCGCTACCTTCGTGGGCGGCATGCTCGCGGCATACACGGCGCTCGGCTTCGGCACCGGGCTACTCGGGCAACTTACCGGCCACGCTTCCGTGGTGTACGCCGTTCTCGCGGCGGCGCTCGGCACCGGGGGTCTCGCAACACTGTTGCAAACTTCGCGCTGCAATCACTCGCGGCAAACGAGGCCACGGGCGAGCGAGCGGCCGCGCCGCTTGAGTGCCGTTTTCAGCTTGGGCGCGGCCTCGGCATTCGTCGTATCCCCTTGCTGCACGCCGGTTGTGGCCGCCGTCCTAGGCATGACCGCGCTCGATGGAAACCCGCTCTCACGAGCGGCGTTGCTCGGAGCATTCGCACTGGGGCATGCCGCACCGCTCTTTGTGGTGGGATCGCTGGGGGCTTTCTGCGCACGGACGTTTCGCACGTGGAATGCAACGCCGGCTCCGTCAGTCGTTTCGGGAACGCTGATGCTCGGTCTTGGCGCCTATTATGGATTAATGGTATGACACGTTCGCGGCGTCTCACGTTAGCCTGTGGAGCCTTAGCGTTTGCGTTCTTCCTCTTCCACGATCAACTTGCGGCGGCCGTTGTAACCCGGGGCGATGACGCGCTACGAACCGGCGACGTCGCTACCGCGATCCGGCTCTACGTACGCGCAACGCAACTCGATGCGGGATCCTCCATCGCCGCCGACCGGCTAGCGTTCCATCTGGCGCTACAACACGATCGCTCGAGCGCGCATATTGCCATTGACGTCGCGACTCGCGCGCTGCGCGCAGCCCCCGAGCCGGCGTTGTTTGCCGATCGCGCGTTTGCCGAACTGCAGCTACACGCGTGGCGCAGGGCCGAGCGCGATTTCGACCGTGCGGGCCGGCTCGCGCGCGACGCGCGCTACGAACACTTTGCTGCGCGAATGGCCCTCCGCTCCGGTGATCGCGACGCGGCGAAGCGGTACGCGCGGCTCGCGCTCGCCGACGATCCCGCGTTCGCCCCCGCCCGAGCGCTGTTGCGGTACCTGTCATGAACGCCGTGATCGCCGGCTGCGCCGCTGCCGCGGCTACGCTCTTGTGCTGGAGGGTCGCCGCCGGCGCGGCTGAGAGGCGCCGCTTAACGATCGGCTCGCTCCCACCCGTTCTGCCCACGATCGTTGCCGCAGCGGCAACCGCTGCGGCTCTTGGCGGAGCGCATGCGCCGGCAATAGCCGCGAGCGCCGGCGCCGCCGTTGCGGGCGTCGTAGATGCGCGAACGGGATCGATTTTCGATCCGCTCACAGCGACGATCCTCGCTGCTTCGCTGGCGTTGGCTGCAATCGACGGTTCGGTTGCGTCGGGCATCGCCGGGGCCGGCGGAATCGGCGGCGTGCTGCTTTTCTTGCACGCACTCAGCGGCGGTCGCGGCTTGGGTTTCGGCGATGTGAAGCTAGGCGCCGGACTCGGCATGGCACTCGGTTTTTCAACCGGCGTCACCGCGATCGCGCTCGCGTTCGTATTCGGCGGCGTCTACGGCAGTTGGCTGCTTGCGACGAAACGCGCGACCGCCGGCACGTCCGTACGCTTCGCTCCGTTCATCGCCGGCGGCACGTTCGTGGCACTCCTCGTGCCGATCGGTTTTCGCGCGTGAACGCGCGCAGAGCGAGCCTACCGCTGGGTGTCGATGTCGGGCGCCGGCGCGTGCGCATTGCACGGATGGAACGGGATTCAAACGGCCGCGCAAGACTGATCGCAGTTGCCGCGTGCGATCATGATGGCGATCCGCTCGAAGCGCTGCTGGCAGCGCTGGACGAATTGAATACCGCCGAACGCCGATGCGTGCTGGCGCTAGCCGCACCCGATGCCGTGCTCTGCAGTGCCGATTTTCCGGCGATGTCCCGTTGGGAACGCGTGAACGCCGCACGATTCGAAGCGGCGCGCTTCATCGACTATGCTGTCGCTGAAGCCGCCGTCTCCCTGGTGCCGACAACCGTGCAGCAGCGATGGGCGATTGGCATCGCGCGCCGGTCGGCCCTAGCTGCTGCATCGATCAACGCCAAGCGGGCCGGACTGCATCCGTTGGCCATCGACGACGCCGCTTTCGCCCTGCAGCGCGCGCAGCCGGAAGCAGATGCCGTCATCGATATCGGCAGCGAGACGACGCGCCTTACGATCTTCGGCGGAACGATTCCCTACGTCGTCTGCATTCCGATCGGCGGGGAACGATTGACTGAGGGAATCGCGCACTCACTCGGCGTCGATACCGCCGCGGCCGAGGAACGCAAGCGGCGTATCGGATTCGGCGGAGCCGGAGAGGCTCAGCGCGACGTATTGATTTCCGCGCTCGGCGAAGGTTTTGCCGAGGCGCGCACGGGCGGCTATACCGGCATACGCCACGTCGTTCTTTGCGGAAACGGAAGCCGCGTTCCCGGTATGGATGCGGCAATCGAACGCGCCACCGGGTACGCCGTCCGCCCGGCTACGCTGCCGCCGGAGCTCTCCGATACGCTACCGCCCGACGTTCTTCGCGCCGCCGCTCCCGATTGGTCGGTGGCTTACGGCTTAAGTCTCTGGAGCATCGCATCATGAACCGCTTCAACTACCAGCAATCTCCGTTCGAGCGCCACTTCGGAGACGCGCCCATAGGCATGTTGGCCGATCGACTGCGCTTACCGATGGCCGTCATCGGAGCCGCGGTGCTCGCGCTCGCAGCGACGTGGTCGTTCGAAACGCATCGTGTCGCGGATCTCGATGCCGAACTCGCGGCGCTGCAGCTACGGGTCGAAGCTGCGAGCGGCCTTCGTGTTCGCGCCGAACGTCTCACGGCTCGTGTGGCACGACTGCGAGCTGCGAGCGCCGGCATCGACGCGGCGCACCGCGAGGCGCTCGCGGCGACCAACACGATCGCCCAGATCGGCAACGGGATGCCGGAGCAGACGTGGCTTACGGGCGTCGGTGCGGCCGCCGCAGGCACCTGGACGATCGATGGACGTTCGACCCGCGTCGATCAGATCGGTACAATGCTCCGCCGAATTCAGAGCATCGACAAGACGGCTTCGACACGCCTCGTGTCGATCGCCGCTACCGGGCGCACGGGACGAATTCTTGATTTTGTCATCGGCTGGGATCGCCGGCCATGAGCTTCGATCTTCTGCGCCCCAGCCTGTTTGCTGCGGTCCTCATCGCGCTCGGCGGATATATCTACGTGTATCGCCCGCTGGAGACCACAGTGGCCGATCGCTACGCTCAACTCGACGCGTCGCGAGCGACGCTCGTACGAAGCCTCGAACTCGCCCGCCGCATTCCGGCACTTGCGCGGGAGCGCACGGCACTGGAGGGGCGCTTCGCACGCGTACACGTTCGCGACCAGCAAGCCGCAATGGTCGAACGCTTCTTGCGCGCCGTAGCCGAAATTGCAGCGCGTGACGGCGTTGCGGTAGAGAGCGTTGCCTCCGACGCACCGCCGACCTACACCGCAGCTCGTACCGTTCGGGGAGCGCCCTTTGACGAGCTGCCGCTCGATCTCACCCTGCGCGGGCACTACCGCGACGTGATCCACGCCATCCGCGAAGTGAACGACGGGGATGTGGCCGCGCGCATCACCCTCGCGTCGTTGCGCGATGCCGATCGGCGTCCGGGCGAACGTCCCCAGCTCAACGCCGCATTCCACGTCCGGCTACTGCAAGAGGCCGATGAATCAACGACCAATGACACTCGCCCGCACTAAACGTCCGCTCGTCGTCGGCGCCGCGATCCTGTGTTTCGCTGCAGCCGGCGTTTTGACTCCGAGCGATGTGCGCTCGCAGCTTGACGGAGCCCGGCCCGAAACCCATATCGAGCCGGCGACGCTCTCGAGCCCGCCGCTTGTGCCGGTGCTCCCATCCGGCGACGCCTTTGCGCCGCGAGTTGCCGTCGATGACGATTCGCGACCGGCGTTGCCCAAGATGCTGCCCCCGAGCATGCCGCGGTTGCCCGCGGCGGCCGTTGCGGCACGTGGTGTCCCGATGTCCGTGACGCGTGTTCTCGCGATCGCAACGGGATCGCATCCCACGGCAATCGTCGAGGACGGCGGATCGGAACGTCTCGTCACGATCGGCGATCCGCTCGACGGTTCGGAGATTGCAGCAATGCAAGACGATAGCATCCAACTCAAAAACGGACGGCGCTTGTCGCTCGAGCCGGCGGGTCACGCACCGTGACGCATCGTTTCCTTGCTGCGTTGCTGCTCTTTGGGCTCGCCTCGTCACGCGTCGGCGCCAACGTGCCCATATCGATCGACGCCCGCAATACCGACCTCAGCGACGTCATCGGCTTGATCGCGCGACAATCCGGGCTGAACATCGTCGCCGACGCGTCGGTCAAACCCCGGCGCATTACGTTTCGCCTCCGCGACGTCGACTCCGATACGGCGCTCGCCACGCTTGCACAAGCGTACGACTTGCAGACGCACCGCAGCGGAAATATCGTCCTGGTCGGCGATGCAGCAACAATGAACCGCCGCTACGGCGGAGTAGTTAATTCAACGGCGATCGCACTGCGCAACGCAAAGCCATCGGATGCCGTCAAGGCCCTCAAGGGAACGGTCCCTGACGCAACCATGGTCGCGGACGATCGCTCTAACACCGTCGTCGTAACCGGCAGCCCGGAATCGCAAACAACTGCGCGAGCACTCCTCGGTAGCATCGATGGCCCCGGCCGTCAGGTGATGTTTGAAGTGCGCGTGACCGACGTCAAACCGCTCGATAACAATTCGAATGTCGGCATTCAATTCGGCGGCACGGGCTTCGGAGCGGGAGCGGTCGCGCAATTTCCCTTTGCACTGACGAAGAGCACGATCGCGATCAACGCCCAGATCAACGCGCTCGTGCAGAACGGTCACGCGCAGATCCTCGCGACGCCGCGCATCGCGACGCTGAACAATCGGGAAGCGACGTTACTCGTCGGAGAGAGCTACCCGATCGTGACGGTCAATCAACAGACGGGCTTTCCAACCGTGAGCAATGTGAACGTCGGCGTGCAGCTGCGCGTAACGCCGACGATCGGCGATGACGGCGGCATTACCGCAGAATTTCATCCGGAATATTCTGAGATTATCGGCTTCAATGCAAGCTTCCCGATCATCGCCAACCGCAAGGTCGATGCCGTTCTGCGGGTGCGCGATGGGGAGACGATCGTGCTGGGCGGCCTCTTCGAGGACACCTCGTCGGAAACGATCTCCAAACTGCCCTTTCTTGGGGATATCCCAATCCTCGGGCAGTTCTTCAGAAACAAGGCGACCGCACGCCAGCGTGACGAGGTCGTTTTCCTCATTACCCCTCATATTCTCGAGCCGGACGGGCCTCAAAGCGGCAATTGACGCTCACTATCCGCTGCTTTCTGTCCAAAAAGAGACACGGACGGCGACTTATGTGGTATGGTGGGTGAGTCGAATCAACCGGAGCGCCGGGCGATCGATATCAAACAGAGTCTGAGTGGTCGTGTTGCGTTGTCTGCAAACCCAGGAATGACGAGTTGATGAATCTAGCGCTCTCTTCCTAAGAATGTAGACCCACACATGTATACCGATGAAACCCTCAACTGCGTTGATTGCAGCGCGCCCTTCACGTTCTCGACCGGAGAACAAGAGTTTTTTGCCTCGAAGGGCTTCACCAACAAGCCCAATCGCTGTGTCGATTGTCGCGCGGCGCGTAAGGCGCAGCGTGGTGCCGGCGGCGGCGGCGGTTCGAGCTACAGCTCGGGCGGCGGCGGCGGATATGGCGGCGGCGGCGGCGATCGTGCCCCGCGCGAAATGTTCGAAGTCAAGTGCAGCCAATGCGGCGGCAAGGCTTCCGTTCCGTTCCAACCCCGCGGCGATAAGCCGGTTTACTGCCGCGACTGCTTCCAGTCGCGCGGCGGCGGCGGCGGCGGCGGCGGTTCGTACCGCTAACCTCCCCTCGGCGTAAAGCCAGACCAACGCGCGCGAGCCCTTGCGGCCCGCGCGCGTTGTCGTTTATAACGGAGCGCGACCCCTTGAAAGGGAACCACCGTACCCATGGCCGACAAAGCGCCCACCCCCGAGCCCAAGCCCGCAGCCGCTGCCGCGCCCGCCGATATCGACCGCCTCACCGGCGCGCTCACCCGGCAAGCCCTCGATAAAGCGGCCGACGCCGCCATCGTTGCCGCCGCCGAGGGAGAACTCGTCGCGTTCGGCTACATCGGCTTGGACGGCTTCGGGCTGCTCAAAGAAGAGTACGGCAGCGTGGTCACCGATCATCTGCTCCGCGAGACGGCCACGCGCATCGCCGAATGTCTGCGCCCGCAAGACGTGGTCGGCCGCGTCGAGCGCGACGAGTTCATGGTCGTCTTCCGCGCACTCACGAGCAAGTTCGAAACGCTGGCCCTGGCCTCCAAACTCCGCACCAGCATCGCCGAGCCGATGCGCGCCGGAAAGACGGAAGAACGTTTGGCCCCGAGCTGCGGCATCGCGCAATATCCGGCCAACGGTAAGACCGTCGCTGAACTGCGCGCGGCGGCCGCTAAATCGATGCTGACGCTGCAAGTCGCGTTGCGCTCCGCCTCCGTCGCTACCGCGCAAGAGGCCGTGAACCGTGCGCGCCGCGCCGTCGAGGCCGCTGCTACGGCTCTCGAAGAAGCCGAAGCCGCGTTCGAAGAAACGGTCGCCATCGCGGCTGCGGCCGAAGATGCCGAGCAGGCCGCTGCCGCCGCCGGTACGGAACCCGCCGCTTCATGAGCCGAACCTTCTCCCGTCGTGCGATGCTCGGCGCTACGGCCGCCGCACTCGCGCTGCCCCGGGGCGCCGGCGCGCAGACGCCCACGACGTTGGCGGTTGCCGGCGTACCGGAAGATTCGATTACGCCCGTGCTCTACGGCGTGCAGAGCGGGCTCTTCAAGCGCAACGGACTCGACGTCCAGGTCTCACCCGAACGGAGTGGTCCCGCGATCACGGCCGGCGTGGCCGGCGGGGCATACCAAATCGGCAAGTCGAGCATCACGCCGCTGATCCAAGTACACGCCAAGGGCCTACCGATCGTCCTCGTCGCAGCCGCGGGGCTCTACTCGAGCACGGCGCCGATCGACGGGATGTTCGTGCGCATCGATTCGCCGGTGAAGACGGCTGCCGATCTCAACGGCAAAACGTTCGGCGTCTACGGCATCGGCGACATCTACACGATCTCCGCCCGCGCGTGGATGGAAAAAAACGGCGGCGATCCGAACTCGCTGAAATTCGTCGAGCTGCCGATCAGCGCCATGGTCGAGGCAATCGCGACGGGCCGTATCGACGCCGGTTCGATGAACGAGCCCGCCGTGCAGGTCGCGCTGCTCAACCCGAAACTGCGGCTCCTCGCGCACCCGCTCGCGGCCGTCGCGCCGCGCTTCCTCTACACCGCGTGGTTTGCCTCGACGGCCTGGGCCACGACCCACCGCCCGGCGGTCGACGCGTTCGCGCGCGCCCTACGCGAGGCCGCGATCTACGTGAACGCGCACCACGCCGAAACGGCGCCGCTGATCTCGGCGTTCACGTCCGTCGACATCGCGACCATCAACAAAATGGAACGTGTCGACCAAGGCACGAGCCTCGATCCGAAACTCATTCAACCGGTGATCGATGAAATGGCGAAGTCGAAGACGATTCCCACCGCCTTCGACGCTCGCGACCTTCTCTTACACTAGGCTGTCGTTGAGGGGCAGGGTGCGGATGCGTTTGCCGTTGAGGGCAAAGATCGCATTCGCGAGTACCGGCGCCACGCACGGCGTCCCGATCTCGCCCGCGCCATGAGATTTCTCCGTGGTGCGCACGATATCGATCACGAACTCCGGTGAATCCACCATGTGGAGCACCGTGAAGTCGTTGAAGTTCTTCTGCACGGCGCCGCCATCGGCGAACGTGATCTTGCCGCCGAGCGCTGCCGACAACGCGTAGATCATCGCGCTCGGAACCTGCTGCTCGAGCCCATCGATGTTGAGCGGCTGCCCGACGTCGACCGATGCGAGCATCTTGTGAACCTTGAGCTTGCCGTTGGGCATGGAAATCTCGCCGACCATTGCGATCCAGCCCTCGTCCCATTGACCCATCGCGACGCCGTGCGCATGACCGTTGGCCAGCGGCTCGCCCCACTTCGCGAGTTTCGCGACGCGTTCGAGCACGTTGCGCGGGCGCGAACCCGGTTCGAGCATCGCTAGACGGAACGCAACCGGATCTTGTCCCGCCGCATGCGCCAGTTCGTCGATGAACGATTCGGTCGCGAACGTGTTCGAGTTCGCATACGGCGCGCGCCAGAACCCAACCGGGATCGCAACGTCGAGCTGATGCCAGTCGACGAGCTGGTTCGGGATCTGGTAGGCCGTGTTGGTCATGCCGTTACCGGCGAGCGGATCGACGCCGTTCTTCATGAGGAACGGAATTGCGCGGGCCACGATCGACGAACTCACCATCGTGTGCTTGAGCGTCGTCACCTTGCCGTCGGGCGTTAACGCCGCCGACATCGAACTCACCGTACCGCCGCGATAGGGATCGTTGCGGATATCGTCTTCGCGCGTCCAGATCAGCTTGATCGGGATGCCGGCGGCTTTCGAAACATAGACCGCATCTTCGATGAAGTCGGTCTCACCGCGACGACCGAAGCCGCCGCCGGCGAACGTCGTTACCACCTTGACGGATTCGAGCGGCAGGCCGGTGATTTTCGCAGCCGTCTTCTGCGAATCGGTCTGCGCCTGCGTCGGCGTGTAGAGCGTGACGCTATCGGCACGCACGTCGGCGGTCGTGTTCATCGGTTCCATCGGCGCGTGGGCGAGGTATGGCGTCTCGTAGCTGGCGGTGACCACCTTGCCGGACAACGGACCCGCCACATCGCCGGCCGTCTTGAGGACGACGCCGGGCGTCTTGGAGAGCAGGCGCGCTTTGGAGTAGATCGTGTCGGTGCTGACGCCGGCATTCGGACCGGGCGCCCACGTCACTTTGAGCAGTTTGCGGCCTTGAAACGCGGCCCACGTGTTGTCGGCGATCACCGCAACGCCTGACGGCACTTGGATGACTTTGCGCACGCCCGGGTATTTGAGCGCAGCGGTCGCATCGAACGACGCGACCTTTCCGCCGATTTGCACGGGCTTCTCGATCGAAGCGTATTTCATCCCCGGGATCTTCACGTCGAGACCGTAGATTGCGGTGCCGTTCGTCTTCGGCTTCACGTCGAGACGCGCTTGGCGCGTGCCGAGCAGCTTGAACTTGTCGGGCGTCTTGAGCGTGACGGCGGCCGGTACCGGCAGCGCCGCGGCGGCGGCCAGCAAGTCGACGTATTTCGCGCGCTGTCCGCCCGGTCCGTAGACCATCGCGTTCGATGTGCTGCACGTGGCCGGATCGACGCTCCACTTAGTCGCAGCGGCCGAAACGAGCATCGCTCGCGCGGTCGCGCCGGCGTTGCGCATCACGGGCGACATCGAAGGCGTGCTGCGGCTGCCGCCGGTCTGAATGCCGTGCCAGGCGGCGTTATAATATTTGGTCTCGGCCGGCGAGATGCGGAAGCGCACGCTCGACATCGGGACGTCGAGTTCTTCGGCGACGCACATCGAGAGTGCGGTCGTGATACCTTGGCCGAGCTCGGTCTGGTTGATGACGACGGTGGTCAGACCGTCGTTGCCCATCTCGACCCACGCAACCGGCACGAACGCCGGCGGTGCGGCCATCGCGGGCGCCGCGGCATCGGCCGGCGCGGACGCCATTTCGAGCCCTAGCGAAAGCCCGGCGCCGCTGATGGCGACGACGCGGAGAAAGTCTTTGCGATCGACGGCGATGGTCACGCTACGTGCCCGGCCTTGACGCTCGCAGCGGCGGTCTTGATTGCCGACTTGATGCGCGGATAGCAGCCGCAGCGGCAGATGTTCGTCATCGCGACATCGATGTCTTGATCGGTCGGCGATGCGTGGCGCTCGATCAGCGCGACCGCGGCCATGATCTGGCCCGACTGGCAGTAGCCGCACTGCGGCACGTTCTGCGCGACCCAGGCAACTTGCACCGGATGCGGTTTATCGATCGGCGCGAGGCCTTCGATCGTCGTGATCTTTTTGCCGACGGCGTTTTTTACCGGCAGCACGCACGACCGCACCGCTGCGCCGTCGAGGTGAACGGTACACGCGCCGCATGCGGCTATACCGCAGCCGAACTTCGTGCCCGTCAGTCCAACGACGTCGCGGATGGCCCACAAGAGCGGCATCTCGTCGGGAACGTCGAGGTTGTGATCCGTGCCATTAACCGTCAGCTTTACCATGCGCCGAATTTTCGAGAAGCCGGCGCTTGCTACCCGCCTTCCCGTCTAATGCTGAAAGAAAATTTCAGCGTTATATTCAGCCCTGCTTAACGATCTTTACGGACTTCGTTTTGGCAGCCGTCAGGGCGGTATCCCCGGCCGGATACTTGTTCTGCTGCAAGATATACGCTAGCACGCTGAGCACTTCGGCGGGCTTGAGACTGCCGGGCGACGTCAAGGGCATTTGCGTCGTGACGATGTCCCGTAAATCGTCGACTGTCTGACCACTCCACTTCGACATGAAGTCGCTACCGGCCAGCGCCGGACCCGAGATGCCCTCGAGCTTGTCGCCGTGGCACATCGAGCACTGCGCGGTGAAGATGGCGGCGCCGGCCTTGGCTTGCGCGGCGGTGTAGACGCCCGAGCTCTGAGCGGAAAGCGACTGGGTGGTGAACGCCGCCGATGCGACGAGCGCGACGGCGAGCGGGGTCAGGGCACGCGTGAGTTTCATGGGCCTCCTCGGTTTGGGCAGACGCAATAGCCTACGTCCCGCAGATGAGGAACCCCCGCCGTACAAGACGCACTCTAACCGCAATGGCCGAAAGCGCAGAGGCGCCGCGGCGCCTGGCCGCGGTCGTCCTTCCGATCTTTGCCCACGCCCCAAACGAGGTCGTGTTCATCGAGCGCGCGCGCCATCTCCGCCGGCACGCCGGACAGATCGCGTTTCCCGGCGGCGCAGTCGACGATGCGGATGAAGGTGACCTCGCGCGCGCCGGATTGCGTGAACTGCATGAGGAGATCGGGATTCCGCCGGCCGCGGTGACGATCGTCGGGCAGCTCGACCCGATCCGCCAGGAGCGGAACGTCTTCAACGTAACGCCGTTCGTCGGGGTCGTCGCGCCGGATATGGCGCTTACGGTTGACCTGAACGAAGCCTCAGCGGCGTATCGCGTGCCGCTGGCGGCGATCCTCGAGCCCGGCGCCGTACATCCGGGCATTCAGATCGTCGGCGACCTGCACATCAAGACGATCGTGTTCGACTACGGCCCGATGCACGTCTGGGGCCTCACCGGCAACATCCTCGAGCGATTTCTGCAGCGCTACCACGCCCCGGGCTCGGCCCTGCGCGCCGCCCTCGAAGCGCGGCTCGAAGTTTAGGGGCGAGCCGGGACGAGCGTCACGCGCGCGAAGCCTTCCGGACGCACCCAGCGTGCCATCACCGCGCGCACGGCACCGCTCGATGCGGCGAGTTCGGCGCTGGCGTAGCGGCGGTCGGTGTCGAGCGGACGATCCGTGACCGAGTACGTCAGCAGCGCGCCGGCAACGCCGTCGAACGACTCGCTGCGCACCGGCAGTTGCCCGAGCAGCAACGCCTTGGCGCGAATCAGCCGGTCCGCCGCGAGCGGCGTTTTCTGCAGCGCCGTGAGATCGTGCACGATCAGTTGCTGCGCGCGTTGCGCGTTTTGCGGATATGCGCCGTAGTTCACGGTGAAGGTCGAGCGGTTGTGACCTCCGGCCACCGAAGTATCGACGGAGTATGCATAGCCGTGCACTTCGCGCACGTCGTGATACAACAGCGACCCGAAGCCGCCGCTGAGTGCGGCGCTGGCGAGTTGCAGCACCGGGTAATCCGTATCGTTATACGAGAGCGGCAGCGTTTGCGCGAGCGTTACGTCGGCTTGAATCCGGCCCGTGGCCGGGATCGCGACCTGCGAGGGAAGATTGCGCGGAATCGCCGGCGGATAGACGTTCGGCGGCGGTCCGCTGGCCGTCCAGGCGCCAAACGAACTCTCGATTGCGGCGCGTGCGTGTTCGGGCGTAATGTCGCCCACCGCGACGATCGTCGTGAGGTCGGGCCGGAAAGTTGCGGCGTAATACGCCTTCACGTCGTCCAGCGTCACGGTGCCGGCGGTTTCCGGCGTTGCGGCACGCCGCGCCGGATCGCCGGCGGGGTAGAGCGCTTCGGTTAACGCGCGGTGCGCTTTGAATTCCGGGCCTTGTACGGCGCCCGTCAGGGTTCCGACGAGCTGCTGCTTCACAATCGCGAACGCGTTCGCCGGCAACGCCGGATGCAGTTCGTCGTCGGCGAGCAACGCAACGCCGCGGTCGAAGTTCTTCGAGAGAACGTTGAGGCTAAAGGCCGGGCCGGCGCTCACATCGGCGGCGATCTTGTCCAGTTCGCTTTGATACGCGATGCGGTCGTAGGTGGTCGTGCCGAATTCGAACAGGCTGCCGAGAATGGAGTCCACGCCGTCTTTGCCGGGCGGGGCTTGCACTTGGGCGTTACTGCGAATTTCGCCGCGCAGCACGACGGTCGGCGAGATCGAGCTCTGCACCGTGATGAGTTTGATTCCGTTCGCGAGCGTCTGCACGTTCGGGTGCACGGTCGAGACCGGAACGTGCAGCTGCGCGAGGACATTGCGCGCAAATGCCGGCAGCACGGTGTGCGCCGTCGGCGGAACGCTGTTGTTTTCGCCTTCGCGGCCGCCGAAGGCCGAGCCCGACGCCGCTTTCGGCGTAGCGATCGCGACCGTTGCAGTGGCGTTATCGTAATAGGTGCGCAGGACGCGGTTCACGTCGTCGACGGTCACTTTTTCGAGACCGGCCAGTTCGTCGTCGGGCGTGCGATGTTCGACCGCCAGCTCTTGACTCCAGAGCGATGCCAGCCCATTGATCGAATTGCTTTCGAACTGTGCCTGCGCCACTTCGCGCGCTTTGGCAACATCGACGAGGTCGGCGGGAAGCCCGCTTTGCTTGTACGCATCGATCACAGCCTTCACGTCGACGACGGCCGCATCGCCCTTCGTCGTAACGGGAACGGCCGAACCGACGATCGAGAGTCCGGCTTCCGGATGCGTCGCCGATTGAGCGAACGTCTGCAGTGATTTTCCGGTCGCTTGCAGATCGTAGAGCGCGCCGCGCGGGCTGTTGAGGACGTCGTTGAGAATCTCGGAGGCGTAGTAGTCGGAACTGTTATAGCCGGGCACACGGTAGCCGACCATCACGAGTGTGATCGGATCGGAGCTGTTATCGCGCACGGTCAGCGGCGTGAGCGGCTCCAAGTGTACGCTCGCCCGCGGCGGCAGCGGTGCGGCGGGAATCGAGCCGAAGAGCGACCGCACTTTCGCGATCGTAGTCGCCGGATCGACGTCGCCGGCGATCACCATGATGACGTTGTTCGGGTGGTACCAGCGCGCATAGAAGCGCTTGAGATCGGGCGCCTGAATCTTCTTGAACGTGTCGACCGTGCCCAAGCCTTCATCCGCATACGGCGTGCCGGCCAGGATGTGGTGGATCATCTTCACGTAGAGGCGATACGACGCACCCGAATTGTCGCGCGTGACTTCTTGCGTGATCGCGCCGCGCTCGGCGTCCCAATCCTTTTGCGCATCGAGAATGCCCGTGGCGCGCGAACGCTCGAGATTGAGCGCGATGTCGAGATACTGCGAGGGCATCTCGAAGAAATATTGCGTGATCTCGTTCTGCGTGTCGGCGTTGTACGAGCCGCCCGTAATCGCCGTCGTATCCGAGAACTGCGAAGCGTCGATCGTCTTGCTGCCGCGGAACATCATGTGCTCCTGCGCGTGTGCAAGGCCCGTGATCGGTTCGTCGTTCGCTCCGGCGAGATAGTTCGTGTACATCGAGACGACCGGCGAGAGCCGGTTGCGCAGGACGTAGATCTGCAGACCGTTGGCGAGCGTCGCGTGCGAGATCTGGACCCCGCCGGTTGCATCCTGCGGCGACGCCGCAAAGGGCACGGCGAGGAACGCTAGCGCGACCGCGCAGGCGAAGAAACGGCGGAACGATGGCTTCACACCTGCCTCAACGCGAGGCGGAGCGGCCCGGTTCCATCGGCAAAGGAAAGCGCATGCAAGCAAAGGCGCCAGCGCGCTACGGGACGTGGCCATCACCGGTCGGTCCCGATCTGGTCGCCGGCGCGACGGTGACCTTCGCCGAACTCGCGGTCGACGGTGACGCCGTCACCTGGCTCGAGCTTCGGCCGTCCGAACGCGGCCGGCGGGCGCTCGTGCGCTGGACCGCCGCCGACGGGGCACACGACGTCCTCCCGGAGGGTGCCGACGTCGGCACGCGGGTGCACGAATATGGCGGCGGCGCCTACACCGCGAGCGCCGGCCGCATCATTTATTCGGAACGCAGCGACGGCAGCGTGCGCCTGGTCGATCGGAACGGCAGCGTACGCCCGCTGGTTGCCGTGGCGGGATGCCGCTATACCGGCTTCGTCATCGACCCGCGGCGCGAACTCGTCTTCGCCGTCCGCGAAGACCACCGCGACCGGCCGCCGACCGCGCCGGAGAATGCAATCGTCGTTCTGTCACTGGCGAGCGGGGTTGACGCGGGCGCGAACGCGGGTCGCGTTATTTCTGGCGGCACCGACTTCGTTCTCGCCCCCGAGCTTTCGCCCGACGGAACGCAACTGGCATGGATTGCTTGGAATCATCCCGATATGCCGTGGGACGCGACGCACCTCAACGTCGCCGCGGTCGATGCGCATGGGAATCTCAGCGACGTGCGGTGCGTGGCGGGCAGCGAGGGCGGCGAAGCGATCGTCGCGGCGCGCTGGACGCCGGAGGGCACGCTGCTCTTCACCTCCGACCGCACGAACTGGTGGAACGTCTACGCGCTGCGCGGCGGCCACGTCGAGGCAGTAGCGCCGGCTGACGTTGAGTTCGCCGAACCGCCGTGGGTGTTCGGCCGGCGGATGATCGCGCCGCTCGATAACGAGCGCATCTTGTGCGCGTTCATCCGCAACGGCATCGAACTCGCTGGCCTCATCGCCGGCGGCGCGCTGCGCGAACTGCCGTACGGACCGGTCGACACGACGCCGCTGCCGTTTGCGGGCGGCGCGGTGTTTATCGCCAGCCCGCCGGACGCGCCCGCCGCGATCTGTTCTGTCGCGGACCTCGACGGCGCGGCGCGCGTAGTGCTGCGCGCCGCGACGTCGCGCGCGCTTGACGCCGCCGACATCAGCATCGGCGAACCGCTCACGTTTCCCACCGGCGACGGCGAACTCGTGCACGCGTTCTTCTATCCGCCCAAGAACGCGCGCTTCACCGGCTTGCCCGGTGAGTTGCCGCCCGCGGTCGTGATGAGCCACGGCGGCCCGACGTCGATGCATACGAGTTCGCTGAGCATGGGCATCCAGTGGTGGACGACGCGCGGGTTTGCGGTCGCACACGTGAACTATCGCGGCTCATCCGGCTTCGGACGCGCGTATCGCGGACGCTTGGCGGGCGAGTGGGGCGTTATCGATGTGCTCGACTGCATCAGCGTCGCGCGCGGACTCGCCGCAGACGGCCGCTGCGACCCGGCGCGCATCGCGATTCGCGGCGGCAGCGCGAGCGGCATGACGGCGCTGCTCGCCGTGGCGACCTCGGACGTGTTCCGTGCGGCAACAAGTCTCTACGGCGTGATGGAACTCGAAGCGCTCGCGGGTGAGACGCACAAGTTCGAAGCTCGCTATACGGATCGACTCGTTGGTCCGCTGCCGGAAACGCGCGAACGGTATCGCGAACGCTCGCCCGTAACCCACGTCGCAACGATCGACGCCCCGGTCATGCTTTTCCAGGGCCTCGAAGACCGCGTCGTACCGCCTAGTCAAGCGATCGCGATGCGCGATGCACTGGCGGCGCGCGGGGTGATCGTGGAGTACGAAGCGTTTGCCGGTGAAGGTCACGGCTTTCGCCAGGCGGAGACGATCCGGCGCGTCTACGAACGCGAGTTGGCGTTTTATCTCGATGCGTTCGGAATAACGGCTTGATCCGCGGCGTCGGGCTGCGCAGCGCCGTCGCGATCAACGTCGCGACGATCGTCGGCGCGGGGCCGCTGATCACGATTCCCCTCGTCGTGGCCGCAATGCACGGTTCGATCTCGGTCTGGCCGTGGATCGCCGGCGCGCTGGTAGCGCTCTGCGATGGACTCGTCTATGCAGAACTCGCTTCGCGCTTTCCGCGTAGCGGCGGCACCTATGCGTATTTGCGCGAGGCCTTCGGCCCGCACGGCCCAGGGCGCTTAGCCGCCTTCGTGTTCGTATGGCAGATCTTGTTCGTTGCGCCGCTCACGCTGGCGAGCGGCTACATTGGGTTCGCCCAATATGCGGCGTATATCGTCCCGGCCGCGGCCACACCGCTCGTTGGGCACGCGATTGCGATCGGCGTCGGTATCATAACGCTGCTCGCGCTTTATCGCACGATCCCGAACATCGCGCGAACGGCACTCGTGCTGGGTAGCATTGCCGTTCTGACGCTGGTGGTGATCGCCGCCTGCGGCTTCGTGCATCCGACGCAAGCCGTCGGGGCGTTACTCGCACCCGCGTTCTCGCTGAGGGGCGTGGGGATTGCCGGGCTCGGCGCAGCGATGGTTTTCACGCTCTATGATTACGCGGGTTATAACGACGTCTGCCAGATCGGCGACGAGGTCATCGCTCCGGTGCGCACGATTCCGCGCGCCGTCGTGATCTCGATCGTCGTCGTCGGCGTCGCCTATGTAACGCTGAATCTCGGCGTCTTCTCGGCGCTGCCGCTCTCCGAGATTGCGAACTCTACCTTCGTTGCGTCGCTCGCGGTGGAACGCACGGTCGGACATACCGCTGCCGTCATCGTAACGGTGGCGATTCTGATTACGGCATTCGCCTCGACCTACGGCTTGCTGCTCGGCGCTTCGCGCGTTCCGTATGCGGCGGCTCTCGACGGGGACTTCCTTACCGCGTTCGCGCGACTGCACGCGACAAAGCGCTTCCCGAGCCTCTCCCTGGTCGTGCTCGGCTTGTTGGCGCTGCCGGCGACGCTGTTCCCGCTCGACGCCGTGATTAACGCTCTTACGGCGGGCATCGTGCTCGTCCAAGGCGTCGGCGGGAACCTCGCGGTGATGGTGCTCCGGCGCCGCAGCGATCCGGCGCCGTTCCGCTTGCCGCTCTATCCGCTACCCGTGATCGTCGCGCTCGGCGCCTGGTTCTTCTTATTCTGGAGTTCCGGCCTCCCCGCGATGGCCTGGGGCCTTGCGACCCTGGCGTCCGGCGTCGCGATCTATTTGATCCACGCGCGCGTGTCTCGCGTCTGGCCGTTCGCGCTTGCCGCCTGTCTGTTGTTTGCTGCCGTCAGCGGGCCGCAGGTGGCGCGAGCCGCGACATTTAGCAACGCTCGTATCGTGCAGCGCGACGGCACGCCGCAACTGCTCGTCGACGGCAAGCCGTTCTTCTTCTTCGGCGGCGCGTTCTTCTACGAGCGCATTCCCCCCGAACGCTGGCGCGATTCGATGCTCGCAATGCGCGCCGCCGGGGCGAATACGCTCGACCTCTACGTTCCGTGGAACTGGCACGAAACGTCCGACGGCGCGTTCGATTTCGATGGACATACGAACCCGCGGCGCAACTTGCGTCGCGTGCTGCAGTTGGCTCGCGAACTCGGGTTTCACCTCATCGTGCGCCCGGGTCCCGTGATTCGGAACGAGTGGCGCAACGGCGGTTATCCGCAGTGGTTGCTGGAGCGTCCCGAATACGGCATGCCGCTGCACGATATTCTCGAAGGCCGCTATCCTGCCACGGCGACCTTGCAGAACGCGCACAGCGACGATGCGGCGGCACAGTGGATGCGCAATAGGACGCACGTCCGCTACGCCGCGCGCTGGCTGCGACACGCATTACGCGAATTCGTGCCGTACGCCGATCTCGTTATCGCCGTGGCGCTCGACGACGATCAAGGCGCGTACATCGACAACCAGACGTGGCCCGCGCCGCACTTCCAAGCCTATCTCCATTGGCTCGACGCGCAGGTGCGCAGCGTTACCGGGCCCGTCGTCCCGACGTTTATCAACACCTACGATATGAAAGTGCCGGCGTCGTCGCCTGTGTGGGCGATGGGCAACTGGTATCAGAGCGACACCTATGCGATCGGTGACCACGATCGCGTCGAACTCGACTTCGCCACCGCAACGCTCACCACCCAAGAACGAACGCCGCTAGCGACGAGCGAATTCCAAGCGGGCTGGCTCGCCTCACCGGAAGATCCGCAGCCGCGCGCCGCAGACCCATCGAACACGACGTTGGCGCTGGCGGAATTGCTGAGCTGGGGCGCGCGCGGTGTCGTCGATTTTCCGCTCCAAGATACCGTCGCACCGTTCGGCTGGGAAGCGCCCTTCTCGAACGCCTTCTACAGTTGGGACGCCGCGATCCCGGCCGACCCGCGCGGCTATACTGATCTCGGCCGTCCCGCACGCTGGCGACCGACGAAGCGCTTCGGGGCCGACATCGCACGCTACGGAACGCTGCTCGCCGCCACACACCGCGTCGCCACGATCGCGATCGCCGATGAAGTCAGCGCGTCCGATCCGGCGTCGCAAACGAACGATGACGTCGCTGCAATCGCGGCCCAACTCAAGGATGAACTGCGCGCGTGCAACGTCCGCGGATTGACTTGCGACGTGATCGATCTGCGTTTTTCGAGCGATGCCCGGCTGCGGCATTACACGACGCTCGTGGTCCCGCGATTCGTGCGACGGCCGCTGCCGGAAATCACTGCACGCCTTGCGCGCCTCGCTCGCGCACGCGTGGCAATCGTCGCTCACGTTCCAGCGCGCCGCGGCAACGGCATCACGGTCTTGGCCGGACGCGACGTCACCTTCGGCATCGCCGTCAACTGGTCGGACGCAACGCGCACCTACGGCGGAGCGACGTGGACCGGAACGCGGAACCAGAATGTGCGGGCTTTTACCGTCGCGCCGCGCGACGCGCGCATCGTCGTTCTTAGCGGCAAGAGCCGGCCCGGGCCGGCGTTGCCTCCACTACCGCAACCGCCGCACACGGCGCCCTTTGTGCCGTGGATCGAGCTCAACGCGCAGCAAGCCGTACATCTTGAAATGCCGTCCGTACCACCAGGGAGTGCGCACGCGTGGATCGGCTCGGCCTTCGGCAGCGGCGACACGACGGTTACCCTTGCAAATTCACGCGTCGTTGCCGTCCTCGTGCCGAACGGCGGCGCGCGCCTCGTCGCTTTCGCCGAACGCGGCCAACCCGGCTACAATGCTACGAACGCGACCGGCGCGCTGCGCGACGACGTGTTGCTCGCGCCGCCTGCATCCACAACCGATCGCATCGCAAAATACACCCATTCCTATCCCGCCGGAACGTTCAACCGGCCATATCGCGTGCAGATGGTTCGCAACGGCGGAGCGGAAGCCGTGGTCCGTTTTCGCTATGACGCGCCGGACCTCGCCGGCGGCGCACATTTCGAGAAAACCGTTCGGCTCGCTGCTGACGGCGCGCGGCTGGTCGTCGATGAACGCGTGTGGTTCGACGGCAAAGAACCCGCACAACGAGCCATAGCCATGTCGGCGCTCAACGTCGCGCCCGATGCGTTTGCGGAACTCAGTCCCACGTTCATCACGACCTCGGACCTGCGTCACGTCCTGGCCGTCACCTGGAATCCGGCCGCAGTCGACCGCTCGATTTGGACACGTTACGGCAGCAACGGCACCTTAACGCTTGTGGCCGCCTCAGGCACACTGCGCACGACCTATGCCCTCACAAATCGCGCCGGGCCGCAAGCGGCACGCGCTCTCGGACAAGAAGAGCGGGACTGGCTAGCCGCGAATCCGAACCCGCCGTAGGCGCCCGGGGAAGTGGCGAAATGGTAGACGCAGTTGCCTCAAAAGCAACCGAGTGTGAGCTCATGTGGGTTCGAGTCCCACCTTCCCCACGTTTTTTGCGGTTGCGCATTCGCAGCTGCGCCCGCGCCCCCGAAGCACCGCGGCTACCGTTCGCCCATCAACCCTGCGCGGATGAGCCACGATCCGGTTGAGCCTAGTCCTCTGAAACATGGGGCTTGCCGGCGAAGTACGATCTAGGCGAAGCAACCGATTGCCTTTTGGTCCGATCCCCAGCCAGTGCCCGATTTAGCCGGCATGTCGGTGTTAGCTGGAATTTGGTGGCGTTTATGAGCCTATTAGAAGCGGTCAAACTCTCATTGGCTAGATACGCGTCGTTTGATGGCCGCGCTCGGCGCTTAGAGTATTGGTATTTTACACTTTTCCATTCGCTTGCGATCTTGCTTGCGGGCGTCGCTAGCTATCTTGCGATGCTTGCGATTCCCGCTCTGGGTATTGCCTTATACTCGATCGTCGTTTTTGGAACGTTATTGCCGCATCTGGCGGTCAGCGTTCGCAGACTTCACGACGTTAACCGAACCGGCTGGTGGTATCTGTTTGGGACCGTACCGCTACTGGGCGCAATTGTTCTGCTCGTTTGGTTTTGCAGTGACGGGACGCGCGGGCCGAACAGATTTGGTGCTGATCCGAAAGCCACAGTTTCAGTAGCGAGGAGCACCTAGGGGGAGCGGGTCGGTTCGACCGGAGGCATGTGCTCGTACAGCTCGGCCCACACATGGACGATATCAACTGCTCTTGAAGCGCCGTGGAAGCGGATGCGGAGGTTACCTACGGATTCGAGAAAGAAAGCGCCGAAGGACCCCTAGTCCTGGGAGCGGGGGTTCGAATCCGCCCTTCACCCGTAGACTCACTTCAAGCCCACGCCTAGTTGGTTTACGCTAACCCTACACGCTAGCCGAGGGCGCTTACCGGCCCTCGCCGAACCGGTTTGGCGCCACTCATGCTTGACTACGCCTACGAATTTCAGCGCGAATCTCGCCGGATCGATCAGCTCATTTGGGACGCGATGTCGCTCGTACGCGGCGAACGCGTCCTTTTTTGCGGCTTTGCCAACGACGGCCAGTGGGTGAAGCGAGCGGCGGAAATCGGCGTCGACGTCAGCGTCATCGAGTCCGACGAAGCAAAGCTCGCCGAGCTGCAAGGGCTCGGCATCGCGACGCTGCGCGGCAGCACCACACTGATTCCCGCGCGCGACAACAGTTTCGATGCGATCGTCGCGTTCCACTATTTGCACGAGATCGACCCGACCTTCCACACGCAGATCGTGTGGGAGCTCGCACGCGTCGGCAAACGCATCGTGATCGTGGAACCCGCTCCGCCCGCCGACGCCCTCGGCAAGCGCATCTCGGAGCTCTATTCGCGCGCGAAATACGAAGCCGGCGCGTTCGAAGAATATCGCTCGATCGACTACTGGCGCAAACTGCTGGCGATGGTCAAAGCCGACGTGCTCATGCAGCAGTTCACGTTTACCCGTTTAGCGCCGCGCTTTGCCGTTGAAGAAACGGTCGGGCTGATCTTGAGCGCGATGGAAGTCGAGCAGATGCCGCAAGCGTATCTCGACGAATTGCGCGAACTCGCGCGCAGCCCGGAGTCGCAGCTCTCACCGCTTTCGCGCTTCGTGCTCGTCGCGCTCGGCGCGGGCGAACCCGTGCGCGCCTCGGCCGGCACGCTCTTCCGCGAAGAGACGTTTGAAGAACAAGAACAGCGGTTGACCATCGCCGCGGCCATGGCGCCGAAACCACCGGCGCCGCCTCCGGTTCCCGGCGTTCCGGGACCCGCGCCCGTCGCACCGCCGCCGGCCTACGCCGCATCGATGCCCGGCGCTGAGTTTCCGCCCGTGCTCCCGCCTCCCGGCGCAACGCCGCTCCCGATCGCGGCTCGCGCCGGCCCGCCTGCCGGTCAATCACCGGCCGCCCAGCCGCCCGCCGGCACGCCGCCCGTACCCGCAGCCCCGTTTGCGCCCGCTGCCGCCGCACTAGCACAACCGCAAGCGCCGCAGCCCGCGCCTCCGCAACCCGTGCCCCCGGCTCCGGCGCCGTTCGGAATGCCTGCCACGCCGGCGGCCGCTCCTCCACCAATGCCCGGCGCTGCGCCCTTCGGCGTGCCCGCCGCGCCCGAGCCCGCTTTCGGGATTCCCGATCCGGCACCGTTCGGCGTGCCGCCCCCGGCTGGGCGGCCAGCCCCGTTCGGGCAACCGTTCGCGCTACCCGAAGATCCCGATCCGTTCGGCCTTTCGCCCGATCCCGAAGAGCGGGCCGGGTTCGGCTGGAATTGGGAGCCCCCAGAGGGGCATCCCGATGCTCAGCCCGGCGACGAACCCTTCGGCAGATAACTCCGCAGCACGCCGAGCGCGCGCTGCGCGCGTTCGACGAGCGGCGCCACGGCATCGACTGCGCGCATAATACGATCGACGTCGCGTTCGGTCGTCGCGAGCTGCGCGAAGATCGGCAACTCGGTGTAGCCCTCGACGCGCGTCATCAAGCGCTTCGCTTCGCGAAACGCGCGGCGCAATTCAACGAAGAGCAGATCGAGAAAGACCAGAACGGCAACGATCGTTCCGATCCAAAGCATCCCGGAACGATCCATCCGCCTATGCCCTATGCGGCGCTTTCGGACTTCGCCGGTGCGGATGCGGGGGCGGGCGTTGAGACTGCGGGCGTGCTGGCCGCCGGGGCCGGCGTCGCTGCCGACGCGGAGCTATCCGAGCTTGCCGCCGGCGTTGTGGTGCTGCTGTCGGTCGATGACGATTTGCTGGTGCTCGAGCCGGCCGACGCTTCGGCCGCCTTGCGCGAATCGGTCAGGTAGAAACCGGAGCCCTTGAAGACGATCCCGGCTGGGCTATAGACGCGCGCCATCTCACCGCCGCAATCCTCGCACTTGCCGTCGAAGGTCTCTTTAAAACCGTGACGGACGTCGGCCGTCTTCTTGCAAGACCGGCACTGATACTCGTAAAGTGGCAACGCAAAACCTCATGGACGCGGGATCGGATCGTCGTTCAGTGTAGCAAAATTGGCACTATCACGCAACGACTGCTAGCGCACTTCCGCGGCCGGCATGAGCTCAGAAGTCGGCGAGCACGCCGTCCTCGCGCTCAAATTCGACCAACCCCTTAAAGTGCAAGAGCGAGTCGCCGAGCGCTAGATCGAGCTGACGCCGGCGCGTGAATCGGTCGACGAGGGCGCCCATCACGCCGCCGTAGGTGGGATAGTCGACCCGCACGACGATTTTCGAGCGCTCGGACTTTTGTTCGATGCGGAAATCGAGCCGGCGCCGGCATGAGAACGCGCCGACCAGCGACACATGATAGCCGTCGATGAAGCGGTCGACTTCGAACAGCTCTTCATCCTCGCCGGGTAGGTTCGAGCGGATCGCGACCTCGCTGCCTTCCCCGATGGGCAGGTGCGGTTCGGTCAGACGCGCGGAACGCAAGAATGATAGCCAAACCGGCCACTTCTCGATTTCACACACGCGCGCAAACGCCGTCGCCGCGGGAGAGGCAACGTCTTGCGCCCGATGGACCGCTCGCGCTGACGGGCGATCGAAGGTATAGGTGGAGACCGCCATGCGCAGGCGTTTGCCCCGCAGGCAGGCTTAACCTTCCTTAACCACAACCCGTTGGGGCCGATGCATGGCTGCTCCCCAAGCTATTGCGGCTGAATTGCTCCCGACGTGACGCCTTCGGCAAATGCCACCAGGGTCGCGATCCCGGTCGGAATAGCGGCCTCGTCGAGCCGGAATTGCGGACTGTGGCCGGAGTGCACGGAACCCAAGGCTTCGTTGTAAATGCCGAGCCGAGCGACGACGCCGGGCACGCGCTCGGCGAAGTACGCAAAGTCCTCGGCACCCATCGTCGGCGGCAGCGCTTCGACCGGCGTGCCGTTGCGTTCGCGTACGTAATCGGCGAATGCCGTCGCGAGCGCTGCGTCGTTCACCACCGGCGGATACCCGTAGACGATTTCGATGTCGGCGGTACACGCATACGCGCCCGCAACGCCGTCTACGATGCGGCGAATGCGCGCTTCGACGCCCTTGCGAATTTCCGGATCGTAGGTGCGAATCGTCCCGGTCATCTGCACGCGATCGGCGATCACGTTGTTGCGATAACCGCCGGCGATCGTGCCGATCGTAATCACGATCGATGCCAACGGATCGGTTTCGCGCGCGGCAATATTTTGCAGTGCTAGCACGACCGCAGCCGTTGCCGGAATTGCGTCGACCGCCTTGTGCGGATACCCGCCGTGACCGCCCGAACCGCGAATCGTCAAATGTAATTCGTCGGCGGCGGCGTTTACCGGGCCCGGCGTAATGCCGATGGTTCCGGTCGGCAAACGCGGATCGACGTGCAGCATCGTCACCGCATCGACGCGCGGATCGTCGAGCACGCCGGCCGCAATCATCGGTTCGGCGCCGCCCGGGCCTTCTTCCGCCGGCTGAAAAAGCAGCACGACGTTTCCGTGCAGCGTCGCGCGGCGGCCGCTGAGTTCGCGCGCCGCACCGAGCAGCATCGCGGTGTGCGCGTCGTGGCCGCACGCGTGCATCTTGCCCGGCACTTCGCTCGCACACGCTTCGCCCGAATCTTCATCGATCGGCAACGCATCCATGTCGGCGCGCAGTGCCGCCGTCTTGCCGGGCAGCGCGCCGCGGATCACGCCCACGACGCCGGTGCCGGCGACGCGGCGATGTTCGATCCCCAGCTCGTCGAGTTCGCGCTCGACGAGCGCCGAGGTCTGGTGCTCTTCGAAGCCCAGCTCGGGATGGCGATGGATCTCACGGCGAATCGCGATCGCGCGATCGCTCGTGGCAGTCGGGATAAGGGCGGTGGTCACATTAGGAACGATAGCGCAAGAACGCCGGGACCTCAATGTCGTCCATGTTGACCGGGGCGATCTTGTCGAACTCCAGCGGATGGCCCGACGAGCCGAGCATCGAGCTCGAGCGCAGCGGCCGCACGCCGAACCCGGCTGCAAGCACCGTAACGCGAACCTTGCCTTGCATCGCCGGATCGATCGAGGCGCCGAAGATGATCTGCGCTTCGGAATCGACCGCGCGGCTGATCATGTCGGCCGCTTCGTTCACTTCGTACATCGAGAGATCGAGGCCGCCGGTGATGTTGAAGATCACGCCGCGCGCGCCCTCGATCGTGGTCTCGAGCAAGGGCGAGGCGATCGCCTTTTGCGCGGCGTCGGCAGCGCGATGCTCGCCCGTGCCCTCGCCGATGCCCATCATCGCGGAGCCCGCGTCGGTCATGATCGTCTTGACGTCGGCGAAATCGAGGTTGATCAAGCCGGGCTGCGTGATCAGATCGGAGATGCCCTGAATGCCTTGACGCAGCACGTCGTCGGCGAACGCGAACGCTTCGTTGAGCGGCGTGCGCTTCTCGATGATCTGCAGAATGCGCTCGTTCGGAATCGTAATGAGCGTATCGCATTTTGCTTCGAGATCGGCGATGCCGCGCTCGGCGGCTTGCATACGCTTACGGCCTTCGAACGCGAACGGCTTCGTGATCACGCCGATCGTCAGCGCGCCGGATTCGCGCGCGAGTTCCGCCACGACCGCGGCCGCACCGGTGCCGGTGCCGCCGCCCATGCCGCTGGTGATGAACACGAGGTCGGCGCCGTCGAGAATCATCGCGAGATCTTCGCGCGACTCCTCAGCCGCCTCACGCCCGATGTTCGGGTTTGCGCCGGCGCCGAGGCCGCGCGTGAGGTTCGATCCGATTTGCACGCGGTTCGCGGTGAGCGATGCGCTCAGCGCCTGCACGTCGGTGTTGATCGCGTAAAATTCGACGCCGGATAGCCCAGCCTCGATCATGCGGTTGACGGCATTGCAACCGCCGCCGCCTAGCCCGAGGACTTTGATTGTCGCGGCGTGTTCGGGGACGAAACGTTTCGCGTCGGCCATGATGTTCGGGTCCTCCGGAAAGAGACGAGCTTGCGATGAAGTTGGCGCGGGGTTTTTACGGGGCCTCGGTGGCGTTAAATTCTGTGGACGATGTGCAATCGGCGAATAATGTGGATCGTCGCCGCTGGGCAGCACGGTCAGTTCCAGATGGACGTGAACCACGTCCAGAGCTTGGCGAACGCGGTGCCGCCGCTGCGGCCGTTGAGGTGCGGCGAGGCTTCGCCGCGGGGGCCGAACAGCACGAGACCGACGGCCGTTGCATATTCGGGCTGCTTCACGGAATCGGTCAAGCCGGCGATGGTCGCCGGGACGCCGATGCGCACGGGCAGGCCGAAGATTTCAGCCGCGGTCGTTTCGATGCCGCGCAGATGCGCGCCGCCGCCGGTGATGACGACTTCGCTGAGCACCTGATCGCGCGGAAGATGTTCGAGGATGTTCGATTTCGCGAGCCGGAACATTTCGAGCACGCGCGGCAAGACGATCGCGCGCAACTGCGCCGAGGTGACCTCGCGCGTGCTGCGCCCGTCGAGCGTCTTGACGTGAAACGTCTGCTCGGCTTCGTCCGGACGCGTGAGCCCCGAGCCGTACGTGCGCTTGACGTTTTCGGCCTCGGCCGACGTCGTCTTGAGCCCGAGGGCGATGTCGTTACTCAGGATGTTCCCGCCGACCGGGATCGTCGCGCTGTGGATCACGCCGCCGTCGGCAAAAACCGCGATGTCGGTCGTGCCGCCGCCGATGTCGAGCAAGACGCAGCCGACGTGCTTTTCTTCCGAAAGCAGCGTTGCCGCCGACGATGCCAGGGGCTCGAACACGATCCCGGCCGGTTCCAAACCGGCACGATGCACGCATTTGAGCACGTTGGCGATGAACGTCGCGCCGCCGGTGATGATGTGCGTGTCGACTTCGAGCCGGCTGCCGGACATCCCAAGCGGATCGGTTACGCCATCCTGGCCGTCGATCGTATAATGCCGCGGCAACGCATGGATGATCTGGCGGTCGGCTGCGAGGTTGATGATCTTCGATGCATCGACGACGCGCTTCACGTCGGCGGCAATCACTTCGCGGTCGTCGCCCGATACCGCGACCACGCCGCGATTATTCGTCGATTGAATATGTTCGCCGGTTACTCCAACGTACACGTGGGACACGTGGACGCCGGCCATCCGCTCGGCCTTTTCGGTCGCCGCTTCGATCGCCCTGACCGTCTCCTCGAGATCGGTCACGACGCCTTTGCGCATCCCCGTCGAGGGGGCTTCGCCGATCCCGATGATCTCCAAACCGTCGGGGCCCGAGGCGGCGATGACGGCACACGTTTTCGTCGTGCCGATGTCTAGGCCAGCGATAATCTCGCCGCGTGCCACTACAAGCCGCCGAGTGGCCGCAGGCCACACGCAAAGAAGCGAGCGCAGCGAGCATCATTCATACTATGGGCACTATATATTGTGGGTGAGAGGCGCAGTCCCTACAAGGACTATGGAAATTCGACGACCGGCGTCGCCGGCGCGCGCAGATCGATGACCCGTAATGGGCGCCCGAGCCCGACACTGCGCCGAATCGGTTCGACCAAGGCAAGCTTCGCCGGCAAGTCCGCATCGGAGCCGAACTTCAACAACACGCCGCGGCTGTCGATGGCTTCTAGGCCACCGAAACGGTCGCGCCGGACGATTCGGACGGGGATGTGCTCGCCGACGGTCCGGGCGTCGGTGAGGAGCCGGTCGACGTCCGGCGCGGCGAGGATCGCGCCGGGCGCAACGGCCGGACCGGCCCCGACGTCTACCAACGGCAAGAGTGCGGACACGCAGTCCGTCTGCAGCACGCGCGCCGTCGCATCGATCGTCACCGTGCCGCTCGAAGACTGCACGCAGCCCGTCGGCGTGCGCAGCGTGACGTCGAGCGTGACCGCCGGATGCGGAAATTGCGCGCGATGAACGGCCGCCGTGGCAACGTACGGAATCGTTTCCAGCCGCCGGCGAATCGCGCCAGTGTTGAGCAACCACAAGTTCGCATCGGGATCGATGTGCGCCGCGGTGATGACCGCGTTCTTCGTCACCAGCCCGCCGGAGGGCACGTTGGCATCGATCGAGCGCACGCGCAACTGCGGCGCGTTCGCGATCGCAATGCCGGCTGCTAACACGACGCACACGACGAGCGCAGCGACGACCCAAAACGTCCGCACCCGTACGGCAATGGACGGTTTCGTGCGGCGGCGTAAGGCTTTTGCGCGGGCCGCCGTACTCACGTGAGCACGTACTTCTCGATTGCCTCCGCCACGCCGTCGTGCGCGACGTCGCCGACGACGTGGTCGGCTTTAGCGAATAATTCCGGCGGCCCCGAGCCCATCGCAATGCCGATGCCGGCTGCGGTGATGAGCGGGACGTCGTTCCAGGCATCGCCGACCGCCATCGTTTCGGCCAGCGTCGCGCCATAGCGCTCGGCCACGAACGCGAGCGCTTCGCCCTTGTTCACGTCGGGCGAGAGCACCTCGACAAAATCGACATTACTCCGCGTGAGATACGCGCGATCGCCCAACAGCGCTTTGAGCGCTGCGAGGTGTTGTTCCGATGGGCCCGGATCATCGACCAGCACGATCTTGATCGTCGGCCGCTCGGCAAACGCTTCGCGCAGCGACGGCACGACGAGCGGTTCGACCTTTGCCAGATCCGTGTAGCGCTTGGAAAAGCGATTGATCTGCTGCAGGTAGAGTTTGTCATCGGCGTAGCACTGCGCGTGCACGTGATGGTCTTCGGCCCACGCGAGCACTTGGCGCGTCACGTCTTGGCGGACCGGCGTTTCGCGCAGCACGGCGCCCGTACTCGCCTCGAAAATCGCGGCACCCTGATAGCAGACGAGCGGCCCGGTGATGCCCAGCGTCAGCGCGAACGGCTTTGCAGCGGCGAACATGCGGCCGGTCACGATCGTGATCTGCGTCCCCTGGGCGCGCGCGCGAGCGATGCTGTCTTGCACCCGCTGCGAGATCGTGAGGTTCGTCCCGACGAGCGTGCCATCGAGGTCCAGCGCGATGAGCCGGATTCGTGTGCTAACCATCGGAACTACCTATTCGCTATCGGCGCTCGATTCGCATGCGGGCCGTGCGCGCGTGCGCCGGCAAGCCTTCGAAGTCCGCGAGCGCGGCAAGCGTCTCGGCATCCGCGGCCATCCGCGCAGCACTGTTTTCCACCACCGACATCGTGCGATAGTAGTCCGCTGTCCGCAAGCCCGACGAGAAGCGGGCGGCACCCGACGTCGGCAGCGTGTGGTTCGTGCCGGCGATGTAGTCGCCCGCGGCAACCGGCGTGTGATCGCCGATGAAGATCGCTCCGGCGCGCCGGATATGCGGCACGAGACTCCACGGATCGGCAACTTGCAACGAAAGATGTTCGGGCGCGAAGCGTTCGATGACCTCGAACACCTGCGCCTCGCTCGCGGCGTGGATCAGCCACGTCCGGTCGGACAGCACGCGCTCGACGATCTCGCCGCGGCCGGTTTCACGCGCGAAGTCGCCCGTCAGCAACGCGGCAACGGCCTCGAGCACGGCGCGGTTGCGCGATACCGCCGCCACCCGCGCCAGCGGATCGTGCTCCGCTTGGGCGATCAGTTCGCCCGCGACGAACTCCGGGCGCGAGCGCTCGTCGCACACCACCAGCACCTCCGAGGGTCCGGCGAGCCCATCGATACCGCACACGCCGAAGACCTGACGCTTCGCTTCGGTCACGTACACGTTACCCGGGCCGACGATCTTGTCGACCGCAACGATCGTCGCCGTCCCGAATGCGAGCGCGCCGACGGCCTGCGCTCCACCGGCTGCGTACAACTCGTCAACCCCGCACAAACTGCACGCGTAGAGGATCGCCGGGTTGATCGAGCCGTCGCGCTGCGGCGGCGTCGTCACGACGACGCGATCGACCCCGGCGACCTTCGCCGGTACGACCGTCATCAGCACGGTCGAGGGCAACGAGGCGCTGCCGCCCGGAACGTACGCGCCGACGCTGTGCAAGGGCTGCGAGAGAAAGGCGTACTCACTCATGTCCGCCGTGCGGTAGCGAACCGGTTCGGGCTTCTGCCGCGCGTGATAATCCGTAATGCGTTCGCGCGCGAGTTCGAGACCGGCAGCGATGACTTCGGGCACGAGTCCGCGCGCGTGCTTGCGCGAGGGAACCTCGCGCCGGAGCGTTGCCGCCGTGGCTTCCGGATGATCGTAGCGCTGCGTTAGGGCGATGACGGCCGCGTCACCGCGGTCGCGCACGTCGTCCAGTATGGTGGTCACGCGTTCGCGGACATCGCGCGGCGCGTCCCATCCGCCGGCGTAGAGCGGCGCGAGCGCCTGCTCGTCGCCGGCATCGGCGAAAATCATGCGTTGACGGTGCCGTCGAGCCGCTCGAGCAGCGCCGTCAGTTCCTTGTATTTCGTGCGAAAGCGCACCGGGTTCACGACGAAGCGGGCGGTGCTCGGCGCGATCTCATCGACGATGACCATGTCGTGCTCGCGCAGCGTGTTGCCGGTGGCGACGAGATCGACGATCAGGTCCGCGAGACCGACGACGGGACTCAACTCGACCGAACCATGCAGCGGAATCAGCTCGACCGGCAAGTCACGTTCGGCAAAGTACGCTTCGGCCGACCGCGCGAACTTCGTCGCAACGCGCAGAAATGTCGGGAACGGCGCGCCTTCGTGATACCGATCGATACGGCGCGCGGCCACGCAGAGGCGGCAATAGCCGAACCCGAGATCGACGAGTTCGCTCACGGTGCGCTCGGTTTCCCACAGCACGTCTTTGCCGACGATGCCGCAATCGGCCGCGCCGAACTCAACATACGCCGGCACGTCGGAGGGGCGCAGGAACAGCAACTGGGTGCCGTCGGACGTGACGACGGCCAATTTGCGCCCGACGTCGTCGGGAACGTCGATGCCCGCGCTGCGCAAACGCTCCGCCGAATCTTCGTATAGCGCGCCCTTCGGGACGGCAATCGTCAGCATCAGAGCGCTTCCGTTTTGCGCGGCGTGTTCTTGCGCGGTAAGCGTTTGTCGGGCTCGGGCGACACGCGAACTTCGCGAATTTCGCCGTTCTCCGCGATGACGACCCGCGGAATGCCGTGCGCGCGCGCTTCGGCCACGAGCGAAGCTTCGTCCTGACCGCTCGAGGCGTAACGCACGATGTTGCCCGCGGCGCGTTCGCGCGTCGCGACGACGTCGGCGCCGCTCACCAGCACATCGACGCGATGACGCCGGCGCGTGATATGTTTGCCGCGCCGTTCGAGCGCGATCAGCAAGCGCTCCACGCCCGCGCTCCAGCCCACCGCCGGTACCGTATAGCCGAACTTCGGCAGCAGCGAGTCGTAACGCCCGCCGCCGCAGAGCGGAAAGCCGATCTCCGGCAAGTAGCCCTCGAAGATGAAACCGGTATAGTAATCGAGGTCCCGCAACAGCGCGAAATCGACCGAGACGCGGTCGCCGTAGCCAAGCGCCGCGGCGCGAATAAGCAGCGTTTCGAGCTGGTCGAGCGCCGCCTGGCTCTCCGCCGTTTTGCAGACCTTGCGCGCTGCGGCGATGCCGTCGCGGCCGCCGCGCCGCAGGGCGAAATCGATCAAAAGCGGCTTGTCGAACTCGCGCAGACCGACGATGTTGCGCTCTTTCATCAGCGCCTTCGCCGCCGGGATCGCATCGCCCGACAAACCTACGCCGGCCAGGATGCCATCGACGATTCGCGAGTCGTTGATGTCGTAGGTTGCATCGCGCATCCCGATTTCATCGCAGGCTTCAATCGCCATGAAGAGCGTCTCGGCGTCGGCATCGATGCCGGGCGAGCCGATCAGCTCGACGCCGGCCTGCGTGAACTCGCGCATCCGGCCTTCTTGCGGCTGGTCGTAATAGCGGAACGCCGGCGCAACGTACGAGAGCCGTAAGGGCAACGGCGCTTCGCGCATCCGGGTCGAGACGAGGCGCGCGATCGGCGTCGTCAGTTCGGGCCGCAGCGCGAGCATCGTCGCGCGGCGATCGTTGAATTGGAACGAAAGCTCGGTCAGCTCGTGGCCGAGGCCCTTCTCGATAACGTCGAAACGCTCGAAGATCGGCGTCTGCACTTCTTCATAGGACCAGCGCCCGAAAACCGCCCGCAGCACTTGCTCGAGATCGCGCTTGCGCGCCAGCTCGTGCGGCAGCCAGTCGCGAACGCCTTGCGGTAATTTCATGGCTGCGGATAGCCGATCCGGACGTTGCCGGGACCAACGATCCGTTCCAGTTCTGATTTCACGTACGGCGCGTTCGCGATACCGCGCGAGCTGCGCTTCGTTTGGCCGGAGATGTGGAATACCAGCGGAGTCGTGCCGGGTGATTCCTCGAGCAGTTGCGCGAGTGCATCGACGTGACTGCGCGACGACACGGTGACGTGCCAGCCCGGGAAATCGGGCGGCGCGGCCTGACGCTGGAACGGCTGCACTTCGTTGACCGAAACGCTGAACTCGACCGGCGTTTCCTCGCCCGGAACGGCGCCGCGGCGTTCGCGCAGGCGCAGGCGGCCGTTGATCACTACGATGGCGTCTTCAATGAACGCACCTTGCAACTGCGGATAGGACTTCGGGAAGACGATGCACTCGATCGAGCCGGTCATGTCTTCGATGGTGGCGATCAGCATTTGCTGCTGAGCTTTGGTCAACGTGCGGCGGACTGCCGTTACCAGCCCGGCGATACGCGCCGGCGAATCGTCCGGAGCGCCGCGCAGATCTTTGATCGATGTCGCACCGGTTCGCGCCAGCGCCTCTGCAACGTCGGCCAGCGGGTGACCCGAGACGAAAATGCCGAGTGTTTCCTTTTCCCAGGTCAGCGCCACCATGGTCGAGGGCGCGGGCAACGGCCGCAGCGAGGGCGCGAACGCCGGCGCCGCTTCCTCGAGCATTCCGAAGAGCGAGCTCTGGCCGAGTTCGCGGTCGCGCGATTCGCGGGCCGCTGCGTCGAGCGCACCATCGAGCGCATCGAGCAATTGCGCGCGGTTGCCCGGCAGCGTGTCGAGTGCGCCGCATTTGATGAGCGCCTCGTAGACCTTGCGGTTGGCGGCCTTCGTCTCGACGCGTCTGGTCAAATCGAAAAGATCGGCGAACTTGCCGTCGCGTTCGCGCGCGGCGAGAATCGCGTCGACCGCGCCTTCGCCGATGCCCTTGACGGCTGCGAGTCCGAAGCGAATCTGCGACCCGACCACCGCAAAGTCGACCAACGACTCGTTGACGTCGGGCGGCAGCACCGCGATGCCCATCTTCTTGGCTTCTTCGATGTACTCGACGAGCTTATCGGTCTTATCGCGCACCGACGACATCAGCGCCGCAAAGTACTGCAGCGGGTAATTCGCCTTGAGGTAGCCGGTCTGATACGAAATCCAGCCGTACGCGGCCGCGTGCGATTTGTTGAAACCGTAGCCCGCGAAGGGCTCGATGAATGCGAAGATGTCGGCCGCGAGCTGCGGCCCGATCTCGTTGACGGTCGCGCAGCCTTCGATGAACTGCGCGCGGTAATAGGGGATCTTGTCCTTTTGCTTCTTCCCCATGACCTTACGCAGTTCGTCGGCTTGGCCCATGGTGAAGCCGGCCAGGTCGCGCGCGATCTGCATGACCTGCTCTTGATAGCACGCGATGCCGTAGGTGTCGCTGAGGATCGGCACGAGCTTCGGGTGCAGATACTTCGGCGTCTTGCGGCCGTGCTTGTTCGCGATAAAATCCGGGATCCAGTCCATCGGACCCGGACGGTAGAGCGCCACGAGCGCGATGATGTCGTCGAGACCCGACGGCTTCAGCTCCACGCACACGCGTTTCATGCCGTCGGATTCGAGTTGGAACACGCCGAGCGTTTCACCGCGGCCGAGCATCTCGTAGGTGCGCGTGTCGTCGTCGGGGATCGTCGCCAAATCGAAGTCGGGCTTGGTCGTGCGCCGGATCTCGTCGCTCGCCGCCTTCATTACCGTGAGGTTGCGCAGTCCCAGAAAGTCGAACTTGAGCAAGCCGACGCGTTCGACCATGTTCATGTCGTACTGCGTGTTGACGTCACCCTCGCCGAGCTTCACCAGCGGCACGTGATCGGTCAACGGGTTCTTCGAGATGACGACACCGGCCGCGTGCGTCGAGGCGTGGCGTGCCAGTCCTTCGATCGAGTTGGCCGTGTCCAGCAGCTTGCGGATCTGCGGGCTGCCGTCGTAGAGCATCTTCAGTTCGGGAATTTGTTCGAGCGCGACCGTGATCGAGAGACCGCCCGGGCCCGAGGGGATCAGCTTCGCAACGCGATCGACGTCCGGTAGCGGCACGGCCAGCGCCCGGCCGGCGTCGCGCACTGCGGCCCGCGCCGCCATCGTCCCGAACGTGACGATCTGTGCGACGCGGTCCTTGCCGTATTTTTCCGTGACGTAGGCGATGACTTCATCGCGCCGCTCGACGCAAAAGTCGGTGTCGATATCGGGCATCGAGATGCGGTCGGGGTTGAGGAAACGCTCGAAGATCAGCTTGAACTTGATCGGATCGAGGTCGGTGATCTTCAAACAATACGACACGATCGAGCCGACGGCCGAACCCCGGCCCGGCCCGACCGGGATGTCGCGGTCGCGCGCGTACTTGATGAAATCCCAAACGATCAGGAAGTACGAGCTGAAACCCATCTTGACGATGACTTCGAGTTCGTATTCGAGCCGCTCGCGCAGCACCGGATCGCTCTTCGCGCGCTCCTCTCCGTAGCGCTCGATCAATCCGCCTTCACACACCAGGCGCAAGTACTCATCCGCGCCCATCTCGACTTCGCGGTCGGGAGCGGCGTCGAGACCTTCCGACGCCGACTTGCCGGCGAGCACGCCGGCAACGTCGGCCGCTGCCGTTTTTGGCACGGGGTAGTCGGGCAGGTAGAAGATCTTCTCGGGAATCTTGAGATCGATGCGCTTGACGATCTCGAGCGTGTTGTCGCACGCTTCCGGCACGTCGGCGAAGAGTTCGCGCATCTCTTGCGCGCTCTTCACGTAGAACTCATCGGAGAAGAACTTCATCCGGCTCGTGTCGGCGACGGTCTTGCCCGTGCCGATGCACAGCAGCACGTCGTGCGCTTGTGCGTCGCCGCGTGAGAGGTAGTGAGAATCGTTGGTTGCGACGAGCGGCATGTTCAACTCGCGCGCAACCGAGATCAGGCCGCTGTTGATGATGTCTTCTTCGGGCATCCCATGGCGCATGATCTCGATGTAAAAACGGTCGCCGAAAATTTCGCCGAATTCCTTCGCTGCTTTGAGCGACGACGCGCGGTCGTTTTTGAGCAGCGGCGCCGCGACGAGGCTCGACATGCAGCCGGAAAGCACGATTAGCCCGCGGTTGTGCTTTTCAAGCAGTTCCATATCGATGCGCGGCTTGTAGTAATAGCCCTCGAGAAAGCCTTTGGAGATAAGCGCGGTGAGGTTCTTGTAGCCTTCGTCGTCGGCGGCGAGCAGCGTGATGTGCGCTTCGTCGCGAACGGTGCGATCGAAGCGGCCGCGCGGCGCGATGTACGCCTCGCAGCCGATGATCGGCTTCAAGCCGTGCTTGCGCGCACTATCGTGGAACTCGACCGCCCCGAACATCACGCCGTGATCGGTCAACGCGATGCCGGGCGCGCCCTCATCGGCCGAGCTGCGGCATAACGATTCGACGCGGCATGCGCCGTCGAGCAGCGAATACTCGCTGTGAACGTGGAGATGAACGAACGACGAATCAGACACGGATCGGCACTGTTTTCGGAGGGCTAGGTGGTTCGCCTTCGCGATTGGGGCGTTAGCGGCGCTCTTGTAACGACACGGGCATCTGCTGCTCGGTTACGGTGCGAACGAAGGCCGCGCGCGCGTCGCTGACCCAGCGCGGGTTCTTCGGATCGGCCGTTATGACGCGGTTATGGCCGCCGCTCTTCGCCGAGTAGAGCGCCAGGCGCGCGAAGCGGACGAGGTCGTCGTGGCCGGTTGCATCGACGGGGAAGGCCGATACGCCGATCGAGAGCGCGATTTGAGGAAGATGCGGCGGCACGTTCTTCGTGACGCGTTCGACCATCATGCGTGCTTGGACGGACGCTTCTTCGTGATCCATTCCCGGGAAGAGTGCGAGGTAGAGTCCGCCGCCGACGCGGCCGACCGAACCGCGGGTCGAAACGACGGTCTGCAGCGTATGCCCGACGTAACTCACCACGTCGTCGCCGATCGCATATCCGTGGTCGCGGTTGATGCCGTCGAGGCGATCGATGTCGAGCAGCCAGACCGATACCGGCCGGCCCGACGACTTCGACGCGTGCACCGCATCGACGAGCACTTCGTTAATGGAGCGGAAGTTGAGCAACCCGGTCAGCGAATCGTAGAGCGTCTCGTTGCGCGGTCGCGCGCGACGCAAAGCGCTTACGTACGCGCTGCCGGCGAACGTCTGCACGCAGCGCAAAAACTGCTCTTCGACGTCGGTGAGTGACGCCGCCGCGAGCTCCAAGTCGATCCCGCCGAAGCGCTCGCCCTCGTTCATAAGCGCGATGCCGACGTGCGTATTGCCGTCCTTCGACGTGACGACCAAGCCTTCGCTGGCCTGGGCGGCTTGCACGACCTCGGAATCGCCGTCGTTCGTCGCCAACCGCGCCGACTTTACCCAATGCAGTCCGGCCAGCGCTTCGACGATTTCGGCGCTCATCGCGCCCGGGTCGCTCGAGGAATCGAGCAAGCGGGCCACGTTGGCCATGACGTTGAGCCGCTCCATGTCGTGAATCGGGTCGCGGTCGTCGCTGACGAGGTGATCGCCGAGCTTGGCGAGCGCGATGCGGGCGCCAATCGCCGCGGCCAGCGACTTGCAGGCATCAAGAACGAGGAAATCCCAGATCCGCTGCTGCTTGAGCACGTCGATGATGAGCGCGCCGACCCACACGCCGCCGGAGCGGATTGGGGTGAGCACGGTGCCGCGCAGGCCGCCGTACCAGAGCATTTTGCGCTGCTGGGGCGTAAACGGGAAGGTCAGGGCGTCGTCGATCGTGGCCTGAACGCCCGTCTTGAGCGCACCGCGGGCAAAAGCGGGCAAGCGAGCGCTCGATTGGGTATAGCCGAGCAGATCGGGCCAATCGCCCTTCGAGGCCTGGGTCACGGTGAAGCGGACGCCGTCGGGGCTCAAGCGCGCAATATAGGCTCGGTCGACCTCGAGCAGGAGCGGAATGCGCGAAATCAGCCGCTGGAGCCCCGCCGCCCCGTCGTCATAAAATGGCGCGAGGTCTTCGATGAGGTTGGTCACAACTGCCGAATTTGCAGGCAATTGCGGAGCGGGGATGATTGGAGCGGTCAGTCCTGGATCCGAGCGCACGCTGTCCTTTCCTACGGTTCTAACCGCTCGTTCGCCATCGTTAAGGCAGACTCCGCATGTGAGGACCGCTCGTCCGACGAAAATCCGGGCGCTCAGCTTCAATCTAATGGTACACTCCGAGCAATTCGGTTTCACTCGTCCATAAGGGGCATCAAGGTAGTGATCAAACACGACATCGTCGTGGTCGGCGGTGGCCTCGCAGGTATGCGCGCAGCGGTGGAAGCCGCCGAGCGCGGTGCCGACGTCGCGATCGTTTCGAAAATGCATCCCGTCCGCAGCCACTCCGGCGCGGCGCAGGGCGGCATCAACGCCGCGCTCGGCAACGTCGGCGAGGATTCGCCGGAGAATCACGCCTTCGACTGCGTGAAAGGCTCCGATTACCTCGGAGATCAGGATGCCATCGAGGCGATGGCTGAGGATGCGCCGCGCCAGATCATCTGGCTCGAGCATCGCGGCTGCATCTTCTCACGGCTGCCCGACGGACGGATCGCGCAGCGGCCGTTCGGCGGCGCCGGCGTCCCGCGCACGTGCTACTCCGCCGACGTGACCGGACTCGTCATCCTGCACTCCCTTTGGGAGCAGCTCGAACGGTTCCAGGTCAAGGTCTACGAAGAGTTTTTCGCGACCGCGCTCTGTGTCGAAGACGGCATCGGTACCGGGATCACCGCCTACAACATGCGCACGGGCGAGTTGGAGCTGGTTCAATCGAAGGCCACGATCTTCGCGACAGGCGGCGCCGGACGCGTTTACGCCAAGACGACCAACGGTTACGCATCGACGGGCGACGGAATGGCGATCTGCTATCGCGCCGGCGTGCCGCTGATGGATATGGAATTCGTGCAGTTCCATCCGACCTCGTTGAAAGAAAACGGCGTACTGCTCTCAGAAGCGGCCCGCGGCGAGGGCGCCTATCTGCTCAATAAAGACGGCGAACGTTTCATGTTCAAGTACGCTCCGAACAAGGGCGAACTGGCCTCGCGCGACGTCGTCTCCCGCGCCGAATGGACCGAGATCATGGAAGGGCGCGGCGTCGACGGTTGCGTGTTCCTCGACTTGCGTCATCTCGGGCGCGAGAAAATTCTCGAACGTCTCCCGCAGATCCGCGAATTGGCGCTCGATGCTACCGGCAAAGACGCGATCGATACGCCGATTCCGATTCTACCCGGCATGCACTACACGATGGGCGGCATCGCGACCGACAAGAACGGCGCGACGCAGGTTCCTGGCGTGTACGCCGCCGGCGAATGCGCCTGCGTGAGCGTTCATGGCGCGAACCGCCTCGGCGGCAACTCGCTGCTCGAGACGATCGTCTTCGGTCATCGCTCGGCAACGCACGCCGCGAATTACGTGAAGTCGATCGGCGAAGTGCGTGCCTCGGAACGGACGTTCAAGAGCGAACGCGATCGCCTCGACGGCATCCTCGCGCGCACCGGCGGCGAACGCCATCCCGTCGCGCGCAAAGCGATCAACAAGGCGATGAGCGACTACGCCTTCATCTTCCGCAACGAGAGCGAACTCAAGCAGGGCATCAACGAGCTGCAGCAAGTGCGCGAGATGGCCCAGACGATGACGACGAGCGACAAGTCGAAGACGTTCAACACCGATCTCATCGGCTTGCTCGAAACCGAGTTCCTGATGGACATCTCGATGCCGATGATGGCCGGGGCGCTCAACCGCACCGAATCGCGCGGCGCGCAATCGCGCACCGACTTCCCCGAACGCGACGACGTGAACTGGATGAAGCATACGCTGATGCACTACAAGGGTGCGACGGCCGATCCCGAAGCCGACTACTCGCGGAAAGTCACCGTCACCAAGTTCCAGCCCGAAGTTCGGACGTACTAGCATGAGCTTCTATCTCGATATCTACCGCTACGATCAAGCGACCGACGAAGTCCCGCATCGGGATCGCGTCGAGTGTTCGATCCCGCCGAACATGACGGTTCTCGACGCGCTCGAAGACGTCAAGGCCAACGTCGATGGTTCGATCTCGTTCCGCCGCTCGTGCCGTTCGGCCATCTGCGGTTCGTGCTCGATGAACATCAACGGCACGACCGGGCTTGCGTGCAAGACGCCGGTCGAATCGGTGCTGCGCAGCGATAACAGCGTCGCGGTCGATCCGATGCCGAACTTCCAGCCCATGAAGGACCTCGTGGTCCACATGGATCCGTTCTGGGATAAGTACTCGCGCCTCAAGCCGTACTTGCAGCCCGCCGATAAAGACTCCGATCACGAGACCGAGCGTCGCGTCTCACCCGAAGACATGCACAAGCTCGTGGCCGTGGCAAACTGCGTGATGTGCGCCACGTGCTACGCGCTCTGCCCGGTCGTTTCGGTCGATCCGGCGTTCGCGGGGCCGGCCGCAATCGCATATGCCTACCGGTTTATCGAAGACGTGCGCGATTCCAAACGCAAGGAACGCGCGGCCCAAATCAGCGACGATTACTTGTGGCTGTGCGCGCACTGCTACGCGTGTTCGTACTGCCCCAAACACGTCGATCCGCAAGACGACATCATCGCCGTGAAGCGCGCGACAATCGAAGAGGGTCTCATCGACCATCCGGGTCCGCGCCATGCGCTCGTGATCGCGAAGACCATCAAAAAGACCGGGATGCTGCACGAGACGGAAGTCATCCAAGGCACGGTCGGCCGCTTCAACATCAAGGGCCTCATCAAGGTCGCACCGTTCGGTATTCGCCTGGCACTCGCCGGCAAGACGCCGCCGCTGTTCCTCAAACCCGTCCCGAAAGTCAACGAAATCGCTATGATTTTCGACACCCTGGAGGCCCCCGTACTAGCATGACCGCCGTTATCGAAGCGCCGCAGATCAAGCGGCAATCCAAATCGGCGCAGATGCGCAAGTACGGTTTCTTTCCGGGCTGCGTCGCCAAAGAGTCGTGCAAGGAATTGTTCAACTCGACGATGCTGCTGGCCGACAAACTCGGTATCGAACTCGTCGAGCTAACCGCCGCCGCGTGCTGCGGCGCCTCGGTGCTCAACGACACGAACCGCGACGTCGCCCGCGTCCTCAACGCCCGCACGTACGCGCAAGCGGAAGCGCTCGGCCTCGACGACGTGATCACGATCTGCTCGACCTGCACCGGCCACATGCGCGCGGCGAACAAAGAGCTGCTCGAGTCCGAAGCCCACATGGGCCAAGCGAACGCGATCCTCGGGAAGTTCGGCGCGAAGTACAACGGCGGCGTGATGGTGCGCCACCTGCTGTGGCTGCTCATCGACGACATCGGCCTCGACGAACTCAAGAAAATGGTCGTCAACCCGCTCAACGGTTTGAAAGTCGCGCCGTTCTACGGCTGCCACATCATCCGTCCGGAGTCGGTCAACGGTTGGGAATCATCGCGCAATCCGCACTCGCTCGAAGACATCATCGAAGCGCTCGGCGGCGAGGCGATCGACTACGCCGGCAAGACCCGCTGCTGCGGTTTTCACGTCCAGTTGGAAAAGGACGGCATCGCGCCGGCCATGGTCGGACAGAACATGCGCATGGCCAAGGACAAGGGCGCCGAGGCCGTACTCACGCCCTGCCCGCTGTGCCATCTCGCGCTCGACGGCTACCAGGCCGACTCGGCCGAGCGCTGGGGCCGCACCGATCTCCCGACGTTCCATCTCCCGCAACTCGTCGGCTTGGCCCTCGGCATCGATCCGTCGCTGCTCGGCCTCAACAAGCACATCATCTCGCCCGGCCTCGTGCTGCAATCGCACGATCTCGCGCCCGCCCACGTCGCGTAATAGAAGCGGACACCGACACTAGCCGAAGGGCGCTCGCGAAATGCGGCGCCCTTCTTCTTTTTTGCACAAGAGGGACCAACCAAGCGCCTCGCGTACGGAATGTACCCCGCCATCGGAGACGCTATGATTCCCGTGTACCTGGCATCGGCCGCACTACTGGCACTTGCGTTGATGATCGTCATCGAAGTGTTGCGTTTGCGCGCGGGCAGCCGCACGAAGGTCCGGGTCCAGCGCCGGCCGCGCCGGCAGCCGATTCTTGAAGACCGCATTCGTACGGCATTCGATGGGCCGCGCAGTCAGTACGGCGAGATCTTCGTCAGCTACATGATTTGGCGCCGCGAGAACGAGACGCGGCTCGAACTCTTTAGCGGCGATCCGTGGCTGCGGCTCGACCTATTCACACGTTCGCTCGTGGTGCGTCATCTGTGGCGTGCGCTGGAAGCGCTGGTGGCGGGCTCAGTCGTTATCGTCGATGCACCCGCACAACAGTGGACAAAAGACGTCGACGCCAAGTTCAATGACAATGGCGTCGATCCGTGGGGTCCGCGGCCGCCGACACTCGGGTCCGGCGGTCCGCAATTTGCGCGCGACTGACGCGCGCGCCTAGCGGCTTCTTCCGCGGCGCTCCTCGGCGAAACCACCCCAATAAATCAGGGCTGCGATGCCGATGCAGAGGATCATGATAACGATGGGAACCGTAAAATTCACCGCGGATCTCCTTTTGCCGATTGCTTTCGCGGCATAGACGGTCCGCCCCCTTGGGCGCGAAACGGCAGATCGCCATCCGGCGTAGAAGCGCGCCCGCATGGGCGAGATCGAGTTCTTGAGCGATCGCAAACCAACGATCGCCGGCATCAACATCGGCGGCACGAACACCACCGTCGTCGGCGGCCTCGAGGACGGCACGATCGTGTCGCGCTGGACCTCGCGCACACCGGTCGACGACGGCGAACTGCTGATCGCGCAGGTCGTCGATGCAGCGCGCCAAGTTGCACCAACCGCGCGCAAGATCGGCATCGCCGTCGGCGGCCCGCTCAATGTTCGCCGCGGTCAGATCACCGAAGCCGTGCATCTGCCCGGCCTTCATGGAATGCGCTTGCGCGATCGCATCGCGGATGCGACCGGTCTTGCCGTCGGGCTGCATCACGACGCCGCCGCATGCGCGCTTGCCGAGTGGCGATGGGGGGCGAACGCCGGCGTCGACGGCATCGCGTATCTCACGTGCGGCACGGGCTTCGGCTGCGGACTCGTGTTGAGCGGCAAAGTGCGTTACGCCCTCGACGGCCGCTCACCGGAAATCGGCCACGTGCGCTTCCGCGAAGAGGGGCCGGCGATCTTCGGCAAACCCGGCTGCTATGAAGGTTACGCGTCAGCGAACGCGCTCGGTCTTCTGCTCAGCTACCGCCGGCCCAAAGAGTTCCCGATTGCAACGCCGGTACAAGTGATCGACGAAGTCCGCCGCAACAACCCGGACGCGAAATGGGCACTGACGGAAAACGAACGCGCGGTCGGAACGGCCTGCGCGATGCTGGCGGATCTGCTCGCCCTCGATTGCATCGTGCTCGGCACGCTAGCGACGTATCTCGGTGACCCGTGGGTATCGCGCGTGCGCGACTACTTTCGCGACGAGACCCTCGACGTCAACGCCGACGCCTGCGTGATCCGCGCCGCCATGTCCGATGTCCAAGACAAATCCGCCCTCGCCGCCGCCTGCGACGCCGACGAGCAGAAAGCGTGGCGCAAGAAGTGAATGCAGCGGGCGTCCGAAATGTTGGACGCCTCCGCTGGGCGTCACTGGCTAACGATGATCGCTGACCGGCGGCCATCCGTCGGCTAGCAATCTAACGGCGTTCGCCATTTAGAGACGACGACGGCTCGCAACAACTTCCTCATGTCCCGAAAATCGTCGGCGCTTACAATGGCGTACGATGGACACGTATTTTGCACGGCGCGCAAGGCAACGACCGCTAGATCGACTTCAACACGAGTTCGTGGCGGGATCTTTGCTTGGTGACGGCACCCTGCTCAGAACGACCGCGGGCTGGTGTTTTAGAGTCCATCACGGCCTTTCGCAACAATGGTACGTCGAGTACAAATACAAGTTTCTCGAGCCATACGTGCAGTCGCCGCCACGCCGCAGCGGCAACGGATACTACTTTCGGACGGTTACGCACCCAGAGTTCTCGACGTACCGAGAGCACTTTTACCGGTCCAATCAAAAGATCGTTCCAATCGAGTTTCAGCGCGAACGGATGACCGGGCTTGGCCTAGCAATTTGGCTCATGGACGACGGGAGCGCGGACGGTCGCGCGGTGCGCTTAAACACGCAATCGTTCTCGCATACGGAGAACCTCGCGCTGGCGACGCTCTTACGGGAAATGTTCCGTCTCGAAACACGTGTAAACCGCGACAAGGACGGATTCAGGCTTCGGATTGCCACTGCCAGCCGTATAGTCGGCTAATCGACCTCGTTGAACCGCACATGTGCCCGCAAATGGCCTATAAGCTATCGTCTTGAGCCTCCACTGCAGCGGCCGGCAAATACGAAGAGGCCGCTCGATCGTTGCCGATCGGCGGCCTTCATTCGGTTAGTAATCTAGCGACGTTCTACTCTCGAGGGACCCTGCGGTCCGACTACCATCGACGCTGTTGGGCTTAACTGCCGTGTTCGGGATGGGAACGGGTGGAACCCCAACGCTATGGCCGCTAGAAATCTGATCCCGCAGCGACGCCGAGCCGGAGCTCCAGACGATCGCAGCGGAAAGCTGCACAGAGAAGAACCTTCATGTACCGGTCTATTTCGAGGTATTTGCGTATGTCTTAAAAGTGTCCGGGCTATTAGTACCGGTCAGCTCCAGCGATTGCTCGCCTTCCACCCCCGGCCTATCAACGTGGTAGTCTCCCA
>Ga0182013_10000097_pt1 | contig 104630 bp, 82 predicted proteins | sample 612S2MmetaG_FD_120487 | JGI IMG/M metagenome (GOLD analysis project Ga0182013, IMG submission 120487) | Permafrost microbial communities from Stordalen Mire, Sweden - 612S2M metaG | ecosystem: Environmental > Terrestrial > Soil > Wetlands > Permafrost | place: Sweden: Stordalen | collected...
CATACCCGGCGCCAGGTTTGCTAAACGAGCACCCCCTCTCTCCATCTCTCCCCACTCAGCCGTGGGGCGAGAGGGCCGGAATGCGATCGGGCACCCCAAAATGTTTGCAGCCGCGCAGCCGCGTATTTTCGCCACACGCCAAATCTGGCGTTCCCTCACCCACTTTTATTCGCATCCCATGGCCTGACTGGACAATTGTGAAGGTTTGTGCCAGATTGCCGCCGCGTGAATCAAGGAGCGCAGATAACCGCGCCGTCGGGCGCTGTGGTTAGTTGGCTGGGGATTTCTCCCATGTCCTTTCATTGTGCTTTAAATTACCCCGCAAGTGACTTTATGCCGGATATTCCGGCTTACGAAACCCCTGTAATTCCACCTATTACCGCTAGTACCGCTTATTTTTACCCCCCCGGGGGGTGGGCGGAACCGCCCCAACTTAATTATTACAGTCTTGCGGTGTGCGTCCGGGTAGCGCAATATCCCCGGCCCGTGATTGTTCGCGGGTCCGGATTGATATGAAGAGCACTGGTAAATCGAAATTACGTTTTGGACTGCCGAAAGGCAGTTTGCAAGAGGCCACCATCGAGAAGATGGCCAAGGCCGGTTTTAATATTCAGGTGAGCAGCCGTTCGTACATTCCTTATGTGGACGACGAGGAGTTGGAGATTCGCCTGATCCGGGCGCAGGAAATCAGCCGTTACGTGGAGCACGGTTATCTGGACTGTGGCATCACCGGCCATGATTGGATTCAGGAAAACGATTCGAAGGTGCATGAAGTCTGCGAGTTCAGGTTCAGCAAAGTCACGCGGCAACCGGCCCGCTGGGTGCTCGCGGTGCAGGAAGATTCGCCGGTGAAATCGGTGAAGGATTTGAAGGGCAAACGCATCGCCACGGAGGTCGTCAATCTGACGCGCAAATATTTGCGCAAGCACGGTGTGAAGGCCGAGGTGGAGTTTTCCTGGGGCGCGACGGAATTCAAGGCGCACGAACTGGTGGATGCCATTGTGGAATTGACGGAGACCGGCTCCTCCTTGCGCGCCAACAAGCTGCGCATCGTGGACACGCTGCTTTCCTCGACGCCGCGGCTCATTGTCAATCACACCGCCTGGAAGGACAAATGGAAGCGTCGTAAGATTGAAACGATGGCCTTGCTGCTTCAGGGCGCGCTCGAAGCTGAGATCAAAGTCGGCCTGAAGATGAACCTGGAGGAGAAAAATCTCCCAAAGTTGTTGCAAAGTTTGCCGTCTCTGCGTAATCCAACGGTGTCCAACCTGAGTTTGAAGGGTTGGGTCGCCGTTGAAACCATCATTGATGAACATATCGTCCGCGAATTGATTCCGCAGCTTAAAGCCGCCGGCGCGGAAGGCATCACCGAATACCCCCTTAACAAAGTAGTTTACTGACAGTTTACCAACCCTCAACCAACTAATATGGGATCACTGAAAAAACGCCGCAAAGCCAAAATCAACAAACATAAGCGCCGCAAACAACTTCGCGCCAATCGTCACAAGAAGCGCACCTGGCAGAAGTAAGCCAGCCGCGTCGGCAAGTGTGCGTTTATTTTTGGCGCCGCGCAATTCTTCGCGAGAGTTGCGCGGCTGCCATAAAGGGTTAATTTACCGCATGGTGCATTGTCGTTATTGCGGGGTGTTGCTCCTGGCCGCGACGGGTTTGCTGCTGGCGGGTTGCTCCTCCACTCCGAGTCCGCCCACGCCCCGCGCGGGCTGGGTTCCGCCTCCCTTGGTAAAGGCCAAACCGGTTCCCCAACCGCCCGCGCCGGAGGTGGACCAAAATATCGTGGACGCCTACGCGCATTACGCGCAGGGGCTGATTTACGACATGAACGACCAGCCGGAGCTCGCTCAGGAGGAAATGTCCAAGGCCGCCCTCGCGGACCCTTCCAACACCGACCTGGTTCTCGATCTCAGCCATCGTTATCTTCAGGAGCGGCAGCCGGAAAAAGCGTTGGAAATATTAATCCGGGCTTCGGCATTGCCGGAGGCCTCGGGAAAACTTTTTGCGCGGCTGGCCATGGTTTACGCCAGCCTGGGCAAGGACCCGCAGGCCGTGGAAGCGGCTCAGACCTCCATCAAGCGCTCGCCGGATTCGTTGGAGGGTTATCGGATGCTTTACTTCATCCATTTGCAACGGGGCCGGCCCAAGGAAGCTTTGAAGATTCTGAATCAAGCGGCGCATGAACCGGGGACGACGGCGGAATTTGACGTCGAGCTGGCTGAACTTTTTGCCGCCTTGGAACGGCAGGCGCCTTCGGAAAAAGCGGTCATCACCACGAACGCGCTGGCGACACTTCAGCACGCCCTCGATCAGAATCCGACTGCTCCGCAGCTTCGTTTGCGAATGGCGGATGCGTACGGCTTGCTGGGCGACACGACCAACGCCGCGCAGATTTACGTGCAATTGCAGGACGCGCTCACCGAAATGCCCGCGGCGCTGGCCACGGTTCATGAAAAACTCGCGCGGATTTATCTGGCCGGCCAGAATTACGCGAAAGCCAGCGAGCAACTGGAAGCCATCGTGCAGGAAGACCCCGTCAACCCGGCTGCTTATCTGTTGCTGGGCAAACTGGCGGACGAACAAAAAAAGCTTCAGCAGGCGGCGGATTATTTTGAGAAAGCGGTGCTGCTGAATGACAAATTGAAAGAGGCGTATTACGACCTGGCCCAGGTGCAAATCAACCTTAACCAGCCGCAAACCGCGCTGGCCACGCTGGAGAAAGCGCGCGCGAAATTCTCCGCCGAATTTGTCACCGAAGTCCTCGTCGCGCTGGCTTACGAAAAGCAGAAGGATTACACCAATGCCGTGAGCCATTTCAACCTGGCCGAGGGCATCGCCAAAACGAACGAGCCGGAACGGTTGACTTCGGATTTTTATTTTGACCAGGGCGCGGCATATGAACGGGCCGGAGCATTTGAGCAAGCGGAGCAGCTTTTCGAGAAGAGCCTGTCGCTCGACCCCAATTCGCCCGAAGCCTTGAATTACCTCGGTTACATGCTGGCCGACCGCGGGGTGAAATTGGAAAAGGCGCGCGACTTGATTGAGAAGGCCGTCCGGCTGGAACCAAAAAGCCCCGCTTATCTGGACAGCCTCGGCTGGGTGCTCTACAAATTGAACCGGCCGCAGGAGGCGCTGCCGCAATTGCAAAAGGCCATCGAGCTTTCCGAGGAACCCGACCCGACGCTTTACGATCATTTGGGGGATATTTATGCGTCGCTCAAACAAACCGACAAGGCGCGCGAAGCGTGGAATAAATCGCTGGCGCTGGACCCCAACGAGCTGGTCCGGAAAAAACTGGGCGCGGCGGGAGGCAAGGCCAGCCCCTGACGCATTGATTTGAATCATGGCGCGACGATTCCAAAAGCATTACACCCGCGAGGAGGCGCGCGCGCTCCTGCCCAAGCTCCGCAAATGGCTCGAACGACTTGAGAGCTTGCGCGTGGACCTGGAGAAAAATGACCGGCGGATGGCGGGCTTGATGGCCGAGGGCCAGGACACCGGCGGCGATTTGGTGAACCAGTCGGTCAAATTGCTCAGCGAGATCAAGGGCCTGTTGCAGGAATTTCAGGAGCGCGAAATCGTAATCAAGGATTTGGCGCGCGGGCTGGTTGATTTCCCGGCGCTGATTGGCGGTCGCGAAGTTTTTCTCTGCTGGGAAAAAGACGAGAACGATGTGGAATTCTGGCACGAAATTGATTCCGGTTATGCCGGCCGGGAACCACTCTGATTAATACCTCCAGTCGCGGTACACTTCATAAACATCCACGCGTCCGCCCGGAAAATAATTGTTGGCGGGAAATTGAAAAGTGCGTTTCGCGCGGTCGTAAATAAGAACACCGGGCTGTTGCGGATTATTGGGATCATACGTGGCGAAATCTATTTCTTTGTCGGTCGTCACCGCATCAAACAGCACCACGGCGTGATTGATGGTTATTCGCGGGAAGCGCACCAGATGAACCACCGGCGGATGGTCGGCTTTCAAATCCGCCTGGAACTGCGCGGCCATCCTTTCTTCATAATGGCGGCTGAACGGCATGATCATCCGCCAGTGGCCGCGCTGAAAATAGCTTTGCCACGCGCCGCCGCATTCCGATTTCAGCAACGCCCCCTGCGCCGCGCTGAAGCTACGCAAATCCGCATAGCCGGGAACGACGATTCGCTCCGCATCGGGCGTGACATGGCTGGCGTCCCGGGCCACGACCGCACGAATGAGCCGGCGATAAGTCGCCGCGTCCGCCAACGGCGCGGCTGGATCAAACCGCGCGTGCTCAAAAAACTGGCGGGCCGATCGCGCCACCACAAAACAATGATGCGAATAATCCGGCGGGGGTTGGCGCGGATGGCTGGTCCATTTGCCGTGTTCGTCATACTGGTATTCCCAGACCAGTTCGTTGGAGAAGGCAAAGGTGTCGGTTTGAAAGTTGAAGGGCCGTTTGGTGAACGTTGCGCCGGGGCGTGTGCCCGCGCAGCCGGATAAGAGAATGACAAGCCCCAGGAAACAGACGACCTGAAAGGACAAATTTCTAGTGAGCTGCTTCCAATTTTGCGGCAACATAAATTCTTGCCCACCAACCTAGCTGTGCGTTAACAAACTGACAATGCTTTACGAACGCTGGCGCCAGATTGCCCATGAATACCGCAATGAAACCGCCTTGCAGATTCCGGGGCGCTGCGAACGCTGGACATTTTCCCAACTGGCCGCGACGGCGGAGAGCGGTACGGTTGCCGGCCCAATGGTTTTTCCGCAAGGCGATGATTTTATTTTGATGGTGCTCCGCGCGTGGCGCTCGGGAAAAATTGTCTGCCCGCTGGAACAGGATCAAATCCCGCCGCAACTGGATTCGCTGCCGTCGGGCTGCGTCCATTTGAAGACGACCTCGGCCACCACCGGCGCGGCGCGAGTGGTGGCGTTCACCAAAAGCCAGCTTGCCGCTGACGCGGACAATATCATCGCCACCATGGGACTTCGTCCCGATTGGCCGAATCTCGGAGCGATTTCGCTGGCGCATTCGTATGGGTTTTCCAATCTCGTGCTACCGCTGCTACTGCACGGCATTCCTCTCATCCTCGCGGAAACACCCTTGCCGGAAATGCTGGGACAGGCGGCGAGCGCGGCTGAATTCATCACCCTGCCCGCAGTGCCGGCGCTGTGGAGTGTGTGGCACGCGGCTGGGGCGATTCCGGGAAATGTGCGGCTGGCGATTTCAGCGGGTGCGCCGTTGCCGTTGGCGCTCGAACAAGCCGTGATCGCCACTCATCGCTTGAAGATACACAACTTTTACGGTTCCACTGAATGCGGCGGCATTGCCTACGACGCTTCAGCGTCGCCGCGCAAGGACGCCGCTTGTGTCGGCGCGGCGATGAAGAATGCGAAATTATCCGTCGGGGAAGACGGTTGTCTTGAAGTGCGCGGATCGGCGGTGGGAGAAACCTATTGGCCTGAGTCGGCGCCCAATCTGGCCAACGGCTGCTTCCGCACCAGCGATCTGACTGAGATCAGCGATGGCTTGATTTATTTGCGCGGACGCGCGGGCGACCAGATGAACATTGCCGGCCGCAAACTTTCCCCCGAGGACATCGAAAAAGCCCTGCTCGCCCATCCGCAAGTGCGCGAGTGCCTGGTTTTTGGCATCCCGAGCAAGGACGCCGAACGCACCGATACCATCGTGGCTTGTGTCGCTGCGCATGTTTCGGTGACCGGCGAATCGCTGAAGCAATTTCTGCTTGAAAAGCTGCCAGCCTGGCAAATTCCCCGCGAATGGCTGTTCGTGAAATCCCTGGAAACCAATCAGCGTGGAAAACTTTCGCGGGCCGATTGGCGGCGCAAATTTATGGAGGGCGGTCGTTGAGCAACTTTGAAGGCGATCAAATTAAATAGCTCCGGCCAGCGTCAGTTCCGCCTGCGCCACCACAGCTCCAGTGACTGACGCGCTGCCGCGCGCCTGAATGAGATTGCCCAACCGACCGGTGATTTCAGCTTCGAGCAGAATAGTCTGTCCGGGCGAAGCCGTGCCGAGAATCTTGACCGCGCGCAACGCCGTCAATTTCAGTCCGGCAAGCGGAGGGATTTGTAGATCAGACTGCGCGATGATTCCGGCAAGCTGCGCCACTGCCTCAATGAGCAGCACACCCGGAAACAAGGGCTGCCCCGGAAAATGGCCGCGCAAAAACGGCTCGTCTCCCCGCACCAGATATTCTCCCGCACCCGATTTGCCCGGTTCCAGCCTGAGCAGCCGAGTGACAAAGCGAAACTCGGGTCCGTGCGGCAACGAACCGAGCGCTTTCTTTTGCAGGTCGTTCATGGTCTCATCGTTCATCCTGTTCCTAAAATTTCCAGCCGATTCTACTTCTTAAACGGTTGAACAATTTTATAGCCATTCGTCGCGAAAGTGAAAATGGAGTCGTCAATGTGGGGATTCAATACCGCGTTCGTAAAAACGTTTTCCATGGTCGAGCCGTCGGCGAATTGCAGCTCGGTGGATTGAAGGGAAAAGGAGTTGGTGTCGAAGGCGATCTTGATCTGCGGCATGATCCGGCGCGCGGTTTCAGACTTGGGTTGCAAGGTGATCGCATGAACACCGCCGAGGTTCGTTTGGCCAAGGATATTGAAGCGGGATTCCACTTCCGCGCGACTGCGCGGGAAACCGGCGTCCAACAACGCCAGCGTATCCTTCCACGGGCCCGCGTCGGGCGTGTTGAGCGGATACTCTTCGGCGCGCTTCAATTTCGGATAAATCACCCAAAGTTCATCCGGTTGCCTTAACGCGATAGAGGGCGATGGCTTTTCAATTTCCCAATGAAACCGGTTTGGCGCGGCGAACCACACGTGGCCGGTAGCCGTCAATGGTTGCGTCAATGCCTTTAATCGGCGGGTCTGGGTGAAATCCGCCGACCATGTTTGAATATTCGTTTGCGCGTTCAGCCACGCGGAGATTAGCGAGTTGGGGTCGGCAGATTGGGCGTGGGAGGCATATGGGAGCGCGACGAAGAGCATGGCCCCGCCGCATAAGACTTGAATTATGTTTCCATGTCTCATGTTTCTTTCGGCCAGATCGGAACAAAGTGGTACCATTGATCCAAATGATGCCGGATGGGGGCCTCGAAAGCACGCACGATTTCCTGCGTGAGTTGACGGCGGGCTTCGCGTTGACGAAGCGCCGCCCGGTCATAGGGAATGATTGGCAAAATGTGCGCCGCATAGCCGTGGCTGGTGTGCGGCAGATAAGCCGGCAACAAAACGCAGCCGGAAGCGCGGGCCAATTCCGCCGCGGCTATGGAAGCCTCGAATGGCCGCCCGAATAATTCCACTGTCACCTTGCTGGCGGCGGGCGGTCGGTCAACCAGCAGCGCGACCGTCGCCCCGGCTTCCAGACGCCGGATGATTTCCACAAACGCGAACGGGTCTTCGCCGATCACGAGCGTGTCAATGTCCCAGCGGGCGCGCGAAGCCCGGCGCAATTCCGTGAAGCCATCGCCCGGTTCCGCGAGCGTGATCACCTGCAAATTGACGCCGCGCTGGGTGAGCAGCGGGCCGCCAAATTCCCAATTCCCCAAGTGTGGCGTCAGCAGCAGAATTCCGCGTTTCTCTTCGCGGGCCTTGGCGAAATGTTCCCAGCCCGTCCATTCGCCGAATAAATGTTCGACGGGCAGGCCGCTTTCGTAACGCCATAAGTCCGCGATTTTCAGCGCGAACTGACGGATCATCTCGCGGCCTTTTCGCTCGGCCGCCTTGCGGTCGCCGTTCAGCGCGGGCGATAAGTTTTGGATCACAATTTCGCGGCGATGCCCCGCGAGGTTCCAGTAAATATCCGCCAGCACCCGGCTGATCCGGCCGCAGGTTTTTGACGACAGATTTCGCGTAAGCCAAAGTCCGAACCGCCAGAGTTCGGAACGGTAGAAGGCGGATTGCGGCCTGGCTTGGGCATTTTCAAATCCTTGACCTGCGAGTTTGCGCCACCAAACCGGCAGCAGATAAACCGAAATCAGCATGTTGCAACCAATGCCCACGGCGCAAACTTCGCCCAGGCTCGCCATGCCCGCGTTGGTCGAAAATGAAAGCGACCCGAACCCCGCGACCGCCGTACCGCCGCAAAGCAGCAGCGCGCGGCCCACGGCGCGATGCGCGCCGAGCATGTTTCCGCGATGCCGCCGCAAAGCCAGTTGCATGAAGATGCTGTAATCAACACCCGACCCGAGCATCAATGGGAGCGCCATCAGATTCAGCAGGTTCCACGACCAGTCGGCCAGGCGCATCACGGTCAGCAGGCAAAGCCCGCTGAGGAGCAACACAGCCACGCTCAGCATGATTTCCTGCAATCGGCGGAATGCCAGCCAGAGTGAAATTCCGACGAGGGCAATCATCGGCAACAAGACCTTCCACATATTTTGCTGCACGCGATGCAACAACGCCGAACCCAGCAGTTCCCAGCCAGACAGAATAAAACCTTTTTGCGACAACTCCTGCGCCAAACCAGCGAGCTTCTCTGGATTGATCGGCGCCGCAGCGCTGGGAAAAATGAAACCCGCGGCGAGAAATTCGCCCGGCGCGCGGGCGGAGACTTTTTCCATAATCCAACTGCTCATTTCATTGGTCGGCCAGAAGACGCCGGGCTGGGTGAGGGCCGATTGCCAGGTGTCGAAAACTCCGTCCAGCATGACCAATGAATTGGTGCTGAAACCGGCTTGCAAAGCTGCATCACGGAGGGTCTCCCTTTGCGCGAGCACATCGCTGAGGGAGCGACGATTTACCGTTTGAAAATTCGGTCGCGGCCAAAGCGGCGTCGGGAGCGTGAAACTGCCGATGGTTTGATTCGAGACGGCGCGTTCGAGCACGGGCTGGATGGCTTCGAGTCGGCCGGCAATCCCCTCCAGCTCGCTTCCGCGCGCAATCAACCAGAGCGGTTCGCGATTCTGCGTGAGTTGGTTCTTCATCTCATCGAGCGCGGCGTAAGCCGGGCTGTTCTGAGGCCGCAAGGCGTTCGCAGAATGATCAAGCATTGGAAGGCCGAAGCTTAAAATTGCGATGGCCGACAATACGAGAACCCCCGTGCCTCCGCATACGAGCCAGAATCGTGACCGCGCAAGTTGATCCGGCTTTTCCTCCTCGACAGGTTTGCCCGAAGCAGCCACGGCATTCGTCTGTTCGAGTCGCGGTTTCATCCGATCTCGAAATAACGGCGGCAAAAATGCGAACAACATCACCAGCGCGGAAAGCGTTACGCCCAGCGCGACCAGCGAACCCAGTTGCGCCAGGCCCGGCAGTCCGCCGAAATTCAAGACGAGGAACGCGCTGATCGTGGTGACCGCAGCCCAGAAAATGCTCGGGCCGATGGCGCGGCGGATTTCGGGAATGATGGCATTGGGCGAGGCGAGCGCTTCCTGATAATGCACCACGCCATAATCAACGGCCAGCCCAAGCAGGATTCCCGCGAAACCTAGACTCACCACGTTGACCGAGCCGAAAAGCAAACCGCCGAGCGACAGCGTGCAAATCAAAATGATTGCCAGTAATACCAGCAACCAAAGCATCGGCACCAGCCGCCGGTGAAAAATCCAAAACAACACCGCGATGATGACGGACGTGATGCCGATGGAAGCCGTCATGTCATGCTCCATGCCGCCGGAAATTTCGGCGACAAATGCCGGGCCGCCCGTGAAACCGATGGTGGTGCCCGCTGGAAAATCGCGTCTGTTTTGCTCGGCCTCCGCCAAACTCTTGATCGCATTCAGCCAGCCGATGCAGACGCGATAATTTGACAAATCCGGTTTGGCCCGCACAAACAAAATTCGGAACGCGCCATCCGGCGAGGCGAACAAGCCCTGGCCTTGGCCGAAGGAAGCCGCCATTCCGCCGCTGAAACTCTCGGGCAATTTAAGCAGATTGTAAGGATCATAAACACGCACCGCAAGATCCTGCGGCGAGAATGAACTTGTGAGTTGTTCCCGCGCGTCCTCCAGCGTGGCGGCGATATTTGTGCCACTAAGACGATTTGTGAGTTCGGCAAATTCCGCGGGCGGTTGGTTCAGCCAGAGATAGCCCATTAGTTCGGCGGCTTGCGCAGGGTGCTCAAGCCAGGCAGGTTCCCAAATTACCGACGCAACCAGATTCGTGTCAGCGCGCAATCGCTTGGCCAGAGCGCCGGCGGCCTTTTCGGCTTGCGCGGCGTCGGTCGCGCCCAGGGTGATAATGAGTTCACGCGAGTCGGTGAAATGACGTTGAAATAATTGTAATCCCTGCACCACGGGCAGGTCATTCGGCAAAAGATTCAATACATCCGTGTCGAAGCGGAGTCGGAACATGCCGGCGATAACCAGCAGCCCCAGGATGGCCAGAGCCGCATACGAAATTTTTCGACTCATGGACTCAGGTAACCTTCCAGAAATTCTCCGGTCGCGTTATTTTGCAGACGCCAGCCGTTATCAGCGTTGCTCGTCCAGGTAATCGGTTTCGGCGGCGTGACGCCCGCGAGGCAACGCGGCAACCAGAGCCAGAGGGCGCGCGTGGGGGGATTTCCGCGGCCGGAATAAGTTTGGTTATTAGGCACGGACTCTAGCTGCCAGGAATTGGTTGTGGACTGCGCAACGACAAAGGGCAGGGGAGTTTTGGTGAATTGGACGAAAGCGCGTCCTTCCCCATTGGTGGCCACGACGAGTTCGCCGGCTATTTCAGGCGCGCCATGCCGCGCGGACCAAACCACCTGACCCTGGCGCAGAGTCCAATCGCCGGAAGATAAATTCACCGGCGGCAACGTAGGAACTGTTTGACAACCGGCCAGCCAGATTATAAGAGTGAAAAACATGGCCGGCCTGAGTAGTCTGGCGTTGATTTGTCGATAACTGGAAACGCCAAAATTTAAAATTCGATTTGATTTTTTTTTGAACATCTGCAATCAAAATTGTCAAAAACGCGAGAACCTGATGGCAGTATAAGAGACAACTTTGACAATGACAATGACTTGTAGAAACGTGTTTACATTTGGCCGCGTAGTGGGTATCTCCACATGCCGCTCATGGCTAAGAAACGGAGTTGGTTGAATGATTAAGGTTCAGAATCTGGCAAAAGTATTTGGCGCCAAGCGCGCCGTGGACGATATTTCGTTCTCGGTGGAGCGCGGCGAAGTGCTTGGTTTTCTCGGGCCCAATGGCGCGGGGAAATCCACCACGATGCGCATGATCACGGGTTTTATTCCCCCTTCCGCCGGCTCGGTCAAGGTGGGCGGATTTGACATGGAGGCGGACCCGATTCCCGCGAAGCGGTTGATCGGCTATCTCCCGGAAAACGCCCCGGCTTATACCGACATGACCGTGCTGGGCTTCTTGACCTTCGCGGCGGAAATCCGCGGCTTGCGCGGTGACGCCCGAAAAACCGCCGTTAATCGCGCCGTCGAAATGTGCTTTCTCGAAAGCGTTCTGCATCAAAGCGTCGAAACGCTTTCCAAGGGTTACCGGCATCGCACCTGTTTCGCGCAATCCATCATTCACGATCCCGATGTGCTGATACTGGATGAACCGACCGACGGCTTGGATCCCAACCAAAAGCACGAAGTCCGGACACTCATCAAAAAGATGGGCGAGAAAAAGGCGATTATTTTTTCCACGCATATCCTGGAGGAAGTGGATGCGGTTTGTTCGCGGGCGATCATCATTGATCACGGCAAAATCGTCGCCAACGGCACGCCGCAACAATTGCGGCAAAAATCGGATTGGGCGGGCGCGGTGACATTGAAAGTGAACGGTGTGACTGGTTCGGTCTTGACCCAGAAACTTTCGCAGCTTTCGACCGTAAAAAAAACCGTCATCCTCAAGGAGGAAGCGACCAGCGTGACCGCGCGGGTTTTCCCCAAGAGTGGCGGCGTCAACAGCACGCCCAGCGGGACGCTGGCGCAAAGCATCGCCGATGCCGCGCAAGGCTGGCACATCGAGGAACTGCATACCGAGGAAGGACGATTGGACGAGGTGTTTCGTTCCATTACGCTGCCCGACACCGCGAAGGAGGAAACCAAATGAATGCCTGGGCCAATATAAAAACCATCGCCAAACGCGAACTCGTGGCTTACTTCGCCTCGCCGGTGGCGTATGTCTTCATCGTCATCTTTCTGCTGCTCACCGGATTTTTCACCTTCATGCTCGGCGGATTTTTTGAGCAGGGCCAGGCGTCGTTGCGTCCATTTTTCGTCTGGCATCCGTGGCTGTATTTGTTTTTGGTCCCGGCCGCCGGGATGCGGCTGTGGTCCGAGGAGCGCCGGTTGGGCACAATGGAACTGTTGCTCACCATGCCCATCACGCCGTGGCAGGCCATTGTGGGAAAATTCCTGGCGTCCTGGCTGTTCCTCGCCATCGCGCTGGCGCTGACGTTTCCAATTGTTCTCACCGTAAATTACCTGGGCAGTCCGGATAACGGCGTGATCCTGACAAGTTATCTTGGCAGCTTCCTCCTCGCGGGCGCTTACTTGGCGGTGAGCTGCATGACTTCCGCGATGACGCGCAATCAAGTCGTCAGTTTCATCATTTCCGTGGTGATTTGCTTCCTGCTGATCCTCGTAGGCTTTCCGCCGGTGACCAAGTTTTTGTCGGAAGTCCTGGGGCTGACGCAAAGGTTGGTGGATATTGTGGCGGCATTCAGCGTAATGACTCATTTCGACGGTTTTCAAAAAGGCGTGATTGATTCGCGCGACCTGCTCTTTTTCCTGTCGGTGGTGGTGTTTTCATTGTTCACCACCGGAGTCATCATCCGCGGACACCGGGCCGGCTGATATAAATTTTACGTGCGATGAAAAAGAATTCCTTTGAAACCATTCTCTATTCGGTGGGCGGCGTGGCGATTCTGCTGGTCATCATCATAGCGGTCAATGCGCTGACCTCAACCGTCCAACAGCGACTGGATTTTACCAAGGACAAGGCCTATACGCTTTCCCCCGGGACAAAGGCGATCCTGCAAAAGCTCGATACGCCTGTGAAAATCCGTTATTATTACTCCACCAGCGATGATTCGAGCCAAACCGTCATGCTCAAGCCTTACGCGCAACACGTCGCCGATATACTTCAGGAATACAAACAGTTGGCTCGGGGCAAAATCATCCTGGAACAATACGATCCCAAACCCGATTCCGACGCGGAGGATTCCGCGAGACTCGATGGGGTTGAGGGCCGGCTTTTGCCTACCGGCGAGAAATTTTACTTGGGCCTTTCGGTGAGCATGCTGGACGCCAAGGAAGCGATTCCTTTTCTCGATCCGTCCCGCGAACGGTTGCTCGAATATGACTTGTCCCGCGCAATTACGCGGGTGGTGACGCCGGAAAAACCGGTCGTGGGTGTGATGACGCCGTTGCCGGTGTTCGGCAAGCCCGGCAATCCGATGCTGGCGCAGATGGGCCAGGGGGGACAGGGCCAGCCAGCCTGGGTGTTCGTCAGCGAACTCAAATCGGACTTCAACGTCAGGGAAGTCCCAATGACCGCCGATAAAATTGATGACGAGGTCAAAGTCCTGGTCGTGATTGATCCCAAGGACATTACCGACCAGGCGCAGTATGCCATTGACCAATTTATTATGCGGGGCGGAAAGCTCATTGCGTATCTCGATGCCGTTGTGCTTTCGGACAGCCGTCGGGAAAACCAAATGATGGGACAAATGCCGGGCGGCGGGTCGTCTTTGGACAAATTGCTCAAGGCGTGGGGCATTCAATTTGACACGTCCAAAGTTGTGGCGGACATGAACTATAAGGTGAAATTGCAGGGTCGCGACGGACAGCCCGTTGACGCGCCCGCATTTCTCGATCTGGTGGAAGGCGCCATCAACACGAACGACGTGACCACGAGCGATATTCATGATATTTGGTATCCGCTCGGGGGTGCGTTTACTGGCACGCCGGTGGCCGGTTTGAAGGAAACGGTGCTGCTAAAGACCACCAAAGATTCGGAGTTGGTGGAAGGGATGCTGGTGAGTTTTTCGCCTGATAGCATTATGAAGGATTTTAAGTCCTCGGACAAAGAATATTCCCTGGCCATCCGGCTCTCTGGAAAATTCAAGACCGCATTTCCCGACGGCAAGCCCAAAGACGCGAAGGATGATACCAATACGACCGACAAAGCGTCGGGAGGAAACTTGAAAGAGACCAAGGGAGACGGAGTGGTGGTGCTGTTCGGCGATGCCGATATGCTGGCCGACCAATTCTCGCTACGCCAGCGCCAGGCTTTTTTAGGCATCTCCATGGGCTATGAAATGGCAAATGGAAATTTGATTCTCGCGCAAAACCTGGTGGACCAGCTTGGCGGCGACAGCAATTTAATCGCCGTTCGCAGCCGCGCCGCGCTGGATCGTCCGTTCAAGCGCATCATGGACATGGAAGCCAAGGCGCAGGAAAAGTCGCAAAGCAAAATTCAGGAATTTGAGGCGAGTTTGCAGGAGGCGCAGCAAAAAGTGAATGAATTGCAAAGCAAGAAGGAACAGGGCCAGCAGCGGTTCATTCTGTCGCCCGAGCAGCAGGTTGAGCTGGAAAAACTCAAGAAGAAGGAGGCCGAAGTCAAGGTCCAGTTGAAATTGGAAAACAAGAACTTGAGGCGCGACATCAACTCGCTGGAGACCACCATCGAATGGGGAAATATCATCGGGATGCCCGCGCTGGTGGCGTTGTCGGGCATCGGCCTGGCGGTATTTAAACGGAAACGCACTTCTGCAAAATGAACCGGAAACAATTCGCATTTCTTTTTGTCCTGTTGATCGTATTGGGCGGGGCCGGCTGGTATGTCCAGCAGAGCCGCAATCGCACCGCCAACTCGGGTGACGCGGGCACGGGTCAGAAATTGCTCGGTGACGTCTTTCCCGTGAATGACGTCGCGCGCATCAGCATCAAAGAGGGCACGAACGAAGCGAACCTGGCAAAGCAGGATGATATATGGCGCGTGCGCGAGCGCTACAATTACCCGGCGAACTTCTCCACCATCAGCGAGACGCTGCTCAAGCTGCAGGATTTGAAGATCGTGCAAACGGAGCAGGTCGGCGCGTCGCAATTGCCGCGCCTGCAACTTGCGCCAGCCGGGCAGGGCACCAATTCCGGCGTCCTCGTGGACTTGCTGGGCAAGGATGGCAAGTCCATCAAGACGTTCACGCTGGGCAAGAAACACCTGCGTAAACCGTCGGCGGGTCAACCCAGTCCTTTTGGTGATGAGGGATTTCCCGACGGACGTTATGTGTTGCTTGCGGGAAATTCGCAAAATGCGTTGCTGATCGCCGACCCGCTGGCCAGCCTGGAGCCGAAGCCCGAGCAATGGCTCAACAAGGAATTTTTCAAGGTGGAACGGCCCAAGGCGATCGCAGTGACGTTCCCAGCGGCGACCAATTCGTGGAAACTCCAGCGCGATTCTGAGACCGGCGATTGGAAACTGGCTGGTGCCAAGGCCGATGAAAAACTGGATGATGCCCGGGTTTCAGGTGTTTCGAGTCCCTTCGCATCGCCCTCGTTCAACGACGTGCTTGCGACTAACACCAAACCGGCCGATGTCGGGCTGGATAGTCCGACGGTGGTGACGGTGGACACGTTCGATGATCTGACTTACACCGTAAAAGTTGGCGCAAAGTCTGGTAATGATTATCCGCTCACGCTGACCGTCACGGCGAATTTTCCCAAGGAACGCATTCCGGCCAAGGATGAAAAGCCTGAGGACAAGGTAAAAGCCGACAAAGCCTGGGCGGATCGGCAGAAACAACTTGATGAAACCTTCAAGCGGGCAAAGCAATTCGAAGGTTGGACCTATCTGGTGCCGGCCTGGACAGTGGATCCCATCTTGAAAGACCGGAAGGATTTGCTCGCCGAAAAGAAAGAGGAGCCCAAGACCGCGGAGAATTCTTCCGATAAGACAAATGCCGCGCCGGATAAGCCTGTGATATTCGACGATCAGCAAAAGCCCGTTCCTAAAGATCAGCCTTGATCCTCAAAAATTCAGCGTTGCGAAATGAAAGGGCCTGTTCGGTGTCCAACCTTCAGCGGTGACTATTCAGCAGGAATGGGAAGCGACGCGAATTCCGCGAATTATCACGAATTAAATCCAAGGAATTTGGAACCAAATGTCCATATTTCTAAGGGCACTATTCGGTGCGGGCCCACTAACTTTTCGCTGGAGTTGAAGTGGCCTTGGGCATTAGCGACAATTTGCGCAATTCGCGTCTCTCCATTTTTCTTCTGAATCGTTACGTTCAGGCTGTTCGAGTCTGGGGAACACGCTGAAGCGTGGACACCGAGCAGAGTTCCTCCGCGATTGATCAATCAAACGAAATGCGGGGCACGAGCGGATAGCGGGCCTGGAGTTTGACGATCCAAAAAAACAGCCGCATGCGCCAGCGCATGGGCCAGCCGCCTTCCAATTCTCCCGCGAGCACCGCGTTCACCGCCGAGGCCAGATTGAATTTTTCGCGCGGCTCGAGGAAGATTTCCATGAACGGCGTGGTGTAGAAATTCTCGACCATCTCCCAATAAAACCGCATCGCGGAACGGACGCGTTTTTCGTAAGCCGCCAGACGGCCTTTGCCATCGTCGCCCGCATTGATTGATTTGATGACGGCTTCCGCGGCGAGCTTGCCGGAAAACATGGCGAGAAAAACCCCGGCGGAAAAAATCGGGTCCATGAAACCGGCGGCGTCGCCGACGCGGAGCAGGCGCTCGCCGACAAATTTCCGGTTGTGGTAAGAGAAATCACTCGTCGTGCGGATGATCTCCACTAACTGCGCATTGGCCATCCGCTCGCGCATTTCCGCGCTTCCGCGCCACATTTTTTCAAAAATTTCGGCGGGAGACATTTTGGATTGCGCGAATTCCTCCTGATCCATCACGCAACCGACGCTGACTTTTTCCTTGGAAATGGGAATCAGCCAGAACCATTTGTTTTTCAGCCGAATGATGACGGTATCCCCGCCGCGGTCGCCCTCATCCACCTTAACGCCAGTGAAATGGCCAAAGACGGCGAGCTTCTTCAAGCGCGGATGGATGACGCGCAAACCCTCCTGATTGCCGGTGAGATTGCCGCGCCCGCTGGCATCAATCAGAAATGTTCCGTGACAGGTCTCGGCCGGTCCTGAGTCTCCGCGCGCCTCGAGGCTCACGCCACTGGGTTCGTTGGTAAATTTTCCAACCGTCCAACCCTCGCGCACTTCCGCTCCGCAACTGGCCGCGTGTTTCAACAAAACATGATCGAACTTGGCGCGCTCCACCTGCATTGCTTCCGGTTCGCGCGTGTATCGGCCCTGGCGAAAAACAAACTTGGTGCCCTTCGCGCCATTGCCCAGATGGAATTGTGCGCCAAATTTTCGCGTGAAGCCCGCCGCTTGCAAAGCGGGTCCGAGGCCCAATTCGCGGAACAATTGCTGGTTGTAGGGCAAAAGCGATTCGCCGATGTGAAAGCGGGGAAAGTGCTCTTTCTCGAGGAGCAGTACGCGTTTGCCGGCGCGGGCAAGATAGGAGGCGGCGGCGCTGCCGCCCGGTCCGCCGCCAATGATTAACGCGTCGTAATTTGTCGCTGACATGGGAAGATTCAATTTGCCGCGCCCGCGGCATTTTCCTGGACCGCGGCGGCGATGGTATTGACGCTTTGCAGGATAACTTTCGCCGTGGCCGGCGTGGCAATTTTAAGTCCGAAGGTTTTATCCAGCGCCACCACGAGTTGCAGGGCGTCCACGGAATCGAGGCCCAGGCTGCCGGGTCCGAACAGGAGTTGGTCGTCCTTTATTTCGTCGGCGGTGATTTGCAACATGAGGTTTTCCACCATCAGGGCTTTGATCTGCTGTTTGAGAGCGATTAAGTCTTCCATGTTAAATTTTAAAAAATTCCACCGTCAATTTTCAGCACCGAGCCTGTGATGTAACCTGCCTCAGGACAAGCCAGAAATCGAACGGCAACCGCAACTTCCTCGGCGCGGCCGAATCGCCGCATGGGAATCCGGCTTTGCGCGGCCTTCCGTTCGTCGGCGCTGAGGGCGCCCAACGCTTCCGTGTCAATATAACCGGGGCACACGGCATTCACCGTGATGCCGATGCGCGCGACTTCCTTGGCGAGGGATTGAGTCAACGCGAGAACGCCAGCCTTGGCGGCGGCGTAATTGGTCTGGCCCGCCGGAGCGAGCAGCGCGCTCAACGATGAAACATTCACAATGCGTCCGGCGCGTTGCGAAATCATCGTCGGTAATGCCGCCTGACAACCGTGAAAAACCGAGTCGAGATTCGTGGCGATGACCCGGCTCCAGGCTTCGGGCGGCAACGTGGCCAGCAAACCGTCCTGATGCTGGCCGGCATTATTCACGAGCACATCAAGGCGCCGGTGTTTCGCGAGGATGGCCGCGACGGCGTTTTGCCAAGCGGTTGGTTGAGTGACATCCAGATTCAGGCATTGGCAGCGATTTCCAAATTCGGCGGCAAGCGCGACGGCTTTGTCCTGACGGGTATTGATTCCCTGCCAGACGAAATTATCATCGGATTCTGCGAGAAAAGTTCGCGCCATGGCCTGGCCCAGGCCGCCATTTGCGCCGGTGATTAAAATAATTCGCGCGGCCATGTTCAGGTTGTTTTCAAATTCACAAAATGCGCGCCGACCGCCTGCTGGTTGCAGCCGACCACGCTGACATTCGCGGCAGTGTAGCCGTGCTGGTCAAAGGCGTCCATGGCAACCACGCATTGCCAGGCGGCCGCGGCCATCAGGCCTTCGCCCAGAATTTTCTTGGGCGAAACGCGCTCGGCACTCCAATCCTGCCACGCGGCGGTTTCGGCCGCGTCCAGTCGCGGCAGATTTTGCAATCCATCCGCGAGGAAGTGGTTCGCGGAGCAGGCGGGTAATTGGGCGCGGGCTTTCCTGGCCGCGCGGGCGCGGTCCGAAAGTTGCACGAACAAATGGCAATCGGTAACGCATTTCAGTTCAGCCAGCGCGCCAGGCTCGCGGGTTTTTTTCAAATAAAGCGCGCCCGCGCCGTCGCTGAGAATGATCTGGCGCGAAAAAAGGTGAAACGCATCGGAGGTGAGCCAGTCCACTTCTTCCGCGCCGACGACCAGACACGCGTCCACGCGATCCTCGGCGAGCCAGTTGGCGGCCAGCGCGAGACCGCCCAGAAAAGTTCCCGGATCGCCGACGAGCGTGTAATTGAGCGACGGCGTGCCCAGCAAACTCGCCAGATGGCTCGCGGGCGCGTTGAAAACGGTTTCGGGAAACACGAGCGGACTGGCCGTGCCGGGGTCGCGCAGCACTTCATCGTAGAAACGGCGCGAATAATTGACGCAGCCGGACATGACGCAAAGCACGACGCCGAGCCGCAACGAACCGCTCGCCACGAGTGACGCATCGCCGCCGATGGCTTCGAGCGCGGCGGCGACGACGTGGTGCGTAATGGGACTGGCGCGGCGCAAGCGCGAGTGGGACAGAAAATCCGGGCGCGTGACCGGCGGCGGCACCTGCCGGACGCGCAACGGATTGCTCCAACCGGGGCGAGGCAGATTTTTCACCGGTAATGGAATTCCACCGGCGAGCGCTTGGCGCAATGGAGCCACGCCCCAACCTGCGGGAGAAACTGCCCCGTAACCGGAAACATAAACGCCGCTCATGTCCACCTCCGCAAAATGAGCGACGCGTTGGCCCCACCGAACCCGAACGAATTGGTCAGCGCATAATTGAACTTCGCTCCCGCTGGCTCTTGCACAATCGGAAAAGCGCAGGCGGCGTCGGGAACCTGAAGCGTGGAAGTCGGTGGGAGCCATTGCTCGCGCAAGGCCATCAGGCAAATCAGCGTTTCCACCGCGCCAGCCGCGCCGAGCAAATGGCCGATGCTGGATTTGGTGGAGCTGACCGGCAATCTTGCGGCATGCGCGCCAGCCCAGCGGCTGATCGCGTTCGCCTCGGCTCCGTCATTCATGGGCGTGCCGGTGCCGTGGGCGTTCACGTAACCGATGTCGGCGGGAGAAAGTCCCGCGCTCCTCGTCGCCGCCGTCATCGAAGCGAGCGCGGCGTCGCCTTGCGGATGCGGCTGGGTGAGATGATGGGTGTCGAGTGACGCGCCGTAGCCGACAATTTCACCAAGAATTTTCGCGCCGCGCCGTTCGGCATGGTCAAGCGTTTCGAGCGTGAGGATGGCCGCGCCCTCGCCAATGGCCAATCCATCGCGGTGCGCGTCAAATGGCCGGCATTGCGTGGGCGAGAGCGCCTGGAGCGAATCGAAGCCGGCAAACACCAATTGACAGAGCGCGTCATAACCGCCCGCGAGCGCGCGTTCGCAAGCGCCGCGTCGCAGCATTTCCCAAGCGTGGCCAATGGCATTCGCGCCGGAAGCGCAGGCGTTCGCGATGATGGTCAAGGGTCCGCGAAAACCGAACGCGCGCGCCAGAATCAACGCCTGGGTTTGCGTCTGATAATTTGCGACACGCGTGGCCTGGCCCTTTTGGGTCCGGGGCGTGGCGATGGCCTGGCGGTAATACGCTTCGCCCAGCGCCATGCCGCCGCTGGTGGTTCCCAGAACCACGGGCAAATCTTCGGAGGGCAGCCAGCCGGATTGTTGCCAGGCCTCGTGGGCGGCCCAAAGCAATAGGCGTGCGGCGCGATCCAGACGCCGTTCGAGTCGCGAGCCGAGCAGGGTTGAAGGCAACGTGGCGGGCAACGAAACTTCGCCGGCAGTCTTCACCCGTTGACGCGTGACGTCGAACAAGGTCACGGGCTTCAACGCGATTCGCCCGGCGCGGAATCCGGCGGCGTTGATTTCCCAGCCGATACCGAGCGAGGTTACGATGCCCGCGCCGGTGATGACGACACGGCGAGGCGGCGCTGGCGGTTGACCTGATGAAAATAGCACTGGGTTGGTTTCTTTTTGGCCTAGTCTCCACATACTTTAATGAACATTACGGCAGCAAGTCAAACGTTGCGGAGTTTCGACATTGTAATTCAGCATTTTTTGCATTAGGTTGGTAAATTATGAAAAGCAATTTTCGCCTGACTTTTTTTGTCGCGCCACTCGTCGTAATTGGGCTGGCTCTGCGCGCGCACGGCGCTGATTTGACGGCGTTTCAACTGGCCAAGGAAGGCAACCGTTATGTCGGCGAGGGCGTGAAGGACCAGGTGGTCCAGATTCGTTCGGAAAAATCCGTCGGCAGCCTGACGCCGAACATCTGGTATGTGGTGTATTTTGACGCCGACGCCTCGTTCCATGCGACGGAGGTGAAGTTTGGCGGCGGGGAAAAACTGGAGGTCAAACGCCCGGGCCGGATGCTGGAATACGGCACGTCCTACGAGAAGACATTGGACCGGGCGAAATTGAAAGTGGATTCCGACAAAGCGCTGGCCATAGCGAAGAAGGATTCTTTGCTGGGGAACGTGAAACTCGTGGCGTCGGAAATGAAACTGGAGCGCAGCGATGACGGGCCAGTCTGGAAAATCAAATTGTGGGCCTCCAAACTGAGGAACCCCGCCGACGATGTCCATGTCGGCGATGTCTTTGTCCTCGCCGAGGACGGCAAGGTGGTCAAACGCGACCTGCATCCCGAACGGATTGACTGACTAAACTTTTTTCCTTTGAACGCGACGCCCAACACCGAATCCGGTTTCGATGTGGTCATCATCGGTGGCGCGCTTTCCGGCGCGGGGACGGCCATTCTCCTGTTGCGCGAGCAACCGCAAATGCGCGTGTTGATCATCGAGAAATCGGCGGCTTTCACGCGCAAAGTGGGCGAGGCAACGGTTGAAATCAGCACTTATTTTCTCACGCACTCACTCGGTCTGGCGCGGCATCTCAACGAATCCCATCTCAACAAACAAGGGTTGCGATTTTATTTTGCCAACGACCGGACGCAGACCTTGGCGGATTGCAGTGAAATCGGCGGGCGCTACCTGGCGCGGGTGCCGGCGTATCTGGTGGACCGCGCGGTGCTGGATGAAGAGGTGCTGCGGCGCGCCTGCGCCATGGGCGCGCAATTATGGCGGACGGCGTCTGTGCAAAAAGTGGAATTGGTTCCCGGCGGGCAACAAAAACTTTTAGTGAAGCACCAGGAGCGCACCGAGCAAATCGAAGCGCGCTGGGTCGTGGATGCCTCCGGGGTCGCGGCGTTGCTGGCGCGGCAAGAGGGATGGTGGCGCCCAAATTTGGCGCATCCGACAGCGGCGGCGTGGTCGCGCTGGAAAGGCGTAAAGGACCTTGATGGACTTGACCTCGCCAGGAAATTTCCCGATTGGGCGAAGTTGTGTTACGGCATGCGCGGCACGGCCACGAATCATTTGATGGGCGATGGCTGGTGGGCGTGGTTGATCGCGCTCAAAGGCGGCGATGTCAGCATCGGTGTGGTGTTTGACCAACGACGCGTGAACTGGCCCGAGGGCGGCACGCTCGCCCAGCGGCTCAAGGATTTCCTCATGCAACATCCCGTCGGGCGAGAATTGATGGCGGACGCGCAGTGGACGGACGGCGATGTCCACTGGCGAAAGAATCTGCCGTATTCCACGACCACCTACGCGGGCGACGGTTTTTCATTGGTGGGCGATGCCTCGGCGTTTCTCGACCCGTTCTACAGTCCGGGGATGGATTGGATTTCATTCACGGCGACGAGCACAGCGGAATTAATCCTGGCGCAACAACGCGGTGAAAATATCGCTGAACGAGTCGCGGCGCATAATCGGACTTTTGTCCGTAGTTACGAGCGGTGGTTTCAGGCGATTTACCAGGATAAATACGATTACCTGGGCGAATACGATTTGATGCGACTCGCATTTCTGATGGACCTGGGGCTTTATTACGTGGGCGTGGCTTCGCAACCATTCAAACGCGGCAAGGTGGGTTTGACGGAGCCGGTTTACTCCACGCCGCCGTCAGTTCCTGTTTTTTATATGATGCGCGCGTATAACCGGCGGTTCGCCAGAATTGCGCGGGCGCGGAAGGCAAGGCGCGCTCTCGGCCGCACGAACGAAAAGCGGCACTTTATGTTTAAAGGCTACACTTTTTCGCCGGACAGCGCGTTTCCGATATTGAAGGCGATTCTGTCGTGGATGATGATTGAATTGAAGGAAGGCTGGCGCACTTGGTTCGGCGAAGCTGCTCCGGCGATGCCGGAAATGCCGGGCAAGGTTGCAATGAAATCCGAGCCGTCGCTGGGCGCTAATCAGTGAGGATCACGAACGGTTTGAGGCTTCTCTATTGACGCTGGCGAATTACGCAGCGGCTTGGGCCGAGGGCGCCACAACATTGCCGTGCTTTTGGGAACGATAAAACTCCGCGAGGCTTTGCGTAGAGGGAGTTAGTCCCTCCGCGGCGATGGCGTTCAGAATGCGCTCCTCGGTCATGATGAAACGATCGCGCTTGTAGAGGAGGTAATCTCCCCGGACATCCGTGGGAGTAAGGTTGATCGTGACGAGATTTGCGCCGGTGCGCAGACCACGGCGATAACCGGAGCCCGGCTCGGCCAGATTCAGCGCGCTGACGGCGGGAATGATCCAGTTGGGGCGCATCAAACGCAAGGCGGCCATGCAATTCAGGGTTTGTTCAATGTCAGCCGTGGGCGCGGACGCGAGCGGGGTTTCGTCACCCGGAATAAAGGGGCTGACGCTGCAACCGTCCAAAGGCAGTTCATCGGCAAGGGCGAAATTGGCCAGTAATTCGCTCTCCGTCTGGCCGGGCAGACCGCTGATAAAACCGGAACTCACGCGCCAACCGGCGGCGGCGAGTTCGCGAATGAAGGCGAGGCGTTCGTCGTAATTGCCGGGCGATTTCATCGCGGCATAAGCGGCGGCGTCGGCGATTTCAAATTTGACGATGTAAGTGGAAGCGCCCGCGTCCTTGAGTTCGGCGCAGAGCCGGGCATCCAAAGTGCCGAGGCAAACGCTGACTCCGAGCGGGGATTCGCGGCGGATCGTCTTGATCAGCGGGATGACGACCTCGCGCGCGACGACGGGATCCTCGCCCGCCTGGATGTTGACATCGGTGATACAGGCGGGGCGGTGATGGATGAGCAGTTCGGCGAGTTCGTCGTGGCGGGCGCGAAACCGGTGGAGGGTGCGATTATCGCGGCGCATGCCGCAATAAACGCAGTTCTCGCGGCAGAAATTGGAAACCTCGACCACCGCGCGGAGAAACACTTCGCGGCCAAAATGGTCATAGGCGGTTTTGGCGGCGCGCTGGTGAAACTCTTGCTGGGGCTGGCCGCGCGATTGTAACATGTCGCCGATGGGCATGAACGAGTTGTAGGTCACCACCCAAGTTAAGACTGTCCGGGGCGGGAGCGCAAACGAATAATGCCATTTTTCCAATGAATAGGCCGATTCGCGCTTTGCATAATGCGAAAATCATGGAAATCACTGGACAGTGGCGCGAGGTTGCCTAGGTTTTGGTTATGCGCCGGCCGAGTGATTGTGTGGTGGTCATCCCTTGTCTCAATGAGGGGGCGGGAATTATTTCGCTCGTGCGGGCGGTCCAGCGGGTTATTGCAGATGTGATCGTGGTGGACGACGGTTCGCGCGACGGCACCGGGGAACTGGCGGCGCAAGCCGGAGCCGAGGTGATTCGATGGGAACAAACTCAGGGCAAAGGCGCGGCATTGAAAAAAGGCTGGCAACGGGCATCCGAACGCGGTTTCGCCTGGGTGCTGACGATGGATGGCGACGGCCAGCATGCGCCGGAGGACATCCCGGCATTTTTGTCAGCGGCCGCAGTTGGCAAAGCGGAATTGGTGGTGGGCAACCGCCTGGCGAATCCCGGACAGATGCCGTGGTTGCGTCTGCGGGTCAATCAATGGATGAGCCGGCGGCTTTCGCGCGCGGCGGGCATTCCGCTCCCGGATTCACAGTGCGGATTCCGCCTGATGAAATTGAGCGCTTGGTCAACGCTGACACTCAAGGCGGACCATTTCGAGATTGAATCGGAGACGTTGCTGGCGTTCATTGCGCACGGTTATGCAGTACAATTTATTCCGGTGCGGACGATTTACGCGGGCGAGCGGAGCAAAATTGATCCGGTGCGCGACACCTGGCGCTGGTTCCGTTGGTGGCGGCGGGCGCGGGAAAATGTGCCGAAGGGGATGTCAACCACGGATGGACACGGATGAACACGGATTCAGCCGGGAAAAGAGCGCATCGTCAATTAACAGAGGAAATCCTCCCGCTTTGTTTTTTGTAAAAGCCCCAAGTCCTGATTTATTTTTTCCATCCGTGTTCATCCGTGTTCATCCGTGGTTAAGTTGAGCTCACGATTCGCTTGCAGGATCAGGCGCGCGCCGCCGTAGAGCCAGACTCGCGCATCGGGAATGCCCGCGCGAGCGGCGAGCGCCCGCCATTCGCGGACCCGCCAACTGCGCCGAACCGACAGCAGGCCGTCGGAAACAAAGTGTTCTGAGAAGCCATGCAAGCGCAACAAGACCCAAAGCACTCCGTATAAGGCAACATTTCGATGGAGGTCGCTCAGGAAAAGCATTTGTCCAGTCACGCGCCAGGCCTCGCGAAAATGCCGGCAGGCTTCCTCGTCTGACATCAGGTGATGCGTCATTTGAGAGGCAATCACGACATCGAAAGCCCGGTCGCGAAAGGGCAGCGCCAGGACGGAAGCGGCCACGCATCGGGCGCGCGGGTTGAGGCGCATGGGTTGGATGTTCGCGTCCAGGTTGGTGACGCGCCAGTCCCAGCCGCGCGTTGCGGCCCAGCGGGTGAGTTCATTCCCGAGCGAGCCGTCACCGGCCCCAAGGTCCAGCAAGGAAAGCGAGCGGCAATTGGTTTCGCCGAGCGTTTTTGGCACGAAAGTCTGGAACGGGGTGGCGAAGGAAAAAAACCGGTTGACGCGCGCCAGCATGGCATAGTCCTGCGCCACTTCCGCCGCGGGCCGGTCAAACGAATCGAAATATTCTGCTTGCAGGGCGCGGTGTTTCAAAAACATGCTCTGCCCCTACGGAAACAAAAATGGAAACGCAAGTCAATGTCGCGCCGGCCGCCGGTCGGGTGATAAAAATTCTTCGCCGAGCGCTTTGGATATTATTTCTCGCCGTGGCGATGGGAATGGTGAGTCATTTTTTTGTCTCCCTTTCCAACCGCGATCCCGGGCCGGCCGGTTTCGCGCGCGGGATGGTGCATGGAGCCATGATGCCGTGCGCGCTGCCGAATCTGCTGGTGGGAAAGGACGTGACGATTTACGCGGTGGAAAACACGGGGCGCACTTACAAACTCGGTTACACCGTAGGGGTGAACGGCTGCGGGGCGATTTTCTTCGGGGTGTTCTTTTGGCGGGTCAACCGGTGGCGCAAAGGATTGAACAAGACGAATGTTTGAAAGCACCAAGCGCCAACCTCCAAGCTCCAGGGAATCCTCAAGCTCCAAGCTGAGCAGCCTGAGGAAAGCCACCGATTAACCACAAATTCCCTATTATGAATGCGACAAAAACCGGTTTAGCAGTGCAACCGTATCTGTTTTTCGAGGGTCGTTGTGAGGAGGCGATCGAGTTCTACCGCCAGGCCCTTGGCGCCGAGGTGACCCGGCTTATGCGGTTCAAAGACAGTCCCGACCCGGCAATGTGCGCGCCCGGTTCAGAAAATAAAGTGATGCACGCGACTATTCGCGTCGGGGAAACTTCCATCATGGTGTCGGACGGGCGTTGCACGGGGAAGCCAAGTTTTCAGGGCTTCGCGCTTTCGATCGCGGTGACGGACGCGGCGGTTGCGGACCGGATGTTCGCCGCGTTGCTTGAGGGCGGAGAGGCGCAGATGCAATTGACCAAGACCTTCTTCTCGCCGCGCTTCGGCATGGTGACGGACCGGTTCGGCGTTTCCTGGATGATCATCGTGCGGTGACCCGGACAGCGGATTGCGAATCAGGGCCCGGCTGGTTGTTTGTCCACACTTGCCATTTTGACGGGTTAAACCTATGTTGCGCGCCCTATGGAAAAAGTAGTGATCATCGGGACTGGCTGCGCGGGCTTGACGGCGGCGCTTTATACGGCGCGGGCGAATTTGCAGCCGCTGGCGTTGACGGGCTTGCAGCCGGGCGGACTGCTGACGACGACGAGCATTGTGGAGAATTATCCCGGTTTTCCCGAGGGGATTGACGGCTATGAATTGATGGTGCGGATGCAAAAGCAGGCGGAACGCTTCGGAGCGCGGGTCAAATTCGGCACGGTGGATGCCGTGGATCTTTCCAAGCCGCCGTTTGTGCTGACGGTGGACGGCGAGCGGGTGGAGAGCGAGACGGTGATCATCGCCAGCGGCGCGGGCCACCGGCATCTGGGATTGGAGAGCGAGGATTTGCTGGAAAGGAAAGGCGTGACCTACTGCGCCACATGTGACGGCGCATTGCCGATGTTCCGGCATCAACCGCTGGTGGTGGTGGGCGGCGGCGATACGGCGTGCGAGGAAGCCATGTATCTGACGCGGTTTGCGTCGGTGGTTTACCTGGTGCATCGGCGGAATGAGTTGCGCGCCTCACGCGTGATGGTGGAGCGCACGCTGGCCAATCCCAAGATCAAACCGGTCTGGGATTCGGTGGTGACGGAAATCCTCGATGTGAAACTGGACAAGGTCACGGGCGTCCGGTTGAAGCATTTGAAGTCGAACGCGGAAAGCGTGCTGGATTGCGCGGGCGTTTTCGTGGCCATTGGACTGGTGCCAAACACTCATTTGTTCAAAGGCGTCATTGACATGGACGAGAGTGGTTACATCATCCCCAAGGCCGGGGCGGCGACGAATATTCCGGGCGTTTTTGTGGCGGGCGATTGCTCGGACCATGTTTACCGGCAGGCGGTGACGGCGGCGGGATTGGGCTGCGCGGCGGCCATCGAGGCGGAACGCTATCTCGCGGCGAAGCACGATTGAGTGGGACGATGGTGTTGGTTTGGATCTGAGCGGACAAGCTAAAGCTTGAACTCCGTGCTCTCAGGAAGGGTTGCAACGCCGAGTTAGCGGGTGATATAAAATATAAATTATGGGCGCGGGAAAAATTGAGGAACTGGCGGGGCTGTTTGATGTTCCGGGCTGCGTGAGCGTGGTGAAGGGCCTCGGCGGTCTCGCCATGTTGAAGGTCAGGACGCCGTGGAGCATGGCGGAGATTTTTTTGCACGGGGCGCATGTGACGCAATTTCAGAAGACGAATGAGCCGCCGATTTTGTGGCTGAGCATGGAAAGCCGGTTTGAGGAGGAGACTGCGATTCGCGGAGGCATACCGATCATTTTTCCGTGGTTTGGCGCGCGGGAAGGCAAGCCGGCGCATGGATTCGCGCGAGTGAAGACATGGGATTTGATGGAAGTCACCAAGACTGCGAGCGGCGCGGTCAAGGTCCACCTGCGTTTGCCGGAGTGCGCGGAGGCCGCGGAATTCGGCCCGATTACCGTGGATTATATTGTGACCGTGGGCGACAAACTGGAACTGCAACTCATCGCGGCCAATGCGTCGCCAGACCGGGAAGTCTCCTTCGAGGTTTGTTTGCACAGTTATTTTGCGGTCGGGGATATTGACGCGGCTTCGGTTATTGGACTAAAGGGCGCGCAGTATTTGGACAAGGTGGCGGGCTTTACGGAACACCTCGAGGCGGACGAGGCGATCCTCGTCAAATCCGAGGTGGACCGAGTTTACCTGAACACAGCGGCGGCGGTGGAGATTCATGATGAAAAATTGCGTCGCAAAATCCGGGTGGAAAAGGAAGGCTCGGCCTCGACGGTGGTCTGGAATCCGTGGATCGAAAAATCCAAGGCGATGGCGGATTTTGGCGATGAAGAATATCGCGAGATGGTGTGCGTGGAGGCGGGAAATGTCGGCAAGAATAAAATCACGCTGGGGCCGGGAAAAAACGGCGCCATGACGGTGAGGCTATCGAGCGCGGCTTATTAAGAAGTTTCAGCGCCGCGATCGGGCGCTGATTTCAGATTTGCGGATGCGGCTTGGGAGCGAACGATTCAGCTTTGTGCCGCGCAGCCCCCTGCGCCTTGTCTTTTAAAGGGAGGAAATTACCCTTTTCGCAGCATTCGACGAAGCCTTCGGTTACCGTTTTCAATTCCTCCCAGCGGCCGCGAATATCCGCCGCTTCCCCGCTCGTGATTTGGTTATCCGCGACTGCTTTGGCAACGACGGCCAGAAGATCGGCGAATTCCTGGATGATTTCGTTGGTGGCCGGGATGAGGAACTCGGGATGCGGGTGGTGGGTTTTGGGATTCTTGATGAAGAAGCCGCCCGCGCGCTGGCAAATCCACTGGACGATGCGGTTGTCGCCAGTGGAATGGCGCAAAGCGTCAATGCGGTCGAGCGGATTGACGGTGCCGCTGCCGGCGGAGATGTCGGGCGGCTCGGCCCATTTGTAAATCATGGAAAGTGAGAGGCCCAGTTCGGCGGCAACTTGCTTGGCGCTGCTTTTTTGGAAGACTTCGCGCAGTAATTCGTGCGATTGCATGAGCCAGTGTAAGGGTTTTGAGTTTAAAGTTTAAAGTTTAAAGTGTGCTTCGTTCGATGGGACGCCCGATTTGAAATTTCTTGCTTCATTTTTCGGTCAGTGGTAATATCTGCATTGTTAGAAGGAGCCTGTTCCTTGACATCCCAAGCGGGATGCACGTTGTCAGATATGACGACAAGGCGCAACCCAGTCCGCCGTCGCGAGGGACGCTATGGCGTGACCTGCAGGACGTGCGATTTGAATTGTCAAAGGCGCGCGAGTGTTGTTTTGGCGTTGCTGGTCTAAAACACCGGGGCGGTGCGTTGTGCACCGGCGTATGCCGTGGAATGGTTCGCGAGTTTTTCCCTCCGGTGCGACCGAGTCGCACCAAGTCCAAGTAAATCCAAGTAGTTTGACGGTTTGACTGTCGGTTTTTGACCAGTTGAACCGGCGGAAAGCGAACTAGTACCGTTTCGTACCGCTTGGTACCGCTTGGTACCGCTTGAGGGGAGAATTTTTTTGAGAACCGAGTCACCGATTTGGACTTCAGTTCCCAAATTAAGAAGAAGCGCCTCGCTCGCAGCCCTTACACAAAAACAGGAGCGCAAAGCGTGGACGGTTATAAAAGGAGTCCCGGATTGTAAGTGATTCGGGTCAATAAACCGGCTAATAGTGGCACGGTGGCAAACGCGATCTTCTTATTATGCTTGAATGAACTTGGCGGAACGATAATAAATGTGCAATGAGCCAAAATAACAGGTTCCCGTTACACTGAGTGAGGTAATATGGCAATTTATACGGCATGTCTCGCCCTGGGTTTGTTGTTCACCTTGATCAGCGCATTCGCGGGGCACTTTTTTGGCGGGCATGACGGGACCGGCGGCGATGTGGGGACCGGCGGTCACGCCGAAGCCGGCTTTGATCACAGTGGCATACCCGGAATGTCTTTCTTCAGTCCCACCGTGCTGGCGTGCTTCGTCACCGCTTTTGGAGCGTGCGGGCTTATCCTGAGCCATATCGAGAGCACCAAGAGCGTCTGGATTAGCGCGCCAATTTCGGCGATGGCCGGCGTGGTCATGGCGCTCCTGGCATTTTGGCTGTTTAATTTCATGTTTCAGAAGACCCAAAGCTCCAGCGAATCGCTGGTCGCGTCGCTGGTGGGGCAGGAAGCGTCCATTGTTTCGCCCATTCCTAAGAATGGTGTGGGAGAGATTGCCTATGTCCAGGGCGGAACGCGTTATACGGCGCCGGCCCGCACGGAGGACGGCGCGGCGGTTTCGGCTGGACGGCCGGTGCGAATCACCCGGGTGGTGGGCACCCAATATTTTGTCCAGATCATGAATTGAAAATCGGTAAACTCTAAAACAAAAACTAAAGGAACATTAATGCACTTTCATCCTCTCCTGGCTGAAATTCCCGGCACAGCGATCGTCGGCGGCGTTGCGGCAGTCTTGCTGGTTTTCTTCCTGTTCGTGGGCATTTGGGCGAGCCGCTATGTCAAGGTCGGCCCGAACGAGGTGCTGATTATTTCCGGCCGCAAGCGCCGCATGACCGATCCGGACGGAACCGTGCGCGAAGTCGGCTTCCGGGTCGTCAAAGGCGGTGGCAAGTTCGTCTGGCCGGTTTACGAGAAAGTGGACAAACTCTCGCTGGAGTTGCTCACCATTGACGTGGTGCAGCAGCAGGACGTTTATACCAGCAAGGGCGTGCCGGTGCGCGTGGACGGCGTGGCGCAAATCAAAATCAAGGGCGACGACATTTCCATCGCCACGGCGGCGGAACAATTCCTCAGCAAAGCCACGGAAGAAATCAAGAACATCGCGATGCAAACCCTCGAGGGCCATTTGCGCGCGATTCTCGGCACGATGACCGTGGAGGACATTTACCAGAACCGCGACGCGTTTGCTTCCAAGGTGCAGGAAGTCGCGGCGGGCGACATGGCGAACATGGGTTTGACCATCGTGAGTTTTACCATTCGCGATATTCGGGACGGGCAGGGGTATCTGGAGGCGTTGGGCAAACCGCGGATTGCGCAGGTGAAACGCGACGCGCAAATCGCGCAGGCCGAGGCGGACCGGGACGCGATGATCCGCTCCTCGGCGGCGACACAGGCCGGGCAGGAGGCGAAGTTCGTGGCGGATTCCAAGATCGCCGAGGCGCAACGGGATTATCAATCCAACGTGGCGACTTACCAGGCGGTGGTGAATCAAAAGAAAGCGGAAGCGGACCTGGCTTACGATTTGCAGAAATTCAAGACCGGCCAGTTGGTGAAAGCGGAGGAGATCCAGGTCAACATTATTGAGAAGCAGAAGCAGATCGAGTTGCAACAGCAGGAAATTCTCCGCAAACAGCGCGAGCTGGAGGCGATGGTGCAGAAGCCCGCCGATGCCGAGCGTTATCGCGTGGAAACGCTGGCGAACGCGAAAAAGTTCCAGTTGGAAACGGAAGCCGCGGGCGCGGCCGCGGCGACCAAGGCGACCGGCTTTGCGGCGGCGGACGTGGCCAAGGCAACGGGCATCGCCGAAGCGGAAGCGAACAAAGCGCGCGGTCTGGCGGAAGCGGCGATCATCGAGGCGCAGGGAACGGCAACCGCCGAAGCGATGAAGCTGAAAGCCGAGTCGTTCAAGTTGTATAATGAAGCGGCGGTCATCGAAATGATTGTGCGGATCATGCCGGAAGTGGCGGGCAAGATCAGCGAACCGCTGTCCAAGACGGAAAAGATTGTCATCATCAACAGCGGCAACGGGCCGGGCGGCGGCGCGAGCAAACTGACCGGGGACGTGGCCCAGATCATCAGCCAGTTGCCGCCGGTGATTGAAAGTTTGACGGGCATCAAATTCGAGAGACTGTTGGAACAGGTTCCGGCGCTCAAACGGGCGATGGACAAGGACAACCCTGGGCAAAAACCAAGTTAAAACGAAAGGCTAAATTATGATTGCAACCCTGTTGGGTTTGATTTTTTTCATCCTCTTCATATTGGCATCCGTTTTCTGGATTTGGATGCTGATTGATGCCATCAGAAACAACCGTCTTGATTCGACTGAGAAGCTGATTTGGGTGCTGGTCATTATTTTTCTGCATGGGCTGGGAGCTTTGCTCTATTTCCTTATCGCCCGAGGGAAAGGACTGACGTGATTAGCTCAATCGTTTAACGAAAGGCAATCATTATGATCGGAATGTTTTTTCTCGGCGGCGGCGAGTTAGTTTTGATTTTGCTTATGCTGCTTCTGTTTTCGCTTGGAGTACTCAGTTTTATATTCTGGATCTGGATGCTGATTGACTGCATCAAGAACGAGAGCATCGTCGGGAACGGAAAAGTCGTCTGGGTGTTGGTAATCGCACTGACGCACTGGGTTGGGGCGCTGATTTATTTCTTTGCGGGACGCGGCAACGCGTGAATTGTGGAACATAACCAGGACGAAAGGAAAACGACATGATCGCGCTGGCGGTAATACTTTTGATTGTTGGGCTGCTCGCCCTGCTGTGTTCCCTTATGGTGCCCTTGTTGATTATTGGATTTTGGGTGTTTCTCCTCCTGTTTTGCGTGTGGTCCTTCATCTTCTGGATCTGGATGCTGATTGACTGCATCAAGAACGAGAGCATCATCGGGAACGAAAAAGTCGCCTGGGTGCTGGCCATTGCGCTGACGCACTGGGTCGGGGCGCTGGTTTATTTTTTCGCCGGGAGGCGCAGGAGCGTCAGGCTGTGCAGCGTATAAAAATTAGGTTTTCGGGAGCGCAAACATATGATGCCATCTCAATCAGTTACACCAGGATTTCCCCTGATGTTCACCATCGTACCCATCCTCATTGGCGTGGTGTTTGTCATTATCGTCGTTTCAATCCTGGTGAATCTCGGTCGGGGCGTGGCTCAATGGATGGAGCAATAACAACAACCTACCCGAGGTGAGGGTTGATGCCAAAGTCGTCTCCAAACGGGTTGCGGTTTCAGGCGGTGAGAATTCCACCGCCACCGATTATTACGCGACCTTCGAATTAGCCAACGGCGAGCGCCGTGAGTTCGAGGTGAAAGGCCGGGAATATGGTCTGCTTGCCGAGAATGACGCCGGTCAGTTGCAGTATCAAGGTTCCTGGTATCTTGGTTTTTGCCGGGCGCCGGCGCCGGAAAAGCCTCCGGTTGTGGCAGCACCTCCGGCCCCGGCGAATCTCGTTTGCGATTATTGCCGCAGCGCGATACCCGAAGGCTCGATCAAATGTTCAAATTGCGGTTGGACCTGGCATCCAGCGCCCCAAAATCGCACGGTATCCTGACCGCCAATATTATGAGACTTTTTGAAGCCATTGTTGATGCGAATCACCGGGCGCTGGCCGGTGATACGGCGGCGGGCCTGCATCCGGCGGAGTACGCGGATTCGCTGCCCATCGCGGCGCTGACCTGCATTGACGCGCGATTGAACCCGTTGTTCCCGGAAGTGCTGGGACTGCCCAAGGAGCAATTCATCTGGCTGCGAAATGCCGGCAACATCATCACCGGGCCGTTAAGCAGCACCATGCGTTCGCTGGCGCTGGCGTGCGCGGTAAAGGGCGGCAAGGAAATCGCCATCATTGGGCATACCGATTGCCTGGTGTGCAAGACTTCGACAATGAAATTGACGGAGGCTTTCCGCGCGCTGGGCGTGGAACGGGCGGCGTTGCCGGAGAATTTGACCGAGTTTTTCGGCATGTTTGCCAGCGAACGGCAAAATGTAATGAAGGGCGTCGAGTATGTGCGCCACAGCCCGCTCATCGGGGCGAAGACTCCGGTGCATGGCTTGATGGTGGATATTGAGACCGGCAAACTGGAATGGGTGGTGAATGGCTATCAGGCGTTTGAGGTTTCGGCAGCGACCATGAAGGCCGAGGGGGCCAAATTGATGGATGAATCAGCGGACGCGCTGAGGTCGCTGGCGGCGTTTAAAATTGGCGAGATGAAGTTTCCAGACACGAAGATCGGGGAAATGGCCACTGACGCCAAAAATTGGCTGGTGAAGGAAATCGAGCCGGCGGCAAAACCCGTTGAAGCTCCAACCCCGCCGAGAGCCGCACCCCAGCCGCCGCCGCGAGTCCCGCCGGTCGCGCCAAAAATTCCCATGCCGCCCAGAGTGCCGCCGGGATGGAGGCTGCCCAGGCGATGAACCTTCGCCGAACAAATTTCATGCGCTTAACGAATCAATCGAACCTCAACCCACAACCAACAAATACCCATGCCCAATCCTGAACCCCCAGTGCAGAAAAAACACGGCTGTTTCTTTTACGGCTGCATCACTTCACTCGTAGTATTGCTCATCTTCGGAATCGTCGCCTTTATTGGCGTGCGATTTGCAATCAACCGCGTCAACAAAATGGTTGCGGAATATACGGACACCAGCCCGATGACCGTGCCGAAAACAGACATGACGGACGCGGAAATCAAGGCCTTGAATGACCGGGTCGCCGCTTTCAACAGCGCCGTGGACGCGCACAGCAACACTCCGCCGCTCGTTTTGACGTCGCGGGAAATCAACACCCTGTTTGCGACCAACCCCGATTTCAAGGAGTATAAGAACAAATTTTATGTCGCGCTGGACGGCGATGCGGTGAAGGGTCAGGTCAGTCTGCCTTTGGACGATCTTAAGATGCCCTTCCTGGACCTCAAGGGTCGTTACCTCAACGGAAGCGGCGCCTTCAAGGCGTCAGTCGAGAATGGTTCCTTGTCCGTGTTCGTGAAGGACCTGGATGTGCGGGGCAAGCCGCTGCCGGACCAATTCATGACTGGGTTAAAGGCGCAGGATATGGCGCAAAGCCTCAACAACAATCCGAATGCACAGCAGCCTTTCAAGAAATATGAAAGTGTCGAAGTGACGAACAGCACCTTGATTATCAAGGCGAAGGAGAATTGACGGTTAAGTTCGCGAAAATCAAAAAGCGGCTTGTGCCAAAAACCTCAAGCCGCCGGCCCAAAAATCCGGCCATGGTCCTGCATGGCGTAGCGGTCGGTCATGCCGGCCAGATAATCGCAGATGGCGCGTTCGCGTCCGACTTTACGGACGCGTTTGCGGGCGTGTTCTCCGATCTGGTTCACGTGCTTGAGATAATATTTGAACAAGTCCTCCAGCATCCGCACCGCGCGTAGATTCGGACCGTGAACCACCGGATTAAAATAAAGATTCTGGTAGAGATATTCGCGCAGTTCCAGGTTTTGTTCGCGGCGTTCGGGACTGTAGGCGACGAGCGGTTTCGCTTGCAGCCGCACGTCATCCGCGCTTTGAACTCCCGCCGCGATGATTTTCTTCTCGGTGGTGAGCACGACGTCCTTGACCTGCATGTCAATGATGCAACGGACGATGAAATAGCGCCGGCCTTCATCGGGCAGGGCGCCATATTCCTTCGCCACCCTGCGGGCGGCCTGACGCCAGATGCGGACATCCCGGTTGAGTTGTTTCTCGTCCAACAGGCCGGAATCCAAACCGTCATCGAGATCGTGGCTGTAATAGGTGATTTCATCGGCGAGATTGGCGACCTGGGCTTCGAGCGAGGAGCATTTGGCGTCGAAGCCGCGGCGTCTGGCTGGATGGTCGTAAGCGGTGTAATGCTTCACCAGTCCCTCGCGGACTTCCCAGCTCAGGTTCAAGCCGGGGAAGCGCGGATATTTTTGTTCCAGTTCCTCCACGATGCGCAGGCTGTGCCGGTTATGCTCGAAACCGCCGTGGCGTTTCATGAGCCGGTTCAACACGGTTTCGCCCTTGTGCCCGAACGGCGAATGCCCGAGGTCGTGGGCCAGGGCGATGGTTTCAGCGAGGTCCTCGTTGAGCCTGAGCGCGCGGGTGATGTTGCGGGTGATCGCCGCGACTTCGATGGTGTGCGTCAACCGGGTGCGCAAATGATCCCCGGTGCCATTCAGAAAAACCTGCGTCTTGTATTCGAGCCGGCGAAAGGCGCGCGAGTGGATCACCCGGTCGCGATCGCGCTGGTATTCGGTGCGCCATTCCGGGGGGGCTTCCACGTAGTTGCGGCCGCGGGAATCGGCGCTGAACTGGGCGTAGGGAGCGAAGGTCTGGCGTTCGATTTGTTCGAGTTCCTGGCGGGTGCGGGGCATGGCGTTGGGTTAAGAAAATCGCATGACGAAGCCCGCTTACTGGATTTCCAAAATCTCACGGACGGAAATCCCGCGCAGCTCGAACAAACGCCGGATGGTGTCTTCGATGAGGTTGTTCGGGCAGGAAGCGCCGGCGGTGATGCCGACGGTGATTTTGCCGGCCGGGAACCAATCGCGCGTTTCGACTTCCTTGCCTTTATGCTGGTCGTAGTGGCCGATGAGGCTTTCCGAAACCATCTTGGCGGCGTTCTTGATGAAATAAGTGGGCAGCTTGGCTTCGCCCATCTCGGCCAGATGCGAGGTGTTGGACGAATTGTAGCCGCCGATGACCAGCAGCAAATTAATCGGCTCGCGGAGCAGCTTTTCCAACGCGTCCTGCCGATCCTGCGTGGCGCCGCAAATCGTGTCGAAAAAGCGGAAATGTTTCTCGATCTGGTCGGTGCCGTGCTTTTGGATCATGGCGTTTTTCAGCCGGCGCTGGACTTCCTCGGTTTCACCGCGGAGCATGGTGGTCTGGTTGGCCACGCCAATGGCTTTCAAATCCACGTCCGGATCAAAACCCTCCGAATGCGCGCCTTTGAATTTGTCCAGGAACTCGGTCTTCTTGCCGCCATTCAAGATGTAATTGCAGACGTAATCCGTCTCCGCCAGCGTGAAGACCACGAGATAATGGCCGCTGCCGTAAGCGCGGGCCTGCGAAGTGGTGGCCTTGGTTTCCTCGTGCTTGGCCTTGCCGTGAATGATGCTGGTGACGTTTTCCTTCGAGTATTGGCGCACCCGTTTCCAGACGCTCATCACGTCGCCGCAGGTGGTGTCCACCAACTGGCAGCCCTTGTCCTCCAGTTTCTTGCGGGTGCCGACCTCGGTGCCGAACGCGGGAATCATCACCACGTCGCCCGAATGCAACCGGTCCATTTCCTCGGCGGTCGGCTTGGGCGAAATGATTTGGATGCCCATGTTCCGAATCTGGTCGTTGACTTCGGGATTATGAATAATTTCACCCAGGAGATAGATGGGTTTCTCCGCGGGGAAATATTTGCGGGCGGCGTAAGCCAGGTCAATGGCGCGTTCCACGCCGTAGCAAAAGCCGAATTCTTTGGCGAGTTTGACGGTCAAATCGCCGGCGGAGAGCATGTTGCCATTGGCCCGGATGCGTTCCACAAGTACGCTGCGGTAATGCGAGAGAACCTGGGCGGAAACCGCCTCCATGATGTCTGGTCGGCGAAGGTTGATTTTTTGCGGCGTTGAGGGTGCAGCAGGGAGGATCAACATGGTATGACATCCCGGGCAGGCGATTTGTGCGCCGGCCTTCGCGGCATCGCTGGGTATTTTCTCCCCACATTTGGGGCAAGGAAATTTAAATTCGCTCATTCGATAAATGACATCGTGAATGCAAAACGGGAAACGAACAAGTCACAAAAACGGTTACGACGAATCCGAGTGCTGGATTCCCGAATCTAATGATGCCTATTGATATTCCACACAAACATAACATCAAGGGGCGGGGCGTCCAGTAGAAAGCCGGGCGGTGTTGGGGCGGCTTTTAGACCGCTGGCTGCCGAATCATTGAAATAGAGGTTGCTTCGGCGGCCTTTTTAGCGATGATATAGTGTCGGTTGATCGGAGCGTAGCGTAGCCTGGTAGCGCGTCTGGTTTGGGACCAGAAGGTCGCAGGTTCGAATCCTGTCGCTCCGACCATTTATCTAACTTCAAACAAATCCTTGGCAAGACACGCATTTAGCTGAGGTGAGCCAAGTCGCGCAAACGTCTGGCCAAAAGCCCACAGTCTGGCCATTTTATTTTTGGAGTTTTGCCTTGCATTATATTCTTGGATGGTTTTTATCATTCATAACTATTTTATAACGAATTTGTTATCGTAAGTGGTGCGTCAGAATCCTCTGTGGCATCGCAGGTGCTGTGCGGAATGTATGCAAACTCTGTTATTGCTTCCCGGCGTCCGCGCCGGGAAGAGGGCGGCGGACTTCAATCTTCTTCCGGCTCGGCGCATTGAATTATCATGAAAAAAATCGAAGCGATCATTAAACCTTTCAAACTCGAGGAAGTGAAGGACGCGCTGGCGGAAGTCGGCATCGAGGGCATGACAGTGATTGAAGTCAAAGGTTTTGGCCGCCAGAAGGGCCACACGGAAATTTATCGCGGCAGCGAATACACGGTGGACTTCCTGCCGAAAATCAAACTGGAGATTGTAGTCACGGACGCGCTGGTTGATTCCGCGGTTGATGCCATCATTAAATCGGCCAAGACGGGCAAGATCGGCGATGGGAAAGTATTCGTTTCAAATGTCGAAGATGCCCATCGAATCCGCACGGAAGAAAAAGGCGACAAGGCGGTTTAGCAGTGAACTAATGGATCGCGCAGGTTAAATACCGCTTAACCCATTGATATAGAACTTGGTGAAAAAAGAGCACCTTGTGCAAAAAAGCGCGTGACGTGCTCGGTTTGGTTTTTCTAAAGGTCGGGTGATTCATCCGTATTACATTCGCAATCAATTGTTTACGAATATTTCCAAATTGTAACCTTCCGTGGCATCGGCATTGCTGAAAACAGGCATGACTACTCATTGGTTTACTCCATGTGGGGCGCAACGGCGATGAAGCTGGCGGCAAATTTGCGAGTTAAATTTGAGTCGTCAACGATTATAAAATTTTGTTATGAAAAAAATTGAAGCCATCATCAAGCCGTTCAAATTGGAAGAAGTGAAGGACGCCTTGGGAGAAGTCGGAATTGAAGGGATGACCGTCACTGAGGTCAAGGGATTCGGCCGTCAGAAAGGCCATACGGAGATTTATCGGGGCAGTGAGTACACTGTGGATTTTCTGCCGAAGCTGAAGTTGGAACTCGTCGTCGGGGATGCCGAGGCCGACGATGCCGTGAATGCAATAGTGAAGGCAGCCAAGACTGGCAAGATTGGCGATGGCAAGGTTTTTGTCTCCGCCGTGGAGGAAGCCGTCCGCATCCGCACGGAAGAGAAAGGCGAGCTGGCCGTCTAAACCGGACTCCGGAATTTTCCCAAAATCAGGATTCCTGAAGTAAGAGTCTGGTGATGATGGCGGATTAAGAACCGCGCGAAGTCAATTCCGCCGTCGAACCAGCAGAGATCGCCAATTTCAGTCCCCGCAACGCGCGGACAAACGATCAGTTTGTGGACCTTTCAACAAGGAAGACTCGTCAATGCCCTGATCAGGCGTCTCGAATATTTTCGCAATGTACTCATGGGCCTCCTCCTCCTTGCGAAATAAGACGTTATTTACATGTTAACGTGATATTTTAACGTGACCTCTTTCTGGCTCTTGGGCAAATTCACCCTGATCTCCATTCCTGGACTCTGGACAGTTTACGCAACGGAGAGCCTGAATAGATACCGAAGCTGCGGTGGCTTCGAAAGCTCTCCGGATGTGCCGGAGGGATTCGTTATGCTGAATATGAAAAAAATATTGGTGTCGCTGCTGATCTTGTCATTGATGGCTCCGTTCGCAATTTTTGCCGCCGATGCGGCGCCAGCGCAGGAACGGACGGTGAATCAGCGCCTGGATGATCTGGAAGCTTACGTGAATAACGCGGCGCGCAATGCCGACACGGATTCAGCGTCAAGAATTCCCGGGCCGGGGCCGGGTCACAATGGTTTTCAAATGATTTGCACGGCGCTGGTATTATTCATGACGCTGCCAGGGTTGGCGTTGTTTTACGGCGGCCTGGTGCGGGCCAAGAATGTGCTTTCAGTGCTCGCTCAATGTCTCGGCATTGCCGGCCTGGTCAGCATTCTTTGGTGGCTTTGCGGTTACAGCATCGCGTTTCATCGTGGTTCGCACGGGTTTTGGGGCACGCTGGATTGGATGTTCCTGAACGGAGTGGATTCCCAGCCCAACGGGGATTACAGCCAGTGGGTTTCGCACAATGTTTATTCGATGTATCAAATGATGTTCGCGATCATCACGCCGGCGCTCATCGTGGGGGCGATCGCCGAGCGGATGAAATTCTCGGCGATTCTCCTCTTTGTGGGGTTATGGATGTTTGTGGTTTATTTCCCACTGGCCCATATGGTTTGGGGCGTTGACGGATTGATGAACGGCGCGGGCAATCCTGATGCCAAAATCAAGGCGATTGATTTTGCGGGAGGAACGGTCGTGCACATGTCTTCCGGTTGGTCGGCGCTGGTCCTATGCCTGATTCTTGGCAAACGAATCGGCTTTGGCCGGGAGTCAATGCCGCCACACAACGTGGTGCTGTGCATGGTGGGCACTGGAATGCTGTGGGTAGGTTGGTACGGCTTCAACGCCGGCAGCGCAGTGGCATCTGATGTGATCGCGGCGAATGCTTTCACGACCACCACGATGGCGACGGCGGTAGGGTGTTTTGTTTGGGGCATGGCGGAATATATTTTCCGGGGCAAGCCCAGCGTGCTCGGGTTCTGTTCGGGCGCGGTTGCGGGTTTGGTGGTGATCACCCCGGCGTGCGGCTATGTGAATGTGACGGGCGCGGTCATCATCGGAGTCGCGGCGGGTTTCGTTCCGTTCCTGGCAGTTTGGAAACTCAAGGCCATGCTGGGCTACGATGACGCGCTGGATACTTTCGGGGTGCATGCTATCGGCGGAACCATGGGCGCATTGCTGACGGGATTTCTGGCCACTGCGAAAGTGAATGACAATCTTAAGTTGGTTGCGGACGCGGCTTCGGCCAATGCGGCGACGAAGAACGGCCTCGCCAAACTGGTCTCGGATCACATGCTGTGGATCGAGCAACTGAAGGCGATCGGTGTGACGCTGGTGCTGGCCATCGTGGGAACGATAATCATCGCTTATACCGTGAAAGCCATAACGGGTCTGCGCGTTTCACGAGAAGTCGAATCCGCCGGGCTGGATTTGGCAGAGCACGGCGAAGAGGCGTACAATACGGGGCGTTAAAGCGAGCGCTATAAGCAGATTCCGGCAAACGTGGCGGCAAGGTGTAGGAGCCGCTTCATTTGCGAAATTTCTTGATGACGCGTTCCAGCGCGTCGAGGCCGGTTTCGAGCCGTTTCATTTCAGGCCCGAAACTGATCCGGCAATAATTGGCGTAACGACCGTAAGCCCGCCGATTGCCGGGGTTCACATCAAAGAAAACTCCGGGCACGATGATGACTTTTTCCTTGAGTCCTTCGAGGAAGAAATTCATGCCGTCGTCCAGCGGCGCGGGAAGATTTGACAGGTTCGCCCAAACGTAAAACGCGCCCGCAGGCTCGGCCTCCACGCCAATGCCCATTTTCTTGAGCCGGGCAAGGACTATTTCGCGCTTCATCGAAAAATGTTTTTGGATCGCGGCCGTTTCCTCCCGCGCAACCTTCGGATCGAGCAGTGCGGCGGCCACGCTTTGAAACGGATGATTGGCCCCGCCATCAAGAAAGGAACCGGCGCTGGCGATGGCTTCAATCACCGCCTTCGGTCCCAGCGTCCAGCTTAGGCGGAAGCCGGGATAGCGCCAGTTCTTGGTCAGGCCGTCCACGATGATGACCGGGTCGGTTTCCACATCGTCCACGTAAGCGGCGGCGGAAACCATCCGGCAGGATTCGGCCCGGGAATTGTCGTAGAGATAATGGGAATAGAACTCGTCAATGATGAGCGAGCATTGGCATTCGCGGGCGAGCGCGCACCAATCGTGAAGTTCGCCGTCCTCAATCAACTGCCCCGTCGGATTGCAGGGGTTGCTGACCAGCAACGCGCTGAGGCCGCGCCCGAGGATTTCCTTCTTCAACGCGGCGAGCGGGATTTTATATCCGGCTTCGGCGTCGAGCAAAATGGGGATCGGTGTGAAAGCGCGAAAGACACTGAGCAATTCCTCATAAGCCGTGTAATCGGGAATGAAATGGCCCATGTTGATGTTGCCCAGCGCGCTGGCCAGGCGGGTCAAGGCCAATCTGCCGCCGCTCGCGATGCTCACATTCTCGCTGGTATATTGCGATTCCTTGCCGCTCCGATAAGTGATATTATAAAAATCAGCGACGGCCTGGCGCAGGTCGCGATTCCCGGCGACGGGGCCGTATTGCAGGGTGTTGGCCGGGATGTTCAGAGTTTGAATTCGCGGCGGGGAGCCGGGCAGGGGGCCGGTCTCGGGCGAACCCTGTCCAAGATTCGCCCAGTGCGGGTCGTCGTAAGTAAAGCCGTGCTGGGAGGCCTCGTGCATCACGTAAATGACGCCCGTGCGCGGAACAAATCTGAATCCTGGAATGCCTGATGGTTCCATCAGCGGTAAGTTACCCAACCGACGCCTCCGTCAACAAGCGGATAAAATTCATTGGCCGAAGTCTGTGGCCATGGATTCCACGGATGGCACAGATTGACCACCTGGAAATTGCACTTTGAACTTTGCAGCTTGGGGCTTATAACGAGCGCGTGTCGAAAGTCGAAAACGCGCCTTTGAATGCCGCGACGCGCTATTGCGCGGTGCTCGGGCATCCCATCCGGCATTCGGCCTCCCCGGCAATGCAAAACGCCGCGCTCGCCGCTCTCGGGTTGGACTGGCGCTATCTGGCTTTCGAGGTTGACCCGGATGATCTGCGCCCGGCGATCGAGGGCGCGAAGGCAATGAAGTTCATCGGCCTCAATCTCACCGTCCCGCACAAATTGCTGGCGATGGACCTGGTGGATGTGCTCGATGAAACGGCGAAACAATGGGGCGCGGTGAATACGATTCGTTTTGAGGCACAAACGTCCACTGGAACATGGCGACCATTGCGCGAGTTTAAGAATTCTATTCCGCGCAAAATTCGCGCGCATGGATTTAACACCGACGCGGATGCCATCACGCGTTCTTTGGAGGAAGACCTTGGTTTGAAACTCACGGGCGCAAGAGTGCTGCTGCTGGGCGCTGGCGGAGCCGGCCGGGTCGCGGCGTTGAAGCTCGCCGATGACGGCGTGCGCGAGTTGTTTCTCGTTAACCGGACGCGTTCCAAGGCTGAAGCGATGGCGGCGGAGATACGGCGACGTTTTCCCAGGGTGAAGCTGACGGTCGGCTATCCAAAAGACGGCGCGATGGCATTTGACTTGCTGTTAAATGCAACCTCGCTGGGGCTGAAACCCGGGGATGGTTCGCCCCTGGATGAGCGGAAATTTCCCTTGCGCCGTGCCCGATGCGTTTATGACATGATCTACCGTCCGGCGGAAACAGCGCTGCTGAAATCGGCGAAGTCGGCGGGTTGCCGCACGGCTAACGGGCTGGGAATGTTATTGCATCAAGGCGCGCGGGCTTTGGAAATCTGGACGGGAAAACCCGCGCCGGTGGCAGTCATGCGGTCGGCGCTGGTGGAAAATATTTATGGGAATTAGCCCGATCTTTGACGCCAACAACTGGGGCATGCCGTTCCACTTCTGGTCGGGAGTCTTCTTTGTGCTGGGTTGCATCGTGGGCAGCTTTTTGAATGTGGTCATCTACCGGATGCCGCTCGGGCAAAGCATCGTTTCGCCGCCCTCCCATTGTCCGCATTGCAATTATTCGATTCCGTGGTATCTGAACATCCCGCTGGTGACGTGGCTTTATCTGCGTGGAAAATGCGCCAATTGCGGCGCGCCCATCTCGATCCGGTATTTCCTGGTGGAACTCCTGACGGGAATCACGTTCCTTTCCTGCTGGCTCGCGTTCGGGCAGCAATCCGCCTTGCTGCCGTTGGTGTATTGCGTGTTTCTGTCGGGTTTGATCGCGGCGACATTCATTGATTTCGAGCACTTCATCATCCCGGATGAAATTACCATTGGCGGAATCGTGGTGGGGTTTCTGGCTTCGCTCATTGTGCCTCGCCTGCATGGCGTGACGGCGTTGGGCGTATCACTGGTGGAGAGTTTCAAAGGCATTGTCGTTGGCGGCGGATTGTTGTATGGCGTGCTGCGACTGGGAAAACTCTTATTTGGTCGCCAGAAGATTCAATTGCCCGCCGGCTCGAAGGTCATTTTCACCGAGACGGTTCTGGTGCTGCCCGATCAGGAAGTTCTTTACGAGGAATTGTTTTACCGAAAGTCAGATGTCATCAAACTTGAAGCCGCCACGGCGGAGTTGAGCGACCGTTGTTATCGCAAAGTTGCGATCCGGCTGACCCCGTCCAAATTGAAAATCGGCGACGAGGAACTGGACCCGGCGGACGTTCCCTATCTTGAGACGACGACCGACCGCGTCGTGCTGCCGCGCGAAGCGATGGGCCTGGGTGATGTGAAATTCATGGCTGCGATTGGCGCGTTCCTCGGCTGGCAGGCGGTCATTTTTTCGCTGATGGCCAGCTCCGTCATCGGCACGGTGGCGGGCGTGACTTTGATCGTGATGAAGAAACAAACGCTTTCGAATCGCATTCAGTACGGACCTTATATCGCAGCGGCGGCGGCGCTGTGGATTTTCGGCGGCCAGCACTGGTGGCGTTGGTTTTGGATGATGAGATGAACCGCTCGGTGTCCAGCCTTCAGGCTGTTCCTTGCTCGAAGACACGCTCAAGCGTGGACACCATCCGAGGCAAATGCGCGACTGTGGAATTCGATATGGCTTTGAAAACATCCTCTCAAATTTTGCACTGCGCCTGCTGACGCATCGCGTGGTCAACGAGCACCAGGGCGGTCATGGCTTCGACCATCGGGACCGCGCGGGGAAGAACACAGGGATCATGGCGTCCACGGCCTTTAAGCGTCGTATTGTGAAGCGATTCATCCACGGTTTCCTGCTCGTGCATGACGGTTGCCACGGGTTTGAAAGCCACGCGGAAATAAATCGTTTCGCCGTTTGAAATCCCACCCTGAATGCCGCCGGAACGATTGCTCAGCGTGCGGACTTTTCCGCCTTTCATGCGAAACGGATCGTTGTGCCGCATTCCGGTCAGGGTGATGCCGCCGAAACCGGAGCCAATATCAAATCCCTTGGACGCCGGCAAACTGAGCATCGCCTTGCCCAAATCCGCTTCCAAGCGGTCGAAAACTGGCTCACCCCATCCCGGCGGAACGCCGCGCGCCACGCCTTCGACAATTCCGCCAACGCTATCACCAGCCCGGCGCATTTTCTCGATGAGCCGGATCATTTTTGCGGCCATGACTGCGTCCGGGCAACGCACGATATTCGATTCGATGTCGCGGAACTTCACAGTTTCAGGACTTACTGTCGCGATCAGGCGTTGGACTTGTTTGACATAGGCAAGAATTTCAACGCCGAAATGTTCGCGCAAAATTTTCTTGGCGATGGCCCCGGCGGCAACGCGGCCAATCGTTTCGCGCGCGCTCGAACGTCCGCCGCCCTGCCAGTTGCGGACGCCGTATTTCGCAAAATAAGTATAGTCCGCGTGAGAAGGCCGAAATTTGGTCGCCATTTCCGAGTACGCCTCGGGCCGGGCATCCTCATTTTTCACCCAGAGGCTGATTGGTGTGCCGAGGGTCTGGCCGCCGAAGGTTCCTGATAGAATTTGCACCGTGTCGGACTCCTTGCGGGGCGTGACAATTTTGGATTGGCCGGGTCGCCGGCGGTCAAGGTCCGGCTGAATGTCAGCTTCCGTCAGCTTGAGTCGCGGCGGACATCCATCCACCACCACGCCGACCCCGCCGCCATGGGATTCGCCCCACGTGGTGATGCGGAACAGATGACCAAACGAATTTGCCATGCGGATAGAATGCGGGAAAAAGCAGGCGTGGTCAATGTGGCCGTTTCCCCGCTCAGGGCGAACGTTATCAGATTTGCGGGAATAAAGTCGCGACGCCAAACTTCTGCCTCGCCTGGAACATTTGGAAATGACCATCGAATTCAAAGTTCGTATTTTTCCCATTGGCAATAATGGCCCTCGCGAAGTAAGCTGCGCGTCAATCATGGCAGACCTTAAGGACATGGGTAAAACCAAACCTGGCGCGATTTCCGGGACGGATTTCATGACGGAACAGTTATACCGGCCGGCCATGGGCGCGGAGGGGTTGCGCTTGCAGGAGGATGGCTCGCGGGAAAAAAATTGGAAACGCTGGGGCCCTTATCTGGCCGAGCGTCAATGGGCCACGGTGCGCGAGGATTACTCGGCCACGGGCAATTGCTGGGATTATTTTCCGCATGATGACGCCCGCAGCCGGGCTTACCGCTGGGGCGAGGACGGTCTCATGGGGATCACTGACCGGGAATGCCGGCTGTGTTTCGCGGTCGCATTGTGGAATGGCCGCGATCCGATTTTGAAGGAGCGGCTGTTCGGGGTAACGGGCCCGGAGGGAAATCACGGGGAGGACGTGAAGGAGGAATATTTTTACCTGGATTCCACGCCAACGCATTCCTACATGAAGGCGCTTTACAAATATCCGCAATCGGAATTTCCCTACGATCGATTGGTCGCGGAAAGCCGCCGCCGCGGCCGGAAGGAAGCGGAATTTGAACTGGCTGATACGGGTGTGTTCCGCGAAAATCGCTACTTCGATGTCTTCACCGAATATGCCAAACACACGCCGAATGACATCCTGATCCGCATCACCGTGGCCAATCGCGGGCCGGATACCGCGACACTGCATCTGCTGCCGACGATCTGGTTTCGCAACACCTGGAGTTGGCATTGCACGGAGGAGGGTTGCACGCTTAAACCACGCATCGCGCTCGAAAAGGAAAATTTGTTGTCGCTGGAGCACGAATCGCTGAAACGATATTTTTTCGAGATCGGCCCCGATCCCAAAGGGCAGAAACCCGGACTGCTGTTCACGGACAACGAAACCAACCGGCAGCGGCACTTTAATTCTGAAAACGAAGGCAAGTTCGTCAAGGACGCATTCCATGAGTGCTTGGTCAGAGGTAACGCCAACGCTGTGAACCAGGAAAATTTCGGCACCAAGGTCGCGCCGCATTACCTTCTCCAATTGAAGCCGGGTGAATCGCAAATCATTCGTCTGCGCCTGTACGCGGCGGACGAAGTGCCGCCGCACAACGACGTGGCGAGTTTTGAAAGCGTTTTCGCGCTGCGCATTCGCGAGACGGAGGAATTTTACCGCGGCCATGCTTCGCCCAAATTGACGGACGCGGAGCGGAACATCATTCGCCAGGGTTATGCCGGCCTGCTTTGGTCGAAGCAGTTTTATCAATATGTCGTCGAGGACTGGTTGAAGGGCGACCCGGGCGCGCCGAAGCCGCCGGAGAGCCGGTGGCATGGCCGCAATCACGATTGGACCCATCTCTACAGCCGGGACGTGCTTAGCATGCCGGACAAATGGGAGTATCCGTGGTTCGCGGCGTGGGACCTGGCGTTCCACATGATTCCGTTCGCGCGGATTGACGGGAAGTTCGCCAAGGAACAAATCGGTCTGTTCCTGCGCGAATGGTATATGCACCCCAACGGCCAGATTCCCGCGTACGAATTTGCATTCGGCGACGTGAACCCGCCCGTGCATGCGTGGGCCGCGTGGCGCGTTTACAAAATCGCCGACCGCCGCGACCAGAGAGACCGGGATTTTCTGGAAAGTGTTTTTCAAAAGTTGCTTGTCAATTTCACCTGGTGGGTGAATCGCAAAGACCCCGACGGCAAGAATCTTTTCGCCGGCGGTTTTCTGGGATTGGACAACGTCGGCGTGTTTGACCGTTCCAAACCTTTGCCGGCGGGCGGTTCGTTGCGGCAGGCGGACGGCACCGCGTGGATGGCGTTTTACTGCGTGACAATGCTGGCGATCGCGCTGGAATTGGCCCGCAACGATGGCGGCCGGGTGCGGACGGCTTACGAGGACATGGCCTCGAAATTTTTGGAGCATTTCGTCCAAATTGCCGACGCCATGAACACCCTCGGCGGCACCGGCCTGTGGGACGAGACGGACGGGTTCTATTACGATCAAATAAAAATTGACGGCGACATCATTCCGCTCAAGACGCGTTCGCTGGTGGGGTTGATGCCGTTGATTGCGGTCGAACTTCTGGACGAGGAGCGCATCAAGAGCCTGCCGGGATTTTACAAACGCTTTCAGTGGTTTCGTCAGCATCGCAAGGACCTTACGCGCCAGATCTCGCACTGCGAAAAGCGCGCGGCCAATTCGCATCAGCAATTCCTGCTGGCCATCCCTTCCAAGGAACGGCTGACCAAAATGCTCCGTTATATATTTGATGAAAATGAATTTTTTTCGCCGCACGGCATTCGTTCCGTCTCCAAGTTTCACAAGGCGCACCCGTATATTTTTGAAGCCGGCGGCGCGCAACATCGCGTGGACTATGAACCGGGCGAATCCTCGACCGGATTGTTCGGCGGCAACTCCAACTGGCGCGGCCCCGTCTGGTTTCCGATCAACTATCTGATCGTGGAGGCGCTGGAACGGTATAATCATTTTTATGGCGATGATTTCAAAGTCGAATGCCCCACCGGCTCCGGCAAAATGATGACCTTGAAAGAAGCGGGCCATGAACTCGCGGGCCGTCTGGCGAAAATCTTCATACCGGACGAGTCCGGCAAGCGCGCTTGTTTCAACGATGACTCCCGCTTTGCGCAGGACCCGCATTGGCGCAACCTGGTCTTGTTCCATGAATATTTTCACGGCGATACTGGCAAGGGTCTTGGCGCGAGCCACCAGACAGGTTGGACCGCCCTCGTCATCCGTCACATCGAAGATATGGGACAACGACGGAAATAAGGCTTATAGAGCGCAAGCTTTGACAACAAGGCGCTTAATGTCCTTTAAATTTGACTCGGGCAACTCACCAAGTCTCTTCTCAAACCGGGTGGAGGGAAGTGCGCCGATGGCTGGAACATTGGCAACAGATTCACGATCGGGAAAAGGTAAATGACCGAGGGGATACTCAAGCTCGCTTCCGCGATTCTGCGTGGTGATTGGAATGCATATGACGAGCGAGCGAGGAGCAGTCAGACCATTGGCCATCAAAACGATTGCCGGACGAGTCTTGGCTACCATGCCCATATCCACCAGCCATACTTCCCCGTGGAGCGGAGTCATTTTCTGTCAAGAATGTCCAATACTTCCTGCTCGACTTCGCGTGAAGGCAGTACATCCGACCAAGCTTCTTCCTCGCGCCGACGCTCAATGAATTTCAAATAATGCCAGACTTCCCGCAACACCTGTTCGGGTTGTTGCTGTATCTCTTCCATCAGCATTTCTCTAGTGCTCACAGCTTCGTCAATCTGCTGTTGCCACGGTCCAAAGTCAAGGTGCAATCAGATCATGACCGGTTCAATGCGCTCAAAACCGCGCGCACCGAAGCCAGTTCAATGTTCGTGTCCACCCCGGCGCCCCAGCGCGCGCGGCCATCGGCGTGCTTGATCTGGATGTAAGCGATGGCGGACGCCTCCTCGCCGGAGCCGAGCGAGTGCTCGTTATAATTCGCGATTTCAAATCGCGGCACCCCTGCGTGAGCGATTCCATGAACCAGGGCGGCCAATGGCCCATTGCCCTCGCCGACGAATTCAACCAGTTTGCCATTTTGCAGGAACTTGGCGCGACAACGCACCACGCCGCTGCGGCTTCCCGTTTCAAATGCCTTAAGTTTCCACGGACTTTCGCGCTCGATATATTCGCGCCAGAACATTTCCTTCAACTCGGCGGCGCTGACTTCGCGGCCGAGACGGTCCACTTCATCATTCGCGATCGGCCCGAACTCGCGTTGCATTTCCTTGGGCAGGATGATGCCGAACTCGCTTTCAAGCAGGTAGGCGACGCCGCCTTTTCCTGATTGGCTGTTGACGCGAATGACTTCGTGGTATTCGCGCCCGATGTCCGCCGGATCAATCGTGAGATAGGGCACGTCCCAGAAACTGCCCCCGGTTTGCTGCCGCTCGTTCAAGCCCTTGCGAATCGCGTCCTGATGCGAGCCGCTGAAGGCGGTGAAAACCAGTTCGCCCGCGTAGGCGTGGCGCGGCGGAACTTCCATCCCCGTGCAACGCTCGTAAATTGCGCGGATGCCGTTAAGCGCGGCGAAGTCGAGTTGGGGATCAATGCCGTGCATGTAGAGATTGAGCGCGACGGTCACAAGATCGAGATTGCCCGTGCGCTCGCCATTGCCGAACAGCGTGCCCTCGACGCGGTCCGCGCCGGCAAGCAAGCCCAGCTCAGTCGCCGCCACGCCGGTGCCGCGGTCGTTGTGCGTGTGCAAACTAATCGCGAGCGAATCGCGGTTCTTGATGTTGCGACAGATCCATTCAATCTGGTCGGCATAGACATTTGGCATGGCGACTTCCACCGTGTCCGGCAGATTCAGGATCATTTTATTTTGCGGCGTGGGTTGCCAGACTTCCATGACGGCCTCGGAAACTTCCTTTGCGAATTCCACTTCCGTGGCGCTGAAACTCTCCGGCGAGTATTGCAGCATCACCTCGGTGCCTTTCAATTGCGGCAAACGCTCGCGAATCCACTGCGCGCCCCGCACGGCCACCTGCACAATTTCCTCGCGCGACATGCCAAAGACGACGCGGCGTTGCGCGGGCGAAGTCGAATTATATAAATGAATGATGACCTTGCGCGCGCCGGCCACCGACGCAAACGTGCGGTCAATCAAATCTTCCCGCGCCTGGACGAGCACTTGCAGCCAGGTGTCCTCCGGCGCGCGATTTTCCTCGATCAGCCGGCGGTTGAAAGTGAACTCGGTGTTGGAGGCGGAGGGAAAGCCGACTTCGATTTCCTTGAAGCCGCATTTGACCAGGGTAGTGAACAGTTCGAGTTTCTGGCTCACGTTCATCGGCACGGCGAGCGCCTGGTTGCCGTCGCGCAAGTCCACGCTGCACCAGCGCGGCGCGCGGGTGAGGACGCGATTGGGCCATCGGCGGTCCGGCAGGGTCACCGGCGGGAACGGGCGGTATTTTTTGGACGGGTCTTTGAGCATGGTCGTGATAGTTATGGCGGCGAAGTCCCGTTTTGGCAAAAACAAAAACCCCACCGCCGGTTTGGCAGTGGGGTTTGGAAATTCGTGAACGAATCAGAACCCGACCGCCGCGCCGCACAGCAGCAGCGCGTTCGATAGCAGCAGTTTCATGTCGTTATGCACGAAAACAAAATAAAGAGCCGCATGGCGGCTGTCAAATGAATAGATTGGGCAACGGTGGAGCGGATTTCAATGTTTGGGCGGTAGTTCAGATTGGCGGTGGTTCTAAAAAAATATTCGCCGCTCAAGCGATATTAAGCGGTACGAAGCGGTACCAGTTCGCTTCCAGCGCCTTTAACTGGTCAAAAAGCAACAGTCAAACTGTCAAACTGGTGCGACTCGGTGCGACGCGGTTTGACCGCAGGGAAAAAACCGACCAGTTGATGCATGTACACAACTCATCGCCCCGGTGTTTAAGACCAGCAACTCAAAAACAGCGCTCGCGTGCATTTGGGATTTCAAATGGCACGACCTGCTTGTCCCGTCATGGCTTCCTATGCGACGGCGGACACGCGCCCGGATGTCAAGGAACAAGCTCCTTTTCCAAGCAAGAAACTAATCCTGACCCGATACTGACGCAAGAAATTTGATCTCGGAAACTTCACGTTAAATTGCAACAACGACGTCGGGCACAGGCCTGTTTCATGGGTCACGCAACAACCGTTCGTATTCATCGTGATGGCCGATCCAGAACCAATGGAAAGCTCCGGCATGTTCCCGCGCAAGCGCCCGATAGCCACGGCTTACGCGCACCGACCAGTAATTCCCCTTTTTCTCAAATCGAAGGGACGGGTGACGCGGGTTCTCCTGCCAAAGCCGATAAGCCTTGCGTGTTTGGTCCCGAACGGTTGGGGGCAGGGCAAGATAGCCGCGCCAGAATTCACTCGTGGTCAATGACCTCATCGAGTGGCTTCACATTTCCAGACGCAATGTCGGCCTGTGCCTTTTTCCAGACGCGATCCAAGCGGCCATTGGCGGCATCATCCTCAATTTGTTTATCCCATTGATCATCGAGGTAATCCTGCAGCCAGTCGGCCACCGCGCGGGCATCCTGCACTGGAAGCGCACGAAGTGCATTTTCAATTTCAGAGACGCTGCTCACCGAAGAAAGGTAAGTTGATTTTCTCGTGAAAGCAAGGGCGCATCAGCCCAAAAACGCCGCATGAATGGCTTTCATCGCCGATTCGCTCTTGGCCAGATCAATGACCACGGAAATTTTGATTTCGCTCGTCGAGATCATGTCAATATTGATGCCTTCGCGCGCCAGCGTCTCAAACATTTTCGCGGCCACGCCGGAATGGCTCCGCATCCCGACGCCCACAATGGACAGCTTCCCAATCTTCTCGTCAGCGATGGCGTCACGGTAGCCAATGGTGCTCTTCAATCCCTCAATCACCTTTCGCGCCTTGGGCAGGTCGGGTTTATCAATGGTGAACGAAAGGTCCGTGGCCGGTTTGCCCGCGCCGTGGCTGACGTTTTGCACGATCATATCCACGTTGATCGCGCCGTCGGCAATCGCCTTGAAAATGCGCGCCGCGACGCCCGGTTCGTCGGGCACGGCCACGAGCGTGACCTTGGCCTGGTTTTTGTCGAGCGAGACGCCGCGAATGACGACGTCCTCCATGTTTTTGGTTTCTTCTTTCACAATGGTTCCCGGGTGGTCGTTCAGGCTGGAGCGGACTTCAAAGATGACGCCGAAATTTTTGGCGAATTCCACCGAGCGCGATTGCATGACCTTCGCGCCCAGGCTGGCAAGTTCCAGCATTTCATCGTAGGAAATTTCCTCGAGCTTGCGCGCGGTCGGCACGATGCGCGGGTCCGCGGTATAAACTCCATCCACGTCGGTATAAATCTGGCACAAATCCGCCTTCAACGCCGCCGCCAGTGCAATAGCCGTCAAATCCGAACCGCCGCGCCCCAGAGTGGTGATGTGCCCGCTCGCGGTCTGGCCTTGAAACCCCGCCACGATGACCACGTTGCCGGCTTCCAACAAAGCGTGGATCTGTTTCGGTTTGATCGTCTGAATTTTTGCCTTGGTATGGACATCGTCGGTGAGGATTCCCGCCTGGGACCCGGTGAGGGAGATGGCCGGGATGCCGAGCGCTTGCAGCGCCATGGCGGTGAGCGCGATGGTCGTTTGCTCGCCGGTGGCCAGGAGCATGTCCAATTCCCGCTCGCTGGGCAGCGGCATGATTTCGAGGGCGAGCTTGATCAATTTGTCCGTGACCCCGCTCATCGCGGAAACCACGACGACAATTCTGTCCCCCTGCGCGCGATATTTCGCCACGCGGGCCGCGACATTCTTGATGCGCTCCGGGTTGCCCACCGAAGTCCCGCCGTATTTTTGAACAATTAACGCCATAACATTCCATTCGCCCGCGCCGTCAAAGCTTGCGCGCAGGGCAAAATGGAACTGGAGGATACCACAGGATTATTGATTGAAAAGTGTCGAGTTTCAAAATTAACGTCCGCAGAGGAATCTTTGCACTTCATCGTGGTTGCCGGCCATGATGAAAAGGAGGGATTCCGCCCGGTTTTGGAATACCAGCCGGATTTCCAGCCCGGCCCGAATCTCAAAAAAATTTCCGGTCAACTTGCGAATGCCCAGCCCCCGATGCCGGAGCGGATGGCCGAAATCCTGCTCCAATTGCCTGAGCGTCCGTCCGATTTTGCCGCGCGTTTCGCGGGGATAATTTCTTACGCAGGATCGAAATGATCCGCTTAAATCAAGCGGCTTCAAACAGCCAGGTCCTTCTCCAGGTTGCCGGAAAAACGCTTGAGCTTGCCCCGCTTCTTTTCCGCAGCCAGATTCTGTTCCACGCGTTTCTCAAACCGTTTCAATTCCGCCGGGGTGGCGCCGTACTCTCTCCACGCATAATCATCGGAAGAAACCGTCACCGGACGCAAGGCGATGATTTGGTCGCCCGAGACAATGCCGATGTCCTCGCCGCGTTTGGCTTGTTCCAAAATGGCGGAAAGATTCGCACGGGCCTTTGTAATAGTCAGCGTCTTCATAAAGACTATTTAAAGCCTATAAAGCGGCTTGTCAAGTTCGCGGCTGGCTTATTTGCGCATTGATGGAAAAACAAAACTACGCACATTCTTTAATCAAATACTCCCTGAACTTCTCGTAATCCGCCGGCATGTGCTCGTAAACCTCGGGAAATGTTTCCGCGGCGGTGATGGCGGGTGGCACATCCGGCGAGAAGCCGAGGGCTTTTTCGATTTCTTCGGGAAACTTGGCCGGATGCGCCGTTTCCAGGATCGCCGCCGGGAGTCCGCCCAGCGGTTCTGTTTCCCGCCAATCAAGAAAGCCCCGCCACGCCACGGCGCCGTGTGGTTCCACCAGCAGCCGGTATCTGGCCCAGGCGTCCTTGATCGCGGCGCGGGTGCGCTCGTCGGAAATGGAACTGGAAAATAAATCGCGCCGCATCGCGGTCAAATCCGGCGCTCGATGGAGCATCCCGGTTTCATCCATCTGACCGCCATAGACGGCCACCAATCGCGCGAGGTTGCTGGGATGGCCCACGTTCATGGCGTTGGAAAGCGAGTTGCGCGAAGGGACGATTTTCTCGTAATGCCCCGTCTGGAGAAAGCGCGGGAAGGCATCATTGTCATTCACGGGCACAACGATTTTTTTCACCGGCAAACCCATTTGCTTGGCGACGACCGCGCCCATCATATCGCCGAAATTTCCGCTGGGAATCGAGAACACCATCGGCTCGCCGGGTTTGGCGACGCGCGACGCCGCGTAAAAATAGTAAACGCTCTGCGGCAGGAGACGACCGATGTTGATCGAGTTGGCCGACGAAAGCGGGATATGTTTCAGCGCCGGATCGGCAAAGGCCTGTTTGACCATCGCCTGGCAATCGTCGAACTTCCCGTCAATGGCCACGCTGCGGACGTTGCCCGTCAATGTCGTCATCAGCTTGCGCTGGCGCGCATTCACTTCCGCGAACGGAAACAGCACGATCACCCGGGCGCCGGGAATATTATGAAACGCATGCGCCACCGCCGAACCGGTGTCGCCGCTCGTGGCCGTGAGAATCGTGACTTCCTCTCCGTCTTCCTGGAGGAAGCGGCCGACGAGCCGGGACATCATTTGCGCCGCAAAATCCTTGAACGAAGCCGTCGGCCCGCAGTCCAACCGCAGAGTATAAACCCGGTCATAGATTTTTTCCAGCGGCACGTCGAAGTCATAGGCTTCATGGCAGAGCGTAGCGAGTTCGTCATCGGAAATAACGCCCTTGGTATATTTCGATAAAATGCGGAAAGAAATTTCGTCGTAAGGCAGATTGACGAGGCCGTTGATTTCATCCGCCGTGAGCACGGGAAATGACTCCGGGAAATAAAGCCCGCGGTCCGGTGCAATTCCGGAAAGCACCGCCTGGCGCAGATTGACTGCGGGCGAGCGTCCGTTGGTGCTGCGGAAAAGGAGCGCGGCCATTTAATCAAAATTTTCCACGCGGAACATCGTCGGCGGGGCCTTTACCGCGGACAGCCGGCCAATTTTGTGCAATGCCCGGGTCATGTTCGCGTTTGTCGCATCATGAATCATCAGGATCAACGGCACGCTTTTGCCCTCATGCCCTTCGCGTTGGATCACCGAGGAAATGCCTATGTTCGCCTCGCTCAGAATCGCCGTGATCCGCGCGAGCGTGCCCGGCTTGTCAATCACCGTCAGCCGCACATAATAACGGCAAACCACGTCCCCGATGGCCTGCACCGCGCCGTCCTGTTCATGCGGCACAAAAGGAGCGATGCGGCTTTTGACGCCGCACTTCAAATCCAGCGCCGCGTCCGCCAGGTCGCTCAACACCGCGCTCGCCGTCGCATCCTGGCCTGCGCCGCGCCCGTAATATAGCGTGTCTCCGGCCACATCGCCGCGCACGAGAATCGCGTTGAACACATCGTTCACGCTGGCCAGCACATGTCCATCCGGGACGAGCGTGGGATAAACCGAGACCTGGATTTTTGATTTTTGATTTTTGATTTTTGATTTTGCCCGTGACGCTGGTTCGCCGGCAATCTGCTTGACGATGCCCAACAGTTTGATGGTGTAACCCAGTTGGCTGGCGAATTGAATATCCAACGGCGTGATCGCGCGAATGCCGGCCGTATAAATGTGCTGCGGATTCACCCAAAAACCATGCGCCAGCGAGGCCAGGATCCCGATCTTGTGCGCCGCATCATGGCCATCCACATCCAGCGACGGCTCGGCTTCGGCGTAGCCGAGCCGCTGCGCGTCCGCCAAAGCCCCGGCAAAATCAGCGCCTTCCAGCTTCATCCGGCTCAACATGTAATTGCAGGTGCCGTTGACGATGCCGTAAAGCCGCGTGATGCGGTTCCCGCTCAACCCCTCGCGCAGCACTTTGATGATGGGAATGCACCCGGCGACGCTCGCTTCATAATAAAGATTCGCGCCATGAGTTTTGGCCGCGGCAAAAAGTTCCTCGCCGTGTTCCGAAAGCAGCGCCTTGTTCGCCGTGATGACGGACTTGCCTTGTTTGAAGGCGCGCAACACGACCGCGAGCGCCGTCGTGGTGCCGCCGATGAATTCGCCCACGAGATTCACCGCCGGATCGTCCACGATGCTCTGCCAATCCGTCGTCAGCAAGGAGGCGGGGATCCTGACGGGCCGGATTTTTCTCAAGTCCTGCACGGCGATTTTCGCCACGCGCAGATTCACCCCGAGCCGCGACGCCATCAGCGCGCCGTTCCGTTGAATGGCCTGGTACACACCGCCGCCGACAGTGCCGCCGCCGATAATGCCGAAATTGACCTGTCGCATAAGGTCGGACAGAATGCCCGGAAACCGCCCGCGCGACAATTTCTTTTTGAATCGCGCCACAGTTCGGCGCCCATCTGGACGCTGTTCTTGATTTTGGCAGGAAAATCGCGCTGAGATTTCCCCGCCCGAGTCAACGAGGGCTGCGCGAATTGCCAGCGATGAACGCATTTCCGGCGTTCTGGCCCCGGCGGGAAAAGGACCGCCGGGGCCTTTTCGTATCAGGCCTCGGCGGCGGGTAATTTTAGCGTGAATATCGCCCCCTGGTTCGGCGCGTTCTTACAGCTCAAGTCGCCACCCATGCTCTTGACGAGTTTCATGGCGATGCTCAACCCCAGTCCGGTCGAAGGCTCGCCTCCGGTGGGCTGTGCGGACAGCCTGGCGTAACGGTGAAAAATCCTCAGTTTGTCCGCCTCGGTGAATCCCGGCCCTTGGTCCTGAACTTCGCATTCGACAAAGTGGTGAACCCGGCGGACGGTCACATGAATTTCCTTGCCTGTAGGCGAGAATTTAACCGCGTTCGAGATGAGATTATCCAGCACCTGATCCAGCGCGGTGGCGTCCACTCGTACCGCAGCCGGTGAACCGGCATAACTGGTGCGAAAGGTGATGGTTTTGGATTTGGCCGAGTCTTCGAAATTACCGACTGCGCGCGCGGCCGAGTCGTTCAGGTCCAGCAATTCAATTTTGAATTGCAAACCGTGATCGGCGGCGGCATTGGCGAGGAAGGCCTTCACAAATGCCCGCATCTGGGAACTGGAACTGAGGATGTTCTCCGCCATCAAGCGCATCTTCGGATCTTCGTTTTTCTGCGCCCGGTCGAGCAGCATTTGCGCGCTCATGTGCATGCCCGCGAGGTGATTTTGCAGGTGATGCGAAATCATGCCCAGGACCTCCTCCTTGTCCTGGGCCAGCCGTTTCAAATGGTCGCGGGCGGTTTTCAGCATCAGGTGGGTGCGCACGCGCGAGATCAGCTCGAGTTTATTGAATGGTTTGGTGATGTAATCCACGCCGCCGCTCTCCAGGGCGCGGACAATCAAATTTTTGTCGTCCGCCGCCGAGAGAAAAATAATGGGGATCTGCCGCCATTCCGGGTTTTCCTGGATGCGCTGGCAAACCTTGAAACCATCCATGTCCGGCATGATGAGATCCAGCAGAATGAGATCGGGCCGGCGGACGCTCAACCGTTTCAGGGCTTGCTCCCCGGTGGTGGCGGGCAGGATTTCAAAACCCAGCTTCCCGAGCATGGAGCCGAGTAGTTGGATATTCGCTTCCTGATCGTCCACCACGAGCAGGCAGTCGGTTGCGGTGGTATCGTTGATTTCTAGCGGCATTAATTTTTCTCCCGGGTTGGTTCCAAGGCGCGGATGACGGCGGGAAACTCGGCGAGGCTCCGTTCCAAATCGCCCACGGCATAAGCCTGGGCATGCGCGGCCAGGCGGTCGGCGTAGGTGGTCAACTCCTTGGATTGCATCATTTGGGCCAGGTAGCGCAGCCTTTGCGCAAAAACAACGGTTTCATTAATGGCCATGCTGTCGCAAAGACCGGGCCATTGATTTTGTTGCAGCAATAAAAGTTCGGCGGCCGCCGCCTCGGGCGTGATTGCGCTTCGGGCGGTGGCCAAAACCGCCGTCGGGCCGCTAGAAACCGGACCGCCAGCGCCGTTGCCCGAGGGCGGCTCCGGCGGCCGCTGTTTCCGGGGCAGAAATTGCGCCAGTTCCTCGTACAATCTTTGCCGGGAGAAGGGTTTGCGGACGTAACCGCTGAACCACTTGCGCAGATCCTGTTCGTCATGGGCATGACTCGAGGCGGTGACGGCCACCACCGGGAGTAATTCCAAGCCCGGTTGCTCGCGGATTTTTGCGAGCGTGGCCCGCCCATCCATCACCGGCATGCGAATGTCCAGCAGCACCAGGGAGGGCTTCATTTCATCTATACTGGCGAGAGCCTGATGCCCGTTGCTGGCCAGGCGCAGCCGATGATGAGTGCCCTCAAACAAACCGATCATGAGCTCGCGATTGGTCTGATTGTCATCCACCACCAGAATCGTGGAGGGGACAAAATCATTGAAATCCGCGCTCCCGTTGGGCGGCGCAAAATCACTTATCGGCAAGCGCGAGGAGACGGACACATCGGGGAATTGCAGGCGGAAGCTGGAGCCGGCTCCCGGATTACTCTCAACGGCGATGGACCCACCCATCATCTGCGTCAGCCGTTGCACGATGCTTAATCCCAGGCCGGTGCCTTGATGCTCCAGGTCGCGATGAGAACTGGATTGGACGAACGGTTTGAAAATCTCCTCTTGCTTCTCCGGGGAAATTCCCACCCCGGTATCGGCGACTTCAATCAACAGGCAACCCCGGCTCCGGTCCTGCGGATGAGGCTGCCATTTGACCCGCATACTGACGCGACCCTTCAAGGTGAATTTAATGGCATTGCCCACCAGATTCACGAGGATTTGCCGCAGCCGCAGCCGGTCCAGCAACAAGGCCTGCGGCATGGGGTCCACCTCAATCTGGAGTTGAAGCAATTTTTGCGTGGCTTGCTGCCCGAACATCGTCTCGAGAAAATTGCATATCTCCCGGAGGTCCGTCGGTTCCAGATGCAACTCGAGCTTGCCGGCCTCCATCTTGGACAAATCCAGCACGTCGTTGATCAATTGCAGCAGCGAGACGCCACTCTCGCGAATGGATCGCACATATTGCGCCTGCCGGGTGGTGAATGATTCGCCCTCGAGCAATTCGCTGAAACCGAGAATGGCATTCATGGGCGTGCGGATTTCGTGGCTCATGTTCGCCAGAAAAGCGCTCTTCTCGAGGACCACCCTTTCCGCGCCGAGTTTTTCCTCCAGGAGTTTCCGTTGCGCCCGTTCCTGCGCCAGCCCCACGCGCACCAGATACAGAGAAAGTAAACCCGCGCCAAGGCCCAGGTAACCGAGAAACAGCCCGATGGTCTGTGTCCATTCGAGATTCTGCCGGGTGTTTTCCGAGGCCAAGGATGAAAGGTTTTCGCGGCGCTGCCGCATTTGCCACATGACCTTGCGGATTTGATCCATTTCATCCTTGCCCTTGCCGGAATTCACCAGAGCCGCCGCCTCTTTCAAACTCTTATCGTGGCGTACTTTGATCGTCTCCCGCATTTCGTTCATCTTAATATCGGTCAATCCCTTTAATTTGAGCAGATCGTCCCCCAAGGCGGGATCCAGCATGACCATCGCCTCAAGTCCATGGAATTGGCTGGCGAGGGAAGTTTCGGTCTTCTGGAATGGTTCCAGGTAATCTTCATTACCTGTGAGTACATACCCGCGCTGGCTGCTCTCGGCCTCCTGCAAATCCGAGAACAATTGACTTAACGATTCTTCCAGGCGCGTGGCCGCGCCCGCGGCGTCCAGGCTGTGCGTAAGACGATCCCAGGCACCCCAGCGCATGATCAGCCCGGCTACGGTCAACACGAGCCAGGCAATCAGGACCGGGGCCAGAATTCGGTGGCGAAACCGATGCAACATATCTTTAGACCAATGGAACGACCGCAAAAAACCTGCGACACATGCAGACAGGCATGAAACTAACATTTGCCATTTCGCCTGTCCACAATTTGACCATGGTTCGGTCGTATGCCATTACTCCCGTGAGCCGTCGCCCCTTTCACCCGGATAATGTCAGGGGAATGTTCGTCAAAGGAATGAGGCATTTTGAGGGGGGGTGTCATTGTGGGGAGGGTGCTGTGCTTGGGCGTCGTCCATCACATTGGCGGAGCAATCAGCTAAAAGTGGAGGCGGCCTTCAGCGAGTCCGCCGAGTTGAAATTTTTGTTGAAATATATTGCGCCATCCTTCGGTCAGAAGTAATTTCTCGTCCAGAGGAGGAGTTGGTTCCTTGACATCCTCCGCCGTCGCGGAGACCGCTATGGCGGGACAAGCTGGGTGGATGTTCGCCGTCATTTGAAACCTCTGTGGCGTGACAACCAGGCCACGCCATTCAATATTACAAAGGCGCGCGAACGTTGTTTTTGATTCACCGGTCTTTACACGCCGGGGCGAGTTGTTGTGTACCGGCATAAACCGGTGGATGATTCGCTGGTTTTCCCTCCGGTCAAACCAGGTCATACCGAGTCAAACCGAGTCGCACCAGTTTGATGGTTCGACTGTTGTTTTTTGACCAGTTTGACGGTCGGGAAACGAATTTGTACCGCTTCGTACCGCTTCGTACCGCTTGGTACCGCTTGGTACCGCTTGAGAGTCGGATATTTTCGGGAGGACCGGCTCGCGTAATTAAAGCGTCCGCACAAAAATTGAGATGAGCCGCCATTTTTTCTCTATTACAGGAGCGATTTGCGAAAAAACGATTTCGCCTTTTGCAATTTGCATGATCCAGGCTCACTCTTCCCGATCCCTAAAGTCACAGCTCATTAATTGGCAGACGGTTATGAATCTGCCCACCCATGGCACTATAACTGCAATCGCAAGTCCAAATCAAAGCAGCAAGAGCGATAATCAGCGAAACCAAATTAAAACTAAAAACGTCTTGAATCCTCAACGTGTCATATTCCCGGCTCATCTCAATTTGAGCGCCGCGTCTTATGCAAGATGAATTATCGCCGGCTGCGGCGACCACGCGAGCGCGTGAATTTATTTCCCGAAAACTGGCGGGGGTATTGCAATTGAACGCGAACGGCGAGCGAGGTGTTGTGGATTTAAAGCTGTGGATGAGACACCAGAACCGGTCACGATATATGAAAAAGCCTTTGCGGTTGCTGGTCGTCGAGGATTCGGAAGATGACCTGCTCATGTTGCTGCGCGAGTTGGAGCGCGGCGGTTTCCACCCGCTCTCTCAGCGGGTGGAAACACTCCCCGCTTTGACTTCCGCCTTGAATTGCCAGCCTTGGGACCTCGTCATCAGTGATCATTCTTTGTGCGGTTTTGACAGCCTGCAAGCACTGGCCGTGTTCAAAGAACAAAATCTGGAAATTCCCTTTATCATTGTTTCCGGCCTCATTGGGGAAGAAACGGCGGTCAAAGCAATGAAGGCCGGGGCCAATGATTACGTAATGAAGGGCAAGCTGGGCCGTCTGGTGCCGGCCATCGAGCGCGAATTGCGCGAGGCCGAGTGCCGGCGGGCGCAACGGAAGGCGGAGGCCGCCCTCCGCCGCAATGAACAGGAATTGAACGACTTTTTTGAGCATGCCTCGGTTGGCCTGCAATGGGTTGGTCCGGACGGGATCATCCTGCGCGTCAATCAGGCGGAATTAGACCTGCTTGGTTACGAGCATGAAGAATATGCGGGCCAGCATATTTCAAAATTTTACCTGGATGGAGATGTCGCCGGCGAACTCCTCAAGCGTCTGCACGCCGGAGAAGCGGTGAACGATTTTGAGGCCCGGCTGCGCTGCAAGAATGGCGCGGTAAAACACGTGTTCATCAATTCAAATGTGTTCCGGGAAAACGGGGAATTCATTCATTCACGCTCCTTCACGCGCGACATCACCGGCCACAAAGCGGCCGAAACCGCCCGTGCTTATCTGGCCGCAATCGTGGAATCTTCCGATGACGCCGTCATCGGCGCCACGCTGGAGGGTGCGATTCTCAGTTGGAACCGGGGCGCGACGCGGATGTATGGTTACACGGCTGCCGAAGCCAAGGGTTGCTCGATTTCGATGTTGGCGCCCCATTATCGGCCCGAGGAATGGCCGCATATCTGTGGACGGCTCAAGGACGGCGAGCAAATTGAACGCTTGGAAACCATTCGCCGGCGCAAGGACGGCTCAAGCGTTGCTGTGGCGTTGACTTTGTCGCCCATCAGAAATGATCTCGGAAAAGTGATTGGCATTTCAGCCATTGAGCGCGACATCACGGCGCGCAAGCGCGAAGAACAGGAACGGATCAATTTGATAAGCGAACTCACCGACGCCCTGGCGAAAATCAAGACTTTGAACGGCCTGTTGCCCATCTGTTCTTCCTGCAAAAAAATCCGGGACGATGGAGGTTATTGGCAAAAATTGGAATCCTATATCTCCGAGCGCACCCAGGCGGAATTCACCCATGGCATTTGTCCCGACTGCCTCACAAAGCTGTACCCGGAATTCCAGGTGAACCGTGTTTCCAACGGATAATTCGCATGACAACTTATTCAACCAATCGCGCATTGCATCGCAGGGCGTTGTTCAGGCCGCAAATTGCGAGACTTATACCGCGTTCCGCCTGGGCCCACAGCCGGTTTAATCTCGAATATCACTGCTGTCCATGCGCTTACCAATACCACGATGACGCTGGCACGGAAGCCGCTGGTAAAAATTTGGGTGTCGAAAGCAGAATCGGAAGTGGAAACTTATGAAACGGAAAAAGGAAAAACTCGATAAGGCTCCGAGTCAGGGTGCAGTAAAAATTGTTTGCGACCAGTGGCTGGTTGAAGGGCCGGTTCGCGTGACTATCTGGGAGGAGCCTCAAGTCCGGCTGTTTCCCATCACTCCGGGTTTTGTCGCCCTCAAGAACGGATCGAACGGCTTACAGGTCGTGTCACTGGAAGATGTCGCGGACGGGACGCTCAGAACCAATTTGCTGGAGGAATATTTATGTTAAGCTGGACCATCACATTTTTGATCATAGCGCTTATTGCCGCGCTATTGGGTTTCACGGGGATTGCCGGAACGGCAGCCGGCATTGCGAAAATCCTGTTTGTGATCTTTCTGATCATGTTTCTGGCAGCGGTGATCTCCGGACGGCGACGCGTTTAACCGTGGCCAATGTGTGTGACGACTATGGGCAAAGGAACAATGGGAAATTAAATATGAAAAGCCGAAATTATCTCGCAATTCTGAGCATGGCGGCGGCACTGGCGGGTTGCAAGCAGGACAACTCGCCGACCCCCGCCACGACCAACAACTCCAGTTTGAATCAACAGGCCAAAGATGCCATGGATTCTGCGGAGCAGTCCAAAGACCAGTTCCTGGCGGCCATGAAGAAGAAGATGCAGGCTTTGGATGCACAGATAAAAGACCTCAGCGACAAATCGGCCAGTTACACGGACGACGCCAAAGCGCAAGCCGACAAGACGCTGGCGAAGCTCCGCTCGCAACGCGATATCGTCCAACAGAAATACAACGATTTAAAACAGTCGGGCCAGGACGCGTGGGACAAAACCAAGGCCGCCTTTTCCGCCGCCTGGGATGACATGGAAAAGGCCTGCGAGGACGCCAAGGCGAAATTCCAATGATCTGCGACTGTTCAATTTGGCAGATGACGGGTCACCGCCCGTCGCCTGCCGATCCCAAACTCCATACCCCACCCAGGAGTTTGGGATTTCTTTATCTTTGCCGGACCCAGGAAAAGGTCTTTGACCTTGCCAGTAACCCGCTACCAAAGAAAACACCATGCCACGAGGCGATAAATCCGGTTACACGGATAAACAAAAACGTCAGGCCGCGCACATTGAAGAGGGCTACGAGCGAAAAGGCGTGAGGGTGAAAACCGCCAAAGCCCGGGCCTGGGCCACCGTAAACAAATTGACGGGCGGCGCCAGGCAGAAGACCGCCCCGGGAAAAAGGCATTAACGGCCCGCTCGGTGTTGAGCTTTCCGGGATTCCGTGGAGACAGTTTCCCGGACTTTTTGCTTCGGTAATGGATTTCGCATTTATCCATGAAGGTTTTCCATTGTGACAGTTGCGGCAATCTCATTTTCTTTGAAAATGTGAAATGCCTGAATTGCGGTCATACGCTGGGTTTTCTGCCTTTTCCGGTCGGCAAACTCAGCGCGCTATTGCCAACCGGCGACGGGACGTGGCGGAAGGCAAACCCCGGCCTGACCGATCAATTCTATCACCAATGCGACAACAGCTTGAAACATCAAGTGTGCAACTGGATGATTCCGATGACGGACTCGAATCCGTTTTGCGGCTCATGCCGGCTCAACGAAATGATCCCGGATCTGGCCGTTTCCGGAAACCTTGACCGCTGGCACAAATTTGAAATTGCCAAGCGCCGCACCCTTTATACAATCATGCGGCTGGGCCTTCCGATGGACGAGGGAGGAAATGGCCCGGCGCTTCGTTTCAAGTTCATTGCGGATGTTGCCGGAGCTCCGCCGCTGCGTTCAGGTCATCTCCACGGACTCATCACGATTAATGTCGCCGAGGCCGACGATGTGGAACGGGAACGGCGTCGCGTCAATTTGCATGAGCCATACCGGACTTTGTTGGGGCACTTGCGGCATGAAGTCGGTCATTACTATTGGGACCGATTGATCGCCGGCGGCGAACGGCTCGGCGGTTTTCGGGAACTATTCGGCGATGAAACGGCCGAGTACGCGGCGGCGTTGAAGCAGCATTACGAGCAGGGTCCGCCGGCGGATTGGCAACTCCGGCAGGTGAGCGCCTATGCCGGCGCGCATCCCTGGGAGGATTGGGCCGAAACCTGGGCGCACTACTTTCACATGATTGACCTGATCGAGACGGCGGCAAGCTTCGGCATTTTATTGAAATTTCCTCGGATGACTGGAAAGGCGGAAATCGTCGAGCCTCGGAAGGCGGTCGCGATGGATGCCAGTTTCGAGACGCTTCTGGAAAACTGGTTTCCACTTACGCAAGCAGTCAATTCCCTGAATCGCAGTATGGGACTGCCTGACGCGTATCCCTTCGCGCTTGCGGACAAGTCCATCGAGAAGTTGCGCTTCATTCACGAGCTCGTGCAAAGCACAAGCGCCAACCGAAAAGTCTGAGAGCCGGTTTGAAAATTTAGTTTGATTATGGCAATCACGCGGTTTGCGTTGCTCGGTGTGGCGACGGCGTCACTGGCAACGGCGCTTTTCATTCCCGACCGGTTTCAGTCCAGCGTTCCGGAAATGGTTCGCGGCATCCATCAAGCGTTCTTTTGTCTGGGCGCACTGACTGTCCTCTCGTCAGTTGTTTATTGTGAATTGAAAGCGGATGACGGCAACAGCGCCAGCCAACGGCAATGTGGCTCAGCCTGTCGGTTGCGAGTCGGTCACAGATGACGAACCAGTGTGTTCGGCGGCCTAAATCTGAAATGAAATTTTGTCATGCTGGACGCCATGAGGGCGAAGCTGCATACTGGCTGGCAGCGGGCATCCGTAGCTCAATTGGATAGAGCGTTTGACTTCGGATCAAAATGTTGGGGGTTCAAGTCCCTCCGGATGCACCAGTTCCCTGATGATGCCGGACAAACCACAAAATGCGCCGGGCTGATTCAAAAATGAAGTGTCGGCAACTCGGTGCGGAATGGATACAAGTGCTTTCATAACTGTGGAGCGGTCTTTTCCTCTCGAGCCGCACGTTTGGAAAACAGGCTGGAAAGTAATTTTTGCAAAATGATACGCTGGTTGTAGAACGATGAAACGCCGCGCACAAAAACCGCAGTCCAGCGACCATTCCGCTTCACCAGCCCATCCGGCCAACCACAGCCGCGCGCTCGTGCGGGTGGATGGCACGGACATTCGGAAGAAAATCAAAAAAGACTACGAGAAGGCCTTGCGCGACCTGGAGAATTCGCGGCGGCAGCTCGACCAGTTTCAGCAGACGGACCTGCCCCGGTTCACGGGCTGGTTGAACACCCACTTCGGCGCGTTGCTCACGGAACTTCGCGAACTCAATCAGAAGCTGGCGGCGGATGAAGAACTCATCTTCCAGGTTGAAAGGGAAATCATGTTCAGCGGGTGTTCCTGCGCGCGCGCCTACCAACGGGTGGTGGAACTCCGTGAACACCCGGAAGCTCCACAACCCGGCCCCGCCGGTCGCGGCGAAACGGACGGGGAGCGGGACCCGTTTGGCGCGCGCCCGGAATCCCGAACCGAAGGCAGCGAGGAGGACCCGATGGAGGAATTTATGAATGAGTTCTTCCGCAATTTCGGGCCGGGCGCACGACCGCAGGATAATCATGGCCCACCGAGAGGACAACCCCCCGAGTCTGCCGCCCCGGCCCAAGCGTCCGCGCGGCTCAAGGAACTCTATCGCTCGGTGGTCCGCCGACTGCATCCCGACATTCAGCGGGAAATGACGGCGCAAAAAACCGAATGGTGGCATCAGGCGCAGGCGGCCTACGAGGAAGGCGACGTGGAGCAATTGGAAGTCATTCTCACACTCTGCGAAATCGGCGATAGCGGTACGACCGCACACACCAGCGCGTCGCTTTTGCAGCGCATCACGGTGCAATTAAAAAATTCGCTCCGCGAAATCAAACGCCAGCTTGCGGGTCAGCGGCGCGATCCCGCGTGGAATTTTTCCCGACGCACCGACCACGACGCGCTGGCCGTCGAGACGCGCCGCACGCTGATGGGCGACTTGGAGAGGATGCGCTTCCAGTTTCGGACGGTTCAGGAAATGATCGCGAGATGGAAAGTTGCGGCGGAACGCCTCAAGCAACCGCGCCGCCGGAAAAAGCACACGCAGAACGGGGAGTTTTCCTTCTAACCTGGGGCTCAAACACCGCGCATTGGAAATGGAATGGCTGAGTTGTGACGCTGACACGGCTGGAAAATTCTCAACGGCGAAAAGAATTTTTTCTTACATCGCTAAGGTCGCCCTGGAAGATCATTTCTCGGAAACAGCAGTAACTACGCCCTGGTCTTCCACCAGTGTCCAAGCGCTGTCCGGATTATACTCCTTCATCGCGCCAGCAATCCGTGAGGTTTTTTCGCCAAGATTTTGCTGATAAACCTTCCCGTCCTGATTAACGATGAAGGTCATGACGCCTGACTTGTCCCAATGCTCCGGGTAAGCCGCCAGCGCGAAGCCGCGGGTCAACTTGCCGTGGTCCAGGTAATCCTTCTTGCCGCCGTCTGCCGCGTTGCCTTGGCGGGTCAAAATCCTGAAATAATATCCGTGAAAGGGATGTGGACCGCTTCCATGATGTTGTCCATAACCCTCGGCGTGAGCTTCCGCCACCAAAGGTCCGAAGGGGCTTTCCGGCTCACTGGCCGCGGCTGGCCAGTAGAGTCCGTCTTTCTTGCCGAGAGAACTCTTAAACTTCAGCGCATAACTCACTTCTCCGCCTGCTGTCTGGTTCATGGCGGCGTATTTCTTTTGCGCGTCCACATAAGCCCGGCAGACGCCAATGGCATGGAGTTCGTCCTTCCCGATGTGCCGGTTGATTATTTCCTCCTTGCCCGCCGTCGTGTCGAAATACCAACTGCCGTTCGTCTTCACCAGGGGAATCGGCAGTGGCCATTCATTGGTGCCTATTTCAAGCGTGATTTTGTTGTCGCCGTCCGGCACTTGTTTGCAGCTCTCAGCCATGATGACAGCGAATTTTTGGGCGTGATTGGCATCCTGCACCTTGTCACCAGTCAATAGATCGTGGAACTGTGGGCCGAAAATCTCGTGCATGGCCGCGCTATCCTTCGCTTCTGCGGCCGCTTGCAACGCTTTCACAGCCTCTTCAGGTGACGCGAACTTTCGTTGGGATACAACCTGACCTAATGGCTCAGCCTTCTCATTTGCCGCACGCAGGTCTGCTGGGCAAAAGAATGTGGCTCCAGTCGTGAGGGTAAAGGCCAATAATCCGGCAAAATATTGATTCGTGAATTTCATAGAGTAATAGAAATGGTTGATATATAGCGGGCCGGTCAACGCCTTCTTCCGCCGCCTCCATGGGCCTCGCCATGGCTTACCGCTCCGCGATGGCTGTAGTCATGCACATCATGCCCGCGGTCAAAACCGCCGCCGAAAATAGTCACCTCGGGCCCGGGCACACCCACCACCGCACCGCCGCCATCAACATAACCGATACAGCCCACGAGAGTTGACAACACCGCGATGCCCACCCCAATTTTAATTCCGCAGACCCAGCCATGTTCGCCATTCATATATTCTTTTCCGTTGATCAGCTTCATTTTTCGTGCCAACTGAAACGAACATGGCTTACCAACGATCACCTCGCAATAAGGTGTTCACCTTACTCCCTTTCCAGTGCCAAATCACGGCAGTCCAATGCGAGAGAGATAAGCAGGAGAGGCATATAGCCAGATCGGCGTCTTGCCTCCTCGCAAAGCGCAATTGCAAATTGCAACCTCCCGCCGCAATGCTCGTGGCTCGACTTTGCGAAATCGTTTCTCCAGAACTGGTCAAAAAATCGTTCGACGTGATCGCGCCCTGGCCAGCGCTGCGATAGCGCAAGAAAACCCCCCATGGAAATTATCGAGAGCGGCGAGTAAAAGAGCGGCAAACTTTTGTCCTTGTATAAGAGAGCATCTTGAGAATTAATTATTTTAGAATGCGATTAAAACTTTTGACGGCGCTGGCATGCTTTGCCTTCGTACTGCAAACAAACCTTTCGGCCGCTGAAGACTACAATCGTTTTGTTGACATATTTATCGGCACCGGCGGCCACGGGCACACCTATCCTGGCCCGAGCATGCCTTTCGGAATGATCCAGCCCGGCCCCGACACACGGAATGACAATTCCTGGGATAGTTGCTCCGGCTATCATCTCTCCGATACATCCATCATCGGCTTTAGTCATACGCATCTCTCCGGCGTTGGCGTGCCGGATTACGGCGATATTCTTCTTATGCCAATCACCGGTGGGGTGAAACTGAACCCCGGGGATCCGAAGATTCCGCGGAGCGGCTATCGTTCCGCGTTTCGCCATGAAACCGAAAAGGCCGAGCCGGGTTATTACTCGGTGGTTCTTGACGATTATCAGGTAAAGGCGGAATTGACGGCCTCGGATCGCGTAGGGTTTCACCGTTATACTTTTGAGCAGGGGGGGCAGGCATCATTTTTGGTGGACCTGATTCATCGCGACCCCGTCACCGAGGGTTTCATCCGAGTTGTCAGCGACCGGCGGATCGAGGGATTGCGACGCTCCAAATTTTGGGCGGGCGATCAGTATCACTATTTTGCGATGGAATTCTCGAAGCCGTTCGTCAGCCGAAAGATATTCAATGCCGGCGCGGAAGTGGATTCAACGCGCGCGGACGGCACGGCCCTGCAGGCGTTGCTTTCGTTTAACGTCGGCAAAGATGAAAAGATTGAAGTGAAAGTCGCCACTTCCGCCGTTAGCGCGGAAGGCGCCTGGAAAAATCTGGAGGCTGAGGCAAATGGGGTTGATTTCGATCAGGCGCGCAAGTCGGCCCGAAAAGCGTGGAGCCGTTGCCTCGCCAAGGTGCAAGTCGAAGGTGGTTCCGAAAAAGAAAAACGGATTTTCTACACTTCGCTCTATCACTCGTTCCTTACTCCCAACTTGTATCAGGATGTGGACCGGCGATATCGGGGGATGGATGGAAACATCCACACGGCGACAGGATTCACGAACTACACCGTGTTTTCGTTGTGGGACACGTTTCGCGCGCTGCATCCGCTGCTCACTATTCTCGACCCGGAGCACGACGCTGATTTTGCGAAGACGCTGGTGAATATGGGCAAACTGTTTGGCGAGATTCCCATGTGGGAATTGGCCGCCAACGACACGCGTTGCATGATTGGATATCATGGTGTTTCGGTGATCGCGGACGCGTATGCCAAGGGCATCACCAATATTAACGGGGAGGAGGCGTTCGCCGAAATGAAACGCACGGCCATGCTGGACAAACGCGGTTTGAAGGACTATCGCACCCTCGGTTACGTGCCGGCCAACAAAGGCAGCCAGGCGGTATCCAAGACACTGGAATACGCCTACGACGACTGGTGCATCGCACAAATGGCTAAAGCCCTCGGCAAGCAGGAGGATTACGATTATTTCACCGCGCGGTCGCAGTTTTACCGGAACATATACGACCCCTCGGTGGGTTTCATGCGTGGCAAGGATGACGCGCGCGCCTGGTCCCAGCCTTTTGACCCGCAAGCCCCCGGCCTGAATTATACCGAGGGCAACGCCTATCAATACAGTTTGTTTGTTCCCCAGGATGTGCCCGGACTCATCCAATTGCTCGGCGGAAAAACCCAGCTCGCCGCATATCTCGACACTCTTTTCACCAAGCCCATGACGCTTGATCTCGGCGATGAAAATGACATTTCCGGCTTGATCGGCCAGTACGCTCACGGCAACGAACCCAGCCACCATCTTGCCTATTTTTATTGCTTCGCCGGCGAACCTTGGAAATCGCAGGCCATGATCCGCCGCATCCTCAAAGAACAATACGACGACCAGCCTGGCGGCCTGAACGGGAACGAGGACTGCGGGCAGATGTCCGCGTGGTATGTGATCAGCGCCATGGGCTTTTATTGCGTATGTCCGGGCCAGACCGCTTATGTGATCGGCAGTCCCGTGTTCGACAAAGTCACGCTGCGCCTCAATAACGGAAAGATGTTCGTGATAACGGCGCGAAACAATAGTCCGAAAAATGTCTATATTCAGAAAGCTCGACTCAACGGCCGGGTTTTGGATGAATATAATTTCCAACATTCCGCCATCATGAATGGCGGAGCGCTTGATTTCTCCATGGGCAGCCAGCCGCAGAAATCCTGGGCTGCCGCCGACCCTGCGGGACTTAAAATGCAGACACCAGTATCGGCGATTGCCTATTTGACCCGGGTGTCCGACAAATTTCTCGATTCCTGCCGTGTCGAAATAAAATGCGACGATCCTAAAGCGGAGATACACTATACCCTGGACGGTTCTCCGCCGAATCTCAACTCGAAGATGTTTGCAGCGCCTTTTGAAATTACCAACACGGCCACACTCAAGATGCGAAGCTATGCGCCGGGTTCCACTCCGAGTATTGTGACCACTCGCGCGCTGACCCGCTCCGAAGCGTTGACACTGGCGTCCACGCCCGCACCCGGACTCAAATATTCCTACTTCGAGGGCATTTATCGGTCGGTTTATGATTTTACCAAAGACCACCCGGTGGCGAGCGGCATCGTGGAAACGCCGACTTCCTCCGTTTGCCAACGCAGTAATTGGGTTGCTTCTTCGTTTGAAGGTTTTATTAAAATTCCCCAGGACGGCGAATACACATTCTATGTCGCCGCCAAGGACGGGGGACAACTCCTGATTGATGGCGAGGAACAATTTGAAAGTGATGGGCGCAAAGAGGCCGCGTTGCCGCAACAATCCGCGATTGCTCTTAGAAAAGGCTTCCACCGGTTCACACTCAAGACTTACAAATGCACGGAGGTCATTTCGCTATCGGTGGATTGGTCCGGGCCGGATTTCTCAAGAACTCCGATTCCAAAACAAATGTTTTTCCACGCACTTGATTGAATCGGCCACTGTCCGTGTTTAGCCTGCCCTGGATCCGCATGGCTCAACCGAAGAAGCTATCGAGCCGCACCTCCTGAGTTTCCTAAATGGGTGTTGCTCCACACCAGCAGCCTCCCAATGGGGACATTATCAAAGAATCGCGGCAGGCCGCTTTCGTCTGGTTGCGACCGCAACGAATCTGACGACAAACAGGCGCAGGGATTGAACATCCGCCCCTGCAATCCGCCCGGCCAAGGGTTCAATGGATTTGCGACCACCCTCCATGAGCAGCCCTTGCAAATAAATCTTGACCCAATGATGGCGATCACTGCGAACGAGCGAAGCGTTTAAATCGGTCAGAAACAGGTCCTGCCTGCCATCCAACGCGGCAACTTCTTTGGGCATCACGAACCAACATTTGCAAACTCAGAAACCATGTCTATATACTTAGTATAGTATTGCCAACGGAGATGGAATTTGATCGCGCGGCCTGTCTATTTTCCGAAATGAACCACTTCGACTCCATCCCTTTTCTTGGTGGTTTCGGGTTCGCGTCCGATTCGAATTTCAACGTGATGTTCTCGATGGTCATCCACCAATCGAATCGTCTCCTGGTCAAGCGTGCCGCCGTCCATGATGATTTCCGTGGCCCCCGAAAAACCGTCCGCTTTCAAATTCACAGCGATATGATACGGCGTGCTCCGATAGCGGTAGTGAATCTTGAAAGTCCGCCAATTGGACGGCACGCGGGGCTGAATTTGCAATTCGTTTCCTCTGACCGTCAAGCCAAGCAGAGATTCGATCACCAGCCGGTACATCCATCCCGCAGATCCGGTGTACCAGGTCCAACCGCCGCGTCCCACGTGCGGATTCGCCGCGTACACATCCGCCGCAACCACGTACGGCTCAACCTTGTAAGTCGCGATCCGGGCCGCGGTTTTCCCGTGATTGACGGGGTTGAGCAGGGAGAATATATCCCAGGCGAGATCGGTGCGGCCCATTTTCGCGAAGGCCATGACCGCCCAGATTGCGGCATGAGTGTATTGGCCGCCGTTTTCACGAACCCCGGGCACATAGCCTTTAATATAGCCCGGATTGAGCGGGGATTTGTCGAAGGGCGGATCAAAAAGCTGGACCAGGCCGGCTTCGCGGCGAACCAGCCGGTGTTCCACCGCTTCCATCGCCAGGCGTGATCGCTCCGCGTCTCCGGCCCCGGTCAGGGCGGACCAGCTTTGGGGCAGCGAATCAATCTGGCATTCGGCGTTGGTCTGCGAGCCGAGCGGTTCGCCATTGTCAAAATAAGCGCGGCGATACCATTCTCCGTCCCACGAATGCGTCTCGATATTCTGTCGCAACAACTCCGCCTGGTTGAGGCAGCGCGCGATCAAGCCGACGTCGTTTCGCTGACGCGCAAGAGCGGCGAATTGCGTGTGCACGTCGAACAGGAAGAATGCCAGCCAGACGCTTTCGCCGCGCCCCTGTTCGCCAACCAGATTAAGGCCGTCGTTCCAATCACCGCAACCGATGAGCGGCAATCCGTGCGAACCAAAGCCCAGGCCATGTTCGATGGCGCGGCGGCAGTGTTCGTACACGCTTTCTGTTTCCGCCGAGCGCGTGGGCAGGTCGTAATAACTTTCCTCTCCGGGTTTCACGGCCCGGCCTTCCAAAAAGGGAACCTGTTCATCCAGGACGCCAATGTCATTCAAACAATTGACGTAGCGGCAGACGGCGAACGGGAGCCACAGAAAATCATCGGAAAAATGCGTTCGCACGCCGCGATTCGAGGGTGGATGCCACCAATGCTGGACATCGCCCTCGCGGAATTGATGCGATGCCGCCAGCAGGATTTGTTCGCGCAGCAAGCCCGGCTCCGTATGCACCAGGGCCATCGCGTCCTGCAATTGGTCGCGGAATCCGAACGCTCCGCCGGACTGGTAGAAGCCCGTGCGACCCCAAAGGCGCGCGCCCATTGTTTGGTACATCAACCAGCCGTTGGCGAGAAAATCGGCGGCGGGATCGGGAGTTTCAACCTGCACCGCGCCCAGGGTGCGGGTCCAGTAGTCACGAACTTCATCCAACGCCGCGAGGCGGCCATTTCGCTTGCGAAAGCGCCGAATCAGTTCCTGTGCTTCCACCAGATTGCCGCCCGCGCCTAGGCGGAAACATACTTCGCGTTCCTGCTTCGGCGCCAATTTCAATTTGATCTGGATGGCGGCGCAAGGATCGAGACCCGCTCCGGTTTTTCCGACGAGGCGCACTTTCGTCATGGCTGCGGGATTGGCCAGCGTTCCGTTGCGTCCCAGAAATTCTTTGCGATCGCCGGTCACGGTCCGGCCGGCGTCATCCACATCCACAAAGGCCACGCGCTCGGCAAACTCGGTGTTGAAAGGATTGCGCGCCAGCAGCGCGCCCGTCTCGGCGTCAATTTCGGTCTGCACATGAATCAGGGATTTTGTGCGTAGTTCGCCCAGCACCCACTCCCAATATCCGAAGACCGACAATTGCCGCGGACGCGATGATTTATTGCGCAGCTTAATTGTCGCAAACTTGACCGGCGCATCGCGCGATATATACATCCATACTTCCGAGACAATGTCATGTTCGGTGTGCTCAAAAACAGTATAACCGAACCCATGCCGGATGACATAAGGAGTCGCCCCCCGAGCGGGCAAAGGGGTGGGCGACCAGAACTCACCTGTTTCGTCATCACGAATATAAAGAGCCTCGCCGGAAACATCGCCAACGGGATCATTGTTCCAGGGCGTCAGACGAAATTCGTGACTATTCTCCATCCAGGTGTACGAGCCGCCGCTTTCAGAAATCAGCGTGCCAAACCGGGGATTGGCCAGCACATTGACCCAGGGTGCGGGAGTCGTGGAAACCTGGCCGGACTCCCCGCTGTTTGCTCCCGTTGGCGTGGACGGTTCGGAAGCGCCAAACCCGCGTGCGTCTCCCGCAGGAGTAAGCCTTCCGGATACCAGGCCAAGGAAGTTCTCCTTTTCCTCTCGCCAGGACGAAAGACTGAGAATGGACTGGTTCTTCCGGGGCGCAGGAGCGGGCGAATCCGATTGCAGCGTGATAACGTATTCGCGGCCATCCGGCGTGAAACCTCCCAAGCCATTGGAGAAAATCAAATCTCTTGGCGGCAACGGCGCTGGCGGTTCAGGACTCCGCGCCAAGGTTGGTTTGAGATCGGGAAATTCGGCGTCCCTGAGTTCGCGCCGCTGGAATTGCTCCTCCAAAGTTCCTTTCTCGTCGGACAAAATGATGCGCGCCACCGATTGCAGTAGAATGCGGTCTTCAGGCGGGATTTGTTCCAGTCGCCTCACAAATATTCCGCCCGGTTTGTCGAGCATTTGCGCTTCGAGGCCGGAAGTGACCAGGCCGACAATGGCATCTTGCAAAGATTGACGGTAAACCGAGGAATCTTCATTGAGGATCACGAGTTCGACCACCAGCCCTTTCATGCGCCAGTAGGCGTGGGCTTGAATCACCCGCCGGATCAGGTCCATTTTTTGCGGATCGCTGATGCGCAGCAAAACAATCGGAACATCACCCGAAATGCCGTAACTCCACAGGCCGCTTTGACCGCGGCGATTGTGAATCAGGACCGTGGCGCTGGCGCGGCGCGCGGGATTCGCGTAGAGCAACGCTCCGGCCATGCGCGCGTAAAGCTGCGCGTCGGCTTCGGTCGCATCCAACTGGCGAAGGCTGACTTGACTGTGCGTCCAGGCGAGGTCCAGCAACCGGTCTCCCATTCGCGGATTGTGGTATTTTTCAACCAGCGCCAGCGCCGAGTCACGATTTTCCGCGACGCCCATGATGATTTCGACTTGCACTGTTTCTTGCGGAGGAATCGTCACCGTCCGGCGCAGCGAAACGACCGGGTCCAGCACGGAGCCTACGGTGTTGGAGAGCGGTTTTGGTGATTGAAAGGCAGCCGGATAAGTCAAATTGCGTCCACGCCCGACAAATTTCGCGCGATCGGTTTCAAAAGACAGTTCGCCCGGTTGCGCGCCTTGCACCACCATCAGATGCAAAAGCCAGGGCGGTTTTTCCGCTTCCGAGCGCTTGCGGCGCGTGCATAGAATGGCGGGGCGCGAGGGAACAAATTCTGTCTGGACAAAAAGATTGTTGAACGCCGGATGGGCTGCATCCGCCGCTGCGGGAGCTAGCACGACTTCGGCGTAGGTCGTTATTTCAACCGACCTCGGCACATGGGAATGATTGGTCAGGCCGAGGCGTCGCAATTCCACGTCATCCTCAGGGGAAACACAAATTTCCGCGTGACTTTCAAGGTAGCCGTGACGCTGGCGGAATTCCGCGCGCGCCTGGGTGAAAATGGCCTCATAACGCTTGCCCAGTTCTTGCGCCGGCTGGTACGCCAGGGACCAGAACTCGCCGGAGGCCAGGTCGCGAATATAACAAAAACTTCCCCAGCAATCGCGCGTGCCGTCCTCGCGCCAGCGTGTGACCGCCAGGTCGCGCCAACGGCTGTATCCGCCGCCGGCGTTGCTGATGACGACGTGATAGCTGCCGTTCGAAAGTAAATGCACTTCCGGCGCCGGCGTATGCGGCGTGGTAAAGATGCGCATGGTGCCTTCGGCCTCCGCCAAACTTCCGCGCGCTTCGGGCAATTCTTCCTCTTCACTGGTAAGGGTGGTGATCGTCTTGGGCACGCGTTCCTGCAACAGTAATTCCCCGGCCCGAAAAGAAGGATGGGCGACGAAACGCCGCTGCATCGGCCGGTCCAGCAGCAGGTAGGCAAGGGACAACAGACTCATGCCCTGATGATGCACCATGAAGGAACGAATCGTGACGCTCGTTTCATTGGGCGGCAGGCGCGAAGGTGTGAAATCAACCGCTTCATAAAATCCATATTCGCCCAGACGTTCCTCCGCCGCCAGGCGTTCCAGATTTTCACACGCTGCCCGGGGCGCGACCATCAGCGCCATGACCGAGGCGTACGGCGCAATCACCAGGTCTTCCGCCAAACCCCGCTTGAAACCCAAACCGGGGACGCCGAAAGCCCGATACTGATAATTCAAGTCCGCATCCGTCAGATTGTAGCCTGATTCCGAGACGCCCCAGGGAGTGCCGCGGGCTTTGCCGTACTGGATTTGCGCCCCCACGGCGGTCCGGTAAGTCTCATCAATCAGAGTGTTCTCATAGCTCGGCATGACCAGCAGGGGCATGAGGTATTCGAACATTGAGCCGTTCCATGATACCAGGACGGGTTCGCCGCCCGAATCCGCCAGCAAACGGCCCAGGGAAAACCAATGATTCTGAGGAACCTGTCCCTGGCAAATCGCGACGTAACTGCCCAAGCGCGATTCCGACGCCAGCAAATCATAGAAACTGGCGTCTTGCCGGCGTTCGGTCACATTGTACCCAATGGTGAACAGCTCGCGATGCTTATCAAACAGGAAACCGAAGTCCATTTCTGCCAAGCTGACGGCTTGACGAGCGAGCGATTCCAAAGCCTCGATGCGCGCGCGCGCATTCTGACTGGCTTCATGCACCGCTTGCAACAAGTCGCGCAGCCATTGCTCCGGCCAGTTCTGGATTGGTCCAGCCGGCATCGGCGCGAGCACTTCCGCGAGCGAGTTTTCAAGCGAGGTATCCAAAGCCGCCAACTGTGACAGCGTCTGGATTTTTTCCAGCGAGGCGAGTTGGGCGCGCATTGATTTCTCGGGTGCTTCGGATTCCGTTGCTGGGCTGGGAGCAGGCCGGCCCGGCTCCGAACGCACTTTTTGATTGAGTTCCGCCAATAATGGAATCCAGGGAACGAGCTGACGCAAATCATCCAGATGCGCGCGGCAATCCTGTTCAAAAATCGCGCTCCACCGTTTTACCTCGGCCGATGAATCACCCAAAGTGGCGTTCAATTCGGTTGCCTGTTTCAAGAGTCGCACCAACAAGACCCAACCTCCTGGCAAATCCGACGGCGGATCATCCAGCGCGCTTTCGATGGTTTTGAGCGAAGGATGGCCGCGGATCAATTCGCGCAAAATCCCCAGCGAATCACGCAGCCCCCGGAAGATTTGCGGTTTTAGAATTTGGTCTTCGGCAAGCTCCGTCAAACCCGCGCTGAACGTGAATAAGTGTCCGGCGAGATTGCCGCTATCCACGGTTGAAACATAAAAAGGCAGCAATGGCTTAAGGCTCCGCGTGTCATACCAATTATAGAAATGTCCGCGATGCCGCTCCAGGCTTTCCATGGTGGCGAAGGTGTTACGCGTGCGTTCAATCAAACGCCCGGCCGGTAAATAACCAAAATCGGATGCGGCCAGATTCGCAAGCAGACTAAGGCCAATATTGGTCGGCGAGGTGCGGCTGGCGATTTTGGGTTCGGGATGTTCCTGGAAATTATCGGGCGGGAGCCAGTTCTCTTTCGCGGTGACGAATTCCTCGAAGAAGCGCCAGGTTCTCCGGGCCGTGCGACGGAGAAAATCTCTTTGTTCCACAGTCAATTCCGGCGCGGCTCTTATGATGGGCTGGCTGATCCACCACGCAATGGCAGGAGAAGCCAGCCAAAGTAAAAGAAAAGGGGAGGCCGATACAAATTGTACCGGCTGTGCGGCGAGCAGGAAAATTAATGTCACCGTCGCCAACGCGGGTGAAACCCACATAGTCCGGTAAAAGGCCGCCAGGTCCGTGCGCGCATTTTGTTCGGCATCGCTCGAGGTCTGCCACTCCAGCAGGCGTTTGCGCGTGAAGAGCAAGCGCACGAGCGTACGCGTAATTGCATCCAGACTGATGCAGGTGTCGTAAGGAAGAAAGGCGATCGTCAAGACGATCTGGCCCAGTTGACGCAAAAGGAACCTGCCGCTGGCTCGCAGGTGCATTGACCACGGCCATTCGCCCGGCTATTTCGCCCAGCGCCGAGAGTAATCCCGGCAGGCTGATAATCAGCACCGCGAGCAGCGACAGGCGCGGATCCAACGCCGGAAAAATGAACCAACTGCCCAGCAAAAGCAAAGTCAGCGCGGTAGGAACGAGGCTGCGCCGGAGATTATCAAATATTTTCCATTGCGAAAGTCCGGAGAGGGGGTTGGCAATATTGCGCGAATCGGGACCGGGCACGCGCGGCAGCAGCCATTGTGCAATCTGCCAGTCACCGCGAATCCAGCGATGGCGCCTTTTGATGTCCGCATTGTAACGTGAAGGATGTTCTTCATAAAGCTCCACGTCGCTGATCAACGCCGAACGCGCGTGCAACGATTCGATTAAGTCGTGGCTGAGGATCGCATTTTCAGGGAAGCGTCTCTGGATGGCGCGTTCAAAAGCATCCACATCATAGATGCCCTTGCCGATGAATGAACCTTCTCTAAAAACATCCTGATAAACATCCGACACCGTGCGGGTATAGGGATCAATACCCGCGTCGCCCGCGAAGATGCGCACGAACCACGACCGTCCCGCGCTGGGCAGACTCACGCCCACGCGCGGCTGCATGATGCCGTAACCCTCCGCGACCAGTCCGGTTTTCAAATCAAACTGCGGCCGGTTTAGCGGGTGGGCCATCGCCCCTGCCAATCGCCAACCTGAGTCTCTCGGCAATTGGGTATCTGTGTCCAGGGTGATCACGAACTTGACGCCGGGGAGGACCGATTCGTTCCCGATAATCTTGGAAAAATATTCCCTGCCATGGCCGCGCAGCAATCCGTTGAACTCGGCCAGTTTCCCCCGCTTGCGCTCGTAACCCATCCAGATTTGGTCCGCCTCATTCCAGCGGCGCGGGCGTTGGAACAGAAAAAATATGCCTGGCCGATCCGTTGTATATTTTTGGTTCAGCGATTCGACGCCGACACTGACCTGGCGCAATAGCGCGTCGTCAGCCGGCAGGATCTCCGACTCGGCATCACGAAAATCCGTCAGCAGCGCGAAGAACAGATTTTTATCGCGATTGCCAAGATAATGAATTTCCAGCGTCTCCAATAATTGCCCGACGGCTTCCGCGCTGCTGAGCATCGTGGGCACCACGACCATGGTGCGGCAATCCGGGCTTATGCCTTTGGAAAAATCCAGGCGCGGCAATCGGTTGGGTCGAACCAGGCTGGTGGCAAGCCAGTTAATCAAGCCCACCGCCAGTTGACTCAGACAAATCAGCCCCACCACGGTCAGGAAAACAAGTTTCCAGCCTTCAATTTCCAGGTCCCGCGCCAACTGTTCCAAAACAAACATGGCCGGTGTCAGGACACAGAAAATTCCTCCGGCGTAAAATAACATTGGAAACCCGCGAATCGTTCGCTCAATCAGGGTGTCCCAGGGCCAATTGACTTCGGTGGCGGATTCGAGCGCCGCTTTTCCCTTGTCAACGAGGTAATAACCGACATGCGCCGTTCGATCCTGGCTTCCTTTTTGCCGGGCGCTTTGCTCGGCGAAGTCAATGGCTTTCCACGCGACGTCGTTTTCGGAAATCTGGCTGTAGCGCGCGATTTGTTCCACGCCGTGGCGATACGAGTCGCGCGTCGAAAAATCCATGAGCCGGTAAATCCTGCCCGGATCGTTTTGCAACGTTTTTTCAACGAGACTCATCTCCTCCACAAAATCGCGCCAATCCGTGGTGCCAATGGACCTCAGACTGCCGATGGTGTGACTAATGGAAACCTGATCGGCGGCCTGGCTTTGGCTCTCCAGTAGAATACATTGTTCGACGGATCGGCTTTGTTCGGCCAGCCGTTGTTCGATCCAAATCCGGGCGGAATGCACGGCGGGATCCAAACGCGCCAGCCGCTGGCAAAATTCCGCCACAAAGGCTGTGGAAAGAGGAAGTTTTGCCCGGGCCATGTCCGCGATAATCACGATGAGCTCGGCGGGAGCGGTTTCCGAAACCTGCTGCAGCCGGTTGGCCCAGGTGTCAGCCAGGTCACGGTCCTCCCGGTCGGTGTTCAAACGGGAAGTTATGCGGCGAAGATTTTCAATCAATCCCAAGCGCAACATGATGGGAACCGCCCAAAGTTCCCCAAGATTCAAGGGGGTGACGGTCTGGTAAGCGCCGATGAAAGCGGTCAAATGCGACACGTCAATTTGCGCGTCCACATGCGAGATCAGTTCGAGCACCAATTCATAGACCCGGGGCAGGCGCGCGGAAGGGCCATTGGAAAGGCGCGGCAATTCCCGGCTGTAGCCGCGCGGCAAATGGCGGCGTGCGGTCTGGATTTGTTCCTCGATGAGAAAGAAATTGTCCAGCAGCCATTCCGCGGCAGGCGTTACTCGCCGGCCTTGGTCCACCATGAGCGTGGCGCGGTTAAAATTCTGGAGCACCTTTTCATTTTCGTGGAGTCTGCGGAGCAACCGATTGGTCCCCTCCTTGATCCCCAGCTTATGGCGCTTGGCGAGTTCCTTGGCATGATTGGCCAGCTGCTCCACGCCGTATAACTCGCCACGCAAGGGCGGTTCGCTAGTTGGTGCATGACCGGGAACCCATTTCGCCATTCGAGCCAGCAATGGATTCCGGGCGGCAACGCGGGGAATGAGTTTATTTAGCACTGGAATTAAACGGAGGGACGCTTGAACATGAAAACGCACAACCAATTCTTTCTCAACATGTGAGTTCAATCTCAGCAGGGAGATTGCCAACCGGAGGGCCGATTGCGATACGCTGCAATTCAATGAGTTAAGGGGTCATCTAAGTTTTCGGAAGCCCTCTTCGTTGCATTTTGCAAGCTTGAAAATGGCAAAAGGTATTTCGCTTTTCAAATGAACTTGATCAAGTAGCGCGGTTCGGGCTCATCAATTCCAGGATCCCGCGAATCGGAATATTCACCCAGTCAGGACGGGTGTTCAGTTCACAGCCCAACTCATAAATGGCTTTGCGGAGCAGGTAGGCGTCGAGCATGATTTCCAAATCGGCCGGGTTGGGAGGCAGAAACAACGCCGTGCCGGCGGTCTGGCGATACGAGTTGTAATAGATCGCGCTAACCCACCACGACCAGAACCGGGCCCAGGCATCCATCGTCACTTGTTGCTCGGGTTGGAGCGCGCCCTGCCGGACTGCCTTTCCCAAGGAGACGTACGCCGCGTAATGGAACGAGCGGATCATCCCCGCCACATCACGCAAGGGCGAGTGCTTGAGCCGCCGCTCGCTAATGGCGATCGACGGTTCGCCCTCGAAATCTATGATCAAAAAGTCCTTGCCGGTGTAAAGCACATTGCCCAAATGAAAATCGCCGTGATGTCGGATGCGCATCGCGTTCATGGGGCCCAGGTAAATGGCGCGAAATCGTTTGATGATCTCGTTCTCGTAAACAAGGACTTGTTGCGCCTGCGCTTGGACTTCCTTCGGCAAAGTCGCCAAGCGGGCGCTCAATAGTTGAAAATTTGACCGCGTCAGATTCCGCATGGATTGGAACAGTCCGCGCTGGGCGTGGAGCGTCAGAGGCTCCGGCGCAAATTTCGGGTCTTGGGTCTCCGAGGCGAGAGCGAGATGCAACGCTGCCGTCCGCTCGCCCAGCTTGTGCGCGCTTTCGATGTAAGGTCCGATCAGTTCTTCGACGGGTTTGGACAGTTCTCCCATTACATATTTGGAAATGGCGGCGGCTGGCAAAGCTGGCGGCTGACCGTTTTCCTTGGGCAGCGTTTGAATGGATTCATAAAACCGTCCCAAGGTATCGAGCGTGTATTCCCAGGCGTCCTTGCATCCCGGCACGTATGAATTCAACACTGCCACGGTGATGGGTTCACCGCTGCGGCTGTGGTATTCGAGTGCGCCGGCCAGCGGGGGCGCATAGGGGAATTTTAGCGCGGTCAGAAATCGTCCCATTTCGAGTTCCGGGTTGATGCCCACTTCGAGTCGTCGGAACAATTTTAAAATCAGCTTGTCACCGAAGATGATCGTCGAGTTTCCTTGTCCTGCCTTGCCGGCCGAAGGTTCCAAAGCCAATTGGCCGTCAAGACGCATTCGTCGCAAAATCGCCGTATGCGAAGCTTGCAATCCGCCCTGATCGCCATCCAATCCACGGCGGCTGGAAATCAGTTCCAGGAGGGCTTCGCGAAAGGCCTTGTCCGCGATGGCGTCGTAAATCACTCCATCGTGATGGGAGTCGGACAATGTCAGACGGGCGATCATTAGCGGCGACTTGTCCGCGCAAATCGCATCGGCTCTTTCGCCGAAAGCGCACCCCAGCGGCAAAACGTACATCTCCGGCTCGGCTTGGACATACTCGACTTGCAAAAATGTGAGCAGGACCCGCCCTTCCGCCACCGGCACGGGAATGACCTCGAGAATATGGAGGTCTTTAATGGCCTCAGCCTTGCCAGAGAACCAGCGGCGGGACGGGAGCCACGCCTGCAAAGCCCGCTCCAACTGGAGATGGTTTTGCGGGTAAAGGATTTCCTCCCAGTTCTCCCGGGCTTCTAAAACCGCTCGCACTCCCGCGCCGACGGGTGGCCCCGCCGACTCGACTTGTTCGGGCGCCCTTGCCTCGAGCGAAAACCAGTAAAACGCATGCGGGCCCAGCGTCAGAAAATACGGCTTGTCACCAATCGGGGGAAATTTGGTGCGGCCGAAAAGTTCCACCGGGACCAGAGATTGGAAGGCGGCGAGATTCAATTCCACCGGCTGGACAAAACGCGAAAGGTTTGCCACCACCAAAAGACATTCGTTTTCATACCGGCGGATGAAGGCCAGGATTTTGCGGTATTCCGGCTGCAAAAACTCGATTGTTCCCAGGCCGAATCCCCGCCAGCGTTTGTTCAGCGCAATCAACCGCTTCATCCACCAGAGCAGGGAAGAGGGATTGCGTTCCTGCACTTCCACATTGACCGCCTCGTAATGGTTTTCTGGGTCGAGATTGATGGGGAGATAAAGGCTCTGCGGGTTGGCGCGCGAGAAACCGGCGTTCTTGTCCGCGCTCCATTGCATCGGCGTGCGGACGCCATTGCGATCACCGAGGAAAATGTTTTCGCCCATGCCGATTTCATCACCGTAATAAATGACCGGCGTGCCAGGCAGCGAGAAAAGCAGCGCATTTAAGAGTTCGATCTGCCGGCGATCGTTGCCGAGCAATGGCGCGAGGCGGCGGCGGATGCCCAGGTTCAGCCGGGCTAGTTCCACATGGGCATAAGTGCGATACATGTAGTCGCGCTCCTCATCGGTCACCATCTCTAGGGTCAATTCATCGTGGTTGCGGAGAAACAAGGCCCACTGCGCCGTTTCCGGAATCGGCGGCGTCTGCTGCAATATTTCGACAATGGGAACCCGATCCTCCATCCGCAAGGCCATGAACATGCGTGGCATCAATGGAAAATGAAACGCCATATGGCATTCATCCCCGCGTCCCGCACCAAAATAGGCGACGGCATCCTCCGGCCATTGATTGGCTTCCGCCAGCAACATCCGGTCGGCGTAATTATCGTCCACATGTTTGCGCAGGCGCTTCAGGAAGTCGTGGGTTTCGGGCAGGTTTTCGCAACTGGTGCCATCTCGCTCGAACAGGTAGGGCACGGCATCCAGTCGCACGCCATCCACGCCTAGATCCAGCCAAAAATCCAATACCCGGAACATTTCCTGGTGAACGGGTGGATGGTCAAAGTTCAAATCCGGCTGGTGCGAATAAAAACGATGCCAGTAATGCGCTTTGGCCAACGGGTCCCAGGTCCAATTGGAAATCTCCGTGTCTTTGAATATGACGCGCGCGCCGTTGTATTTATCGGCCGTCTCATTCCAGACGTAATAATCTCGCCAGCGACTGCCCGGCTTGGCGCGTCGGGCGCGCTGAAACCAGGGATGTTGGTCCGAAGTATGGTTGAGCACCAGTTCCGTGATGACGCGCAACCCGCGACGATGCGCCGCGCGCAGGAAATTCTTGAAATCAGCGAGGCTACCGTAACGCGGATGCACGTTGCAGTAATCCGAAATATCGTAACCGTCGTCCTTCAACGGCGAAGGATAAAAAGGCAGCAGCCATATCGAAGTCACACCCAGGTCACGCAGGTAATCCAGCTTGGAAGTCAGTCCGCGAAAATCCCCGGTGCCATCGCCGTCGCTATCGTGAAAGGCGCGGACGTGAAGCTCATAAATTACGCCCCCTTTGTACCAGGGAATCTTTTTTACTTCAGGGCTTGCGGCATTACCTTCGCTGGCCGCCTTTTTGGCTTGGGAAATGTCGGGGGTAAGGATGGGCGCGGCGGCAGGTTCCTCTAACGGAATGGATGGCGGCGTTTCTGTTATAACGCCGCCATTTTGAACCTCTGGAGATAATAATGGCTTCGCTTTCAATAAGGGATTTTGCTCAGGTTCCTTGCATGGGTGAAAGGAGGGCCGGGAATCCAACCCGGCCCTCCACGGTTTCAGAATCAGGTTCAATTTTCGATTATTTTTCGTCGGGTTTGAGCGGTGGCACAGGTGCCGGGTTGTCCGACCTGTTACCCACGCTGGATTTGTCATTGCCATTATGCCAGAACGGCTCGGCACCCCATTCTGGTCTGTTCACGCTCGGCCAGTTTTACGTTTTCATATTTTATTTCAGCATGGCCAATGCCAAAAATTGTCGCCGGCAAGTTTCCCCGCTTGTAAAATGCGATGGAAAACTGGATGCCATTGCGAATAGCGTGGCCGCATCCTTCAAGACTAAATGGTGTTTCCAAGAGGGGACACGCCAATTTGTTTCCACGGAGTTTCACTGACGCCAAATGAAATGAGGTAGGGGTAAACGACTCTTATGTTGTTGGACAAAGCCGTCGCAACTTGCGGCAAATCTTGCAAATCGCGGGCCAAACACCGCTTTCAATTCATTTGACGACCAGATCATCTGTCGTCCACATGATACCGTCAGGCCCGGCGCTGCGAATCTCCATGTCTGTTCCCGAGAGCTGGTGAAAAAAATACGGCGTGCCCCACGCGTCCACCATCTCGCCGTTTCCATTGATGCGCATGCCGCTTTCGGCATTTACGAAATTGATGCCCTTGGGATTGTTGCCGGACAGCGCGGCAGTAATTTCCGGATTGGTGCCGACAGGATTTCCGCCGAACATCTTACCATACTGGCGGATGGCGCGGCTCATGTTTTCCAGAGCAATCGCCGGCGCAAAATTGGTGAATTGTAGTGCCTGCGGTTTGCCGGACGAAACCGCAGGAGCACTGGCGGCAGAAGCCGAATTTTCGGGCACCGGACGGACGCTGGCAAAGTTGGATCGAATGCCGGCGACAGTGTTCGGGTTCTGCCGAGCCAGGGCACTGGATACAGCGGCATCCTGCGCGGCAACGCTTTCGGGCGATGGTCTGGTAGCGGCGGTTTTATTTTTGGAATAAAACAGGAATACAGCGAGCGCCACGGCGAGAACCGCGAGAACGTAAGCCCATTTCCTCATATAAAACCGAGATTCGAGCTGGGGAATCGTCCGAGATTCGGAAACACGGTGGAAAGATTGCTGTTGTCCACGCCAAACCAGGTCGCGAGCGTGGCGAAGTACTGGTCAATCGCGGTGGTGGGAATCCAGCGACCGGTACTGGTATCGTTCGGACCATTGATTGCCAGCGCAGGAAACTGACCATAAGTCCGCTGGCCGTTGACCGCGCCGCCGAGGATAAGATGATGGCTGCCCCAACCGTGGTCGCTGCCCTGACCATTGCTCGGAAAAGTGCGGCCGAAATCACTGGCCGTGAAACTGGTCACGCTCTGGGAAAGATTGAGTTGCTCCATCGCGCGTTGAAACGCGTACATGGACTGGCTCAATTCGGCGAGCAGGTTGGTGTGGGCGCCGACGAGCACATTATTGGGATTGTTGGTGTTGTAATTGGTCTGGCCGGTGTGCAAATCATAGCCGCCCACCTGGCAGAAAAATATCTGGCGTTTCATGCCGAAGCCGCCTTTGGCGGCAGCGGTGCTTCCGGCGGAGATCAAACGGGCCACCATTTCGAGTTGCGGGCTCAGGGTGGACGTGAACGCCGTGCCACCGGGTGGCGGGGTGATTTTTACTGGAAAAGCATTCGACCAATAACTCGGAGAAATGGTATTGGAGATCGCGTTGTTCAGGAGCGAACTGGTGTTGATGGCTTGCTCAGCCACGCTGGCATAAGCCTGGGATTGCAGATTCGTGTAAGGCAGCCCGAGGATGTTCATCAAGGTCGGCAGGCGATTCGTATTCGCCCCGCCGGAGGGAGTTGACGGCATGCTCAGGGAAATCGCCCCGCTGGTGGAAACGGAATATTGGGAGACGATGTTGCCGATTTCAAAGGTGTTCGCGCCGGCGAGCGTCACCATCAACGAAATCGGCGCGCCGGGTTGGACGGCGTTCAATAAATCCGCGCAACGCCCGCCCCAGCCGGTGGTTGGCGGCTGGTCGGGAATGGAGGTCTGCCATTGCGTTTGCTGGTCGGCGTGTGAAAAAAGCTGCGGCGGCTTGGCGCCGGTGCCGGCCAGATATTGGGAGCGCGTGAGGGGATATACGAGCGTGCCGGCGTTGAACAAAAACGCCAGCTTTCCCTCGCCAAAAAGCGTTTGCAGTTCCGGGCAGGAGGGATGCAAACCATAGCTGTTGCCATCGTTATCCAAGGACGCCACGGGCAGGATGGCGCTCTGCGGAATGGCCAGCACGGGAGTTCGTATCGAGGCGTAATTGTTGTATTGCGACTGGATGGTCGGGATGATCAGATTGTTCGAGTCATTCCCGCCCTGGAGAAAAATGCAGACCAGCGCTTTATAGTCCGTGATATTGGTTTGCGCCACGGCTGCATTCATGAACCGCAAGTCGCGAATTGCCGACGTCATGGCGGCGGTGCCCACGGCGGCACAGGCGGCCTTGCGGATAAAATCGCGGCGCGTGGTGTAGTAATTCTGCTTTTCGTTCATAAACTCACTTTTGGATGATGTAGTCCGGCGAGCTGACGATCAAATGAACGACGGCGCGAACGCGGTCCCGCATCTGCGTTTGCGTGGGCGTTGTGCTGTAGCTGAAATTCGTGGTATTGGCGACGTAACTGACGATGCTTGCCTGCGCGGCGGCGGAAACCTGCCCGGCGGCCAGCAGGGTGTTCAGATTGCTCACGAGCGAGGGAATGCCGGCATTGGAAGTGTAATTCGTCGTCATCCAGGAACCGAGGTTGAGCACGATGGCGCCATTGCCGCTCGCAAAACTGCTCAGGCCATTCGTATTGCCCGTGTTTCCCAAAATGCCGCCTTCAATGAAATTCATCTGCGCGGCCACGCCGCTGTCGGTGGTCAATTGAAATTCGGGAGTGGTCAGGCCGGCCGAAGCGAGCGCGCCGGGAAATTCATAGCCTGGATAGAAGAAATTGAAGACCGTCGGCGAACGCAGCGGTGACTGCGACAAACTCGAAACCGTGCCCATGTCCGTGTAACCCATGTTCCAGGTGTCTTCCTGGACCACGACGGTGCCGGAGCGGTTCAACGGCGGCGGATCCAACGCATAAACCGTAAGGCTGTTTTGATTTTGGTTGGCGGAGTTCGTGGTCGTCAGGGTGAAATGTTCCGGGTCGGGGACAGTCGCGACCGGATAGGTTCCACTCACCGCCGTTCCGGAAGTGAAATTGATATAAACGTTGTTACCCGCAACCAAACCGTGCGGCCCGGTCGTGCTGACGACAATGTTCGTTCCGGTCTGGGTATAGCCGCCGACGGACAATTTCGGCAACAGGCAGCCTCCCGAGCGCTGAACCGTGTCCGACGTGGTCACGGTGAAATGCGATGTGTCAATCACATTGGCGACCTGGAACAAACCGTTCGTCGCTCCGCCAGTCGTGAACACCAGATAAACCGGATTACCGACGGCCAAGCCATCACCTGAAAGCGCGGCGGTGATTACACCGTTCGTCTGGCCGTAAGAACCCACGGTAAGCTGCGGGGCGGTGACCGTAAAAGTCGTCGGGTTGATATAGCTCACATAGTAAGCTTGCGCGGTGGGCGATGCGTTTCCCGAAGTGTCGGTGAAAGTCAGAAACGTATAATCACCGGTGTTCAACAAATGAGGGCTCAAAGTTGTGATGGTGATGACTTGGTTCGTCGTCTGGCTGTAAGTTCCGCTGACGCTCGGCGGCGCGGGGAAAGCGCGGGCCAGGTCAGTGACACGCACCAGCGGTTCGCGTTGCTTGCCAAAAGCCGGTTGCGTAATCATCTCCGGGCTGCGCGCTTCGTAATCAAGCAGAATCGCCTGAATGACGGCTTGCAAGTTGCCGCGCACGCCCGTGCCATCGTTGTTAAAAACCTGCGCAACTCGATAGACATAAGCCGAGCTCGGATTGCTGGTGACGAGCCGCTGGATTAATTCGCGGCAGATGAACGGCGCCACATTCTGGTTGTTGAAAATGGAATTCATCGCGGACTCAAGGTCCTGCTGGCAGTAATTGTCGTAATTGGTCAAAGCCGGGTTTGCATTATTTCCCTGGGCCGAAGGCAGCATGACATTGTCCAGCAGTAATTTTGTCCCGAGTTCGTGGTGTGAAGGCACCAGCACCATCGAGTTCGTATAGTTCGCGCCCGGATACCAGTTCGCCGGCAGCCGGCCGTTGGCCTGGTTCGTTTGATAATAATTCCAGCCGGTGAACACGCTGGCGAATCCCATGATTTCATTCTGGGTATAAGTCGGCACGAGATTGTCCTGCGAGTTCAGGATCAGCGAGCCATCCGGCCACAGCCGGTTCAGGCCGATGGAAAACAATTGCTGGATTTCGCGCGCGTAATTTTCGTCGGCATGGAGTCCGGTGATCATGCTGCCGGCATTGTTGCCCTGCATATTCAAATACAAACCCATCGCGGGATGGAGCGTGACCGCTTCCAACAGCGTGCGGTAATTGCCGAACGCATTGTCCAGCAGCATGTCGTAATAGGAGGAAAGAGCGTCGGCATGATTTTGGAGCGTGCCGTTTTCGGAGACGACAAAAATTTCGCTCAAGGCAAAAGCGACGCGCTGGCGCAATTGATCGGGCGCCGTGATGGATAACTTCCACCAGGTGTCAAACCACAGCGGGCTTTGATACCGATCGGTCGGGTCCGAATACGGATTGGCCAGCACATTGGGCAACCCATGCGTCGCCGGGATGGTAAATTGATTGGCGATCCAGCCCGCGTAACCGAGCGCTTGCACGGCGGCGATGTCATTGGAGCTCGCGCCAAAAGTGGCCTGCGCGAGAAAGCGCGCAGCGGCATTCGGATTGGCGGAATCGTCCGTCCAGGCAGGCGGCGCGGGAGGCGGGGCGAAACTTTGCGAACCATCTGCCAGCGTGAAATGACCGCCAATTTCGCCATTCGCAAAAGCTGTGCTCTGGATGACGATGGCGGCGCTGCCCTGATTGATGATTTGTAAAATATCTGAAGCCGCGAGCGGGCCAGTTCCCGTAATGTTCCATAGATAACTGCCATTCGCCTGCGGCTTGGCTGCGGAAATGTCGAAGATCAGTTCGGATGGATCGTTCAAATACGGGTCGGAATTGATGGACTTGCCGGTGGGAGTGCCGACCAGATTGGTGAAGGTAAAATTCAGGGATGCCTGTGTGCCGGCGGCATTTACTCGCAAGGTCGCCGAGCCGACGCCTTCGCTGGTCACACCCGGCAACGCCAGCAGATTGGCGGAATAAAGTGTGCCCGGGTTGTTGGCTGGCAACGGCGGATAATAGCGGGACATCAGATAGCCGGGAGTAACGCCGGCGGGCGTGTTGTTGGTGCCGGTCGGGTCCTGAAGCCAGCCCACTGACCAGTTATCATTGGTTCCAACGCCCGCCTTGTGTAAAATTTGAACGAAATATTGCTGCCCGGCAGTAAGCGTAAGCCAGCCGGATTGCTGGTTTGACTGCAAATTCCACTGGCGCGAGGAGGTGCCGTTTTGCCCCGGCGCGGTGGGATTATTAGTCGGCGTGACCCAGGCGCGCAGGACTTGGTTTACCTGGTTGTTATCGTCGGAAATCCAAAGCTGCGCCGAATCACTGCCCGCGATCCAAAAATAAAAATTCCCGGTGGCCGGCGCGGTGAAGTAGCCGCGAGTGCGCTCGCCATAATTGTCGCCATAATTCAAGACGCCTTCGAGCGTACCTAGAACATTGGTGATGTTTGCCGGTGCGCCCGTCGGAATGTCCGCGACATTTGTGCCGGGCACATTCGTCCAGATTTCCTGGACCGCGGAACTGCCCGTGTTCAGAACCATGATGGTGACGACCGACGCGCCGATGCCCACGGCGTTGCTCGCAGTGACGGCGACCTGAAAATTGCCGGCCAGCGTGGGCACGCCACCGATGACCCCGTTGGTCGTGTTGAAATTCAGCCCCGGAGGCAGGCCGCTGGCCGTGAAGCCAAGGGGAGTGTTTGCGCTAGTCACTGTGAAACTGAATGGCTGGTTAAGAAACGCGACAGCGCTCAACGCGCTCGTCACCGCCGCGGGCGCGTTCGAACTGTTGCCGCCGTTGCTGTTGGTCGGATAAAGGCTGGTGTTCGGGATGACTTCCTTCGATTGGCTCGGGCTGTACCAATTCAAATGCACCTGCGCTGCGCCGCCAGCCTGGAGATACTCCAGCTTGAGATCGTATCGCGTGCCCGCCTGCAAGGCGATGGCATTCGTCGAGTCCGTGTCACCCTGCGCCTGCCATTTGTTGATCAACAATTGGTCGTTAACCCACAGTCGGCAGCCGTCGTCGCTGTTCACGTCAAAAATATAAGTTTCCGAGAACTGCGGCTGCACCTGGCCCGTCCAACGGACGCAGTAAAGACCGTTGCTTAAATCGGGCAAGGTTCCGTTGGTCCAGTTAAAATCAACGACCGGATCAACCCGTGTCAAAAAAAGGTTTGTGGGATTGAAATTGTTCGCATTGGTGTACGTAGTGCTCGAATTGGTAAAATATTGGCCGACCAATCCGGTGCCCTTCGCCGTCGTGGAAGGATAGATGACCACGCTCGCATTGCTCTCGACCCCAATGGTGTAATTCGTCCCCTGCACGACCTGTAATTCTGCAATTACCGGCGCCGACAAGTTAGTGTTAGCCTTCGGCGTCAGGGTGATGGTCTGTGAGCTTGCGCCAATTCCCAAAGTGATTGCGGTGGGCAGCGCGACATAATCCACACCCGCAACGGCGAAACCTGGTCCGCTCCCGCTCGGACCGAGCTTCACCGTAACGGAGTCCAGAGGAAACCCGCCGCGCGAAATCGTAAACTGGCCCGGCGCGGACACGTTCTCGCCGGCGTCAGGCTGGACTGCCGTTGTGCCGGTCGCCGCGATGGTAATGACATTTTGCGAAGACAACATGTTGGTGGCGTAAGCATAGTCACTCAACGGGTTGCCGTTGGCATCTTGTTGCCCGTTGCTGAAGGCGTTGAGCGGGTCGAGACCGAGTTGATATTTCTCCCAATCATTCATCAAACCGCTGCCATCCGAATCCACGTCGGAAATGGCGACGCGATAAAATTTCATCGCGGAGGTAATCGGTGCGCTCAACGTCACGCTGGTTCCCGATCGCGGGACCAGGTTTGTTTCAATCACCCAATTATTGGTGCGGCCCAGCTCGCTGATGCTTTGCAACTCATATTGTTTTCCCGGCGCGCACGGCAGGGTCACGGAAAAAGCGGCGCCGGAATAAGACATGGCAGGAATGCGCGGGTAGGAATTGGAGTCGAACGGATTTGTGCCCGCAATCGCCTCTTGAATATTTGAAAAGCCGTCGCCATCCGCGTCTAAATTGGGATTGATGCCGTAGGCGTTATAAATCCACTCCCAAACATCACTGATGCCGTTGCCGTTCAGGTCAATCATCTGGGCTCGAGCGCCAGCCGATGCCAGAACAAAACAGACGATAAAAAGCGCTCCCAAAAATCCGGCAGGGTATCTTTTCAAACTAAAAACATCGGTATGAAGAGTCATGGCACCGAAAAATCACCACGGGTGAAAAAATTGAAATTACAAAAATAGAAAAATTTGCTGTGAATTTCTAAATCACGCAGACAATGGGCGTAAAAAATTCATAAGCGCCGCATGTCGCCACCCAACCTACTTCGCTACTTTCAATTGTCAAATTGTTTTATGATCGAACACTTTTCTCGACATTATGAGGACATATTAAGCTCTTCGTGGACTGGTCGCGAGCATCGCCCGAATGTTGTGGCGCGACGGAATAGCGCAGAAAAGGAATCTTTTTCGATTCGCCATTTTCGTCTTCCTCGAATATTTTCCGGAATACCACTGAAAAGGCTTTTTACGGGGGCGAACGGGCCTGTCAGTCGCGCGTTGCCAAACTGCGTCCGCAAAGCTTCCTGCCGCGCTTTGCCAGATGGTTAGGGTCAAGGTTTCGATTCAGAGAGAAGCGACGAGAACTTATAAGTGCCCGAACCAACGGCGTAAGCCGCTGCACCATGGCTCAGGCCCAGCAACTTGATCCCCGGCGCTTTTGCGGCGGCCCGTCCTGATTCGGTCACGGCTGTTTCCTTTTGGGCTGGCACATAAACTGTCGCCCTGGTATTTGGCGGAATAGTTATGTCCATGGTCAGCACGCCGGCTTGCAGACTCCAGTTGCTCACGATGCGTCCATGCATTGAATCATAGTCCGCTTTGACCCACGTCAGATCACCAACCGGCTGTGGTTGAATGATGATGTGTTTGAAGCCCGGCTGGCTTGGATCGCAATTGATCCCCGCCAGCCAATGATAGAACCAGGCACTGACCGACCCAAACATAATATGGTTGCGCGAGTGAGGGTCGCGCCACTGTTCCCACAGTGTCTTGGAATCCTTAGCCATGCTGATCCAGCCGGGCTGGTTTGTTTGCGACACCACGAGGTAGGCCGTATCAATCCGACCGCCAGCGGAGAGCGCGGCGGGCAGCCATTTGGCCCCCAGAATGCCAGTGTCAATATGTTTTAACCTTTCCACCTGTTTGGCGAGATTGCCCAGCACTGCCGATTGCCGGTCCGCGGGCACGAGACCAAAGTAAAGGGCGGCTGCCAGAGCGGTCTGACTGCCATTGGCATAGGAATTATTTGTGGCATCAAAAAACTTTTCATTGAACCCGGCTTTTGCCTTTTCAGCCAATGCGGCATACTTTTTGGCATCTTCGGAATAGCCAAGAATAACCGCCATTTGGGACACAATTTTGGCGTCCTCGTAAAAGAAGGCCGTGGCCGTTAGTCGGCTGGGCGTTTCGGTTGACCAAGGACACCAATCCCCCAAAGTATCCTTTACCGAGATAACGCCGTTGTCGGTCTTGCTGGTCAGATAATCCAAATAGAGCCGCAGTTGATCATAGTGTTCGGCAAGAATGCGCTGGTCACCGCAGTATTCATACAAATACCAGGGGATAAACAGATAGGCGCTATCCCAAGCTGGCTGGCAATCGCCCAGCCCCCAGCCCGGGCTGGGCACAATCACCCGGATTCGGCCATTCTTTAACTGGTCGTCCTTAATATCATCCAGCCACTTGGTATAGAACGCAGCGGATCGGAAATTCCTCAAGCCGGCTTCCGCCGCCAGATGCGCGTCGCCAGTCCAGCCATTTTTCTCGCGCGTGGGACAATCGGTGGGAATGTTCTGCGCGTTGCACAAATAGGATTGCACGGTGGCCTGCTGAACCTGGTTGAGACCGTCGTTGGAGCAGGAAAATTCTCCGGCCGATTCCAGGTCGGTGTGGGCAAAACGGCCACGAATGTTTTCGATGGTTGGTTGGCCCGGGAATCCCGTCACTTCCACATAGCGGAAGCCGCTGTAGGAAAACCGTTGTTCCCAAGTCTCGATGCCGGTGCCTTTGCAAATATATGTATCCTCCTGAAAAAGCCTGGGTGTGGGCATGAACTCCGATATGGAGGACCGGTCAACCATGCCATCGGCGGCCAGGCATTCGCTGTAGCGCAGATGAATGGTCGTGCCCGCCAACCCTTGCACGATCAATTGCGCATGGCCACTGAAGTTTTCGCCCATATCCACCACATAAACGTCAGGTTTTGGCTGGGTGATGGTTTTAGGTGTGATGCTTTTTACAATGGCAATGGGCGGACACCTCAAGGCCGTCATTTTCCCCAGGGGCGCCGGCAACACGTCGGCCGCTGCCCACGAATCGTCCCTGAAACCAGGCTCATCCCAACCAGGCATTTCCTGGCGGGCATCGTAAATTTCTCCGCTGTAAATTCCATCAAACCGAATTGGCCCCTGGCTAGTCGCGCGCCATGAATTGTCGCTGGCGAGCGTCTGGGTTTGGCCATCGTTGTAATCAACCACGAGCATCAATTGCAGCCGGGGACGTCCGCGCCAGGAGGCATACTCGAATCCCCATACCGCCAAGTCGTGAACGTCATACCAACCGGTGCCCAGGATGGCGCCAAGGGTATTTGTGGCGCCGGGCCGAACCAGGGATGTGACATCATGAGTCACATACAGCACGCGTTTGTTGAAATCAGTATAGCCTGGATCGCGTTCGCGGTTGCCGCCAACCTTTTGGCCGTTGAGATGCAACTCAAGACTGCCGACGCCACTGGCGTAAAGCCGCGCCCGCTTGATGCCTGGGCGCAGTTGAAAATCGCGGCGTAAAAACGGGGCTGGATTCGCTGAAAAGGCATTGGTTGGCGTGGGCAGGCTTGTCCCGATCCATGATCCCTTCCAGTCCTGGGCCTGAAGCAGCCCCATTTCCCAAGTCCCCACTTTGCTCCATTCCGACTTCTGACGATGCTCGTCCCAGACTTCCACTTTCCAAAAACATTGCTGGCGGGATGCGAGCGTTGCGCCGGCATAGGCAATCTGCGCGGATTCGCCGGACGCAACTTCGCCAGAATCCCACAGGTCGCCCTGATTGGCGGCTAGTTTGGCGGCACTGCTGGCCACCAGAATGCGATAGGCCGTTTGTTCCTTGCCGCGCGTCTCATCACGGCTCGCACTTGAGCGTTCAATCGCGGTGGAGTCCTTCAAAGCTAAAACCCAGCTTAAGCGCGGTTGAACCACATCAATCCCAATCGGGCCTGTAAGATATTCACAGCGCAGTTCGAGCGGCGTTAGCGGTATCGTTGCTTGAACCGGCAAAACAATGGACCCCAAAATCACGAGTGCGAGGGCATGCCTCAATGCGTACAACTGTTTTATCATTTTGTTTCTGAGTCTTTTTAACTTAAACCCAACAAGCACCGTGAGGAAATATAGGGATCAGCTCTGAAAATACACCTGCCAAAAAGCCCGGGTGAGCGCTGCAACCTCACTTCACTTATCACATTCTAATTGATAATTGCCGGAAGGGAGCCTGAGAGCAACCCATCTTCCGGACTCCTGCCAGGCTTTGACTTCGGGTTTTTCAGCCAATGTCTTTCCGTCTATCCTAACCGTCTTCATATCAGTGGCTGGGAGATATACTTTGGCCAGAGTTTCTTTGGGGACAGTTAGCTTCAGTGTGAAATGGCTCCCCGCAGATTTCTCCCAGGCCGCGGTGATGTTTCCTGCCACGGTAGAGACCGTTCCTTTGGCCCACTTTAGATCGCCGATGTGCGGTTTAACAACGAAGGTTTTCCAGCCATATCCGGTTGGTTCAATTCCCAGCACCTTTTGGGGAAGCAAAGCGGTGGGGCCGGAAGACCAGGCATGGGAGGTTGAGCCCCAGGGAAGGTTCCAGCCTTCATGCCAGGCCCCATTGAATGAGGAAAGTTTGGTTTGTTCCCCCCAGTTTTTGCGCATGTAATCAAGCGCCCATTGCTCGTTTCCTTCCGAAAACATGGAGTTCAACACCCAATAGGCGAAAGACTGTTCGCTGGCCTTGCCTCGCTTCTTAATGAGATTAATCATGTCAGTTTTCAGGTTTTCATCGGCCAATCCGTAAACCAGGGCATAGACCTGCGGCTGTTGTCCCATTTTAGTGCCCTCGTAACTATCCAGATAAGCCCGGTCTTTTTTCGACCATAGTTCTTTATTGATGTTTTCCTTGAGCTGACGGGCCTGCTCCAGCCATATCCGGGCCTGATTGGTGTCATGGGCAAAATCGGTGGCAATGGCTGCCGCCGCATTTAAAGCCCCATAATATTGGCAATTGGGGCCGGTAATGATTTTTTTCATTTCCATGCGATAGGTATCGGGCCAGTCGAGCACAACCCAGCCGGGCAAATTGGCGAGCAAACCTGTTTTGGGATCCACAAACGGTTGAAAATAATCCAACGCCTTTTTCAGGTTGGGATACAGGCTCTCCATCAGCTCATCTTTGCCATAATACAGGAAATACTCGTGCATCATCAGCACCCATTCGAGCTGGTAATCCGCAATATAGGTGGAACTGCCTGGTTGCATGAAATAATCAGTGGGATAGCGGCTGCGCATGGCGCCGTCCTTGCGCCAGCGCTGCGATTGAGCGCCGCACAAGAGGTTGTAGGCTGAGAGCAACCGCGAACTTTTGCCGAAAGCATAATTTCCATAAATCAACATGTAACGCGAATCGCCCGCGATGTATTGGGTGTGTTCCCGCCACGGGTCTTCGTAGGTGTCTATCGAATTGATGCGCATGGTATGTTTCCCAATATTCCAAAATTCGTTAAGTTGTGGATCGGAACATTCAAACGAACTTTCCATTTCATAGGCGTAGCAGGAAAATTCCGCGCTGACGTCCTGAATCCGGAAATCAGGGCTGCTTTCGATGGAAAAATATCGAAAGCCCGACCAAGTGTAAGGCCGCCAGCTTTGCAGTCCTTTTTTGGTGGTGTATTTTTCGGAATGATCACTGCTGGCGCGCAGCAGAGGTGCTTGGTTGGTATCCAACCGCTCGCCAGTTCCAATTTCGAATTGAATCCCCTCTTTGACTGCGTCCAGCGTAAATTGCGGATAACCGGCAATCTCAACCCCAAAATCATAGACCATCAAACTGCCCGTTTTCCATTTACGAATCGGTTTGACGATTTTTCGAGTCAGTTGCGGGCGTTTGATCACCACCAAACTGTTCCACGGCGCAACCGGAGGAATGCCAATCATTTTCGCTTCTTCCCAGGCTGAATCGTCAAATCCCGGATTTTGCCAGCCTTCGGGCCAGAGTCGGGCGTCAAATTCTTCGACAAAACCAATCAGGTGAGCATTGGGGTCTCGGAAGCGGGTATCGGTTTTCCAGGCTTTGGCCTCGGTGACTTTCCAACTGTTGTCCGTCAAGATGCTGATGGATGAGCCGCCAGCATAGTCCAGTTTTGCCTGGAAGAAAAGCCCGCCCCGGGCGTTCATCTGGGAGTGCAGCCCAACGCCGAAGTTTTGCACCACGGCCGAGATGCAGTTTTCGCCTTTCTTAAGGTAAGCCGTTACGTTGAAATTATCGTAGCACTGATATTCCGGATCACAGTTCATCGGGCAGCGTTCAAGTAGTTTGCCGTTGATATAAACATCGGCATAGGCGAAGGCTGAAATGAAGGCGTTGGCGTCTTTGGGAAGTTTTTCCAGATTGAACGATTTCCTGACCAGCAAATAATAGTTTTGAGGATTTTCCGCTCCCCAATCCCAGATCCAACTGGCCAGTGGTTTTACCCCGTTGAGCGTTGAGGACGGCTCCGAGATGAATGAGTTTTTCCCCCAGCGGTTTGCCAGGTCATCCGGTTGCGCGACCACCCTGAACGCCAAAATCAGGCAGAACAGGAAAACGAAGAAGGCATTTTTCATATTTGGAATAGTACGATTCAGCTTGCCGCGCTGCCGTGGCGGTCGCGCCCTTCCAGTGACCACGCCTGCTCCCGCGATTACTTGTGAATGGCCACTCGGAGAACGTTCCGCTTCCAAGGCCGGAGGTAATGATAGACGATGCCCTACGGCGCAATATGCGTCGGCAGGTTGCGCCACTGGCAACCGGTTTTGACGAGATGGAAGATTGCGTTGACCAATTCCCGTTGCGTGTGCTCTCGCGGCCGCCGGGTCGTGCAAGCCTTGTGAAAACAATAAACGATGTGTTGCCATTCGGTGTCCTTCTGATCAGAAGTGTATCGCATCCCCATTCCGATGGGTCAAGCCGCCAAAAACAATCCACTTAAATCTTCGGATTCATTGGGCTTTCTTGAGTTCAACCGCTCTACAGCGCATTTACAAATGGCCAGTTCAGGTTCGTCTTGACGCCCGAGCAGTCCACCAACCGCTCAACGTATCTGAATTTTGAGGTCACTCACCCGAACTATGCCCGCCGCCCCTGGGATGGTTATGGCTTGAGCCTGATTCGTACGAATCAGTCCCACGGAGAACTCTCGTTTTTCCAATCTCTCGACTTGGCGCCTGCCGAAGTCATCGGCGGCCAAATAGTTCGCCCCGATGGTGCACCTGCCAGCGGCGTTAAAGTGCTGGCGTATTCCAAAGCCGTCAAAACAGATCTGTCCGACTATGGTTCATTTGCGGATGCCGGTACCGACGCGTCCGGATCTTTCCAAATAAACGTTGTCAAAGGCGGCGAAGCGGTGCTGTGGTTACTGCCTCAGGAATTTGTTTCCTCGACCCACCTGATCCACCAGCAACGGGGCGACCTCGGCCAGTTTGTTTTGGAAGATGGCGTCCGCCTCTCGGGCCAGGTGTTCGACAGCGACGGCTCGCCCGTGAGCCATGTCCAGGTGAATGCCGAACTCTCCGGCGGGCCCGCCAAAATGCCAATCGGCATGCCGGTGGCCGACGCACTTCGCCGATCCGCCCTTACCGATGAGCAAGGTCACTTTGCCACCGGGCCGCTCCCCCTCGGTGACTACGATATATTGATGACTGAAACTCCGCGGGACAATCTCGCCCAAGACCACTCACGTTATCCCGTGTCGGACGTATTTCTGCATCAGAAGTTGCCGATCCAAGCAGGCCAGTCCACTCAGTCCATCGAGATTCGTGCCGTTCCTCATGTTGTGCTCGGCATTCAGCAACTCGATGGACAGGGCCATCCGCACAAGACGCACTAGGTCCTCGTTTCAGGGCGGTTAGGTATTACAGCCTGGTGGGGTGAGGGGCGTCCCGATCGAGACGGCCGGATTGTGGTGAAGGTCCCGCAAGGCCTTGCCGATGCCCGAATCGGACTTATGGTGAACGAACACCAATCAACGCGATATCGTTGGTCTAACGATTGTCCCTGGCGGGACGAAGATGAAATGACAGTCGCCATTCTTGATCATGATACTACTGAGATCTCTGTCGTGTATCACACCGCGCCGATTCTCCTCGTTCGAGCAGTAGCGGATGATGGTGGTGCCATTTCGGAATTCAAATGCCAGGTAACCTAGGCGAACGACAGAAAGCCATATACGCAGGCGCCGCATTGGATTAGCGGCGATTCTGGTGACGTAAATTTTGAAAAGCAACAGGACGGGCGCTGGCGTTCCCACTCTCTATTGCCCGATGAATACCTTTTACTCGTGGTCGAGGCCGAAGGTTTCCGAACCTGGTCCCACTCGATCAATCTTGCTGAGGGTGAGATCCGGGAGATGGAAGCCAGCCTACAGAAACAATAGTCAAAAACGGACTATATGGACGGACATACATAAAGGGACATAAGCGTTGATTTGTGGGGGGTGGCAGGGCAGTATCGGGCGTATGCGAGCGCGCGTATTGCATTTGCATTTCCGAACTTACGACAAACTCCGGCGGCTTTAGCCGTGCCGTACAATATATTGCCCGACAACACCACACCGCCGTACGGCTGGGCTCCATCGCTATTGGTGCCGGCAGCGCCGGAAATTGCCGAGAAAAAGTACAGGTTGGTATCGTAGCCGTTGGTGCTCATTAGGAACACCGTGCCTTGGTTGTAAGTACCGCCGTCGGAAGATGTCGCATAAAGAGTGTTGTCCGTTATGAGCGGAGTATCAGTCGGTCCGCCGCCAACGGTGTAGAAATCCAAACCATACACCGCGTAACCTGTGCCGTCGGTGTTGATGCGAAACACCGCGCCGTAAGTCGCCTGCCCCGCAGTTCCGAACAGGGTATTACTTGAAAGAATCATTCCGGCGTACGGATTGCCCGCGTCGTCAGAGTTGTTCGGGTCGAAAACGTGCAGCGTGGTGAGGACTTGCGCGGTCGAACGATTAGCCGGCATCCCTCCAACAGACACCAGCACAAGCAAGATGACAAATTGTTTAACAAGGGTTTTCATAGGTTCTGATGATTGCTTAAAAACCGTTTTGGCCGGATTTCCCATTTGCTTTCTTGCCCACGACGACCGCGTAGGGAAGTGTTACTGATTTTCGTTCCGCTCCACAAATTTGCAAGTTACTTTTTCCGGTTCTTGCAGTCAGATCATGCCCAGTCGAAATCTAGGGCATGAGTTTTGAAACTTCCCTATGCATTGCGCGAGGGGTCTTATGGACTGGATCTATTGAAACCTGGCAGGCTGCGGATTTCTTCGGCGGTCAAGGCGCGGTTGTAGATGCGCACTTCGTCCATTGAGCCGTCGAACCAGGCGCGGTGGGATGATGTTCTGGATCGGGCGCGCCGAGGTAAAGATTGTTCGCCAAATCAAAATGGGCGTCGCGGCTGTTCCGTCCCAGGAAAAAATCGTCGGTGCGCTCGCCGTTCACGTAGAGCTTGCCGGTGCCTGCCAATTTGTTCACCACCACCGCGAGGTGCATCCATTCGTTCAAATGTTTGTAAATCCAGTGCTCTTGGCCTCGAAAACCGATGATGCCGTAGTCTCCGCTGATAAAGAAGAGCGCGTGATCCTTGGTGCCATGCAGATTGATTTCGTAACCGCCGTGGGCGTGCGGAGGAAAATTTCCGCCCTTGGTGAGCACGACGGGGTATTCCATGGGGAGCGAGGTCGGCTTGATCCAGGCGCAAAGAGTAAGTTGGCCGGTTTTCTGCACGGAAACGAGCGAGGGACTGTTCGGCACCATGATATTGTCGCCGACTGTGGAGTTGCCGTGGAAGGACATCGCGCAGCCCACTTTCCCCTCCCGGGTGAATCTGGCACCATTCACAATGCCGTTGTTGCCGTGCCCGCTCATGTCGCTGACCCTGCCGTTTTCGTCCGCCTCGAACGGAAAGTAAAGCACCAGGCCGTCCGTGGGGTTCTGCGGCTTTGGCGCTGCTTTGGAATTCTCGTGACGAACTTCAAATTGTTGCGCTGTGACCGTTGCGCCGCGGGTCGTCCGCAGGCCCGCGAGTTCGGCCATGCCGGCGTAATCGCCCTCGAAGCGCGCGCGTTCCGTGCCGTTGACTGAAATGGTGGTGAAATTGGTTTCGATGCGCCATTCGATGGTTTGCCACTCGTTAGCCGCCACCCTCCCCTGACCGGGCACGGGGAAATCCTTTCCGGTGGCGGGATCGCGAAAGTGCAATTCTGTCGGATTCAACTCTCAATTGAAAATAAGCGAACCTTGGCCGTAAATAAGCCGGATGTTGGTCACGTCGGTTTTGGCAACAGCACGAATCACGAACGGCGGGGAATATTCATCGCGGGTGAGCAACCAGGTTTCACCGGTGATGGACGTCCCCTCGCGGTTGGTGGTGACGGACATGTCGCCGCTCCCGCGCATAGTCGGCAGCAGGTTGTTCGGGGAAATGGTTATTCCAGGCGCAGACGCGGCCGGCGCGGGAATTACCACGGGGTTGGTGGCGGGAATCGGCTCAATGCGAACTTGATTCTGGACGGTTGCCGGACTGGGTGTATTAGGACGGGATTCGAACCACCATACGGCGCCAGCCGCACTCAAAACTAGCAACACTACCCGGAAAATCCACACGCCTCTACCGTTTCGTGTCGAAGGTTCGGCTTCAGTTGGCGGAGCTGCAGTTTCCGTTTCCGCGATGGGCGGTTCTGGAAAAAGCGGCACGCCGTCCCGAAATCCGTGTGTGAGCAAATATTCGTAGGCGGCATTCAACTCCTTGAGCTTGACATCGGCCTTTGCCTGCAGCGGGCTGTTGGACGGGAAGCGGTCGGGATGCCAGACCATCGCCAATTCGCGATAAGCTTGCTTGGCCTCGTCCTCGTTCGCGCCGGGCTTTAGGCCCAACACCTCCAGACACCTTTTGATTTCATCCGTGTTTTTCACCAGGGTAGACAGCTTTAGCCGCCGATTCTTTGAAAGAGACTAAGAATATTTTGACCGGGCCGTAAAGAATTTAACAGGAATTTCCAACTTTTGATTTTGCCAAAGACCGGTGTCGACTCCTCACTATTTTTCTTCCTGTTATATCGATTTGCAGGTCACTTTTCCGATGTCCCTTTTGGCACCCAGGGAAGGATTGTTCTGGGCACATGTCAAAATCTGGTCTTTGACTTTTTTCTTGAACTTACTCATGGTCCAGCCAAAGGCAGGAGGTAGCAGGCGGCTTCTCGGTCGTTTCGCGCCATAAGATATTGGCCGGCGAGCGAAGGCGGATTCCAGGTTTTGCCCTTGAGCGCGGAGAAGCGGGTTAATTCGCGCGAGATTTGCAGATTCGGATCCAACAGATTTACCTCACCCGCTTCGGTGGTGATCAGGAGCAAATCACTGGCAAGGATCTCCCGCCCATGCCCGAACCGTCCCTAATTGCCAAACGCCCGAGAATTTTTCGAAAACGTATCCACTTTGTCACCACTTTTGAGCCCGCGCATGAAAGTGGATGGGAACGTATGGGAACTGAAGGGAACAGCTCGTTTCAAAAGAAAAAGGCCCAAAACACTTTGTCCATCAGTGTATTGGGCCTAAGAAATTGGTTGCGGGGGTAGGATTTGAACCTACGGCCTTCAGGTTATGAGCCTTAAGAAAACTTGCTGGTAAATACGATCCATATAGTTTAGCGCCAGTGACTTGCAAAGGAAATAGTATCATTTAGCTTCGCGGTCATAGTCAATTTGTAGCCACTTTTGCGAGTTCTCTTGCAGTTGCTAGCAACGCAACCTACATCCTCAAGCGACGGCTGATTCACCAATTTGAACGAAACAAAAATGAGCGAATTGAAACTCTCATCGCGAAAGTCGTCCAGAATGGTGAAAAGTTATTTCGACAATTTAGAGGAGGTGTTGGGCTCTTGCAGGCTGTCACTGCTTGAGCCGGTAAAACTGGTGTGTGCTTAAAATCGGATTGGTTACGACGTTCAGTGCACCGATGGCGGCCGGTGCGATGGGATTGGTTTGCCAAACGGTGGGTGAAGCAAGATTGGTTGCAAATTCCAGACTGAAACCGGGAAAATTCGTCGGCCAGGTCAAAATCGCATTGGTGCGCGACGACGTTATGGCCAGTTGAGGCAAACAGGAAAGACACGGGGAGGGGTTAAAGCCATACGACAGGTTGATGTTGGTGCCGTTGGTGATCAGGTTGGCCACTGTGGAGGCATTGGCACTGGTAAGCGGATTCACAGTTCCATCAGTCGAGTGGATGATCACGTTGGTCATACCAATTTTTATGCTCCCACTCAGCGGATAATTGGTAGGAAAAATGTTGCGACTGTTAGTGGGATATTCGGATGCGAAACCCGCTGGAATGGTGAGAAATCCGATGGAGTTCGGTCGGGTCGAACCCGGTGAGCAAAGGTTTTCGAGGTTACTGACAAGTCCGTAGGATAGAAGACATTTTGCTGGACAGGGTGAGACGGTTGGTCTATAAAGGGTCTATGGCAACCATTGACGGTCGCACCTTGGATCACAAAGCTTTGGCTCATATGAG
>Ga0182013_10000098_pt1 | contig 104435 bp, 79 predicted proteins | sample 612S2MmetaG_FD_120487 | JGI IMG/M metagenome (GOLD analysis project Ga0182013, IMG submission 120487) | Permafrost microbial communities from Stordalen Mire, Sweden - 612S2M metaG | ecosystem: Environmental > Terrestrial > Soil > Wetlands > Permafrost | place: Sweden: Stordalen | collected...
ACGTGGGTTCGAATCCCACCCTCTCCGCCAGCAAAAATGAAGGGTCCCTCGTGGGGCCTTTTATTTTTTCCGGAGCAGGGTGTGTGGAGGAACCCTGCTCACCCAGGGCGGGACATGATGCCTAGCCGCCAAAACGCTTGGTGACGGTGAACCGCGCCATGATGGGCTCGAGCGGGTGTTCGTGAACATCGGCGAAGCCGCCCGGCGGCTCTCCAGGCAGCCGATCGACGTACCAGAACTCAGCCGCATAGGCATGAGTGTTGAAGAGATTATAGACGCCGAGCGAGGCGCTCCACCGTCCCGGGAAGGCATACCGAGCATCGAGGTTCCATTCGCCGAAGCCCTTGCCGTTGACCTGACCAAGCGCCTCCCCGCTCGGAGAGTCGGCGCACGAAGTCCTGAAATCGTGTTCCGCCGCCGAATTGACGCAGGGCCCGGAGGACAGCGGATAGTTCCCGAGGTAGCGGTAGTTGAGGCCGCCGCTCCACGGGCCGAGATTCGTGAGATAAAGCGCCAATGCGCCGGTCGCGAGCGGCGCGTCCGTAATGTACTCACCCAAGTGACCGGTGCCGTCGTCGAACGGATGAGTGAAATGCGCGTGGTCGCCTGAATAGCTGCCGTAGAACTCGAGATGCCGATTGATCTGGTAGGTCAAGTTCACCTCGTAACCGTAGCGGCGGCTCGGGGGGCCGGCTGTGTCCTGACCAACGTCCGGGTCGATGATGGTTTCGGATTGCTGCCACAAGTTGTAGTAGGCAAAGGTGAAGGTAAGATTGGGCCGGGGGTTTGCACGCACGCCGATTTCCTGGCCTTCTTGCTTGGCGAGGAGTGGCGTATGCGGTAATCCCAAGTCCACGCTCGTATCCTGATTCACACCGCGCAAATCGGCGCTGTGAAACCCCCGGCCGGCGCTCAAGTAGAACTCAAGCGTGTCGATCGGCGTATAGATGAGGCTGCCCTTGGGCTGGGGCAGTCCTTGCTGTGCCGTCCCGCCATTGGTGTATCCGATATATCCCGGTCGAGGTGCCTCGTGCAGCGCGGCCAGATAGTCGATGTCGGTGCCATGCTGGTAGTCGACTCGAAACCCCAGCACGCTGCGGAATTGAGTAGTCCATTGGGTAGTCGCCTGAATCCAGAGCGCCCCGGCGAACAAATACACTTGATCCAAGTTGGAGTAAGACGGTGGGGCATCCGTCGCCGGCAACGCCACGCGGTCCTCGCTCGGCAGGCGACCGACGTACAGAACATCGTCACGGTTCAGGGCGCCGGCGGAAAGCACATTGGGGATCGAGCCCAATGGCGCCGGTAGCGTGTAGCTCGCCTGGCCGCCAATCGCACGGCGATTCTCGAACTGATCCTCCTGGTCGCCATGGGCGGGATCGACCAGGAATTGGGTGAAGTCATTCCACAAATGCAGCTGGTTGTCGATGAGGAACGCGCTGGCCGTGAATTGTCCCTCGCCGACCGTCGCATGGTCGTTAAACGACAGGCTCGAGCGCCATGCACGGCCCCCGTCCGTGGGATTGAGGGTGCCGAAGCGATTGGGGACCAGATCCTCGGTGATGGCGCGGATCGGAATGTCCGTGGAGTTGGTCCAAAGCTGGTGGTAGAGCATGGCAGTGACTGAGTAGCCGTTTCGATCATCCCCTTCACTGTAGCGCAGGACCAAATTCTCCTTGCGGGCATCATCCGGCCTCACGAAGGGGCCATCGTAGTGCTGCACCTCCAGGGCGGCCAGAAAATTACCGTTGTCCAAGGGCTGGGAGCCCGAACCGAGGATGCGCTGAAACCCCAGCGTGCCCCCGGTCGCGGACACCTGGTCCTCAATCGTGTCCCGGTAGCTGACGCGCACGGAGCCCACTGCGCCGAAATCGCCGACACTGGCGTAATAAGGGCCTTTGGTGAAGGTGAGTTGATCGGCGAGTTCCGGAATCATGAAATTGAGATCGGTGTAGCCCTGTCCGTGCGCATGGGTCGGCTGGTTGACGGGCATGCCGTCGACGTAGGTCTCCAGATCCGTGCCGTGATCCAAGTTGTAGCCGCGCATCAGGTATTGGTTGGCCTTACCCTCGCCGCTGTGCAGAGTCACGATCAGGCCCGGCACGGTTTCCAGCAACTGGCCCGGGCGGTATTGCGGTGCCAATTGCAACTCCTGATCATCGACCACCCCTTCACTGGCGGTGGCAGCGGCACCGAGCAACTCGAGCCGAGGTGCAGTCACTACGATTTCCGACAGGGACCCCGGCAGGAAGGTCGTATCGGCCACATTCTCGGTGAGCGACTGATCGGCTTGTACCGAAGACCAGGCAACACCGATCAGAAGGGTGCTTGCGATGGCCCTGTGCGGGGTCGAGAGCTTCATGCCTCGCTGCTCACGCATTGTTATTGAGTCCTTCTTTTACGTTGTACGCAGAGAACGGCGCAATGGATGCGTTCGATATTGCACCAGCGGCAGCCGACCTCTGCATCCAAGTCGCGCCCCGATTCGTATTTGTAGTGTCGATCGATCAACCCTGATGCCTACACAAAAACCGGAGGGAATTCATGAACACTCGTCTGTCGGGAAGCGCTGCGCTACTGGGCGCCGCGCTCCTGCCCCTATACGCCTTGGCCTCCAGTCACCGAGAAGCACCACAAATTGCCGGCATGCCGCGAGTGGACGGCACCGATTTCTACATGTTCCGCAGCTATGAGCGAGGACGCGACGGCTACATCACCTTCATCGCCAACTACATTCCTCTGGAGGACCCGGCGGGCGGCCCCAACTTTTTCGATCTGGACACGAATGCCGTTTATAACATTCACATCGACAATACGGGTACAACGGCCGACAGCCTGAATCTCGCCTTTCGCTTCACCAACACCGTCAAGGATCTGACCGTACCTTCCGGGGGTAAAAAGATACCGGTTCCGCTCATCAATATTGGGCCGGTTACCTTTGCCGGCGCCAATGTCAACGTGACGCAGAGCTACACCCTGGCAGTCATTCAGAACGGCCAAGCGCCGGTCCTCGCGCAGAACACGACCTACGGCGGAACCACGTTCTTCAAGCCCGTGGATAACATCGGCAACAAGAGCATCCCGGACTACCCGTCCTATGCCGCCCACTTCATACAGGAGTTCAGCTATTCCGGGTGCGCCGGGCCGGGCCGAGTGTTTGTAGGACAGCGCAAGGAGGGATTCGTCGTCAACCTGGGCGAGGTATTCGATCTGGTGAATCTCAATCCGGCGGGACCACGGGATGCCGCACCCAATACCCTGTTCGACAAGAACGTGACCTCCATCGCGGTGGAGCTGCCGATCAGCTGCGTGGCGGGCACCTCCGGTCCGGTGATCGGCGGTTACACGACCGCGAGCCTCATGACGGGCCCGGGTTCGAAGTCTCCAGGCGAGGCGGTGCAGGTCTCGCGCCTCGGAATGCCCCTCGTCAACGAACTCGTCATCGGATTGCCCGACAAGGACAAGTTCAACGCGAGTTCGCCGGCCAATGATGCGCAGTTCCTCCCCTACGTGACGAATCCATCGCTTCCAGTGCTGTTGAATGCGCTGTTCGGAAATGCCGCGATTGTGCCAGGAACGCCCCGCGACGACTTGGTTGCCGCCTTCCTGACCGGTGTCAAAGGCCTGAATCAGCCGGCGAGCGTCACGCCCAGCGAGATGCTGCGGCTCAACACCGGAACGCCTCCGACTCCGCCGGCCAAGCAGAACGATCTGGGGGTCCTGGGTGGGGATTTGGCAGGCTTCCCGAACGGCAGGCGGCCATACGATGACGTGGTGGACATTACCTTGCGGGTCGCCGAAGGGGCGCTGTGCGGCGTCATCGGCAACTGCGGCAGTGAGACATCGGATCCCAACCATGGAACTCCGTACACCGATGAAGCGCGCTCGGCAGGTCCGGACGCGCAACACCTGACAGTGACCGGCGCCATCAAGCCTACCGACACGTATTTGGCGGTGTTTCCGTATCTCAATGATCCCATCCCCGGATCGCCCAACACAGCGAACGGCATTACCGGGTTCAACCCTTGAAGATTGACAGAAGCTTCGTAGGGCGCGGCCCAATCCCCGCTCCCCGCCAAGGAGGTGTGCCGGCCGCGATTCCAGTGAATCGCGGCCGCGCGCAGCTTAATAGTTCCTGAGGGCAGCGAAGCACAGTCCGATGCCCAAAGCAGTGATCATTCCCGCACTCCATACCGGCAAGAGCTGCGGCCAGCGCGCACCGGGTCGCGGCTTGCGGAAGCGGTTGCGGGCGTATAGGAACGCCAGACCCACCGCCGTAAGCGTAATGGCCAACCCAACGCTGAATGCGACGACCAACAGCATCCCATACGCCGTTTTGTTGAGGGCGACGGCCGCCAACAACAGCACCATGGCCGACGGGCACGGCACCAGGCCACCGGAGATTCCGAGGGTCAGCAAGCTGCGCCAGGTAACTTTTCCCCCCGATGCACCCGGCGGCAGGTGTGAATGCATCGCGCCTCCATGGGAGTGCATGGTGCCGAGATGCCCGTGATCATGGCCAGGCGCCTGGGCGAATATCAGCCCGCGACCCCGCGGGAATCCGTTGGCGGAGGCCACCCGTTGAAATTCTGCCGGTCCCTTCTTGCCCGATGAGAGCGCGGGGTATGCCAGACGGGTCCGCTGCACCAGCAATAGGGCACCCATGCCCAGCACCAAAAGGGCCGATATCAAGCTCAAGATCGGAAACAGCCGCTCGGGCACGATGAAGCGCGATGCGTAGAGAGTGGCAAAGCCGGTCACGAATACACCCAGAGTATGAGTTATTGTGACGGTGGAGCCCAGAAACACCGCGTGGCGCGGGGTGCCGCGCGAGCCGATCAAATAGGCTCCGACAATGGTCTTGCCGTGCCCGGGCGACAGCGCATGCACGACCCCAAGCAACATCGCGCCCAACAGGGCGAAGACGGCAATTCTGGTATCCAGCGTCGGACCCGAGATGGCATCGACCAGGCTGCGAGTTTCGCGCTCGATCCAGGGGCTCCGCGTCACGTTGGTGAAGAACGCCCTCGACCCGTTTGCCCCTGTCTGATCTTCCGCTACCACGGTGCCCGCCCGGGCGGCCAGCACCGCCGCACCGGCGGGTGCTCCACCTTCGGCGAAGGTCAGGTGCACCGCGCGCTCGTCGAGCGGTCCCGTGCTGGGAAGCGATTGCAGTGCGTTGGTGAGGCCGCCGGTGAGCGAGGTGCTGTAAGCATTGGTATCGAAGACGGCGAGTCCGGGCGCCGCCTGCACGACGATCTCGTGCCATCCCACGAGTCCCGAGTAATTCTGATTGATGAACTGTAAACGGCGCCGGCCCCCGGGCGGGATCGCCGGCAGTACCGCCGACAGATCGACGTCCACCCGCAATGAAAAGCCGCCCTGTTCGGTCGGCAAGCTGCTGGCCCAATGCGTGACCCGCAATGGCAACGGGACGCCGGCCACCTCGAGCTTCAGACCTTCGGCAAGTCCGGGAGCGAGCTGCCCGACATAGGCATCGCGTTCCGCCTGCGAAGTCACACCATCACCATTGGTGTCGGCCAAATGCAATTCACGCAACGCCGGCAGCTGCCCAAAAACGACGGCGTAGTGCACGTCCGCGGCGCCACGGGTCAGCGTCAAGCCGCAATATTGGTTGATGGTAAAATTGCCCAATAGGCTCGCAACCGTGTCCGCGCGGACCTCGCCGGCGCCCAATCCAGCGAACCCGAGCAATAACGCCGTGCCGGTCCAGAGCATCGCCCATGCACCAGCCCGGACCGTATTCAATGGTTCATCTCGCCTGCGGATGGATATGATCATGGGAATGCCGTATCCCGCCGGCGTGAAGGCGCTCATGCGTGTGGGGTGACGGAGTCATGGGGTAACGCTCTTCGATGCGCCCAAATTTCCAAACCCCGACCGACAGAGTCCAAGCCAGCAGGAACATGCCCACGATGACATAGCCCACCTTCCCAAAGTCCAACGCGGCGATGGCATCGAGGAATCGACCATGCAGGTCCAATATGCCGATCAGCACCTGCAGCAGCTCCACCGAACCCACCAACAGCGCCACGGCAACCGATAGGCCGGTGGTTGTGATGTTGTAGAAGATCTTGCGCAACGGGTTGATGAATGCCCAGTCGTAGGCCTTCGACATGAGTACTCCGTCGGTCGTATCCATCACGGTCATGCCGGCGGCGAACAAGATCGGGAGGCAGAGCACCGCGGGAATCGGCAAACTGCCGGCCGAGGCGCCGGCCGTCATGGCGATCAATCCGACTTCCGACGCGGTATCGAAGCCCAAGCCGAATAACAGGCCCAAGGGATACATCTGCCAACTGTGGTTCATCAATTTCTGCACGCGTCCGCCAAACAATCGATTCAGAAACCCCCGCTTCTGCAACAGGGTCTCCAGATGCGCATGACTGTGTGTTGCCGATTTGGCGCGGCGCCAGATCCGCAGAAGATCCAGCAGGACCAAGAGATTCAAAACGCCGATGATCCAGAGAAACGTGCCGGACACGCCGGCACCTATGAAGGCGCCCGCGCTTCTCAGCAATGGCAGTTGCGCCTTGACCGCCGTAGCGGCGAATGCAACCCCGACGGCGAGCGCGAGCACGACGGTGGAGTGACCCAAGGAAAAGAAGAAGCCAATTCCGAGTGGTTTCTTGCCCTTCTGTAGCATGAACCGCACGGTATCATCGACGGCGGCGATGTGATCCGCGTCGAACGCATGCCGCAGCCCAAACATATATGCCACAAATCCAAGGCCGACCAGTTGTGAGTGGTGCACTGCGTAGTGCAGATACAGGCCCCAACCGAGAAGGTGCAGCGCGCCGATGAAACCATACAGACCCATCAGGCGCGTCCATTCCGCCGGCGAAAAAGACAGCCGCGAATGAAACCACTGCACCGGCCGAACAACGTAGGCAAACTCTGTCAAACGGGCTCCCTGTCATCGAGGCGTCGTAGACTGACTATACGCAACTGCCCGTCGCTTGGATGCACACTGCCTCCGCCAGCGCATCCGCGGCGTTGATTCCTCCGTATTTGCCGTTATGCCGGTCTGTCGTTCCCGCCAATACCTCGCCTTCGCACTGGCAAGTCTCGCCACATGCCAGGGAACGGCCTACGGCGCTGCAACGGCCGCCAGCCTATCCGGGCCAGCGGCTCCGTTCAGGACTCCCTACCTTCCGTCGAACGATGCCGAGACCTTGCAGGATGTTCCATCGGCCTTGGATCCCGCAGTCTCGGAGATGCGAGCACTGCGCGCCCAACTGGATGCCGCGCCCCGCAGCTTTCCGGCGGCAATTAGCCTGGCGGACACCTATGTGGCCTATGGCCGCCAGGTGGGCGATGCGCATTACGCCGGCTATGCCGAGGCGGTCATTGCGTCCTGGATGGCTGCGGCGCAGCCACCCACCCGTGTGTTGGTTACCCAGGCCACGATCCTGCAGTACCGTCATCAGTTCGGCGCTGCGCGCGCCTTGCTGCAACAGGCGCTGAGGAAAGATCGCGGCTACGCCCAAGCGTGGCTAACGCTGGCGACGCTGGATATGGTTCAGGGCGATTATCCCTCCGCCGGTAAGGAATGCGCCCAAGTGACCGCCGCCGCTGGCGTCGAACTGGGATTGGTCTGCTCCGCCAATCTGCGCTCCTACACCGGGCAGGCGCGACAAAGTCTGGTGCTGCTGCATCAGGCCGAAGCCGCCGGCGAAAATGCTCCGGTGAATTACCAGGCGTGGGTGCAGGACTTGATGTCCGAGGACGCAGAGCGCCTGGGCGACTGGCCCCTCGCCGAGGCCCACTATTTGCAGGCCCTGAGACTACTGCCTCACGACAATTTCTTGATGGTCGCCTACGCGGACTTCCTGCTCGACCGCGCGCGCCCGAAAGAGGTGATGACGCTTCTTGCGGGCCATGAGCAATCGGATACGGCGTTTTTGCGCCTCGCCCTGGCGCAATCCGCCCTCCACAGCGAGCAGGTCGGGCGCTACACCTGGATCATGGCTGCTCGCTTTCAGGCACTGGCGCTGCGAGGCAGCGATTTCTTCGGGCGTGAGCAGGCACGATTTGCATTGGAACTGCAACATGATCCGCAGGCCGCATTGGACTTGGCGCGGCGCAATTGGCAGGTTCAGCGGGAGCCATGGGACACCCGGCTGCTGCTCGAGGCCGCGCTCGCGGCACAACAGCCTCAGGCTGCCAATGATGCGCTGGCGTTTCTCCAGCGAAACAAGCTGGAGGACGTGATCATCGAACCATTGGCGCGCGAGTTGCGCACGAAGTTGACGGCCGCCGACGGCGCAGCCCCGTGAATATCCGCACCTTCGCTCCACTCGTCTTATCGGCGTTGGTTCTGGGTTCGACAGCTCGGGCGCACTCCGCCAGCGATGCCTACCTCAATTTATCGATGGACGACGGCCATCGAGGCGGCACGTTCGTGGTGCATGGTCAATGGGATATCGCGCTGCGAGATCTGGATTTCGTTCTAACACTGGATGATGATGGCGACGGCCGATTGACGTGGGGTGAGGTCCGGCGTCATCAAGCGGATATCGAACGCTACGCCTACGCTTATCTGGGCTTCACCGCAAATTCCGGCACGAGGTGCGCCATTAGGCCCGCGCGGCAAATGATCGATGATCATGCCGACGGGGCATATGTCGCCCTGTTCTTCGACGTGGTGTGTACACAGGCTCCTGTCCGGCTTCGGCTCGACTACAACTTGTTCTTTGCCATTGATCCATCGCACCGTGGGATCTTCGTCATGAACAATGGCGCCAGTGTCGCTACCGCGGTGCTTTCGCCTCAGAATGCCGCTATTGATCTGGCGCTCTGACCGTTCCTGACCCGGGACCCGCAGGCGGGCGCAGTAAATAGGGGCGGATTGCCGTCCGTGTAGACTAATGGCGGGCGAGATCCCCCTCGCTCCTGTATGAATGAATGATCTTTCGGACAAAGCAGCGAACGAGACCACTATGAGCCCGGGATCATCGAGATCCGTGACCGACGCAATTCGGACGAGACATTCGTGCCGCGCGTTTACCGCACAGCCGGTGGAGGAGCCGGTGTTACGCCAACTTCTGGAGACGGCGCGCTATGCCCCCTCCGGCGGTAATTTGCAACCGTGGATCGTGCACGTGCTGCTGGGCGAATCAATGAAGGCCTTTCGCGCGACGATGGCGCCCAAGGTTGCCGTTGCCCCGCTGGGCGGGTCGGCCGAGTACAACGTTTATCCTGCCAATCTCGGCGAGCCGTACCGCACCCGTCGATTTCAGGTCGGCGAGGACCTGTACGCCAAGATCGGGGTGGCGCGGGGGGACAAAGCCGGTCGAATCCGGCAATTTTCGCGAAATTATGATTTTTTCGGCGCCCCCGCTGCGATGTTCTTTTTGGTCGATCGACAAATGGGGCCACCGCAATGGGCGGACATCGGCATGCTGCTGCAGAGCCTCATGTTGCTGGCACGGGAACAGGGCCTCGACACCTGTCCGCAGGAAGCCTGGGCCAGCTGGCACGGCGAGGTGACCACGTTTCTGGGCACTCCGCCCGAGCTGATGCTGTTTTGCGGACTAGCCGTCGGTCATGGCGCCGAAAGTGCACCCATCAACGAGCTTCGCTCGCGTCGTGCGTATGTCGAGGAGTTCGCGACGTTCCATCGGTAGGTCGTTGCGGCTAACATGTATAAATGACGCAGCGCCCATCTTGCGGGGTCCGATTCAATGAGACGTGACACGTCGGCATATTTCTACGATTCATTCACGCGACAACAATGGGCGCGATTCGATGCGGGAAACTACCGCCTCGCTCCGGCCGCGCTGACGTTGCTCAAGGGTGTCAATGAGCCGATGCCTGTAGCGGAGGTGGAGGAGGTCATTGGACCTCTTTGCCGACTCCTCGATATCCAAATGGAGGCCGATGACGCTCGTCCGTTCGTGATTGCAGTGGCGGGTAGCGTAGCCGTTGGAAAGAGCACCTTCGCCCGGGTCCTGCGCGCCTTGCTGGCTCAGGCCGGCCGAACAGTGGAGTTGGTCGCGACCGACGGCTTCTTGTGGCCAACCGCAGTTCTTGAAGCACGAAACCTGATGCTTCGTAAGGGCTTTCCAGAAAGCTACGATCTCGAAAGAATGCTGGTGTTTCTGGCGGAGCTGAAAGAGGGGAAGTCGGAGCTTCGAGTGCCCGTCTACTCCCATGAGTTGTACGATATTGTCCCAGGGCAATTCCAAATCATAAACCAGCCCCAAGTCCTGATTCTCGAAGGACTCAACGTCTTGCAGGGATCGTCGCGGGATAGCGCCGCCGTGGCCGCAGACTATTTTGACTTCAGCGTCTACCTGGATGCGGATGAAAACGATGTGGAGCAATGGTATGTCGAGCGGTTCTCGGTGCTCCAGGGAACCGTATTCCAACGGCCCACCTCCTATTTTCATCACTTCAAGGATCTGCGGCCAGCGGAGGTCAGGAAGACGGGGCAGGGAATATGGCAGTCAATCAATCTGCCAAATCTGCTCCAGAACATTCAGCCCACACGGGAACGCGCGTCCGTGATACTGCGCAAAAGTCAATCGCACGCAGTGCAAGAAGTTCTGTGGCGACATTCAATCAACGTGCGAGGAAGACAACGGGTATGAACTTCGTTGATTCGGCGGCCAGAGACTTCCAGAAGGACGGGGTCGTGGTGCTGCGTGGAGTGTTCCGGGACTGGGTGGAACCGCTGTCTCAAGGGGTGGCGCAGGTCATGGCGCATCCCAGTCCACTGGAGCGCTCATACCAGCCAGAGGATGGATCGGCACCGTTCTTCCAGGACTTCTGCAATTGGCAGCGCATTCCTGCATTTCGAGCCTTCATTTTTGATTCGCCCGCGGCCGAAGTCGCGGCGCGCTTGATGGGATCGCCCACAGTGCGGTTCTTTCACGACCATATACTCGTCAAGCGCCCTGGCAGCAGTACCGTCACACCGTGGCACCAAGATCAGCCTTACTACTGCGTGGAGGGTGATCGCACCGTCAGCTTTTGGACGCCACTGGACACGGTCTCGCGCAGTGTTTGTCTCGAATGTGTGGCCGGGTCGCATCGATGGAACACTGCGGGTTACCGGCCGAAGCGCTTCGACGGCAGCCCACTCTATGGGGACGAGCTATTCGAGGACGTACCGGACATTGACGCTCAGCGCGATCAGCTCGTCATCCGTGGCTGGGACATGGCGCCGGGAGACGCGATCGCCTTCGATTTTCGCACCATTCACGGTGCACCGGCCAATGCGTCGAATGTAACTCGACGTGTATTTTCTTCCCGGTGGGTCGGTTGCGATTCGCGCTTCGTGCAGCGCGGTGCATCGGGTTCGCCGGCATTTCCACATCTGACCCTCGAGGACGGCGCCCCATTTGACGCCCCCGAATTTCCGCTGGTCTACGGTCGATGACCTGACCATGGAACTCACCGGCATGGAGGACGGGAGGGCGCGGGTAGCGCGTAGCCGCGCGCGATCGTCCAAGGCAAACCTTCCTGCAACTGATGAGCATTTTTCATGATACTCATCTAAAAATCTCATTTTCATCATGTGTTGAGTTCCTGCAAAGTAGAATCAGGCCGCCGTCAAACGGCACAACGCATCCAAGGGAAAAAATCATGGAAACGGCGGACAACTTCGATGGTCAGATGAGCACACCGTGGCAGAAGGACCACGCACACTTCCTGCATCCGTGGACGCACTTCGACACGTTCAAGCGCGACGGGTCGCTGGTGATCCAAAGCGCGAACGGTGCGTACGTGACCGACTCTGCCGGCAAACGCTATCTCGATGGGATCGGGGGGCTGTGGTGCGTGAACATCGGCTACGGACGGCAGGAAATGGCGCAGGTCATTGCCGAGCAGGTGCTGAAGCTCAGCTACTCGAACACCTTCACGGATTGCACCAACGAACCGGCCGCCGAGCTTGCCGCCAAGCTTGCCGAGATCGCCCCGGGATTGCTCAATCATGTCGCCTATTCGATGTCGGGTTCCTGCGCGAACGACACCGCGATTCGCCTCGCCCACTATTATCACTCGCGCCGCGGCGAGCCGAATCGGCGCATCATTTTGTCGCGGTACAATTCCTACCACGGATCAACCTATCTCGGCATGACGCTCGGGAACCGCGAGGGCGACCGCTCGCCCCATTTTCGCTACATCGACGGCCTTGTTCACCATCTGAGGGCCCCCTACGCCTATCGGCGTCCGGACGGTATCAGTGAAGCGCAATTCACGGATCAGCTCGTGGAGGAACTGCAGACCGCGATTCGCACCATTGGTGCCGCGAACATCGCCGCATTCATCGCCGAGCCCATTCAGGGGGCGGGCGGCGTGGTGCCGCCGCCGCCCGGATATTTGCCGCGGATGCGCGAGGTGCTGGCGCGCCATGGGATTCTATTCATCGCTGACGAGGTGGTGACGGGGTTCGGCAGAATCGGCCACTGGTTTGCTTCGTACGATGAGTATGGCATCGAGCCGGACATCCTGGTCGCGGCCAAAGGACTTACGTCGGGCTACTTGCCATTGGGCGCGACGATCTACTCGGATCAGATCCACGAGGTGATCTCGGCGCCGGACCCAGAGGCCTGGTTCACGCATGGATTCACCTACTCGGGCCATCCGGTGTGTTGCGCCGCCGCGCTCAAGAACATCGAGATCATCGCGCGGGAGGATCTGCTCGGAAATGCCCGCAACGTAGGCGATTACTTTGAGACGCGCTTGAAGGAACTCGCCTCATTGCCGTTGGTCGGTGATGTGCGCGGCCGACGCTTCATGATGTGCGTGGAGTACGTGGCGGACAAAACCACCCGAGCGGCGGTGCCGGAGGCCGCCAACATGTCCCGGCGGATTGCGCAGCAATGCGAGGCAAAGGGCCTGCTGGTTCGCCCCCTCGGCCATCTCGACATCATGTCGCCGCCGCTCACCCTGACTCGCGAGCAATGCGACACCTTGGTCGATACGTTGCACGAAGCGATCGAAGAGGTGACGACCGAGCTGCGGCATGAAGGATTTGTGTCGTGATTTCCCGCCGTTATCGGTGGAGTTCGAACGTCAGGCCGACCGTTCGCGGCTGATTCGTCGCTACCCGATTCAACGAAGGTATGTCCGAGAAGTAGTTGTTCGTATCATTGAGAAATGCCTGCTTGTTCGTCAGGTTGTCCACGAACAGGAAGCTTGACCAGGCGTCGCCCATCAGGCCGATGCGTGCCTTGACGATGTCGTAGCCCGGCAAACTGTTCAGGAAGTAGGTCTGTACCTGGGAAGAGCCGACGATCACATTGCTCGCACGGGCGACGAAGGTGTAGTTCCCGACGGGGTGGTTGAAGACGAGGGACGTGGATGCAGTGAACGATGGTACGTTCGGCAGCGTCTGTCCCGGGCTTAGGGCCGTGCCTTGTTCCGTTGCCGTCAGCACTGCATGCGTATAGCCGCCGCTTTGCGCCAGTTCCCATGAAGGGCTGAGCTTGGCGTTGATTTCGACCTCGGCGCCTCGAACCGCCGCAGTACCCACGTTATCCGTGTAGCCGAACCCGCAGGGCAGCAGTATGAGTTGCTGCACCTTGTTCCAGCGTTCATAGTAGATCGCAGAATTGATGGTGAATCGCCGGTCGAGGAGCGTTGCCTTCTCGCCCAATTCGTAGCTCCACACCGTGTCGGGCCCATACTCCAACGGCGCCGCCGTTTTGCCAAGCGCCTGCAGGCCGCTCAGACACGAATCCGCACCCGTAACCGGTACCGGCGTATTACCGTCGCCGGGCCGAAAGCCTTTGGCTGCCGTACCGTACACCAAAAGATCCTGCACGAGGTCGTATGACAACGTGAACTTGGGATTGACTCCCGAGTCCTCGGCCCCTTGCGGACTTGTCACCGGCGTGGAACTCCCGGAGAGCGCACCGCTTTCGGTGACCGATCCATCTTGGGAATAGGAGTAGCGCCTCAAGCCCAGCGTGGCTTTGAGTGCTTCGGTGATCTTGTAGGAGGCCTCGCCGAATGCGGCGGTCTGCTTCAAGCGATTCGCCACCTGAATCACCAGCAGATTCGGCGTCCCGAACGCGGCCTCTATCCCAGGTCCTGGGTTGGTCTGCAACTGGCCGTACGTGTACGTGCTGTAAAAGCCTCCGACCAGCCACTGAATGCGAGTATCCCCGGTCGATGCCAATCTCATCTCTTCGCTGAATTGCTTCGTGGCATCGACTTCGATCACCGAGACCGGTCCGGCACCGCCCTGGTTGATGTAAAACGAGGGAAAGTCGAAGGTAGTCTGCACCGTCTCGGACGCATCCTGGCTTTGCGATTGCGTACGCGACCAATCCGAGGTCGCGGACGTCACCGTGAATGCGGGAAAGGCGTATTCGGCGACCAGATTGAAGAGACGAAAAGTGTCGTAAAACGGTTCCGGCACGTCAAAGGGTTGGTAATGCGCCTCGGTCCCGGGGGGATTGTCGAAGTAATCCAGCCCGCCTTGATTGATGGTCTGATAGAAGCCGCTGGCCGTGATGGAGAATTGGTCGTTGGCCTGGTAGCGCAAGCTTCCGCGGCCTCCTTTCACGTCTTCGTCGTTGACATTGTGGAAATCCTGTGCCACCGGAGCGGCGAGTACGTTCCCGCGTGTGCAGCCTGTGAAGCCGCCGCACTGAGGTTGCGGATTGGCGGGGAACGGAAAGTTCGCGAGCACGATCCGGTCAATCCAGCCGCTGGTGTACTCATCGGTTCCGACCAGCCTGAGCGCCAACGTGCCGTCGATAAGGGGAAGATTCAACATTCCGTTGATGCCGCGATTGAAGCCGCCGCCCTGCGTATCGGACGCATCAACTTTTCCACTCACGTGAATGTCGTGCAGATCCGGTTGATTGGTGACCAACTTGATGGTTCCACCCATGGATCCGGACCCGTAGAGCGTGCCCTGCGGCCCTCGCAGAACCTCAACTCGGTTCAGATCATAAAGATCGGGGTCGATGACGACATGCCCATTTTGCGCTCCCGTCGGCGCGGTCATCGGGACATCATCTAGGTAGAAGCCTACCGTGGCGACCGCGGGACCGGAGGAGGAGAGGCCGCGGATCGTATATTCGGTTTGCCCCGGGCCGGCGGACGTGAGGGCAACGCCGGGAATTTGCCGGGCGGCGTCCGCAGTATCGGCAATGCCTTGTGCCTGGAGCTCCGCACCCGTGATCGCGGTCACGCTGATTGGCGTATCCTGCAGCCGCTCGTTGCGCTTCTCGGCGGTCACCACAATCTCTGTCAGTTGATCGCCCGAGCCGAATCTAGCATTCGGGCCGCCGTCGGCTGCGTTTGATGGGGCCGTGATGACTTGGGAGAAGGCGACATGCGCCCAACCGCTCACGAGAGTCGCTGCGGCGAGGGCCCAACACGTCGTCGGGCGCCGTGCAGTGCGGCTCGGGGGCGAACCTGCGCGAACACCGGTTGCGGCTTTCGGGTGACAGCAAAAAATCAAACGCATAAATCATCCCCTGTCATCAGTGCAAATTGATCGTCAATGCTCGATTGGCTCGGCCGGCAGAACTAGCAAATCCAGACGAGAATCTTGGGTTGGTGCGTGAAAGACGCGCTGTGTCGCTTTGTCGAAATCCGCGGCCTTCGCCGCATAGATGTTCAAAAAGCGTTGCGGATTCAGATCAATGAGCGGAAACCAGCTGCTCTGCACCTGCACCATGATCCGATGGCCCCTCTTGAACGTGTGATAGACGTCCGACATGCTGAAATCGATCGGCGTGGGCCGGTTCGGCTGGAGTGGTTCGGGCGCGCTGAGGCCGTTGCGGAATTTGGAGCGCATCACATCGCCGCGTACGAGTTCCAGAAAGCCCCCGAAGGCCTCCGGTCGGGATTTGGGATGAATGCCTCTGCCATCTTTCGCACCGCTACGCGCCGGCGCGGGATGGACATCGATCAGCTTGACCACCCAGTCCGAGTCCGTGCCGCTGCTCGAGACGACGAGATGCGACCGGATCGGACCGATGACGGTGACGTCGTCGGTTAGCGGCTCGGTTTGATAGAGCAGGACGTCGGAGCGGCCTGCGGCAAATCGCTGGTCGCGGGTCATGTAGTCATCGTCCATGTCGAAGCCGTGGTCCGGGACGAAGGGGACCGGCCGCGCGGGGTCGCTGACGTACTCGTCATATGCGGCCGGCGATTCCTCGGCCGCCGGCGGCTCGAAGCTGAGCCGATGCTGTGGGCGCAAATACAACGGGCGCGTGACGGCCTCCATTGGCGGCCACGCGTGGAACGAGCGCCAGACGTCCCGCCCGGTATCGAACACCTGGGCGACCGGTAGGTTCGGAGCCCCGTTGCCCTTGAGATGAAATTCGAAAAACGGCAATTCGATGTCCCGAATGAACTGGGTGGCGGTTGCCGATCCGAAATGCAGAGAGCGAATCGACTCCCCGCCGTCGGCCGCCCACTGGCCGTGCGTCCAGGGTCCCAGGACCAAGGTGCTCGGAGTGCCAGGGCTGCCGCGCCGGACCGCATCGAACACATGCAGCGCGCCGTATAGATTATTGGCGTCGTACCAACCGCTCACCGCAAGGACGGCGGTGTGAATATCGTGAAGATGCGGAAGGAGATTACGCCGTTGCCAAAGCTCGTCGTAGGTTTCATGCTGCATCGTCACCTCCCATTCGGGAGAGTCGCCGTGCAGGTAGCGAGCATCGGCGTTGCCGAGCGGCCCCATGTCCAGAAAGAATCGATAGCCGTCCGGTGTGAACGGAACGAACGGCGGTCCGCAGACACGGGATCCGGTACTATGACGATCGCAGGACGCAAGCCATGCAAAGGTCGATGCCAGGAGGAAGGCGCCGTTATGATGGGCATCATCTCCGGCGAACCAATCGGCCTGCGGCGCCTGCGGCGACACGGCCTTGAGTGCGGGATGCGCATCGATCATGCCGGCCGCCGCGTAGAAGCCGTTATACGAGATGCCACGCAAACCGACCTTGCCGTTGTTACGAGGAATGTTCTTGACGAGCCAATCGATGGTGTCGAAAGCGTCACTGCTCTCATCCACATCTGCGCGCGTGCCCTTGATGTCCTGTTGTGGCCTCATCTGGACGAATACACCTTCGGATCCATAGCGGCCGCGGACGCTTTGGGTCACGAAAATGTACCGGGCGACCAAGAACTCGGGTTCGATGTTCATCCATTTCGCGGCCGGATCGTAGGGCGTTCTGACGAGCAGAATCGGATAGCTACGCGTCGCGTCGTTCGGCGCGACCACGAGGGTGTCCAGACGGACACCGTCGCGCATTGGAATGAGAAAGCGGCTGGAGTGGTAGTGGGACGGCGCATCCGGCGACCTCGAAGCGGGCGCCGCCGATGCTCGGGCATGCGGTGGCGAAACGGCTGAGGCGAGGAGAAATAGCGCGAAAGCCCACCCCGCCCTGGCCCACGTAGCCGGGTCACGGGAACGTGCGTTCAACGCCCACTCCGAAGGTTGGTGCAACCGCCCGCATTCGAACACCCCTGCCGTCTACCACCCATTCCGGCCGAATAATGGCGTAGAAATTGCAAATATGCAAATCGTTTTGCATTTAGGGGAATAACTATTTCCATCGCGGCGCTCGTCGGGAGCGCATTCGATGCACCGCAGGGCCTGCATAACGCTTTATTACGGCGCGCCAGGACGATATCGTTTGCGGACTTATTCCATATATGGAAAAATATCACGAGGGAATGAATTCACTGGTTCGAATACGACTCATGGAGCTTTCAATGCCCAGCGCTTCTGTTGCCCAACCACTCATCCCCAATGCGTCCGTTCCGGAGTTGCCTCAGCCCTACCTGGTGTTCCTGGGCGACGCGCGCGATATCTCGTTCGCCAAAACGGCCCACGGTTTGCGCGATTGGGCCCCGGAGCGGTGCGTCGGGGAATTGGCCTGCGCGGGCGAACGCATCAGCATCGGCCTGCCGGCCCTATCACCGGGTGAGGCGAAGGCCCGCGGCGCTCGCTCGCTCGTCATCGGCGTCGCCAATATGGGCGGTGTCATTCGCGACAACTGGATGACCCCGTTGCTGGAGTCGCTGGGAGCCGGTCTCGACATCATCAGCGGCATGCACGGCCGACTCGAGGACGTGCCGGCCTTGAAGGCGGCTGCGGACCGATTCGGACGCCGGCTGATCAATGTGCGCACCCCGCCGCACAACATACCCGTGGCGTCGGGACGTAAGCGCACGGGTAACCGCCTGCTGACGGTGGGCACCGACTGCGCGCTGGGCAAAAAGTACACGGCGTTGACGCTTGCACGCGAATTCGCAAAGCGGGGGATTGACGCCGATTTTCGCGCCACCGGGCAGACCGGCATCTTGATCGCGGGATCCGGGATTCCCATCGATGCGGTGGTTGCCGACTTCGTGGCGGGGGCGGCGGAATTATTGAGCCCCGATGCGAGCGCCGATCATTGGGATGTGGTGGAGGGGCAGGGCTCGATCTTTCATCCCTCCTACGGCGGGGTTTCTCTGGGGCTCTTGCACGGGACGCAGCCCGATGTGATCGTGCTGTGCCATGAAGCGGGGCGCCATCGCGTCCTCGGGCTGGAGGACTATGCCACGCCGTCGCTCGCGGAGACGATGGAACTCACTCTGACGCTCGCCCGACGAACCAATCCTCGAGTGCGATGCGCCGGCGTTGCCCTCAATACCGCTCGACTCGATCCAGACCGGGCACGCGCCACATTGGAACAACTTGCCGTCGATCTTGGTTTGCCGGGCGCGGATCCGTTGCGCGCCGGTCCGGAGCTCGACCGCCTGGTCGACGCCTGTCTGGCGGAGGCGCCGGCTTGACCGCCATCGCACAAGGTGCGCTCGGCCTGCGCGCAATTATCGAAACATTTCCGCTTCGCCAACCGTTCCACATCAGCGGCCATACGATGTCGGAAGCGGAGGTCGTCACCGTCACGCTGGAGCAGAACGGGCGCTTGGGACACGGTGAGGCCTCCGGTGTGTTTTATCGTCCAGGGGAGGATGCCGCCGGCGTCTTGAAGCAGATCGAGGCGGTACGCGCTCGAATCGAGGCCGGAGTCGATCGCGAATCACTGCGGCAGTTGCTCCCAATCGGCGGTGCGCGCAACGCGCTGGATTGCGCCCTATGGGATCTGGAAGCGAAGCTTCATGGCAGGCGCGCTTGGCAACTCGCCGGGCTCGAGCGGCCGCGGCCGCTGTTGACCACCTTTACGGTCGGCGCCTCACGGCCGGAGAAGATGGCGGCGGATGCCCGCGACTACACGGCGGCACGGGCCATCAAGATGAAGCTGACCGGCGAACCGGCGGATGCCGATCGGGTTCGGGCGGTCCGCGCCGCGCGTCCGGAGGTGTGGTTGGGTGTCGATGCCAATCAAGGGCTCACCCGTGCCTCCTTGGAAGCTTTGCTGCCTGTGCTCGTCCGGTCTCGCGTGCAACTCATTGAGCAGCCATTCAAGATCGGACAGGACGCACAGCTCGATGGCCTGCGCGCTTCGATCCCGTTCGCGGCGGATGAAAGCGCGCAGGGATTGAGCGACGTGGCGCCTCTGGTCGGCCGATACGAGGTCGTCAATATCAAACTCGATAAGTGCGGCGGCCTCACGGAAGGCCTGGAGATGGCGCGCGAAGCCCGGCGGCTCGGTCTCAAGGTAATGGTAGGCAATATGGTCGGCACCTCGCTCGCCATGGCGCCGTCGTGCCTCGTCGGTCAATTGTGTGATGTGGTCGACCTTGACGGGCCCATGCTGCTCAGCGCAGACCGCCCGCTATCCGTTCGTTACGACGACGGCTTGATTTCCTGTCCCGACGAACTTTGGGGGTGACGGCGGAATTCTGTGATCGTTCCGATCATGAGACCATAATGGAAACAGCCACAGGCTGAAGGAGTTGCATGCAGACCGCCAAGCCAGGAACCGCACTCAAGAATTTGCGTAAGAACAATCGGTGGACGCTGCTGGACGTCAGCAAACGAACGGGTATTCCGGCGTCGACGCTGTCGCGTATCGAAAACGATCAGGTCTCGCCGACCTATGACTTGCTGCTGCGGCTGAGCAACGGCTTGTCGCTCGATTTGACGCAGCTCCTCTCCCTGGGAGAAAGACCGCGCGGCGCGACTTCCGGCGCGGAGCAGACCGGACGGCGCAGCGTAAACCACGGCGACGGCGGCGAAATCGTCGCCATGTCCAACCACACGCTGCGCTACTTGAGCACCGATCTTCTCAATAAACAGATCACTCCGATTCTCTGTGAGTATCGCGCGCGGACTCTGGACGAGTTCGGCGAATTCATGCGCCATCCTGGCGAGGAATTCCTCTATGTCATTGACGGGGTACTCGAATTGCACACCGAGTGCTACCTACCGCTGGTGCTGGGACCCGGCGAGTCCATCTATTTCGATAGCCGGATGGGGCACGCTTACGTAGCGCGCGGGGACAAGCCCTGCCATGCGCTTTCGGTTTGCACGGTGCCGCGACCCATGGTCGATCACGAACCGGTGGGCCGCGCCAAGCCTGCGCGCGGTCCGCTGGCGGCAAAGACATCAAGTGAGAGGTTGACATCGGCAACCACGCCGCGCCGCCGCAAAGCTCGCCGCGGCGCGTGAATGTCCCAACCATCGACAGCGATGGCGGCTGTTACAGGTGCTTGCGTGAGGCATTCTCACATGACTCGTGAAAATACCTCACTTTGCGTCGTTCCGATCGCAGCATAATGGCCCGAATTCTGCTGAGTCCACCCGAGGTGATGCGATGATTCGTCATGATGCGACGGCTCCGGGCGCGGTGCCGGCTACTGTCGGTGCCGATGAGACGGGCCCGCGGATCGACGGCGCACGCCTTTGGCAGAGCCTCATGGAACTCGCAAAGATCGGTGCCACCGCCAGGGGTGGTGTAAATCGACTCGCGCTCACGGACCTCGATCGCCTGGCTCGCGATCAATTCTGCCGTTGGTGCGTCCAAGCCGGGTGCACCATCACCATTGACCGAATGGGCAATATTTTCGCACGCCGATCCGGCCTGAATAACGACCTCGCCCCGGTGATGACCGGCAGTCATATCGATACGCAGCCCACCGGCGGCCGGTTCGACGGCGCCTACGGCGTCATGGCCGGGCTCGAGGTCATTCGAATCTTGAACGACCGGGGGTACCGGACGCTGAGGCCCATCGAACTCGCGGTATGGACCAACGAGGAAGGCTCGCGGTTTGCCCCGGCGATGATTGGCTCCGGCGTTTTCGCCGGGGTGTTCGACCTGGCACATGGCTTGTCACGCGCGGACGCCGGTGGGATCACCATCGGTGAGGAATTGAAGCGCATCGGATATGCGGGCGAAGCCGTGGTGGGCCACCGGCCGGTGGCTGCCTTCTTCGAGGCGCACATCGAGCAAGGCCCCATTCTGGAGGCCGGGCGCAAGACCATCGGCATCGTGCGTGGAGTCCAAGGCATACGCTGGTTCGAAGTCACCGTGACCGGGCAAGAGGCCCACGCAGGGCCGACGCCGATGCCGTGCAGACGCGATGCGCTGGTCGGAGCCGCGGCAATGGTCGCCGCCGTGAGGGCTGCCGGGCTCGCCGATCAGCCTCATGCCCGCGCGACCGTCGGCATGTTCTCGATCTCACCCAACTCCCGAAACGTGATTCCGGGCACGGTCTGTTTCACGGTTGATTTGCGGCACCCCGAGCCGTCGACTCTCGAGCAGATGAGCGCACGCCTCGCGGCGGAGTTGTCGCGCATTGCCACCGAAAACGCACTCGAGCTCCTTTTCAAGGAGATCTGGTATATGCCTCCCGTGAAGTTCGACGCGGAATGCGTAGCGGCCGTGGAACATGCAGCCAAGAACCTGGGTTTTACCTCGCAGGACATCATCAGCGGCGCCGGGCACGATGCCGTATATCTCTCGCGGATTGCGCCGACGGCGATGATCTTCGTGCCGTGCAAGGACGGCATCAGTCACAACGAAACCGAAGATGCCAGTCCGGAAGATCTTGCGGCCGGCTGTGCGGTGCTCCTGGCGGCAATGGTCGAGCGAGCGAATGCTGCGCAGGCCTCCACGAAGCGTCCCTAGCGAGACCCTCTGTTCGTCTGGGCACGGATACGCAAGAGCAATGCCGTCAGCCAGCGAATGAATGCCAAGGTAGCCGGACTCGCGCGCTTATTGCGGTCACGCACCAGATAGTAGCCGCGCTGCGAGTCGATGGCGGTCGTGAATGGCGACACCAGCTGTCCGTTGGCTAGTGCGCCGGCGCAGGTCGTTTCGTCTCCCAACATGATTCCTTGACCGGCAATGGCCGCCGTCTGCACCAGTATCAAGTCCGAAAATCCGATGCCGGCGCTGCGCTTCGGGGTCTCCACGTTGTTGACCGTGAGCCACTGTATCCAGTCCGTCCACCGACGCATGAGCAAGGGGAAGCGCAGCACGTCTGCGGGTCGATGCAATCCGCCATTGGTGCTCAGTAAAGCGGGGCTGCACATCGGCGTAAATTCGACATCGTACAGGTGTTTTACCCACTGCTTCGGCCATTTCCCGTCGCCAAAGGCAATGAACAGGTCCACGTTCGGGCCGGTTACCTCGTCGAGTTCCGAGGCGCTGACGATCTGCAACCAAATATTCGGATGCTCTGCATGAAACGAGGCGACATGCTTGCACAACCACATCGATGAGAAGCCGGCGGTGCTCGACACCCGCAGCACTCCCTCTATGTCTCGATTGAGGGGCTCCTGCTGGGCGTTGGCGAGCAGCGCCAGGGACTTTCGAACCTCCTCCGCGTAGCCCTTACCCCGCGGCGTCAAGACGACTCCGGTGCCGGCCCGCGTCGCGAGGTCGAAGCCGAGGATGGTCTCGAGCATGGCGAGCCGGTGGCTCACGGCGCTGCGCGTAATGCCGAGTTCCTCCGCGGCCTCCCAGACGGTGCCCAAGCGTGCCAGGGCGTCAAGGGCGAGCAACGTGTGCATCGGCGGAACGCGCGATTTCATATGGTGCGAATAATTCACCCAGGGGTTGCAAACATATCACACCGCCCTGGTATCACCGACGCCATAATCGTTTTACAACAGCAAGTCGGAGCCCCGGGATGGACACTCAATATCGGCCGGATGAGTTGGTGGCGGCGCGCGGCAAAGTGCGTCTGGCGGCGGCCATCTCCGCGATTCTCGCCGGCATGCCCCAACTGTGGGCGCCGGCTGCGTCGGCGGACGACATGGGCGAGATCATCGTCACTGCAACGCGGCGCAGCGAATCGGTATCCGACATTCCCTACAACATTTCCGCAGTCGGGAGCGGGGATATCGTCGACTCCGGGGTCACGGACTTGGTCGACCTGGCCCATATGGTTCCCGGCCTCGTTACGCCGGATCTGGGGGCGCGAGCCGGCAACACCAACGGAACCTTGACGATACGCGGTCTCAACGCGAGCAGCGTAAACGCCCAGGACCAGAGCCTCTCGGTACCGGTGGTGTCGACCTACGTGGACGAGACGCCGCTGTTCGCCAATCTCAAAATGACCGACATAGCGCGTGTCGAAGTGCTGCGCGGGCCGCAGGGGACGCTGTACGGCTCCGGGTCCTTGGGCGGCACGGTGCGTTTGATCCACAACGAGCCCGACCTGACGACCACGGAGTTCGAGGTGTCTACACAGGGGTCGCATACGGCCAATGCGGCGAATCCCTCGGAGGCGCTCGACGTCATCGGCAACCTGCCGCTGAGCGAAACCGTGGCCGTGCGCGCGTCGGCCGGATATGAAAGGCTCGCGGGTTTCACCAACGCCCTGTCGGTCGCCGAGATCACTGCCAATGCGCAGCCCGTATTGGCGGATCCGGGCGACCCGCTGCATAGCGGGCTCGTGTTCACCCGGCAGCGGGACGTCGATTGGTCCAATACCTGGTACGCACGTACGGCGTTGTTGTGGAAGCCCGGCGATGATTGGAAATTCACGTTGACCTACCAGCACCAGACCGATCAATCCGGCGGCTATTCGCAGACCAATCCGCTGTATCGCTACGACCAAACGCTGTATGTCGACCAGCCGGGAACGTTCAGCACGGATCTGGGATCGATCGACGTATCGAAGGACGTGGGATTCGCCACGGTATCCTCGAATTCTTCCTACACCAGCCAAAGTTCGACCAGCGAGTACGACCTCACCGGCCTGTTCGAGTCGGTCGCGAAATACTACGGAAATTATCCGCGCAATCTATCGCCCATCTACATCACATCGTCGGACAAGGCGTTTACCGAGGAACTGCGCCTGGTGTCGCAGAATTCCGGCCCTTGGGATTGGGTGACAGGCGCTTACTTCAGCGACCGCAGACAAACGCTGGAGCAATACGAAACCCTCGAAGGATTCGGCAGCTGGAGCCAGCTGCCGGGGTCGGGCCTGCCTGCCGGCTGCACGGTGCAGAGCCCGGCCTGCCCTTATCCCACCTTCGGCGATGTGATCCAGTACGTCAATGGCGGCATCAATCCGTCGCAGCTGCCGAATCCCGATTTGAATTTCACGTTCGATCGCCACGTGAGCTTCATGGACACCGCGGTATTCAACGAGACGTCCTATCACTTAACCGACAAATGGCAGGCGACCGCGGGCGGCCGCCTCTTCTGGCAGCACTATGCGCAGGAACTGGAGCAGGATCTGCCCACCTCGACGGGGCTGCTGTCGGCGGCCAACGCCAAGGGATTTCGCAATGAGATTTTCAAGCTGAACACATCCTACGAGATCGCGGATCACACATTGCTGTACCTCACGTGGTCGGAGGGATTCAGGCGGGGGGGTGTGAACGCGTTGCCCATCGGCTCCTGCTTCTTCTGCGAAGTGCCTGCCTTGTTGACCTACAAGCCGGATGAGGCGCGCAACACGGAGATCGGCATCAAGGGTTCGCTCCCCGCAGGAGCGAGCTACACGTTCACCCTCTACAACATCAACTGGGCAAACCCTCAAATCGAATCCAATACGCTGATCGGCGGCTTCGGTTTCGTGACCAACGGGGTGTCGGCGCGTTCGCGCGGCGCCGAGGCGGAGCTCGCGCTGCCGCTGACGACGACCACGAAGCTGGAATTGGGTTATAGCTATACGCAAGCCATCCTGACGGCCGGCTTTACCGCAGGAGCCGTCCCTGATCTGGTGGGGGTTTCCGGTGACCGGCTGCCGAATGTTTCGAAACAGCAGGTGACGGTCGCCCTCGATCATTCGCAGCCGCTCGCCCAGGACCGCGAGTTCCATGCGCGCCTCGACGCCTCCTATCGCAGCGACTTTTGGACGGCGCTGCCGCAGTCAGTCGCCGTCGGCGACGGATCTTCCGGGTTTTGCGTTGCTCAACGCGCGCGCCGGCTTCGGGTTCGGCAAAGCCTGGCGGGTCGATGCCTTCATCAAAAACATCACGAATCAGGAGGCGGCGACGTCGGTATCCACGGTGCCGGGCCCTGAGCACGATCGGGCGTATTTCGTCGGCAGACCGCGGACCTTCGGCGCCGAATTCAACTATTCGTTCAAGGATCATTAGGTTCATTCGAGGCCCGCGCCCGCCGGCGCTTGGATGTCGCGCTTGAGACCGGACGGAAGAGCATCATGATGACGGCTGGTAAACGGATCGTATTCGAATGGGTCGATGGTCACGCGGCGACCCTGTCGGAGTGGCATCAGCTGATCTGGCATTACGCGGAACCGGCGTTGCGGGAATATCGCTCGGCAGCCTGGTACGTCCGGACGCTCGAAGAGTCGGGGTTCACGGTGGAGGCCGGCAGCGGCGGGATGCCCACCGCCTTCGTTGCGACCTATCGCAACGGCGACGGCCCCACGATTGCCACCTACGCGGAATACGATGCCGTTCCCGGTCAATGCCAGGCCGCTGCGACGCGCGAACGGCCAAGGGCGGGTCTGTCGAGGCATGCGGCCGGCCATACCGATCCGCACAGCGCACTCGGCATCAGCGCGCTGGGGGGAGCCCTTGCGGCCAAGGCGGCCATGCAGAAGCTGAATATTCGCGGCACGCTCAAATTCTTCGGGGAGCCGGCCGAGAAGCTGCGCGTATCCAAGCCGGTGCATGCCGCAAAGGGCTACTACGACGACCTCGACGCGGCCGTGAGCTTTCACCCGCATTGGTCGCTACCCGTGTGCAATACGACGGTGTGGAACACGCATTGCGGCGTCGGCTACAACTATGTGTACACGTTTACCTGCTCCGCGCCTGAGGCGTGGCTTGCCGCAGGTCGACCGGAGACGAGCCGCGCCAATGTGCACTACGCCGCGCGTGCGCCCGGTGCTACGGATGCGCTCCTGTTCTTCCATCAGTTGAATGAAAGCACGCGCCGATCGATGCTGCCGGCGACCGGGCTGTGGAGTTTCAACGAGGCGATTCTCACGGCGGGGCAAGCGACGGCGGACAACCTGGTGCCGCAACTCGCGGAAATCGATTACATGGTGCGCGCCGATTCGATCGATCAGGCGGACGCGATCAGTGCGGTGATGGACAATAATGCCGAAGCGGCGGCGAAGGCCGGATTCTGCCGCTGGCGCAAGACATGGGTGTCGAAGTCGCGTCCGGGACTCCCCAATCATGTGCTGGCGCGGGCCGGCTATGGCAACTTGGAACTGGCGGGAGCGCCGACCTGGGGCGTCGAGGCGATCCAAGTAGCGCAGGAGATCCAGAGACATCTCGGCACGGAGCCGCTCGAGCGGCCTTTCGTGCCGGCGACGGAAACATTGACGGATCCGCAGGCCGTCGAGGCCATCGTCCGCAGATATCTGCCGGAAGTCCAGGCACATCTGACGTCCGATGATTATACGGAGTATACGTGGCACTGTCCGACGGTGCGCATGATCGTCGGCCGCCCGATGTTGGCCGCGCCGCCGGGATTCAACTATCCGGCATGGGTCCACAACGCATTGGGCGGCATTCCTGCGACCATCGACCCAACCCTGCAAAGCGCCGCCAAGGCCATCGGCGCGATGCTCGTCGATCTGTTGACCGACGCGCGTCTGCTCGCGGACGCACGCACGGAATTCGTCGAGCGGACCGGGGGAGGAATCGGTGGTAAACACTGGCAGGCCCCGCTGCTGCCGGCCGATTTCAATGTGCCGCATCGATTGCGATGGCCGGAGTACGTGACCACTGCGCGCGGCGAGGAATGGTGCATTCCGTGGCGCGAGGACGAGTGACTTGGCGCACTTGAGCGCTGCGCAAGCGGGGGGCGGCGGGCGCGGACGCACGGCGCCAACCCGGCTGGTGCTGCTCGTGTCGATCGCCGTTTTCATCAATTATGTCGACCGGGGCAATCTCGCCACGGCGCTGCCCCTGCTGCAGGGTGAATTTCATTTGAGCGCGAGCCAACTCGGCGTTCTTTTGTCGATCTTCTACTACGGGTATGTAACCGCCATGGCGCCGATTGGCTGGCTGGCGGAACGATACGGAGCACACAGGATTCTAGCCATCGGCGTCGCCGTATGGTCGGCGGCGACCCTGTTGACCGGCTTTGCAACCAGCTTCGCGCTGCTCCTGGCGCTCCGGCTGCTGCTCGGGGTCGGCGAGAGCGCCGCCTTTCCATGCGCATCGAAGCTGCTGGCGCAGACGGTAGAGGTAAGGCACCTGGGACTCGCCAATGGCGTTTTCAGCTTTGGTTACTTGCTTGGACCGGCCGTCGGCACACTGCTCGGCGGCCTGTTGATGGCAGCCTACGGATGGCGGCCCGTTTTTTTGCTATTTGGGTGCCTCTCGCTCGTATGGCTATGGCCGTGGCGCAGGGTCGTGGTCGATCCGCCGCTCAGCCATGGCGGTGCGGGGGATGCGCAACCGGCGCTCAAGCAGATTCTGCAACAACGAGCGCTCTGGGGCGCAGCCATCGGGCTCTTTGCCGGCAATTACTCCTTCTATTTCATTCTTGCATGGCTGCCGTTCTACCTCGTCAAGGCGCGCGGCTTCTCCGTCGACTCCATGGCGTGGACGGCCTCATGGGCGTACCTGCTGAACGCATTGAGCGCGCTGTTGATGGGGTGGCTGACCGATCGGCTCATCCGCGGCGGGCGCAGCCCGAACCTCATTTACAAAGGAGTCATGGCGTTGTATTCGGTCGGCGGTATCGCCTGCATGGCCGGCGTGGTGTTGTTGCCGGCCACCGGCTCGGTCGCCGCTCTTTTGGTATTTGAAGTGATGGCCGGACTTTCTTCACCCGCGATTTATGCCATTCCGCAGATCATCGCCGGGCCGAAGGCGGTTGGCCGCTGGGTCGGCATTCAAAACGCGGCGGGTGGGATGGCCGGGCTCGTTGCACCGGCAGTCACTGGAGTACTCGTCGATCAGACCGGGCAATTCACGGTCGCCTTCGCGATTGCGGCCGCGGCCAACGTGGTCGGTTTCATCGGATGGGTGCTCATTCTACCGAAGGTGGCGCCCCTTAGGTGGGCGGACAGCGCGGCTTGAGGTCTTCAACGCGTCGGGGGCCGCGGCGCTGTTCGCGCGGCTGGTAGCCCATCACGGATTTGCCCCGGAGCTGCGCGTGATCCGCTAGGGGCTCGACCAACGCCAAATCATCAAGCTTCCGGTTGAATAAGCTCCGTAGCGGCGTAAACTGGCATCGAATTCGGACCCTAGGAAGTGGGCCGGCCGTCCAGCCGGCGCCCGAGTTTGCCAAGCGCGTTCAAGCGCTGGAGCGGAGACTTTTCCTGCTGACCTGCGGCGTCTACGGCAATGTGTGATTCCTCTGCCCGCCAATGACGTCCGATGGGGTGTTCCGCGAAGGACCAAAGGTCCTGGAAGATGCGAATGTGGGAGTTCGAGAATAAGTCGGCGAAGTGACATTAATTTGGGGAATAGCCAATCAATGCGTAGTAGACACCTCGCGGGTATGGGAATGGGACTGATGGCGCTCTGTGTGGCGCCGACGCTCGTCAGCGCCGCCGAGGCGGAGAGCGGCGCAGGTGCGCCGGCGGAGGCGGTGGGCCTCGAAGAAATCGTCGTCACGGCCGAGAAGCGCACATCGACCGTGCAGGATACGCCCATCAGTATCACAGCGGTCACGGGAGCGGACCTGGCTGCACGCGGCATTGTCAACTTCTCCGCCCTCGCCGCCGAGACCCCGGGGATCTCGATGAAGGAAAATGGTCCCGGCCAGACGGAATTCGAAATGCGCGGCATGACCAGTTCGGGCGGCAACTCGCCCACCGTGGGCTTTTACCTGGACGATGTGCCGATGACCTCACCCGCATCGGCGCAGAACGGCAAGGTGGTCATCGATCCTTCCTTGTATGACCTCAACCGGGCAGAAGTGCTGCGCGGCCCTCAGGGCACACTGTATGGGGCTGGCTCGATGGGAGGCACGGTCAAGCTCATCACCAATCAGCCGGATACCCAGGCCTTCCACGCGTCAGGAGAAGCCACGGGCTCGGGGACCCAAGGTGGAGGGTTCAACTACGGGATCAACGGCATGGTCAACCTGCCGCTGGTCGACAACCAGGTGGCCCTGCGCCTGGTGGGCACGGACAGTCACACGTCCGGCTGGATCGACCGCATTGTGCTCTCCGATTTCCCCCTGCCTGATCCGACCGGATTCACCCGCGGCAATGTACTGGGGGCACACGTTCAACGTGATTACAGGCAATCGAACGCTGAACATTTGGCGGGCGCCCGCGCCACACTGCTGTGGCAGGTCACGGACAACTTCACGCTCACGCCGTCGGTTTTCTACCAGCGAGTGACGCAGGACGGCCCGAGCGCTTATGACTCCGTCCCGGGTACCATGGCGCATTACCAACCTTTTGACATCGCCGAGCCGTACTCGGACCAGTTTACCCTCGGAGCGCTCACGGCGAACTACCACGCCACGAGTTTTGACGTCACGTCGGTCACGGCGCATTGGACGCGGCGTTCCGAACAGACCCAGGACACCAGCGAGTCCTTCGAAAATCCTTTCACTTGCATCTCGATCGCACCCGCCTGCGGCGAGTTGCCGTTCTACGGCGCCAACGGCGTCGGCTCCGGACCCGTGGTGGGTACGGAAACCGACCCGTCCAGCCAATTCAGCGAGGAGATACGCATCGCGTCCACTGCCGAGGGTCCGCTCAAGGGCGTGGCCGGCGTTTACTACTCGGATTTCAAATCGCAGTGGCAGCTCAACACACAGAGCCAGAATAATCTTTCCTATGTGGACTTCTCCAATTTCACGACCCCCGCGGCGACCACCACGGTGTGGGGGTTGAACGAACCCGCGCATATCCGCCAGTCGGCTCTTTTCGGGGAGGGGACCTGGGCCATTACACCCGCCTTCAAGGCCACCGCCGGCCTGCGCTTGTTCTCCTACACCAGTGATCTGTCCATGAACTTTGCCGGTTGGGGTTCGCCCCTGGGTGGTGCGGCACCTTCAACCACCAGCGTTTCGCAATCAGCGACCGGGGTGGATCCGAAGCTCAACCTGTCCTATGAATTCAGCAAGGATCTGATGGTGTACGCCACGGCATCGAAAGGGTTTCGTCCCGGCGGTGGCAACCAACCGTTGCCGAATTTCGCGCCCCCCAATGCCCCGGCCAACTTCGGATATACCAAGTGGCCGACTTCCTACAAATCTGATTCCCTCTGGAGCTATGAGGTCGGCGAAAAGTCCCGCTTTCTTGACCGCCGCCTCACCGTCAATGCCAGCGTGTACTACGAGGATTGGACACAAATCCAGCTGGAGGAACTGCCCTTCGGTTATCCGCTGTTCGACAATGCCGGCAATGCCAAGATCTATGGCGGTGAGATCGAACTCAAGGCATTGCTCGGCGGGGGATTCACGCTGTCGAGCTCCGGCGCATACACTCATGCCACTCTATCTCCGGGGCCTCACTACACGATTGTGCTGCAGGGGCAGCCGGTGGGAGCTCCGACGTCTACCGTGCTGCCGGACGTGCCCGAATACACGGCCAACATTGGGCTCGACTACATCCATGGACTGAACGATCTTTTGTCCCTGGTCGGCCACGTCGACTATACCTACACCGGGCAGCGTTATGACTTGGTGGCCATCAACCAGGGTCAGATGTGGAGCCTGCCGGGTTACGCCCTTGTCAATCTGCGCATGGGCGTCAAATCCAGCTCGGATTGGAACGTCTCGCTGTTTTGCACCAATCTGGCCAATAATCACCCGGCCCTGGAGAACATGACCATGCTCAATCTGGCCAACCCCGATTACAACCGCGTCCTCACCGCCCAGCCGCGTACCATTGGACTGGACGTCAGTTTCAAGCGCTAGCCGGATGATGGAACAGGGTGGCCGACAATCAGCCCCGCACGATTGGCGCGGATCTTAATTACCGGATCTGAGCATTCGCCATGTACATTCCAACACAGTTCAAGAGCGATGATGTTTCCGCTGCCGTCGACCTCATGCGCAAGCATTCCTTCGCGACCCTGATCTGCAACGACGATGATGGGCAGCCATTCGTGACGTACCTGCCATTGCATGTGGACGTGGGCGAACGCGGCGGCAAGCCTTGGCCCTGCTTGCTGGGGCATGTGGCACGAGCCAATCCTCACTGGCGGTATCTTCAGAACCGAGGAACGGCTCTCGTGAGCTATCTGGGTCCGCATGCGTACATGTCGCCCACTGTCTATGCCGACACCATGCGCGTGCCGACTTGGAACTATCTGGCGGTTCAATGCCGCGTGCGCGTGAGGCTGCTGAGCGAACGAGTTGAGATGGCTCAGATGCTGGACAAGCTGATTGCGGACAATGAGCTCTCCTATCTTGAACAGTGGCGCTCGCTGAGCGAGGATTATCAGTCGAAGATGATGGCGATGATTGTGGGGTTCGAGCTGGAGATTACGCAGCTGCAATGCAAGTTGAAGCTCAACCAGCACCGGCCGGAATCGCATGCCGCCTTGCGCCGGACCTTCGCCGCCGGGAACGAGGCCGAGCACGAGCTGCTGGAGTGGATGGATCGCTTGAGGATGTAGTCGCGAAGGTCTTCTGCCTATACGGGAGACGTTTCAGCATTGGTACAGCGGCTACGCATTTTTGTCTCGTCCCCCGGAGATGTGACCACCGCGCGTGAGATTGCTGCGTTGACCATTGAGCGGCTGGCGCAGGAGGGGATGATGAGCGCGGTGGCGGACGCCTACGCGGGTCGATGACCGCCGCATCATGTTAACCTCGACGATCGAGTGCCGGTCCACGCCTTGGACCGGTTCACCTGCGGGAGCTGAAATGCGGGGACGAGCGCGATTGGGGATGCTGGTTGGTCTTGCGATGCTGTGCGGGGCGGCCCGGACCATGGCGGAACCCGCTTTGCTGCTGGTGCACGGGCACATCTACACGGGCGATCCGGCGCAGCCGTGGGCGCAGGCAATCGCCATCGACGGCACGCGCGTCGAGGAGACCGGGTCCGACCGGTCCCTGACCGCTCGCTGGCACGGGCGAGCGCGCCAGATGGATCTGAAAGGCCGCACGGTCATTCCAGGCATCGTGGACGCGCATATGCACCTGCTGTTCGGTGCGCTGGAGATCGCCGGTTTCAATCTGTCCACGCCGGAGCACAGCATCACGCCGGCGCAGCCGGATGCGCTCATCGCGGCCGTGCGTTCCTACGCTGCCGGCCATCCCGACAGCCGCGTCTTGATCGGGCGCGGCGATTTCAGCTCGGAACCCCCGGCCGCCCCGACCCGCGCGTTGCTCGATCAGGCCGTGAGCGATCGGCCGGTCATCGTGCACAACTCCACGGAGCATTCTCTGTGGGTCAACACCCGCGCGCTCGCGATGGCCGGCATCACGGATGAACCGGTTGCAGATCCGGACGAGGAGCGCAATATCGTTCGCGATGCCAGCGGCCATCCCACCGGCCTGCTGCTCGAAGCGGGACAGGAAGTCATGAACGGTGCGGTAATGCGCGCGCTCGGCACCGATGAGAAGCTCGCGCTGCTGCGCGACGGGACACGCTACCTCAACCGGTTCGGCATCACGAGCATCGTCAACGCCACGGGCGATCTGGCGGAGATCGAGCTGTACGGGATGCTGCGCGATCGCGGTGAGTTGACGGTCCGGACCCGCACGGCGTTCGGGGCCGTTGCCGTGCCTCACCATCTGACACCGCAGCTGCTCGCCGATCTGGAAACGGCGCGCAACCGCTATCATGACGAGTGGGTCTCCGCCAACGCCGTCAAGTTCTTCGTGGACGGCAGCTCCGGCATGTATCCACCGCTCGTCTATCGCGCGTCCGAATACCGGGCGCTCGTGCTCGAGCTCGACAAGCGCGGCTACCAGCTCTTGTCGCACGCCGAGCGGCGCGATTCGGTGCATCTCGCGCTCGACGCCTACGAGAATGCGGTGCGTGCCAACGGCGTGCGTGACCGCCGACTGCGCATCGAACACGACTTCGTGGTCAGCGACGAGGACGTGGCGCGCCAGGCACGCCTTGGCGTCATCGCCGGAGTGCAGCCGGCGTTCTGTTGCGCCGACGCGGGCACGAGCTACGATCCGGGCGACCCCACGCCGTCGGACCGCTGGCGCAGTTTGCTCGCCGCGGGCGCGCCGCTTGCCTTCAGCAGTGATTGGCCGTGCATGTGGCCGCCCGATCCGTTCGTGAACATCCAGCAGGCCGTGACGCGCCAGATCTGGCGCTCACCGGATACCGGCGGCATCGAGACCGCTCCCTTCGACGGTGCACAGCAGGGCGGCGCACTGCCGCAGCTCGGCAAAATCTACTACCCGGAGGAGCGCCTCGGGGTGCGCGAGGGAGTCGATGCCTATACCCGGGGCGCGGCATACGCCTCTTTCGCCGACGATCGGGTGGGCGCGCTCACCAAGGGGCGCTACGCGGACCTGGTCGTCCTGTCCCAGGACATCTTCACCGTCGCCGCCGCGGACATCGGCAAGACCCACGCGCTGCTCACGATGGTGGGCGGCAAAGTCGTCTTCGACGCCGAGGGCTCAAGTCGCTAGCGCGCTTGCCGGCCGTCAGCTGCCCTTGGGTAATTCAATGAAAGTGAAGATTCCCGCTGCCGAATAGTCCGAGCAGCCCGGTAACGATCAAGTAGATTGCCACGATGTAATTCAATAGGCGTGGCACGACGAGAATCAAAATGCCGGCAATGAGCGCCACGAGGGGTGCGATGCTGAGTGTCATGTTCATGGTCCAACTCCGGTGATTCCGCCATCGTAGGGTCAATTGTCTCGCGTCGACCGTGCGCCACCGAACCTAACGAGGATAATTGGCAAGGTCAATGTCTCGGTGAAAGACTGTCCAATTCCGGGAGGGGGGACACGCGTTGGTATTGAGGATGCCCAAATTGACAATTTCTGGATAGGGTATATTGTCAGTTATGGCATAGGCCATGATGATAAGTGCAGAGTTAGGCGAGTCCCTTTCAAGCCTCAATCTCAATCAGACGGAAGCTGCACGTCGAGTCGTAGGGCGCGGCGCCCCGAGCATTCCTTAGGATCGAGGCCGCCGTCATTCGGCCGTCTTGTGACGATCAATAAACCCAGCAATGCTCCAATGTTCACTATCCGGTTGACCGTCGTCGCACTCGCGGGCCTGCTGACGGGCGTTGTTCTTGGCGCCGAGCCAGCCGGGTATGCCGCGCTCGTCCGACGGGTCGCGCCAAGTGTAGTAACCATACTCGTGGTAGAGACGCGTATCAGCGCGGCGGATCGCGCCGCATTGCGCGCTGAGAGACGAGCGGTGGCCGACACGGATCCCAATGCGATGACTGCGATTCTTCGGCGCCTGCTCTCTGCGCCGGGGGGTGACGCGGCGCGCGAGGAAGGCGCGACCGGGGCTCTCGGTTCGGGGTTCGTCATTCGAGAGGACGGTCTTATCGTCACGAATCGGCACGTCGTCGTCGGCGCTAGCAGCGTCCGAGTACGCCTGTCTGATGGACGCGAGGTCGTCGCCAAGATCGTCGGTGCCGATGCGGTGACCGATATTGCGCTGCTGCGCGTGGATGCGGGCCGTTTGCGGCCGCTTCACCTGGGGTCGTCCGAGGCGGTATCCGTTGGGGATGCGGTCATCGCGATCGGCAATCCATTCGGTTTGGGCCAATCGGTAAGCGCCGGTATCGTTTCCGCCCGCGGCAGAACGCTCGAGGAGGATCCTTACGTCAATTTTCTACAGACGGACGCGTCGATCAACCGTGGAAACTCCGGCGGTCCGCTTCTTGCCGTCGACGGCACCGTGGTTGGCGTGACGTCTGCGATTCTCTCGCCGAGCGGTGGATCCGTCGGGCTCGGATTTGCAATCCCGGCGGAGACGGTTGCAACGATTGTTCGCGAACTCGAGGAACACGGTCGGGTAGACCGGGGTTACCTTGGAATCTCCGCTCAGCCCGTGACGCCCAAGTTGGCAACGGCCCTCAAAATGCAAACTCCCGCGGGCGTGCTCGTCACCGCGGTGGATGCGCAAGGACCCTCCCTCAACACGCTCAGTATCGGGGACGTCCTGCTTACCGTCGGCTCCGAGCCGGTGACCTTTGATGACGTCAGCAAGGTCATGGCGCGGCTCGTCCCGGACACGCTCGTCACGCTGACCATCGTGCGCTCGGGCATGCCGGAGTCAGTGGCGTTGAAAGTCGGACGACTCCCCGAGCCGCCCGGCGATCCGGCACTGACGGGCGCCCAGGACACCTGGGTGCCATCACTCGAGATTGGTGTTGCAGTTACGACCTCGGCGATTCGCAATACGATCAAGGCCAACGATGAACCGACGGGGCTGATTGTCACGCAACTGCGACCGTCAGCACCCGGCGCTTTGGCTGGCCTCCGGGTCGGTGATCTCATTACTCACCTCGGCACGAAACAGTTGATCGAAGCGGCCGATTTGTCAACGGTGGTGAAACCGACTCCCCGTGAACCAGTACTTCTGCGGATCGTGCGCGACGGCACGGCGAGCTTTATTGTCGTGACGGGTGAAGCGGATCCCTGAGCGACGGCAGAATTGGCGTAGAGGAATCGGCAGAAGGTGCAAGTCGTCGGCCGTGCAAATTTTAAGGAGGATATCCGTCATGCGTAAAATCCTTGTATCGACGACGCGTTTTTGGTCTGTGGTTTTCTTGGCGTATTGCACAGCCGCGGCACCCGCCTGGAGCGCCGGGCGCATCCTAACCGCACCCATCGTCGAGGCGCAGCGAGTCACGCTCGAGGGCAATACGCCGCCCGCGGCCCTGGATGCCGCGAACGATCGCGGTCCCGTAGCCGATACGCTCCAGTTGGACCACATGCTGCTTGTTCTCAAGGGCTCTGCGGACAGCGAAGCGGCGCTGCAAAAATTGATTGCCGACATGCACGATCCCGAGGCAGCCACCGCGTACCACCGGTGGCTCACGCCGCAACAGGTCGGTGCGCGCTTCGGACTCGCGCGCGAGGATCTCGCCGTCATTCAGCATTGGCTGGAATACCATGGTTTTTCCGTCAACCGCGTGTATTCCAATGGTCTGATCATCGATTTCTCGGGCTCCGCCGCGCAGGTTCGCGAGGCTTTCCGCACGGAGATCCACAACCTCGTCCTTCCGAGCGGCGAGCACCACATCGCGAATATTCGCGATCCGGGGATTCCGGTCGCCCTGGCTCCGGCGGTGGCCGGCGTCGCGTCTCTACACGATTTTTTCCCCAAAACCCATTCGATCCCGCTCGGTCCGGTGAGCTACGACCGCGCTACGAACACCTGGGAGCCGCATTTCACCATCGGAATCGACGGAACCCGCTACCACACCCTCGCTCCCTACGACTTCGCCACCATCTACGATCTTCTGCCTCTTTGGCGGCAGGGTTTTACGGGCAAGGGCGTTACGATTGCAGCCGTCGAGGACAGCAATCTGCTGCATCCCGACGATTGGCAGACCTTCCGCAAGACCTTCGGTCTGGACAGATTCACCCTGGGCAATTTCAAGCAGATTTATCCCGGCTGCGCCGATCCCGGTCAAAATCCCGATGAGACCGAAGCCGCGCTGGATGTCGAATGGTCCAGCGCCGCCGCTCCGGACGCCAACATCGAGCTCTCCGCCTGCGGGAACACCGCGACCACGTCGGGACTGGACAGGGCGATTCTCGGGCTCATCGATTTCGCGCCGCCGGACATCATCACGGACAGCTACGGACTTTGCGAAACCATCACCGGTGCCACCGAGGTCGCGCTGGAGAACCGCGAGGCGCAATTGGCCACGGCCGAGGGCACGACATTCTTCATCGCACAGGGTGACAACGGGGCTGATGAATGCGCGGCGGATTACGGCAGGCCCTATTCGTTCTTGGGCATCAACAGCGGGGACAATACGGCTTCCGCCTATGCCGTCGATGTGGGCGGCACGGATTTCATGGCGCAGTACAACTCCGACGTCAACGGCATACCTCTCAGCAGGTATTGGAGCGCCACGAACGATCCCACGACCAAGGCCTCGGCACTTTCCTATATTCCGGAGATTCCCTGGAACGACGCCTGCACCAGCAAGCTCATTTACAGCGATCCGGTCAACGGCGGTTACGATCATTCCTATGGACCGGATGGCTTCTGCAATGCGACGCTGGGGCGTGAAGATTTTCTGAACGATATTGCCGGCAGCGGCGGACCCAGCACCTGCTTTACCGGGAAACCGTCAATCCCCGGTGTGGTCAGCGGAACTTGCAAGGGCAACCCGAAGCCGGACTATCAGTTCGGCGTTCCCGGCATCCCGGACGACGGCCTTCGCGACCAGCCGGATATCGCGCTGTTCGCCAGCAACGGCGCCTGGGGCAGCTTCTACTTGGAATGCATGTCGGACGGGCGCCCCGCCGAGGGCGGGGCGCCCTGCACGCTCGAAAACGACGCGGTCGTGGAGGGGGGCGGGGGAACCTCATTCGCGGCGCCCGCCATGGCCGGCATTCAAGCCTTGATCAACCAGAAATTCGGGCGGCAGGGCAATGCGAACTACGTATATTATGCTCTCGCGCGCGCGCAATTCCGGCACTTCGGCGCTTCCGCGTGCGATGCCAGTAAGGCGGACGGGGAACTGCCGGCTCCGGGCTGCGTGTTTCACGACATCACCCGCGGTGATATGGACATTCCCTGCGGACGAAACCCCGACGGCAACTTTTACGACTGCTTCGGCGCCTCGGGCCATTTCCCGGTTTCGGGCACGGGCGAGCGAATCTACGGCGAGCTGTCCTCTCTCGATTCCAACAGCGAACCGGCCTATCCCGCCACCGTCGGGTACGATCTCGCGACCGGCCTGGGATCGGTGGATGCCACGAATCTATTCAACGCCTGGCCGCAGCCGCATTAGCCGCGCTGCGCGCTCGGTAGACAGCGCGGCCGGGCAAGCGGTAATGTGCCTGTGACGCTCAATCCTGCCAGCAACACACCCATGCATGGAGAGGTACACATGACCAATCGCCAGTCGAGCAAGCGCAATGATTTGATGCATCGACGAGAAGCGCCTCTGATCACACCGACCGATCTCGGCGCGAAGGCTTCCAAGGACATCGCCGGCAGCATGAATGCGATCCTGGCCGATGTATTCGCATTGTATATGAAGACGAAGAATTTTCACTGGCACATGAGCGGCCCGCATTTCCGCGATTACCACCTCCTGCTCGACGAACAGGCCGATCAACTGTATGCGATGACCGACCCGATTGCCGAACGCATCCGCAAGACGGGCGGTGCGACTCTGCGGTCAATCGGGCAAATAGCGCGGATCCAACGTGTCAAGGATAACGACGCCGATTATGTGGAGCCGCTCGATATGCTTGCCGAGCTGCGCGAGGACAACCAGACGTTGGCGGCCCGCTTGCGTGAGGTGCACGAAGTCGTGGATGAGCTTCGCGATATCGCCACAGCCAGCTTGATCGAGACCTGGATCGACGAGACCGAACGGCGCACGTGGTTCTTGTTCGAATCCAGCCGGCGCCAAATTGGGGCGGGATCCTGAATGACAGGTTCCACGAAATGGCATCGTAGGAGCCGGCCAGTGCCGATGGTCAAGGTTTAGCGCCCGTCTCGGAGCAGTTGGATTGATCGATGCGGGCACGGACAAATGATCAGTGGCCGCTCAGTCGCTAGCGAAGCTGCGGGGCGCGCCGTGGGGCGGGAAGCGGCTGCCGACTCCCACCCGCTCCCCGCGGTTATTGCTTGTCGAAGACCAGAACGGTGCTATAGGTCTTGCCGTCGGCGGCCGTGACCTTGCTCGACAGCGTCAAGACTTTCCCGTGGCCGGAAATCGCACGAGTCGTCGTACCGACCTTTTTGCCCGCCTTCATCAAAACGGCGGACACGGTGCTGCCGTTGATGCGCTTGAGCGTGAGCGCGTCGTAGTCCGCCGCACCGGTCCACGGGTACGCCTTGCCGTCGTATTTGAAAGTCGCTTGTTGAGAAACCGTGGTTCCATCCGCGCGCGTACCATTGACCGTGACCGAGGTGCCGTCATCGCCCTGGGTGTAAGTTCGCGTCTGAGCCTTGAATTCCGGGCCGGTTTGGAACTTGGATTTCGCCACGTTCAAGGTCCAGGTGCCCACCACGGGATCCGCCGCGCCCGCGGCAATCGCCATGCCCGTCATGGCGAGCGCTGCGGCAACAAACACGGTCTTCAATACTGCTTTCATGTGATTCCCCTGCGATTTGGTTGTTCGATGATTCGGATGTGTAGGAACGACGGCGGCATTCCTAGACTCTCAGGCCGATTATGGACTGAAAGGCCCCTCAGATACCCTCGCCAGGCGCATTGCGTTGCGACGCAACCAATCGCGGACTTTTCCGGCTGCCGGCGGTTATTCCGGCCGCCAGCGGTTATGATCAGCGGCTTGGCCACGCCGGCCCCAATCGCCGAGGAGGGAGATCATGCCGATCACCAGAGGGTACAAGGAACTCATCGCTGAGGCGCGGGCGAAGATACGCACGCTGACGCTCGACCAGGCCAAGGCCAAATTGGCCGACTCCAACGCCGTCTTCGTGGACATCCGGGACGTCCGGGAACTCGAACGCGAGGGAATGATCCCGGGAGCCTTGCATGCGCCTCGCGGCATGCTCGAGTTCTGGGTCGACCCGCAGAGTCCGTACTACAAGGAAATATTTGGCTCGGGCAAGGAGTTCATTCTCTATTGCCAATCTGGCTGGCGATCCAGCTTGGCCACGGCGACGCTGCAGGATATGGGCCTGACACCCGTGTGTCACGTCGAGGGCGGCTTCAAGGCCTGGAAGGAGGCGGGTCTTCCTGTCGCGGAGAAGCCGCAGCACAAACAGTGACGCGGCCGCGCCCGGCGGCTGCGCAACTCCACGCCTCTATTGAGGCGGCCCCCAGATCACGACTCGGCGGTCCGGCGGCAGATAGAGCTTGTCGCCCTCCTTGACGGTGAACGCTCGGTAGAAGCCGGGCTGATTGACCACGCTCCCGTTGACGCGAAATTCAGGAATGGAATGGGGGTCGGACTTGATCAGCATGATCGCCGCATTTTCGCGTATCTTGGTGCGCCAGGCCTGGGCCCACCCCATGTAAAAGCGCTCATCGCCGGTCAAGCCGTCGAGCCGCGGGGCTTCCCCGTCGTGGAGCGAGAGACGATAGGCTTTGTAGGCCATGTACAGCCCCGCATTGTCGGCGATGTTTTCGCCCAGGGTGAGCTTGCCGTTGATGGGGTATCCCGGCACCGGCACATAGGCGCCGTACTGGGCGACCAGCGCCGCCGTCTTGGCGGCGTACTTCGCGTGATCCTCCTTGGTGAACCAGTCGTGCAGGTTGCCGTCCGCGTCGAACTGGCTTCCCTCGTCGTCGAAGCCGTGGCTGATCTCGTGACCGATGATGGCGCCGATGCTGCCGTAGTTGACCGCGTCGTCGGCCTTGGGATCGAAGAACGGCGGCTGCAGGATCGCCGCGGGGAACACGATCTCGTTCTTCTGCGGCTCGTAATAAGCATTGATCGTCTGCGGGGTCATCTCCCACTCTTCGCGGTCGATGGGCTTGCCGAGCTTGTTGAGATCGTACGAATATTCGAATTCGGTCGCGCGCGTCACGTTTCCGACGAGATCGTTCCGCGCGATGCGCAGCGTGGAATAATCGCGCCACTTGTTGGGGTAGCCGATTTTCGTCACCAGCTTGGCAAGTTTGGCCTGAGCCGCCATCTTGGTGTCCGGTCCCATCCAGTCGAGATTGTCGATGCTCTGCCGGTAGGTGGCCAGCAGGTTCGCGACCATTGCCTGCATCCGCGCCTTGCTCTCCGGCGGAAAATAGCGATCGACGTAGAGTTTGCCCAGGGCCTCGCCCAGCGAATCGTCCACCAGAGCGACCCCGCGCTTCCAGCGCGGGCGATTCTCGGGTATGCCGTTGAGCGCCGTGCCGTAGAAGGCGAAGCTTTCATCGACGAAGGGCTTGCTCAGGTAGCGCGCATACGCATGCAAAACATGCCAGCGGAAGTAGGCTTTCCACACCGTGAGAGGCTTCCCGTCGAGGATTTTCTTGAATCCGGCCAGGTAGCTGGGCTGCCCGACGATGACGTAATCGATGCGGCCGGCCAGGTCGGCGGCCTGCAGGTATTCCGTCCAGTCGTACTTCGGCGTCAAACGGCTGAGCTTGTCGATCTCCACCTTGTTGTAGGTTTTCACCGGATCGCGATTGTCGACCTTGGTCCATTGGACCTTGGCCAGATCGGTTTCGAGGGCCAGGATCGCCTTGGCGTCCGCACTGGCGGTCCGGTCGCCCACCAGGCGCAACATCTTTCCGACGTGCGCCTGGTACTGGCCGCGAATCTTGCCGAGCTTCGCGTCGTTCTGCAGGTAGTAATCCCGGTCAGGCAAGCTCAGACCGCTTTGCTGGACGCCGACCGCATAGCGGGTCGAATCCCGCGCGTCCTGGCTCACGCCGATATCATAAGGCGCGGCCACCCCGATCCGGTTGTAGTGAGCGATCAGCGCCGGGATCTGCGACTTGTCCTTGAGCGCCTCGATCCTGGCAAATTCTGCCTGCAGCGGCATCGCGCCAAGTTGCTCCACGTTGGCCTCGTCCAGAAAGCTGGCGTAAAGATCGCCTATTTTGCGTTGATCGGGGTCGGGAGAGGTGCCGCCGGCCTGGGCGGCGTCCTCGATCAAGGTGCGCAATTGCGGCTGTTCGGCATCGTCCAGCGCCGTGAATGCGCTCACCGAGGGTCTATCCGCCGGAATTGCGGTGGCCTGGAGCCACTTGCCGTCGACATGCGCGTAGAAATCGTCCTGAGCGCGAACCGCCGCATCGACGAACTGCAGGTCGATTCCCGATATTGCCGGCGGCTGGGTCGCCGCGGCCTCGGATGTCTGCGGGGTTTGGGCAGGCTGGGACAGCGCGCCGAATGAAACGAGGCAAGCCAGGAGCGCGGGATGTTTCTTCATGAGCCTTACTCTGATTGACCGGGAACGCCCGAAACCAAGGTCGCGATGGTACTGCGACTGGCGCTTCCAGCGCCAGGTTCGAAGGCCGAGTCGGCGGCCAACCATCCTGGAATTGAACTACCCAAGGCCGATCCGTGTCCAGGCTGCGATACATCGAGGTCGGTTGAGTCGTTTTAGGCTTATATTTCACCATTTCGCGCAAGCGCTACGGATGGGTTCGTGTTCGACATTCGAATTGACGATCTGACGGGCGAGAAGATGCAGGCGCTGCTGGCGCTGCATCTTCGGGGCATGCATGAGAACTCTCCGCCGGATCAGGTCTTTGCGCTGGATCTGTCCGGTCTGAAGGCTCCCAACGTCACCGTGTGGTCGTTGTGGGACGGGGGCGCATTGGCGGGCATGGGCGCGCTCAAGGACCTAGGCGATGGAACCGGCGAAGTGAAGTCCATGCGCACCGATCCGAATCATCTGCGCCGAGGGGTCGGGGCGGCGCTTCTGGAGCACATCATCCGCGAAGCGCGCCGCCGCGAACTGCGGCGGCTCAGTCTCGAGACCGGGAGCGGGCCGGCATTTGATCCCGCGCTGGCGCTGTACCGGAAGCGCGGGTTCATCGCCGGTGAGCCATTCGGACAATACAGGCGCAGCCGTTTCAACCAATTTCTTCACTTCGCCCTCTGAGGCAATAGACCCAGCGCCGGTGCGGTCGAGGCCGCATGGCGGATGGCAGGTGGCATGCCGCGCTGCGGGAAAACGCGCTTTTTCATGGGCTTGGCCAAGAATCAGCGGCTCCATGACGGGTTGCTGTGTGCCGCAAAAGCCATGGCTGCGGACCGATATTCTGTCAAATCAAAAAGAAACGCTGTCGCGAGACAAGTTTTTCGATCATCTTGCGCCTCTTGACTAATGAGCGACGCATGCGACTAATGAGCGACGCATGCGCGAAACAGGGAAGCAACAATACGTGGTTGTGCGGGTATACGAAGTGACGCACCCAGCGTAGTTCTTGGAATCAGGAAGTATTTTCAAGTAGATTCATGTCATTCGAATTGTCTGGATCGGTTCGTTATAAATACGTCATTAGGGGCACGCGATGAAAACTGAACGAGTGTTGGGGCTTAACGCACGAATGGCCATTTCCTCATCGGTTTCCGTGCTGGCACTGTTGTCGAACCTGCCGGCGCAGGCCCAGACCACCGATACCTGGTCGCTCGGATCCTCCGGGAACTGGAGCGTGGCCACCGATTGGTCCGCGGGGGTGGTGCCCAACAACGGGGTGCCTTCCGGCGCCACGTACAACGTGGACATCGTCGATGGAGTGTCGACGGTGACGCTGAATATGAACGCCACGATCAGCGATCTTACGACCGCCTCCGGCAATACCTTGGCGGTCAACAACGGCGAAGTGCTGACGGTCGTCGGGCCCGCCATCGCCAATGGCGGCTCGATTCAGGTCAATGGTGGCGCGGGAAACAACGGAGTTCTTGATATCGGCGGCAATGTCACGCTGAGCGGTGCCGGGACGCTGACGCTCTCGAGCGCCACGGGCGGCGGCGATGCCTACATCGAGCAGGCGGCGGGCGGCTTGACGCTGACCAACAGCAGCACCATCCAAGGCGCGGGCGTCATCGGCAACAACGGGTTGACGCTGGTCAACTCCGGAACGATCGATGCAAACACCAAGGCCGGCGTGGCGGGAATCACGCTGAACGGCGGGGGCGGCATCACCAACACGGGGACGCTCGAGGCAACCGGCGGCGGCACGCTGTCGGTGGGAAACAACGTGGTGAATACCGGAGGCAAGATCACGGCGAGCGGCGCGGGCAGCATCGTTGACCTCGATGGCGTGAGCATCACGGGCGGCACCCTCACGGCCAAAACCGGCGGAGCGCTGGAGACCCAGGGCACGACCACGCTCTCGGGAGTAACGCTTGCCACTGGAACGACGTACCCCGTCGCGGACGGCACCACCACCGTGCTCATCGGTCCCTTTACCAACGGGGGCACCGTCACAATCACGGGCGGCGGCGGCGGCAATGCCACTCTCGATATCGGCAGCAGTTTGACCTTGAGTGGACCGGTCACCCTGTCCACCGCCACCAGCGGCGGAAATGCCATCATTCAGCAGAATTCGGGCGGCCTGACGCTGACCAGCACCGGCACCATCCAAGGCGCGGGAGTCATCGGCAACAACGGCTTGGTCTTGGTCAATTCCGGAACCATCAATGCGAATACGACGGCCGGCACGGCGGGAATTACGCTGAACGGCGGGGGCAACATCACCAACACGGGGACGCTCGAGGCGACCGGCGGCGGCACGCTGACGGTGGCGAACAACGTGGTGAATACCGGAGCCAACATCACGGCGAGCGGCACCGGCAGCATCGTTGACCTCGATGGTGTGGGCATCACGGGCGGGACGCTCACCGCCAGCGGCGGCGCGGCGCTGGAAACGGCGGGCACCACCACGCTCACGGGCGTGACGATTGCCACCGGAACGACTTATCCGGTCGCCGACGGCACCACCACGGTTCTCGTCGGGCCCATCACCAACAACGGCACCATCGCGATGGCCGGCGGCGGCGGCGGCAATGCCATTCTCGATATCGGCAGCAATCTGACTTTGAGTGGACCGGTCACTATGTCCAACGCCACGGGCGGCGGCAATGCCATCATCCAGGAGGGGTCCGGCGGACTCACGCTGACCAACACCGGCACCATCACAGGCGCGGGAATAATCGGCAACAACGGCTTGACCGTGATCAATTCCGGTACCATCAATGCGAATACGACGGCCGGTGTGGCGGGAATTACGCTGAACGGCGGGGGCAACATCACCAACACGGGGCTGCTCGAGGCAACCAACGGGGCCACGCTGACGGTGGCCAACAACGTGGTGAACACCGGAGGCAACATCACGGCGAGCGGCACCGGCAGCATCGTCGACCTCGATAATGTGAGCATCACGGGCGGGACGCTCACCGCCAGCGGCGGCGCGGCGCTGACAACCGCGGGCACGACCACGCTCACGGGCGTGACGACTGCCAGTGGTACGACCTATCCGGTCGCAGGCGGCACCACCACGGTTCTCGTCGGTCCCTTTACCAACGGCGGCATTATTCAGATCACCGGCGGCAACTTCAGCAATGCCGTTCTCGACATCGGCAGCAACCTGACCTTGGGTGGGACGGTGACCCTGTCCACGGCCACCAGCGGCGGCAGCACCTACATCCAGCAGGCCTCGGGCGGCCTCACGCTGACCAATGCCGGCACCATCCAGGGTGCGGGCGTCATCGGCAACAATGGATTGGCTGTGGTCAACGCGACCACCGGAATCATCGATGCCAATGCGATTGCCAGCGCCAGCCAGTCCAACCAATTGCTCCTCAACGGGGGAGGCATCACCAACACGGGGCTGCTCGAGGCGACCAACGGCGCCACGTTGACGGTGGCAACCAATGTGGTGAATACCGGAGCCAATATCACGGCAAGCGGCGCGGGCAGCGTCGTTGACCTCGCCGGTGTGACCATCACGGGCGGGACGCTCACCGCCAGCGGCGGCGCAGCCCTGGAAACCACGGGCAACAACACGCTCGCAGGCGTGACGATCGCCGCCGGCACGACCTATCCGGTCGCAGGGGGCACCACCACGGTTCTCAATGGGCCCATCGCCAACAACGGCATCATTACTGTCGTCGGCGGTGGCGGAAGCAACGCCATCCTCGATATCGGCAACAGTCAGACCCTGGGCGGGACCGTGACCCTGTCCATCGCCAGCGGCGGCGGCAGCGCCTACATCCAGCAGGGTTCGGGCGGCCTCACGCTGACCAATGCCGGCACCATCCAAGGTGCAGGCGTCATCGGCAACAATGGATTGGCCGTCATCAACGGCGCCGGCGCCACGATTGCCGCGAATGCGGCCGGCGGCGGGACGCTGCTGCTGAATGGTGGAGCTGGATTCACCAACTCGGGAACCCTGCAGGTCGGGAGCGGTGATCTTCTGCAGGTGGACACCGGCACCTTCACCAACTTCAGCGGCACGACGTTGAAGGGCGGCACCTACAACGTCTCCGGAACGCTGCAGATCTACAATCTCGGCACGGCCGGCGGCGAAATCGTGACCAACGATGCCAATCTCATCCTGAGCGCACCCGGAGCGGCCGTCGAGGATGCGGACGGCAACAACGCCCTCTCCAAGTTCGCCACGAACGCCGCCAAGGGCACCTTCACCCTCGCCGGCGGCGATAATTTCACCACCGCGGCAGGTTTCAACAACCTCGGTACGCTCGCGGTGGGCGCGGGCAGCACCTTCACCGTCGGCACCAAGCTGAAGAATTATGCCACCGGGACCCTGACCGGCGGCACGTTCGATGTCACCGGCGACCTGGACGTCAAGGGAGCCGCCATCGTGACCAACGCGGCAAGCATCACGTTGAGCGGTGCAGCAGCCGAGATCGTCAACACCGGCAAGACGAACACCAACGCGCTCGCGGGCTTTGCCACTAACTCGGCGACCGGAAGCTTCAACCTGGCGGGCGGCGCCAATTTCACGACGGCGGGTAATTTCTCGACCGCGGGAACGCTCTCGATCGCATCCGGCAGCACGTTCACCACGGGCGGGACCGGTGTCTTCACGCAAACCGCGGGCACCACCACGGATGGCGGGACCTTGGCGGCTTCCGGCGGCGTGACGCTCTCGGGCGGTTCGCTGTTCGGTACGGGGACCATCGCCGGAGCGCTGCAGTCGAGCGGAACCGTGACGCCGGGATCGTCGGCGACCACCACGGGGATACTGACCGATACCGGCGCCTACACCCAGAGTTCGACCGGGAGCCTCGACATCGGGATCGCCGGGAAGACGGCGGGGACGAAGTACGACGTGCTGAGCGCCACCAGCGCGGCCTTGGGCGGCACGCTGAACATCTCGGAGATCAAGGGCTATGTGCCGACCGTCGGCTCGACCTTCAAGATCCTCACCACCACCGGCACGGAAACCGGCACGTTCGCCACGGTCAATGGGCTGACCATCAACGGCACGGAAGCCTACACGGTCACCTACCAGCCCACCGACGTGCTGCTCACGGTAGTGAGCGCCGCGGCGCCCGCATCGCTGGCGACGCGCATCTCGGATACGCGCCTCATCGGATCGGAAGATGCGCGCCTGACCTCCGCCTTGCGGGAGTTCAACGCAGGGTATGTGGTGGAAGGGACCCGGTTCACCGCCAGGAACGCGGTGGCGACGCCGCGAGCGCTGGCGCGCACCCGGATGATGGACCTGGTCAAGGAACTGCACCGGTAGCAAGACGCGGTCCGATCGACGTGCAGCCGGCCCACCCCTCGGTGGGCCGCTTTGCATCCGAGGGGCCCGGGCTGAGCGGACCGCCGGCGGCCGCCTAGTCTTCCCCAGCCGGCGCGGCGCGCCCGCTCAGCTGGTGACCGGCGTGATGCGGCAATCTCATGAGCGGCGGAAGGGCGAACAAGCCGAGAACGCCGAGCGCCACCAGCGCCACGCGGCAGTCCACGACGGCGATGTGGCCGGGCACGCCGCCCCGCAGGTGGATGCTGAGGTCGAAGCAGACCGTGGCCACGGACACGGACACCGCCGTCGCCACCTGCATGAATATCTGATTGAGCGTGACCGCGCTCGCCGCGAGCCCAGCGGGCACCTCGGCATAGGACAGGGTGTTGAGCCCGGTCATCAGGAAGGATCGCGTGCACCCGCTCGCCCACAGCAGCAGCAACATCAGGGCGAGCGGTGTCTGCGCGTCGAGCAGCGCGCAGGCGCCTATCCCGATCGCCGTCAGGGCGGCGCTCAACACCAGGATCGGCCGATAGCCGAAGCGGCCGAAGGCGCGCTCCATGAAGAGTTTCATGCCCAGGTCCCCCGCGGCATGCGCAAGCAGCACCAATCCCGAGCGGAGCGCCGAGAAGTGAAAGCCCACTTGCAGCAGGATCGGGAGGGCAAACGGCAGTGCGCCGATCGGAAGACGCACGAAGGGCAGCGCGGTTCCCACGGCGGCGCGGAAGGTGGGGAAGCGAAACGGCTCCAGCGAGATCAATGGATGCGCGGCTCTTAGAAGATGGCGGACGCCAAGGCCGCCGCTCGCGAGCGCGGCCACGATGCCGGCGACCGCCCACTCGCGCGGCACGGAGTTCCCGCCCAGCTCCGAGAGCCCGAACAGCAAGAAGATCAGGGTCGCCGCATTCAAGGCGAAGCCCGCGTGGTCGAACGGCCGTCGCTGGATGGGAACGGCGCTCAGGATTCTCCAGGCCACGACCATGCCGACGATTCCGATCGGCACATTGAGGTAGAAGATCCACGGCCAACCCAGCCATTGGGTGATGAGACCTCCCAGGGGTGGACCCAGCACCGGGGCAACCAGCATGGGGGCGGTTGAGATGTTGTGCACCCGCAGGAGCCGTGCGCGCTCCACCGAGCGCACCAGGATGAGTTGACCGACCGCGCTCATCAGGGCGCCGCCCACGCCCTGCAGCGCACGGGCCGCCACGAAGGCGCTGAGGCTGGCGCTGATCCCGCACAACGCCGAGGCCAGCGTGAACGTTCCGATGGCGAGCACGAAGACTCGGCGAGCCTCGAAACGGCCGGCGATCCAACCGCTGGCGGGAATGACGATCGACGCGGCGAGCACATAAACGATGATGCCCATGCCGCCGTTCGCAGGTCCCACCTGGAAGGTGAGCGCCATCCGCGGCCGGACCGCATTGGGGCGGTGGCCGCGGATTCCAGCCCTTCGGATTGGGCGGACTGATCGTCGGTGCGGCCAGGGTCGCAACCTTGCCGTTTGCGCTGCCGCTTGCCGTTGCATCGGTCGCCGTGGCGGCGGCCGCCAGTGCGTCGAATCAATACGCGAGCGCTCCACCCGCGAGTTATCAACCAGCGCAGCCGGTGTATTACCCGCCGCCCGTCCCCTACTACGGCGGCTACGCGCCGGCCGTGAGATATTACCCGCGCGCCCAGGGTTACTATGTGCCGGGCCCAAGATACAATGCCTATCCGGTTTATCAGGCGGGCCCGCGCCCGGGTTATTATCCCTATCGCCGCTAAGAATAAGCTCAATGCGCCGCCGGTCGCCGCCGGACGCGGCGGCCGGCCGCCTCGCTCCGCCTCGCTCTTACTGCGTGAGCGCATTCTCGATGTTGCCACCCCGTTATTCCTCACCCATGGGTACGGACTGACGTCGATCGAGGCGGTGGCTCGGCAGGCGCGCGTCTCCAAGCGAACCTTCTATCACCGCTTTGCCGACAAGTCCGCGTTGTTCGAAGCCGTCGTACATCGGATTATCGAGGGTATACGGCCGCCTCCCGATGTTCCGCTGATCGAAGGCGCGACGCTTCATGCCAAGCTCAGGCGGCTGGCAAAACTCATCCTGCAGGCCGCACTGTCGCCGCCCACAGTGGCGCTGCATCGTCTGTTGATGGCGGAATCCGCACGTTTTCCAGAACTGGCGCGCGCCACCGGTGCGCGCGATGCCAGTCAAGAAGCGGTTTCGCTCATCGGCAGCTTACTGGCACGCGACCTTCACAACACAGCCATGGACGCCGCCTCGCGTGACCTTGCCGCCGCCCAATTTCTGCAACTCGTGGTCGCCACGCCGCTGCGCCGGGCCTTGGGCGGCCAGGCGCCTCTGACGCCCGACGAAGTCGAACACTGGACGGATTGCGCCGTCGAGCTGTTCCTGAACGGATGCCGCGGCTGGAGGCGCGGTTGATGCGTATTGCCGCGGTGCGAGGCCGCGTTCCGCCTCGGTGCGAGGCCGCGCTCAGATCGGAAAATGCCCGGGCCGGGTTTCGATGGTGATCCAGCGCAGTTCCGTGAATTGGTCGATGCCCGCCTTGCCGCCGAAACGCCCGTAGCCGGAGGCGCCGACGCCGCCGAAGGGCATCTGGGCCTCATCGTGCACGGTGGGTCCGTTGATGTGGCAGATTCCGGAGCGAATCTGCCGGGCGACCCGCAGCCCGCGCGCGGTGTCCCGCGTGAACACCGCGGCCGATAAGCCATACTCGCTGTCGTTGGCGAGGCGGACCGCCTCCGCCTCGTCCTTGGCGCGAATCACAGCCACCACCGGGCCGAAGCTTTCGTCGCGATAGAGACCCATGGCGGCCGTCACGCCATCGACCACGGTCGCGGGCATCAGCACGGATTCGGCCTTGCCGCCGGCGACGACGACCGCGCCCTTGGCCGTTGCGTCATCAATGAGCGAATTGACGTGGCGGACGGTCTTCAAGTCGACCACGGCGCCCAGCGGGGTCTTGCCCTCGCGGGGATCGCTCGCGGCCATGGATTTGGCCTTGTGGGAAAATCGCTTCACGAATTCGGCGGCGACCGCCTCGGCAACGATGATCCGCTCGGTCGACATGCAGATCTGACCCTGGTTCATGAAGGCCCCGAATGCCGCGGCCTTGACCGCTTCGTCGAGGTCCGCATCCTCGAGCACGATGAGCGGCGCCTTGCCGCCCAATTCGAGGAGGCAGGGCTTCAAGTGTTCGGCGGCGCGCTTGGCCACGATCCGGCCGACGGCGGTCGAGCCGGTGAAGTTGATGCGTCTCACGGCGGGGTGATCGATCAATGCGCCCACCACGTCGCCCGCATCCTGCGGCGCATTGGTCACGAGGTTGACGACGCCCTCGGGAAAGCCGGCCTCAGCAAAGGCCTCAATGATCAAGGAGTGGGTCCTCGGGCAGATCTCGGAGGCCTTGAGGATCACGGAGTTTCCGCAGGCCAGGGGCACGGCGATGGCTCGCACCCCCAGGATGATGGGCGCGTTCCAGGGCGCGATGCCGAGAACGACCCCCACCGGTTCGCGCAGCGCCATGGCGAGACACCCGGGCTTGTCCGAGGGAATGACCTCGCCGCCGATCTGCGTGGTGATCGCGGCGGCCTCCCGCGTCATGCTGGCCGCCAGCATCAGGTTGAACAGGGCCCAGCCGGCGGTGGCGCCGGTCTCGCCCATCATGGCCTGCACGAAGGCATCTTTGCGGGCTTCGAGCGCGGCCGCCGCCTTCATGAGCACGGCGCGGCGGGCGTTCGGCCCTTGCGTCGACCAGGATGCGAACCCGTGGGCGGCGCGTTCGGCGATCGAGCCCGCATCGGCGGCGGTCATGGCCTGGGCCTTGCTCGCGGTCTGGCGGGTCATCGGATTGAGGCGTTCGAATTCCATGGGCGGATCCCCCGTGTCTTCAAGAATGGATGTTTCAACCCGCGCCCGCGGCGCTCATTCGGCTGAAAAACGGCATGCAGGGATGCGGCTCGAACAGCACCCGGCAGTCGATCACCGCGGGCTTTCCCGACCCGAGCGCCCGCTCGAGCGCGGGCTGCAACGCCTCGACGGTCTCGACCACCTCCCCGTGGCAATCGAAGCCGCGGGCGATATCCGCGTAGCGGGTGCCTTCGAGCGAGGTCCCGAAGTCATTGCCGGAGGCGAAGTCGAAGCCGCCTTTTTCGTAGGCCAGCTTGATGATGCCCCAAGAGGCGTTGTTGTGGATGACGTTGATGACCGGCAGCCCGTACCGCCGGGCCGTGTCGAGTTCCTGCAGGCTGAAGCCAAAGGCCCCATCGCCGGTGACGTTGAAGACGGGCTTGCCGGGATGCAGCAGCTGCAACGTCATGGCCCAGGGGAGGCCGAAGCCGAGCTGGGTCATTCCCGGCTCGTTGAATCGGCTGCGCGGCTCCGGGGCCGGGAGGAAGTCGTTGCTCCAGAAACTGGTGTGACCGCCGTCGAACACGGCGAGCGCGTCGCGCGGAAGGAGCCGGCTCAGCTCCTTCGAGAGCGCCGCCGGGTGCATCATGCCGCCGCGCCGAGCGGCCAGCGCATCCAGCCGGGTCCGATAGCCTTGAAAGGCCCGCAGCAAGTCCTCGCGCCACACGGCCCACCCGGGTCCTGCGGCGGGACCCGCGGGCATGGCGGCCAGAAGCGCCTCCAGCGCGAGTTTCGCATCCGCACAGATACCCACCGCCACCGGCACGTGCTGTCCGATGACGGCGGGGTCGACGTCCACGTGAATGACCTGCGCCTCGGTATTCAACAGGGTGCCGCGGTCCCCGCGCATCCAGGACGAGAACCGACATCCCACCGCCAGCACGACGTCCGCGTCGGCGCACGCGCGATGCACGGCGTCGCCGCCGCACACCCACGCCATTCCGAGGAAGAGAGGATCGTCCGCGGCTATGTTCCCATTGCCCATCTGGGTCGCGATGGCCGGCGCGCCCAGGCCGTGAGCCAGGCGCCGGAAGGCTTCCGTGGCCCCTGCGGCCGTCACGCCGCCGCCGGCGAGGAGCAGCGGCCGCTTTGCGCCCATCAAGAGATCGCGCGCGCGCGCGATGTCGCCGGCGCAGGGCGGGGCGCCCACGGTCATTCGATAGCGCGCCGGCGGGTTGCCGAATTCGGATTCATCGTAGTCGAAGGTGCCGCGCAGGATGTCCTGGGGCACGTCGAGGTGCACCGGGCCGGGGCGGCCCGTGAATGCCTCTCGCAATCCCCAGCGCACCAGCTCGGGGATGCGCCGTCCGTCATGAACCGCGGTGTTCCACTTGGTGATGGGGCGGAACAGCGATTCGGTGTCCATGTCGGCGAACATGCCGCGCGCCGGATAGCTGGCGTAGTGCTGATTGTTCGAGGTGAGGACGAACATCGGCAGATTGTTCGCTTTCGCCATGGCAATGCCGGGCACGAGATTGCCGCCACCGCTGCCGCACTCGGCCGCGACGACGCCCAGCTGGCCGGAGCCCGCGGCCACCGCGCTCGCCATCATGGCGGCATGGCCCTCGTGCCGGGCGCCGATGAACCGCATGGACGGCTGTAGCGAGACAGCGCGCAGGAAGGGCGCGAGCTTGCCGCCGACCAGGCCGAACACGAACGGGATCCGCTCCGGCAGCAACGCACGAACCAAGGCCTCGCCACCGGTGAGCTTCGTCATTCGGTTACCTCAATGGATCTCGAAGATCTGCTTGGCCGTGCGATGCAGGCTCTCGGAGGGGCCGTCCGCCTCCACCAGGTAAATCTCGGTGTTGTGCACGAACATCCGATCGTTCAGGAGTCCCGGGTGGCATACGATGGCCATGTGCTCGGCGATCTGCATGGTCTCGTCGTGGCGGATGAGGGGACGCTCGACCATGTCATAACCCATGCCGTGCATGTTCAAGCGACGCTCTTCGGGCAGATTGAGGCTGCGCAGATGGGCGTTATGGCGCGCAAAAACCTGGCTGCACGAGGCGCCCGGCTTCAGTAGCGACAGCGCATGGCGCTGGGCCTCGAGCACGGCCGCATGCGCGCGGCGCAACTCCTCCGCGGCCTTGCCGAGCACGAAAATCCTCGATAATTCAGCATAGAAGCCCCCGCCGCCATTGTTCTCGACCAGCAGCGAAAACACGTCGCCTGCTCGCAGCGTGCGGCCCTGCATCGACCGCGGCCGGAAGCTGGCCGCCTCGCCGGCAGGGGCGGAGGAGCACAGGAAAATGCCCTGCTCGCTACCCTGCTGCTGGCCTACGTACTGCGCGTAGGCCGCGATTTCGAAATCCTTGAGACCCGGGCGCAGGAATTCGGCCACCCGCGCCATTACCTGGTCCTGCATTGCCGCCACGCTGCGAATGCACTCGCGCTCTTCCTCGCTCTTGATGGCCTTGATCCGATCCACGGGGTCGGTGAAATCGACGATGTCGAGGTCGCCGAGCGCCTCCCGCAACCGCAGCCCGAAGCTGTGATACATGGCTGCCGGGGCCACCAGGCCGATCCTCCTGGCCCCGTGGGACCGCAGTTCGCGCACCGCGATGTCGGCGTCGTACGCTCCCGTATAACCGACCGAGGGGTAGCTGGGGGTGGTCAGACGCACCGCGATTCCGGTCGCCCGCTCCTCATCGGGGCTCGACCGGCGCACGCCGTCGAAGGGCCCCTGTTCGATGAGCGACATGCCGGAATCCCTCGGAAACACCACGCTGGTGGGGTAGCCGTTGGTCGCCGGCTGATTGCTGAACCATCGCACGTAGCCGCCGACCCAGTCGCTGGAATTCTGCATGACCAGCGCGTCCACGCCCTGTTCGTGCATGCGAGAGCGCACTGCCGCCCAGCGGCGCCGCAATTCGGCGACGGAGACGGCGTTCAGTGCGCGGCTGGCCGGTGCGTTCATGGGCGGCTCGGTGCGTTCATGGCGGGAATTATCGCTCAATGCGGCACGACGTTGATCATCGAATCGCTGCGGCCTTCAAGGAACGCCGCCAGATTCTGCCGCACGATGGGGTAGGCCTGTTCGAGATACACATCGCTCATGCCGCCCACCAGCGGGGAGACGATCACCCGGTCCTGGTGCCACAACGGGTGATCGGCGGGCAGCGGCTGGCGGCGGAACACGTCGAGCGCGGCGCCGGCGATCGTCCCGGCCCGCAGCGCGCGGATCAAGGCCTCCTCGTCCAGGACGCCGCCGCGCGCCACATTGATGAGGAAGGCGCCGGGTTTCATGGCCGCCAGCACCGGTGCGTCGACGAGGTTCTCGGTCTCCGGGGAATGCGGCACCACCAGGACCAGGAAATCCGCGAGGCTGGCCGCATGCGCCAGTTCCCGGCGCGTGAATATGCCGTCGAAGCCCGCCGGTACGCGCGGCGTGTTCGAGACGCCGTAGACCTTCATGCCGAAGGCCTGGCATCGGGGCGCCAAGGCTTCGCTGATGGCGCCCACGCCCACGATGACCGCGGTCTTCCCCCACAGCAGGGGTTGGGGCCAGCGCTCCCAGCGCGCGGCCTGCTGGTTCTGCAGCATACGCGGGAAATTCCGGTTCAAGGCGAGCATGTGCAGGAACACGAGCTCCGACATCTGCGGACCGTGCATGCCGCGCGTCGAAGTCACGAGCACGTCGCGGGGCAGGTTGGAGAGCTTGAGGATGGCGTCGGTGCCCGTGGTGAGCGATTGGATCCATCGCAAGCGGGGCGCGCGGCGCAACAGATCCTCGTCGAATTGGAAATGATGTCCGATGATGGCCCGGGCGTCGCCGAGTTTCTCGAGGGCCGCCGCACGGTCATTGCTGGCATAGACATCGAGACCCGGAAACTCAGCCTGCACCCGGGCCGCGAAATCGGCCGCCGGCGCTTCGGGCGCGCCGATGTACACGATCAGGTGGGCCGATCCCGTGGCGGGGCGAGGGGAATCTTGCATGTGAGCGGGCGCCTGGGCGGTCTGCGGTTGGGTGCGCTGCGGGTGGCGCGATCCTCGCGCCGGTCAGCTATAGAGTCAAATCGATTAAATTCGACTAGTTATAGACCTGAGTTATACCAGTTCGGTTGCGCCGATCACTCGGGACGTTCACCGGCGCACGCGCGCGGGCCGCGGCGCGGCGTCGGCCACTTCGTGGCAGGCTTTCACCAATTGCACGGCGGCCGGCGCCATCTTCCCCGCCTTGCGCCACTTGCATCCGATGCTGCGCTTCCCGCCGCCCTTCAGGGGGACCGACCGGATGCGCCATGTATTCTGCATCCGGGTTTGAATATCGGTGATGATGGCCACGCGTTCGTTTTGCGCGACGATCGATTCGACCAGAGTCAGGCTGCTGGTGGTCACGCAATTGAGCGGCCAGGGGACGCCCGCGGTCAGGAACAATGCCTCGACGTGCCGGCGGTAGGAACTGCCGGGCATGGGCACGACCCAGGGGTGATCGCGCAGTTCCCCAAGCGTCACGGAACTGCGGTTCTTCAAGGAATGACGGGGTCCGACGCCGATGCTGAAAGGATCCTCGAAGAGCGGATCTTCCACGATGTCGGACGGTGGTGGAAAAATCCCGGCCAGCGGCGCGATGACGACGTCCAGGGTCCCGGATTGCAGCGCCGGCAACAGGTCGTCATCCATCCCCTCGACCAGCGTGACGGCCACGGGCGCCTGCGGCTTCAACAGCCGCTGCATGACCTCGGGCAGAAATTTGAGCGTCACCGACGGCACGGCGCCCACCCGCAGCGGACCCTCGACTCCCCTGCGCCTGTGCCGCACCTCGTCCGCCGCCTGGGTCAGGATGGACTCCACGGCCTGCGCGTTGCGCACCAGGATCCGGCCGATCTCGTTCAACTGCGAGCCGCGCCGCCCCCGATCGAGGACCGGCGCTCCGATCCGGCGCTCCAATTGGGCGATGCTGTTGGACATCGCGGGCTGGGACAGCCCGCGGGCCGCCGCGGCGCGGTTGAACGAGCCGTGCTCCGCAATGCTGAGCAGATTGGCGAGCTGCCGCGGATCGATTTTCATGCTGTGCCCCGTTTGCGTGGGTTTGGTTATAAGTAGCATTTATAACCAACCCGCACCAATGTAATTCTGTCATGGGTCGTTCGGTGCTACCGTGCTGTGGGACGGGAACGAGCCCAAGGCGGCGGCCGTGTGGCTGCGTCCGATCGAGATGTATGCGATCTCCCGTTTCGAAGACGTTCGCGCGGTGCTGCGCAACTGGCAGGTCTACTCATCGAAGCCGAGGCGGAACGGCTCGCGGAGCGCCTGTGCGCGAGCGGCCGATTCGACGCCGCCGCGGATCTCGCCCAGCACCTCCCGATGACCGTGATATCTCATCTGGTCGGACTGCCCGAGGAACGGCGTGAACAGATGCTGGAGTGGGGGAACGCGGCGTTCAACACGCTGGGGGCCGCCAATGAGCGGTGTTCGTCGTCCATGGAGACCGCCATGGGGCTGGTGAAATATGCGTTCGAGCAATTGGATCCGTCGATGGTCAAGCCCGGCAGCTGGGCGGCGCTCGCCTTCGACGCGGCGGTGCATTGAGGCGAGCATGCCGATTCGGTTTGCGAGCTCGCATCCAACCGGCGAAGTTCAAGCGGCCACGCTCTCCCGCCTGCGCAGAGTTTCCTGCAATGCGGCGCATAGCGCGACACCGACCGCCATCATGAGGATGGGGAGCCTCAGGATGTGCTCGATGCCGAAGCGCTCGGCCACCAGCCCGCCGACATAGGGCGCGAGACCTCCGCCCAGAAGCTCCCCCGTGGCGATGACGAGGCCCGAGGCCGTGGTCATGAGCGCGCCGGGAACCGTTTCCGCCGCCACCGGGCCCACCGTCAAGGTGATCAGCGCATTGTTGAAGAAATGAATGCAAAAAAGGCAGGCGAACAAGGGGCCCACGTGGGGTCCGATAGTGCCCATCAGCGCGAGCCCGAGGAGCGCGCCGGCGCTCGATGCCAGCATCACCGGCTTGCGCCCGATCCGGTCGGACAGGGCGGACAGGATGATCGTTCCCGCCATGGCGCCGAATCCGATCGCGGACATCACGATGCCCATGTCGCCGTTGTCGAGCTTCAAATGCGCCACGAGGTAGCTGGGAAGAAATGCGCTCGTCGTGATGAGGCAGGTGAGCCAGCACAGCATGCCGCCCATCAAGATCCGGATGTTGCGATGTTTCAGCACCTCGGCCCAGTCGGACAGGCTGCCCCGGCTGATCGAGCGAATCGCGGTCGATCGCGGGATGGCGCGCCACGTGAGCCAGGCGACCAGCAATCCCGGCGCCAGAAACAGCGAGAATATGTAGCGCCAGTCGACCCCGCGGGACAGGAGCGCACCCACGATGAGCGGCGACAGTCCGAGCCCGAAGAGAACCAGCATGGTCTGTTGAAAGCCGACGTTGCGGCCATGCCGCTGCGCCGGCGACAGCTGGATGGTCGCGGCGATGCTGGCCGGCGTGAAGGCGCCGTCCGCAAATCCCATCACCAAGCGGACCATCACCAGGCCGGCGAGCCCCGTGGCGAGGCCGCTCAGCCCGATAAGGAGCGAGAACGCAATCAACGCGCCGACCAGCACTTGGGCGCGCCCGAACCGGTCGGCCATGTTGCCCATGATTAGCGCCGCGACGCCCCAGGCAATGGCCAGCGCTGCGGTGATGATGCCGATGTCGCCGTATCCCAAGCCAAGATCACGGGCGATGGTCGGATACATGGTGGAAATGAGGAAACGGTCGATGCCGACCAGCCCGAATCCCAGCGACAGAATGGCAACGCCCGCGATTTCATGCGCCGTGACCGGCGACCGATCGCTCATGCGAGCGCACCGGATGCCGTTGCCCGGAGGCGCGGTTTCGCTATCATCGGGATCGCTTTCGTCATCCTCGTCATGCGGGTACCCTTATGAACACTGCGGCACGGCTCTCTTCGCGGCTCGAGGGCAAGGTGGCCATCGTCACCGGAATCGGCAGCGGGATCGGCCGCGGGTGCGCCCTGATGTTCGCACGCCATGGCGCGCGCGTCATGACCTGCGATCTCGACCCCAATGGGGCGGAAGAGGGCTTGGCGCTCGCGCGGGCCGAGGGTCTCGACCTCGAGAGCGTGCATCCCTGCGACCTGACCCAGCCCGGCGACGTCGCCGGGCTCGTCGCGAAGACGGTGGAGCGCTTCGGCGGCATCGACATCCTGGTGAATGCCGCGGCGTGGGGCGCCTTCGCTCCCATCGAGGCCATGGATTTCGAGCGCGACTGGCGTGCGACGCTCCGCGGCGAGCTGGACGTGGTGTTTTTGGCGACCCAGGCCGCATGGCCCCATCTGGTCGCGCGCGGCGGCGGATCCATCATCAACATCGCATCCGCCAACGCCCACGTCACGCTGCGGGGATCGCCGGCGCTCGCGCATTGCGCCGGCAAGGGCGGCGTCCTCGCCATGACCCGGCAACTCGCGGCCGAGGGCGCGCCGCACGGGATTCGCGCCAACACCATATCGCCGGCGCTGGTCGTCACCGGCGCGACCAAGCCGGTCCTGCAGCAGGCCGGTTTCCTTGACAACGTGCTTGCCAAAAGCATGATCAAGCGGCTGGGCCAACCGGAGGATATCGCCTGGTGCGCCGTCTATCTCGCCTCGGATGAATCGACCTGGGTCACAGCCGCCGATTTTTGCATCGACGGCGGCGCGACCCGCTGTTGAGCCGGGGCGGGCATCAGAAACTCCCATGGCGAGATCTCCGCCGTCCGATTCACCTTGACCTCGATCAGCGACGGCGCCCGCGCCGCGAAGGCGCGTTCCAGCGCGGCTCTCAAGGCCTGCGGCGTCGCCACGCTGCAACCGGCCATGCCGAAGCTGTCGGCGAGCTTCACGAAGTCGGGATTGCGCAGCTCCGCGCCGATGATGCGTCCGCCGAAGCGCTCCTGCTGGTCACGCAGCACGTTGCCGAACGCGCCGTTGTTGAAGACCACGCTCACCACCGGAAGGTTGTGCTGAACCGCCGTGGCGAGTTCCTGCACGCCGAACATGAAGCCGCCGTCGCCCGAAATCGACAGCACCTGTTTCCCAGGATTGCCGGCCTGGACGCCGAGCGAGGTCGAGTAGCCGAAGCCGAGCGTGCCTTGGTAGCCGCAGGTCACGAACGTGCGAGGCTCGTATACCGGCAGGCCGAAATAGGAGGTGAAGCCGGTCTGGCAGATTTCCTCGACGAAGAATCCGTCGCGCGGCAGCACGTCGCGGATGGCCGCGAGGTAGGCCATGTGCGGCTGCACCTTCTGGATCTCGAGCGCCGTTGCCGCCTTGACGTGTGCGAATTCCTCGGTGCGCGGCCGCCGGGCCGCCCCGGCGCGCTGCAAGGCGGCGATGAGCGCGCGGGTCCCGTCCCGCGCGTCGGCGACCAGGGGCACCGACGGCTTGATGCGCGGCATCTGCGCGGGATCGATGTCGATGTTGACGATCTTGAGGCCGGGGTTCGGGTTCGGCCAGCGGAACCACTGCAATTCCAGGCGCGAACCGATGCCGATCAGGACGTCGGTCTCGGCCCAGCGCTTGAATCCGGCCGCGCAGGTGAAGCCCAGGGGATCGTCGTCGGGGACGATCCCGCGGCCACCCCGCCAGGATACGACCGGCGCCTGCAGCAGGCTCGCGAGCTCGCGCACCTCGGCCGAGGCGTGTTGCGCGCCGCTGCCCACCATGATCATGGGATTGCGGGCGTCGGCGAGCATCCGGGCCGCCTTGGCGATCAAGTCCGGATCCGGCTCCGGGGGCGTGTAGGCGGCCGGCGCAATGGACAGATCGACGGGCGCGCGCTGCGTGAACACGTCCCATGGCATCTCGACCGCGACCGGCCGGGGCCGGCCGGTGGTCATTTGGCGAAACGCCTCGGCCATGGTTGCCGGCGCCTCGGAGGGATGGGCGATGCGGGCGGCCCATTTCGTGATCGAGCGCAGGGTCGCCAGTTGATCGGGCAGCTCGTGCAGGTGGCCCATGCCGCGTCCGATGAACTCCGAGGGCACCTGCCCCGTGATGCACATGACGGGCGCGCTGGCCCCATACGCGGAACACAGGGCCGCGGCCGCATTCAGCATCCCGGGACCCGGGACCACGGAAAAGACGCCGTTCCGTCCGGTCGACTTGGCATAGCCGAAGGCCATGTACGCGGTCGCCTGTTCGTGGCGGGGATGAATGACCCGGAGGCGCTCCTTGGCCTGCTGCATGGCGTCAAACAGCCCGTAGGTCTGCACCCCGGGAATTCCAAACACGGTGTCCACGCCGTGCGCGAGCAGGCTTGCGATAATGGCCTCACCGCCCGTCATCGTATTAGACATTGCATGACCTCAGGTAAATCGGTTGCCATGATTGGATTGCGCGCATCCCGCGCCGTGATACGCTAGACCAGGATACAGTACATTCGTACCGCTCAATAATGCAGCAAGTCCGGCACGGCCGCCAGCGAAACGGCGCGGTGCGCGGCAAAGCGAGCGGGCGATCGAGGGGGAATGTGAGCTCAACGGTCATCGAGGACTCTGCGCCCGGCGAGGCGCGCGAGGCCAGGGCGATCCACGCCGCCATCCTGCTGGTGACCAGCGGGCTGACCACGCTGGTCACCGCCGTGCTCGGGCCCAGCATGCCGAAGATGCAGGCTCACTTCGCCGATGCCCCCATGGCGGATTTCCTCGTTCCCCTCACCATGACCGTGCCGCTGCTCACCATGGCGGCTCTCAGCGTCTTCATCGGCCTGCTCGCGGACCGGGTCGGCCGCAAGCGCATTCTCGTCTATTCGACGGCGGCGTACGCAATCTTCGGCACCGCTCCGCTCTGGCTCGATTCGCTGCCCCAGATCTTTGCAAGCCGCGTGCTGCTCGGCGCCACCGAGGCCGCGCTGATGACGGTGAGCTCGTCCATGATCGGCGACTACTTCTGCGGGCTGAAGCGGCAAAAGTTCATGTCGCTGCAGACCACCGTCGCAGCCGGGTCCGCCTTCGTGCTGAACCTCGTGGGCGGCGCCGTCGGAGAATTCGGCTGGCGGGCGCCGTACATGATATATCTCATAAGCGTGCCGCTCGCGCTGCTGATGGCGCGGTACCTGTGGGAGCCTCGACCGCCCGCCGACCTCGCCGGCAGCCCCGCCCGGGACGGCGAATGCGGCGACTTCCGGCCGCGGGAACTGACCGGCATTTGCATTCTGGGGATTTTCGTCGGTCTCGTGTTCCTCATCGCGCCGGTGCATCTCGGCTATCTGTTCGGCGCCTTGGGCGTGAAATCCTCGGCCGCGATCGGAGCGGCCTATGGATTGAACAGCCTCGGAGTGGTCTGCGGGACGCTTTGCTTCGGCTGGATCGTGGCGCCCCGGCTGCGTGTGCCCGCGCAGCTGGCGCTCGCCTGCGGCATTACGGCAGCCGGCTTTTTCGGCATGTCATTGGCGAATTCCTACGGCCTGCTGACGATGGCCGCGTCGGTCAACGGGTTCGGCGCCGGCTTGCTGCTGCCGACCGCCGTGACTTGGAACATGCGGATCCTGCCGTTTTCGCGGCGGTGTTTCGGCGTCGGCGCCTTTCAATCCTGCATGTTCCTCGGCATGTTCGCCAATCCCCTGCTGGTGGTATCGCTCGAGCACTCGACGGGCACCCGGGCGGCGGCCGTCGGCATCGTCGGGGCGGGTTTGATGGCGCTGGCCGTGGTCGCTGCGATGGTGTCGCTGCGGTGGCACCGGCAGGCACTCGAGGCGGCATGATCCCGCGTTCCGCGCTTGGCCGGAGCCGCGGGTGCGGGCCTCAGTGCGCCGATCCGCCCAGCGACTCGAGAATCTGCTCGCGCGCGGCCAGCAGGTGTGCGGCGAGCGCCTGATGCGTGCGCTTGAAGCGGGTGGTCGGCACGGGAATGGACAGGGCAATCGCGCGACCCATCGGGTCCATGAATCCGGTGCCGAGGGCCGATATGCCCTCGGTGTGTTCTTCGTTGTCCACCGCAATGCCGGTGCGCCGGCACGCATCGAGTTCCTTCAGCAGGTCCGCCGGCTTGGTGATGGTGTTGGGCGTCATGCGTGCCAGCGGTCCCTTCAGCAGCCGGTTCAGCTTCTCCGCGGACAGTACACTGAGAAGCGCCTTGCCGTTGGCCGTGCAATGCAGCGGAAAGCTTTCGCCAATGGCCGACACGGTGCGCAAACGGTGACGGCCCTGAATCTGGTCGGTGAACACGGCCGACTGGCCCTTGAGTACGGAGAGGTCGACGGTCTCGCCGATGGCCTGCGACAAATCGGCCATGATGGGGCGGGTGATCTGATCGAATTCGACGCTCGCCGAGGCGGCCAGACGGATCAGGGCAGGTCCCAGTCGCACGCCGGCGGTGGGGGAGGCCGCGATGAGGAATTGTTCGGCCCGCAATGCATCCACGATGCGCTGGACCGTCGAACGGGCGAGATCGACGCGCTGCGCGATCTGGCTGAGGCTCAACCCCTCCGGCTCCCCCTCGAGCGCACGCAGGATGTCGACGGCGCGCCGGATGACCTGGATGCTCTGCTTCCCGCCGTCCTCCGAAGCCGCCGGCCGACCGCTGTGCTTTTTTCTGGGCATTTGACGTTGATCCGAATTGCCGATCGAGTGCTAGATTAGCATGCGGGGTTGGTCGTTCATCGAGGCCCGGGGGCCGGCCCGCATGTTCCGGGACCCGCTCGAAAGTACCGTATCATGGTACTTGGTGTCCACCACCCGGTTGGGTTGTCTCTAGGGGAGGCTTGCAGACGATGATGAAATTCATACTGGCGGCGCGGCGCAAGCCCGAGGACACGCAGGAACGCTATTTCTACGAGTGGGGCGTGATTCACGTCGCCTTGATGGTGTCGAACCCCTCCACGCTGCAGGTGTTCAAACGGTATGCGCAGCACTACACGATCAACGGCGTGCCGGGCGATCTCCTATGGCATCCGTTTTCCGACATGGGGTGGGACAACATGGCGGACCATTGGCTGGAGCGGTTCGACGACATCGCCGTATCGGTGCGCAGCGCGGATTACGTGCAGCGCATGCAGCCCCACAAGTTCGGCGACAGTCATTTCGCGGTCGAACTCACCGGTGGCCGCGTCCTGCACGAGGAGCCGGGCTTTCAAAACGGCGGCGTCAAGCTGATTCACTTCCTGCGCAAGCGCCCGGAGCTCTCCCAGGAGGAGTTCGACCGCCGCTGGAAGGACGAGCACGCCCCCGTGGTGCTCGATGCCCTGCGATCGGCCGGCATTCTGCGCAAGTACGTCCAGAGCCCGCGGCTCCCGCTCGACCCCGCCATGTTCAAGGGGACGCTGTTCGAGGCAGGAGGCGTCGGCCTGCATGGCGGCATCGAGGAATTCTGGTTCCGCAGTCTCGACGACCTGGCCCGCCTGCGGAACGATCCGGCGGCGTGGGAGCGCATCCGATCCAGCGATCGCCGGCTCACGGCGCAATCGGGCTCCTTTGCCATGGTCACCACCGAGCGGGTGGTATTCGATTTCGCGACGCCCGGGCTCAACACGCCGACGCCAGCGGTGCTGACTCAGGGCACGTTCGAGGCCATGATCGAGGCGCAGGGCTATACGGGATTCAACATCCCCCGCCCGCCCGGCGCCGCGCCGGGAACCAAGTAGCCCGCGCGGGGCCGAGCCAATCGCCGAGGCGCTGCGCTTCCGGCCGGATACTTCGAGCGCCGCATTGGAATTGCGATTTGTCTCACACTCCGCGCTTGCACCGGCTCACAGTTTTGTCAAAACCCGCGTGATTGTAAGCTCGGAGACAGGTTCGCGACTCACTCTCGGCGAAACAGTTTCGTGACGAGGCGAGTTACCGATGACCATCCACTCTCAGGCGTACGGCCGCCCGCGTTCCAGCCGCAGCGCCGGGTTCACATTGATCGAACTCGTGATCACCATGGTTATCATCGCATTGCTTGCGGCGATCGCCTACCCGAGCTACCACAATTATGTTCTGCGCGGTCAGGTCGTAAATGCGACCGACGGACTGTCGGCGGTGAGCGCCAACATGGAACGCTATTTCCAGGATAACCGCACCTATCTTGCGGCGAACGGCTTCACGCCGCCGTGCGCAACGGCAGCGACTTATGGGACCTTCAGTGTTTCCTGTCCCACCGTCCTTACCGCGACGACCTACACGCTACAGGCGGTTGGCAGCGCCAACACGGCCGGTTTCACATACACCATCGATCAGGCGGGAAACCAGACCTCCGCCGTCACCGCGCCTGCACCGTCGGCATGGATCCTCAGTTGCCCGAGTACCTGGGAAACCAAGGCAGGCACGTGCTGATGAAGCGCACCGATGTCAGTCGCGGCTTCACGCTCATCGAGCTGGTCATCGCCATGGCGATCTTCGGCATCCTCGTGGCAGCGACCATTCCAGCCATGTCAACGTGGATCGCCAACACGAAGGTGCGCGCCGTCGCCGATGCTCTGCAAAACGGCGTGCGCCTGGCGCAGGCCGAATCGCTGCGCCGCAGCCGCCAAGTGGTATTCGCGCTGACCAACAGCTCGACGCCGCAAAACGGCGGTTTCTCCGCCGCGGCCAATGGGACCTACTGGGCGATCCAGACGATACCTGCCATGACGGATGGGAGCGAGGCGCCGGTCGTCGTCGGGTCAGGGGTGCTGACCTCGGAGGGTTCGTCGGTCCTGATCACGGGTCAGGCGGAGATCTGTTTCAATTCGATGGGGCGTCTCGTGGCCAATGGCACCACGGGTGTGGGGGGCGGCACCTGTACCGTGCCCGCGGCTGGCATCAATTCCAGAGCGGTGCCGACCCTCAATTACGTAATCACGTTGACGCATGCCGACCATCCCTTGCAGGTCGAGGTGGCCTTGGGTGGCCAGGTACATCTCTGTGATCCCTCCCAGACCCTGTCGAGCACTAACCCATACGGTTGCTGATCTCCATGAAATGGACACTCCCCCGGACGCTGGTTGGCCGACCCGGACGCCAGACCGCCCAATCTCACCAAGCCGGCATGGCCTTGCTCGAGGTACTGGTGTCCATCCTCATCTTTTCGTTCGGGGTGCTCGGATTGATCGGTCTGGAGGCGAGCGCCATCAATTATTCGGTTGACGCCGAGGACCGCACTCGCGCCGCGCTGTTCGCGAGCGAGATCTCGAGCACCATGTGGCTCAACGGCAACGTGACCGTGCCCGCGGCGCAGCTTGCGACCTGGCAGGCGAATATTGCCAACACCGCCCTCGGTACCGGCTTGCCGGGCGGAACAGTGACCATTACGCCTACGGCGGGCACCACCAACAGCGCCGACATTTTGATCCAATGGACACCCCAAACCGACAAGACGGCCACCACGCGACAACTGACGACGCGGGTCATCCTATGATTCGGCCGCGGCACGGTGGCATGACGTTGATCGAGCTGCTGGTGGCAATGGCCATCGGAGTGGGGGTTGTGCTGGCCGTCAGCACGCTGCTCGTCGCGGGGGAGAATCACAAGCGCACCACCACGTCGACGAACGATGCCGATCAAGCCGGCTCCTATGCGTTCTACGCCCTCGACAAGGCGTTGCGTGCGGCAGGATCGGCCATCGCAGAGTCGGCTTATCCCGCGGACCGGGGTGTGCTCGGCTGCAAATTGAACGCCGCGGCCATTCTTCCCCGCACGACGCCGTTTCCCGCGCCATTTTCAACGGCATTCCTGACCGGTACGACCGCCAATCTGCGAGTCGCGCCGGTGCTCATCGGCCAGAACCAGTCCGACAGCGCGGCGTCCGATGTTCTCGTGGTCATGAGCGGATCCGGGGCGGCCGGAGGCGTGTCGCGCGCGATCAATGGTCCGGGCAGCGCCACGACCTTGGTGTTGGAAAGCGCCACGGGTTTCGCCGCGAACGATCTCGTGCTGGTGAGTCAAAGTGGCGTGACGGATTGCCTGACCGAGGAGGTCGGCACCATTACCGCGCCGACCTTGAACGTGGGCGGGACGACCTACTATACGGCGACGGGCACAGCCACGACCCTGGCGACCCTCTCCGGCAGCACCTCGACCTATGTCACCCCCCTGGGTAATGCTGCGGCGAATAACGTCCAATTCACGCTCTTCGGCGTCGGCACCGACAACACGCTGTACAGCTACGACTTGCTGCAAAACCAGGCGCTGGCGCAGGGAAGCGGGGGCAATGTCTCTGAAGCGATCACGGACGGAGTGGTCCAGATGAATGCCATCTATGGCATTCAAAGCCCGACCGCGCCGGCCACCTTGGGCGCCTGGGCGGGACCGGGTGATGCCGGCTACGACATCAACACCGTCATGACCACGCCGGCCACCATGGAGTCGATCATCGCGGTGCGGGTCGCGCTCGTCGTGCGCGGCGAATATTACGACAAGAATCCGGTGTCGCCCGCGACGCTCACCATCTTCGGCGGCTACGTGAACGCGGGGGGAACCTCGCTGGCGAAGAATATCAACCTCAACGCGACGCAGCAGCACTACCGGTACCGGATCTTCGAATTCACGGTTCCCCTGCGCAACATGTTGTTGCTGGCGGGGGCCTGATGAGTCGCGGAATACCAGTCCGGCCGTCGCGCGAACGCGGCGTGGTGCTGATCTTCACGCTGATCATCCTATTGATCCTGACGATCGGCGCGGTGGCCCTGCTGCGGTCGATGAACACATCGTTGTTCAGTGCCGGCAACCTGGCGTTCCGCCGCGACCTGACGAATCAAGGTGAGCAGGCGGTGGCCAACGTGCTCGCTGAGTTTCAAAGCGGCGGCGCTCTGTCGACCTCGGCCGTGACCAACGCGAGTGTTCCTGCGCTCAATTACTCGGCCGTCACGCTGCCCACCAACGCCGAGGGGGTTCCTACTGCATTGCTGAACAGCACGGCGTTTGCCGCGGTGGGCGTGAGCGCAAACGACATCGTGGGGGCGACCCAAGAGGTGACCATACGTTATGTCATCGACCGACTATGCAGCGCCGCCGGCGCGTCCACCGGCGCCTTGTGCGTTCAGTCATCGGCGGCGCCTACCGGCGGCACGGCCAATGGCACCGCGGCGGTGCCTCCGCCGTCGGCGACGGTCTACCGATTGAGCGTGCGCGTGACCGGTGCGCGCGGTACCCAGATGTTCCTGCAAACCACCTTTACCCGGGCTGACTAACATGAATGGTCCATTCACCGTACACCTCAAATCGAAGGCATCGCGACACGGCATCGGATTCGTGGTGGCGGCCCTACTGGGACTCGTATGCGGCGACGCAGGCGCGGTCACCTCGGGCGTGTCGCTCGCGGATGCGCCGATCTTCGCGACGGCCAATGTGCCCGGCAATTTGGCTTTCAGCCTGTCGGTCGAGTTCCCCACGGCCATCAGCGTTGCGAACCTCGGCAACTACGCCGATGCCACCGCGTACTTGGGTTATTTCGATCCGGCGAAGTGCTACACCTATCAGTACAACGCGACGACGCCGTCGAGCAGCTACTTTCAGCCCACGGCCTTCGCCGGCGGCACCAACGGGCACAGCTGCTCCGGAAGGTGGAGCGGAAACTTCATGAACTGGGCGGCGATGCAGACCATCGACCCGTTCCGCTGGGCACTCACGGGGGGCTACCGCAGCGTCGACTCCACCAGCCAAACCATCCTGGAGAAGGCCTGGGCCTCGAATCAGGGGAGCACGAGCAACTTCCCCTACCGCGGCACCGGTCAGACCACCGCCTCCGGTGAAAACCTGCCGACCGCATTGATCGGATCGGTGACCCCGTTCAACAGTTGGTCCGCCTTCAATACGGCGATCTGGTCGAACGGCAACATGATGGCGTTCTCCGCGAGCAGTACTGCGTACACCGGGACCGGGGCGGCCTTCGGTCTCACGGACCTGTCCAACGTGGCCACCGCCAACAGCAACCCGAACGTCGGTTACCGCGTCTATGTCCGCGTCAGCGTCTGCGACTCCAGCGTTCTCGGGATCGCGGGGCTCGAGAGCAACTGTGTGGGCTACGGAACCTCCTCCGTGGTCAGCGGCACCACGGTATACAGCATCTACAAGCCACAGGGACTGGCGCAACAGTACGCGAACCAGATCAAGTACTCGGTTGTCGGCTATCTCGATACGGCAAATACGGCAGTGCAGGGCGGCGTGCTGCGAGCGCCCATGAACTACATCGGACCTACCTACCCGCAGCCGCTCTCCTCCTCGGTGGTCACGAATCCGGTGGCGGAGTGGAATTCCAGCACTGGCATCATGAATGTGAATCCCGATTCAACCACGGCCAGCGCCAGCGGGGTCTCGCAAAGCGGGGTCATGAATTATCTGAATAAATTCGGCGAGTACGGGGCGGCGCAGTACCTGGCGGGCAATGCCAGTTACGCCAACAACCAGAACATCTATATGACGTACGACCACGTCAGCGAGATGTACTACGCCGCCATCCGCTACTTCGAGAATCTGGGCAACGTACCGCAGTGGGCGCCGCAGACGGCCTACGGCTCAACGTCGGTGCAGCTCGATGGCTTCCCGGCCGTGACCACCTGGACGGATCCCATCGCGTATAGCTGCCAGAACAATTTCATCCTCGGCATCGGCGACGACCATACGTGGACGGACTACGAAGTGGGCGGCAGCGCGTTGTTCTCGCAAAACGACGACAATCACTCGCCTGTGCCCCCTTTGGTGGCATCGGATTCGCTCAACCAAGCGAGCAGCTGGTTGACCTCGCTGCAGGGTCTCGAAGGAATCACGCAGACGCCGTGGTGGGGAGCCGGCGCACCCTATTCAACGTATTACATCGCTGCGCTGGCTTACGGCGCGCACGTCACGGACATTCGCCCCGATGCGACCAATCCCAGCATGCCGGGCATGCAGACGATTTCCACGTACTGGATGGACGTGGCCGAATATCAAGAGGTGGAAAATCTCAACCCCTACTACCTCGCCGCCAAATACGGCGGGTTCAAGGTTCCCTCGGGCTACACCATGGCCAACACCACACCGCTGTCCTTGGGCGAATACGACACCACGGACAGCTACGTCACGATGAACGGCGGCAACGTGCAGCCGAAGCCGGACAACTATTTCGTGACGGGTAACGCAAGCCAGATGGTGTCCTCGTTGTCGTCGGCCTTCTCGAATATCGCGATTTCCATCGCGCCGGATACCACCTCGTTCTCCTTGTCGAATCCCAACGTCTCGAGTACGGGCGAGCTTTCGTTCGCGGCGCAGTATGCCTCGAGCACCTGGACCAGCGTGATCACCGCGAGCACGATCACCTTCCCCAGCGGCACGCCCACCTTGACGCAATCGTGGAAGAGCAGCACGACCTTGCAGAACCAATTGTCCGGCACCGGCTGGCAGGCGCCTTCCCGCAAAATGGCGACCTGGAACGGCAGCGCCGGCATACCCTTCGAGGTGGCCAGTCTCACCTCCACCCAGCTCGCGTCGCTCGTGCCGAGCAGCTACTCGCCGAGCACGACCAGTACGCAATACCTCAACTACCTGCGTGGCGATACGACCAACCAGGTCGGATCGACGGCGGCGGGCAGCACGCAGTCGCTGCGCGCCCGAACGCTGTTCCTCGGCGACATCGTCGATGCCAGTCTGGTGCCAGTTGCTGCACCCGGCATGTCCTACTCCGAATCATACAACCCCGGGTATGCGGCATTCACGACCCAATGGACGACCACGACGCCCCGGCCCACCATGGTGTACGCGGCCGCCAACGACGGCATGCTGCACGGGTTCCTCGGCACGAGCGGTTCTGAACAATTCGCCTATGTTCCGAGCGCGCTGTTCCAGGGGCCGACGGGAGCCCCGCAGACCAATGGACTCGCAGCGCTTGGCAACCCCAACTACGCCCACCACTTCTATGTCGATGCGACGCCGGGAGCATTCGATCTGGATCTGAATCGCACCAACGGCAACACCACCGGCTCGCCGAACTGGCACACGCTCCTGATCGGTGGGCTGGGGAAGGGCGGTGCGAGCTACTATGCCATCGACGTGACCAATCCCGCCGGCATGACCACCGAGGGTGCGGTTGCGAACGACGTCCTCTGGGAATTCACCGATTCCACCATGGGATACAGCTTCGGCTCGCCGATCGTCGTCAAGACGGTGCAGTACGGCTGGGTGGTTCTGCTCACGTCGGGGTACGACAACTCCGACGGATACGGCTACCTTTACGTGGTCAATCCCACCAACGGCGCCTTGCTGCAAAAGATCAAGACGCCGAATCCGTCCAGTGGTCTTGCGCAAGCATCCGCGTACGTGCAGGACTACACGAATTATACGGCTGATTCGGTCTATGTCGGCGATCTGAACGGCCAGGTTTGGCGCTTCGATCTCACCGAGGCGACTGGCAGCTATCCGGCGCCGACACAGATTGCCGCGCTGACCGACTCCTCCGGTAATGCCCAGCCCGTGACGAGCCCCCCGCTGATCGAGATTCATCCCACCACCCGCAAGCGCTACGTCATGTTGGGTACCGGCCAGTTGCTGTCCAGCACGGACGTTGGTTCCACCCAGACGCAGACCTTCTACGCCATTGAAGACGGCAGCGCGGGCGCGTTCAATACGGTGACCACGCCAATCACGCGCAGCGCTCTGACGGCGGTAGCAGACATCACTCTCGGCGTCACCGTCCCCGCCACCTCGAATGGGTGGTACTACGACCTGCCCGCGGGATATCGGGTGTTGAGCATCCCCGTCGCATACGATGGAGTCGTGGCGTTCTCCGCTTTGCAGATGTCAACCAATCCCTGCAGTCCTACCGGAACCAGCGACGTGTTTGCGGTGAACTTTGCCAACGGACAGTCGGTCATCACCTCGACGGCGAACGGACAGACCAGCGTGATCCCCTATTTCTCCTTCACCTCGGCCGTAACCAACCTGCGCATAGTCGCCGCCAACGGAACATCAACGTCCAACAGCACGCCGGAATTGATTGCCGGCGTGACGACGGGCGCACTCTCCCAGGTCAACGCCAACTTGGGGAATATGATTGCAACGCGGCTCCTCAACTGGCGCGAGATCCCGACTGCGGAATGAAGCCCGGCCTGCCGGAGCGCGAGCGCGCCGACTCTGAGACTCCCAAGCATCGTCAGACCACGAGGAGCGGCGGACCGGCCTCGTGCAGCGGCCGGCTGCCGTCCGCGGTGATGAGCGTCAGGTCCTCGAGGTGGGCGGTCCCGCCGACCCCGACGTCGAGCAGCGGGCAATCCACGCTCAATACCATGCCGTCGGCTAGTTCGATATCGCAGGGACGGCCGTCGATGCCGGCGCGCGGCTGGTCTTCGTGCTCGAGCCCGACTGAATGGGGCTTGAACGCGACCGTATAGTCGTGGCCGGCCTTGCGCAGCGCTTCCCGGCCTATCCGGCCGATGTCCGAGAACCGCAACCCCGGCGCGAGGCGGGCGCGGATTTCGTGCCACGCGAATTCGAGCGACTCGGTGACTCGGCGCATCTGCGCCGACGGCTCGCCGAGGCACGCCGTGCGCGCGTAGTCTCCCTGATAGAAGGCGCGATGGCTGACGCCATCGACCAGGAAGGCGCGGCCCTCCGGCAGCGTTTCATCGTAGATCTCGTCCATGACGCCGTCGACCAGCATGAAGACGCCGGTATTGCCGCGCTCGGCGGCCTCGCTGAAGAATCGCTGCCGGAGCGCGCGCAGCGTCGGATTCTCGCGCGTCCGGCCCACCGCCGCGAGGACGGCCAGGACGTTCGCCTGTGCGGCGGCCGTGAGAAGGGACAGCTCCGCCGGGGTTTTGACGAGGCGGATGTGCCGCAGGAGATCATCCCCCAGGCGCCGGGCGGCCGCGGGCGCGGCCTCGGCGATCCAGCGCTCGGCCTCGAGGCTGTCGTGGCCGAGGATGCCGCGGTCCAGACCCGCCGACCCGAGCACGCGGGCGAGTCCCGACGCCACGTCGCTCACGGCGGTGGCCTCGAGGGTGGCGGCGCGGCGGCGGTTCTCGCGCTCATCGAGCGGCTCCGGGCCGAGAATGCGCATCATGCCCCGGCCGTCGGCGCGCAGCGGATCCGCCGACGGAGGCGTGGCGAGATACACGTCGATCCCCGGCGCGAGGCCCGAATCCGACACGTTGTAGTAGTACTCGAAGGCGGGGCCCACGTACGCGAGCGGCTGGTGCGGATCGGCGGGAATGACGGCGAGGGATTGGTGACGCGAGGTCATCCGGTCGAGCACCGGCAGCTTGGTCGTGGCGTAGTAGACGTTGAGCGGCTGGCTGACCACGACCCCGTCGAGGCCGGCCCGCGAGAGGACCTCGGAGGCCCTCTCGCGGTTCAACAAGACCGGTGCGCGCGCTTCCACGACGGCTGTCCGCCCGTCCCCCGGCCGGCGGCCTTAGAAATCCGCCCTGAAGCGCGCCCCGACGTAGCGCTGGGCGTCCCGCGCGGGCTGCCCGACCACGGCGTTGGCGCCCCACGGACCCGTCCAGAAGTCCTCGATGTCGCCGTAGTAGGGGTGATTCGTCAGGTTGTTCGCGAACAGAGTCACCGAGTACTTGCCGCTCTTCTCCTTGAATCCCATGTTGAGGTCCAGGAGCCCGAACGTGCCCTGGATGCCCTCGGGATTCTGGTCCGGCAGCATCTGGTCCCTGGAACGATAAGACCAGGTGCCCCCGACCACCATGTCGAAGGGCGCATTCGCGAGCGGCAGGTTCTGTTCGAAGCCGAGGGTGGCCTTGAATTTCGGCGAGTTGGGCAGCGGATCGCCCGACACGTTCTGCACATATTGCCCGGTGGAGGGCTCGAGGTGGCAGCCCTCGGCCGCGGTCTCCTGTCCGGTGCCGCCCCAACAGGGCGCGTCCGTGTAGCTCTTGAACTTGGCGTCGATGTAGGCCGCGCTCAGCGACAGAACCGTCGTCGCGGTCGGCGCGAAGGCGAGATCGCCCTCGAGCCCGCGGGTTTCGGCTTCGCCCGCGTTGCTCAGGATCAGCGGCGGGGCCACGGCGCCCGGCAGCGCCGAGTAGGACTGGATCTGATAGTCGTGATAGATCGTGTCGAAGACGTCGACATTGACGCTCAATCGATGGTCGAGGTAGAAGCCCTTGCTGCCGATCTCGAAGTTGTCGACGTGCTCCTGGCCCACCGGGGTCACGGGCGCGTTGCTCTCAAGGGCAAGCGCCGTGTTGTACACGCGCGGCGCGTAGCCGCGGGAGTACGAGGCGTACAGCATCGAATTCGCACTGAGGTCGTGCTTGAAGCTGATGTCGCCGACGACGGCCGAGGAGTTGTCGCTGCCGCTGCTCGCGAACGCGCCGTAGGGCGCGTCGACGATCTGGTTCTCGGAGTACGACAGCCGGTCGGCGTTGTAGCGCAGGCCGACGATGAGCGAGTCCGCCGGGGTGACCTTCCAGGTCCCCCGGCCGTAGAGGTCGTAGGTTTTGGTGTCGGGTTGCACGAAGTAATTGACCGCGGCGGGCGTGAACGTCCGGTATTCGTCCAGCCCCACCTTCACATCCGAATAGAAGAAGCCGACCAGGTAGCTCAGATCCTGATCCACGGAGGAGGCGAGCTTGATCTCTTCGGTGGTCTGCTTGACGTCGACCTGCTGGGTCTGTTCGTTCGCAAACGGCGCCCAGCTCGCCGGGGTCCCGGGCGGCACCCCGGGCAGATGCAGGATGTTCAGGAAGAAATTGGTGAAGCTGGCGGCGATGTTGTTCGAAAAATAGCTCGAGAGCGCGAACAGGTCCTGAATGTTGGTCTGGGTCTCATGCTGGTAGCCCGTGGTCGACGTCAGCGTATTGCCGCCGAACCGGTACTCCAGGATGACCGAGCCGTCGGTGTCCTTGACGTCCGCTCCGGCATTCAGCACGGGGCTGTTGTAGGAGAGATTGGAATAGCTGGGCGTGATGCGCGCCAGCAGCGCCGCCTGGCTCACGGTCGGTGCGACCGGCGGCGGGAACCCGACCGCGCCCGTGCCGAACAGCAGGTTCGCGCCCGGGGTGATGTACGTGTAGGCGAAGTTGCCGCCGACCGAATCCGCCTTGGCGTAGTGGCCCATGAGCTTGACGTCGAAAGCGTCGTTGACCTTGAACAGCAGCTTGCCGCGGATTCCATCGGTCCTCTGCGTCGTGTTCTCGTCGTTGAAGAGGTTCGTGATCGGGTAGTCGCGCGTGTTGCCGTAGACGAAGAGGCTCCCTTCGACGGCGTCCGAGAATGGGCCCGAGATGAACACGTTGCCGCGGTATTCCTTGTCGTCGGTCGCGGTGGCGTTCACGGTGCCTTCGAAATGGTCGCTCGGGCCGCGGGTGACGAGATTGATGACGCCCGCCGACGCCGTGCGGCCCCCCAGCGTGGACTGCGGCCCCTTGAGGACCTCGACCTGGGACGCGTCGTCGAGCTGGTTGCCGTTGTAGGAGTCCGAGGGCACGGGAATGCCGTCGACCATGATCGCAACGCCGGAGGCGAGCCCGACGGTCGCCTCGTTCGCGTTGCTCGAGATGCCGCGAATGCCGAGCGGCACGCGGCCGTTGATCGTGGCATTCAGGTTCACCGAGGGAACGATGTTGTTGAGGTCCGTGATGTCGCCGGCGTTGCGCTGTGAAAGCGCCTCGGTGGACACCACCGATGCCGCAACCGGCACGTCCTGCAGCCTTTCCGCCCGCTTCTGGGCGGTGATGACGATCTCCTCGAGCGTGCCTCCCGACGCGCTCGCAGTGTTCTCGGTCTCGGCATGCGCCAGGCAGGGCGCGGCGCTCGACAGGGCGAGCAGGACGGCTAGTCGGATCTTGTCATTCACGTTACGTCACTCCCTCTAAGTAATTTTATTTGGAGAATCGTGCCGAGCGCTGCGGCCATCGGCGCTGCGTCTCGGCTCGGAACGGTACCGGGCCAGCTGTACCGTATGGCGGTAGTCTATAGTCAACCGAATGTGGGTAACAAGATGCAATGCAGCATAAGCGCCGCGGGCGGCGGATGGCGCCGGTTCGCGAGGATCCGGCGGCCGCGCCGCGGGCTGCAGCGGCCGCGTCGCGAGGCCGGCCGCGGACCCGCCTGCGGCGGCACTGAGGCCCTGGAAAAGCCGCATTTCAAGGCGACTGGCCCGGCTGACCGGCCCCCCCCCGCAAGCGCCGGCGCGGCGCCTCGGGCGCCCGCGAGGGCGAGCGGCCGGCCGGCCGAAGGCGGCCGCAGCGGGAAGACGCCCCGCCGAAGCCGGTCCCTAGGATGGGGCGGGGAGCCGCGGACGGGCTTCGGGTGTACCATTAAGCGGTACAGAAAGGCGCATGGTGTAACATGCGCCGGAGCGTCCGCCGCATCGCAAGCGCGGCCGGCAACGGAACATCAACTGCGCCTAAGGGGCACGCCTATGGAACACACCGTAATGCACGACGAGATGGGGACCCACATCGACTGGCGGCACGAGGACATCACGCCGCGCATGATCGATTGGTTCTGGAGCAACATGGAAAAGGGCTTCATCCTGTGGCACCCGGAGCAGCACGAGCCGCTGGAGTGGGCGGTGCCGCCCAAGCACGGCGATCCGCTGGGTTCTATTCACATCGCGCCGCAGACGTGGAACGACGGAAGGCGCCAGAATCTCTACATCCGGATGGAGCGGCTCGAGGACGTCGCGCCCGCCATCCGCGACTACATCGTTTACGAGCACGTGATCATCGTGGCGGGGTTGGGGCTGGGCCCCGAGAGCCTGGAGAAGCCGGATCCGATGGGCTACCGGATTCATCAGTGGCAGAAGACCGATTTCGGCGTGGTGGGAAAATCCTCCGCGATCGGCACGCGCCGCAAGGAGACCGTCGAGGACGGCAAGGTATGGGCGGCCCACAACCTTCAGGAGATCGGCAACTGGGGTGTGTTCCTGCCGACGCTCTACAAGCTGTACAAGGTCGTCGTCGACCCTAAGCGCAATCCGTTTGCGGACCTGAGCGTCACGGGGCGGGGGCGCGACGCGCGCTACGCGCACATCGGCAGGACGCCGTAGCGAGGCCGCGGCCGCCGGGTCTCCCGCCTCATCGCGGCTGCGGGTCGAGGTCTCGATCCGCGTCGAAGGCGGTGCGCGCCGAGTCGATCTCGGCCCGATGGGCGTGCACCCATGAAATGAGACGCCGCGCTTCGCCGGCGAGGCTGCGGCCCACCGGCGTCAATTCGTAGCTCACCTTCGGCGGCACATCGGCGGTGGCCTCGCGGCGCACGAATCCGTTGCGCTCCAGCGTGCGAAGCTTTTCGGTCATCACCCGCTGGGAGATGCGTCCTTCGGCGGCGAGACGGCCCAGGACGCGGCGCAGATCGGCGTGGCGCCAGCGGCCCATGTCGAGCACCAGCAGGATCAGCGAGGTCCACCGGTCGCCGAGCAGGGCCGGGATCTCGCGAGCCGGGTCCGAGCGTTGACAGCCGTCGGCGCGCATTTGCGCCGCCAGTTCCAGCACGGCGGGCCGCAGCGGCGGGCTGATGCCTGTGACGTCGATCGTCATGTATCCCACGGCACTTAAAAGTGCCGTCTTCCCCCGGGGTGATGGGTCTCGTTATTCTTCCATCATACAACCGGGCGGGAGGGGGAGCGATGGCGGACGCTATGCGGCTGGAGGGCAGAGTGGCGATCATCACGGGCGGCGCCGGCGGCATCGGCTCGGCAACGGCCCGGCTCATGACGGAGCGGGGCGCGCGCGTGGTCGTCGCCGACATCGCGCTGGAGAGGGCCCAGAGCCTCGCAGCGACGTTGCCCGGAGCGGTCGCCTGCGGCGTCGATCTGGCGGATGAGGCGTCGATTCGGCAACTCGTCGCCGCCACCCTTCGGATCTGCGGCCGGCTCGACATCCTGCACAACAATGCAGCCGCGCTCGATCCGGACCTCGCGCCCCTCGACGGCGACATCGAGCACATGCAGACCGCGGTCTGGGACCGAACCTTCACGGTCAACCTGCGGGGCACCATGATGCTCTGCCGGGAGGCGTTGCCGCACCTCCGGGCCGCGGGGAACGGAGCGATCGTCAACACGGTGTCGAACCTCGCGCTGCAGGGCCATCTGATCCAGGCGGCCTATAGCGCGTCCAAGGCCGGGCTCGTGCAACTGACGCGATCGATCGCCGCAAGCCACGGCCGGCAGGGGGTCCGCTGCAACGCGGTCGCCCCGGGCATGACGCTGACGCCGTCGCTCGTCGCGGCATTTCCGGCGGAACTGCGGCGCGTGGTCGAGCAGGAAACGCTGCGCGACCGCCTCGGTGCGCCGCAAGACATCGCCGAGGCGGTGGCGTTCCTGGCGTCGGACGCGGCGCGCAACATCACCGGTCAGGTGCTGGTGTCCGACGGCGGACTCGCGAGCCACGTGCCGGGCATCGACGGGTTTCGGCAGTTCATGGGAGTGCCAGGATGAAGATCGCCCACGACATCGTTTGCATAGGTGCCGGACACAATGGGCTGGTCGCCGCCGCCTACATGGCCAAGGCCGGGAAGAAGGTGCTCGTGCTGGAGAGAAAGCCGCATTTCGGGGGCGGAGTGTCGACGCGCGAGCTCACGCTGCCGGGCTTCCAGCACGACGAGCACTCGAACGTGCACATCATGATCCAGGGCAACCCGATGCTGCGCGACGACGAGCTCGGGCTGCTGTCGAAATTCGGGCTGGTCTACCACTACTCCGATCTGCCGCATGCCAGCGTGTTCGCCGACGGGCAGGTCATCCTGTCGTACAAGGATCTGGATCGGACCTGCGAAGGCATCGCGCGCTTCAGCCCGCGCGACGCGGACAGCTACCGGCGCTTCGCCCGCAAGAGCCAGGAGATGCTCCCGATGTTCATGGCGGGGCTGTATGCCCCGCCGTTTCCAATGGGGCCCTTCATCGCGATGCTGGATCAATCCGAGGAGGGCCGGTTCCTCCTCGATGTGATGTCGCGCAGCGCGCTCGACGTGGTGAACCGGTACTTCGAAAGCGATCTGCTCAAGATTCACATCGTGCGCCTGGTCACGGAAAACCTGCAGATGCCGGACGAGCTCGGCACCGGCATGGGCGCTTTCCTGATGCCCGGAATCATTCACACCTACGGGGTTTCCCAGCCCGTGGGCGGCTCGGGCCGGCTGTCCGAGGCGCTGGTGCGCTGCATCGAGCACTACGGCGGGGAAGTGCGCTGCAATGCCGAAGTCGCGCGCGTGACGACCTCGGGCGGGCGCGCCACCGGCGTGGAGCTCGCCTGCGGCGAGACGATCGCCGCGCGCGATGCCGTGATCGGCGCCCTGCATCCGCGCGTGCTCGGCAAGTTCGTCGACGGGGTGCCGGCGCCCGTCCTCGAACGCGCCTCCCAGGTCACGCCCTCGACGTTTTCCATCCTGCTCACGCACATGGCGCTCAAGGAGAAGGCGCAGTTCCGCGCGGGCAGCCATTTCGACAATGCGGTCATGACGGAACTGCTCTCCTCGCCCAAGCTCTCGGACATGCTGGAGGATTACGATCACCTGCGCCGCGGGCGCATTCCGCCGCGCCGGCTGTGCGCGGGCGGAGACAACAGCATCAACGATCCGACGCGTGCGCCTCCCGGCGCGGGCGTGTTCTACGGGGTCACCTTCGCGCCCTATGCGCTCGCCGACGGCGGACCCGCCCGTTGGGACGAGATCAAGGAGGAGGCGGCGGACGTGAGCCTCGAGTACTACCGCCGCTTCTTCTCGAACCTGGGGCCCGACAACATACTGGCGCGCGTCGTGCGTTCGCCGCTGGACCATGAGCGCGATTCCCCCGCGAGCTTCGTCAGCGGGGACATTCACGGCTGCGCTCCCTTCATGTACCAAAGCGTCGGACACCGGCCGACGCCGGATCTGGGGCAGTACACGGTGCCGGGCGTCGCGGGATTGTACCTGGTCGGCCCGTTCATGCATCCGGGCGGCGGGGTGTTCGGGGCGGGGCGCGGTACGGCCATTCGTCTCATGGACGACCTGCAAATCGATTACGACAAGGTCATGAGCGGAGCGGTGCGATGATCATTTACGACGGCCAGAACAAGGAATTGATGACCGTGCGCAAGTTCGAGCGCGATGGAAACGACCTGGTGGTCATGGGGAAGATCTTCGGCGCCATGCCGGTCAAGGCGCGGCTGAAGCCGGAGGAGGCCCGCGCCGCCCTGAAGCTCCTCACGCCGGGGCTCATCTGGTTCCTCGTGACGCTGCCGTTTCGCAAAAAGAGCCTCTGAACGGGATTGTCGCGGCGCACCATGCCGCGGGCTCGCCGGAGGCGGCCGGAGTCCCGCGTCTGCCCTCGCTGGAATCTCTTGCGATCCGACCACAGGAACAACCATAATACGGTTTAAGAGTACCGTAATACGATACAGGAGGGTGCAGCGATGCCGGGCTGGGAACAAGGTGATTGGCGCAACGAGGACCTGTGCAAGTTCTCGGAGTCGAATCTGAAGAACAACATGGGTCTGGAATTTTATGACCTGAGCCATCCATGGGGGCTCGGCCAGCCTTGCTGGCCCTATTTCGAGGATGTGAAGATCGAGCGTTTGCACGGGATGTCCAAGTCCGGGGTGCTCACGCAAAGGATCACCACGGTGATGCATTCGGGCACCCACATCGACGCACCGGCACACGTCGTGCAGGGCACGCCCTTCATGGACGAGGTGCCGCTGCCTTATTTCTTCGGTACGGGGGTCGTGGTTTCGATTCCGAAGAAGAAGTGGGAGGTCATCACCGCCGAGGATCTCGAGAACGCGAGGCCCAAGATCCGCGAAGGGGATATCGTCATCGTGAACACGGGCTGGCACAAGTACTACGGCGACAACCAGCATTATTACGGGTATTCGCCCGGCTTCTACAAGGAGGCCGGCGAGTGGTTCGTCAAGCGCAAGGTCAAGATGTGCGGCTCCGACACCCAGGCGCTCGATCATCCGCTGGGCACCGCCATCGGTCCGCATGGCCCTGGCGCGCCGTACGGTTTGCTGCCCAGGATCAATGAGGAGTACGAGAAGCTTCACGGCCGCAAGGTCATCGAGGACTTCCCCGAATGGGAGCCCTGCCACAACGCCATCCTGTCGGCGGGCATCTGCGGCTTCGAGAACGTCGGCGGCGACATCGACAAGGTCACGGGCAAGCGCGTGACGTTCGCGGCATTTCCGTGGCGCTGGAAAAAGGGCGACGGTTGCATCGTCCGCCTGGTCGCGATGCTCAATCCCACGGGGAGCTTCCGCATCGAAACCGGCCGCGAATCGTAAATACCATGCAAATCACGCGACTCGCCGACGCCAAGCCCTACACGGCTCCAAAGCACTTCGACATGCGGGCGCTGCGGCTGCAGGGTCTGGAGGCGAGCGGCGCCGATTTCGCGTGGACGGGTTTGAGCTACTTCCTTCCCGGCGGCGGCGCGGACATGGATGCGGGAGCCACCGGGAAGATTTACGTGGTGATCGAAGGGGAGATCACGGTTCGGCTGGGCGACGGGACCGCGCACGTCCTCGGCAAGCTGGACAGCTGCTTCATACCGGCGGGCGAGGCGCGCGCCATCCGGAACGAGGGGAATACAGTGGCGGCCATGCTGGTGGTCATGCCTCATCCCAGGGTCCCTGCGTGACCCTGCCGCGCATCGATCCGAAGGTCTTGTTCGCGGTGGACGGCAAGTCCGCCGTGATCGTCGGTGCAACCGGCGCGTTCGGCAAGGTCGTGTGCGCAACGCTGGGCGCCGCCGGCGCGCGGCTCACGATCGCGGCCGGGAACGCCGGCGAGTTGAGCGCGTTGACGCGGGAACTCGAGGCGTCCGGCATCACGGCGGTGCCCACCTCCAAGCGCCCGAATACCGAGGCGGACGGCGACGCCATCATCGCCACCGCAGTGGCGGCCCACGGCGGCGTGGACATTCTGGTCGTGGCCTCCGGCATGAACGACGTGGCGCCGATCACGGACATGGCGCCGGAGCGCTTTCAGAAGGTCATGCTGGCCAACGTGGAGGGCGCTTGGCTAATCGCCCGGGCGGCCGGCAAACAGATGATCGCCCAGGAGCGCGGCGGCAAGGTGGTGTTCACCTCGTCGGCGCGCGGCAAGCTGGGGCATCCGGCGGGTTATTCGGCTTACTGCACCTCGAAGTCGGCGGTCGACGGCATGACCAAGGCCTTGGGCTGCGAGTGGGGGAGGTACGGCATCACGGTCAACGCGATTGCGCCCACGGTATTCCGCAGTCCGCTGACCGCCTGGATGTTTGCGGATGACGACAGGGCCAAGGCGGTACGCGCCGGATTTCTGGCGCGCGTGCCCATCGGGCGCCTGGGGGAACCCGAAGATCTTGCGGGGCCCTTGTTGTTCCTCTGCTCGCGGGCATCGGATTTTTACACCGGTCACATTCTGTATGCCGACGGCGGCTACACGGCGGGCTGAGGCGTGAGCGAGGCGCGCATCGCCGTCATCGGCGGGGGCCTCATGGGGGCGGGCATTGCGCAGGTTTTCGCCGCGGCCGGACACCGCGTCTGCGTGCAGGAGCCCAACCCTGAGGTGCGCGCCGGCGTGGTTTCGCGCGTGCGCGCCAATCTCGAGTCCATGGGCTTGTCCAAGGGCGCCGCCGACCTGATCGAGACCGAGGCGGACTTGGGGCGGGCGGTCTGCCGGGCGACCTACGTCACCGAAGCCGCGCCGGAGCGCCTGGAACTCAAGCGCGCGATCTTCGCCGAGTTGGTCCAGAAGGCGCCGCCCGAAGCCATTCTCGCCAGCAACACCTCGGTGATGCCCATCGGCGGAATCGCCCAGGGGTTGGCCACGGCGGAGCGGATCGTCGGCACTCATTGGTGGAACCCGGCGCCGCTCATCCCCCTGGTCGAAGTGGTACAGGCCGCGGGAACGTCCGTCGCGACCGTGTCCGCGACGATGTCGATGTTGCGCTCCATCGGCAAGAAGCCGGCCCACGTCAAGAAGGACGTTCCCGGCTTCGTCGCCAACCGTCTGCAGCATGCGCTCTGGCGGGAAGCCATCTCCATGGTTGCGGCGGGTATTTGCGATGCGGCAACCGTCGATGAGTGCGTCAAGAACAGCTTCGGCCTGCGGCTCCCCGTGCTCGGCCCTCTGGAGAATGCCGACCTCGTCGGCCTCGATTTGACGCTCGATATTCATAGGACCATCATTCCGGAGCTCGACCGGCACGATGGGCCGCACCCGTTTCTCGAGGATCTGGTGGATCGCGGGCGGCTGGGGTTCAAGTCGGGCGAGGGCTTCCGCCGCTGGACCCCCGACGAGATGGCTGCCGTGCGAGCCCGCCTCGTCGAACACCTTCTCGGGGCGCAGCGCGGCGGCCGCGGCGAATGAGCGGCGCGAGCGCGTCCTTTACCGGCACTTCAAGCGATCAAGGGCAGTAACATGAACAACAAGGTCATCATCACCTGCGCCGTCACCGGCGGCATTCACACGCCGACGTTGTCGGATGCACTGCCGTATACCCCCGCCGACATCGCCCGGCAGGCGATCGACGCGGCCCATGCGGGCGCGGCCATATTGCATCTGCATGCGCGCGATCCCAAGACCGGCGCGCCCACCGGCAATCCGGCGGTGTTTCAGCAATTCCTCCCCGTCATTCACGGCGCCACCGACGCCGTGATCAACCTGACCACGGGCGGCAGTCCCGACATGTCGCCGGACGAGCGGCTGGCGGCGGCCCTGACGTTCTCGCCCGAAATGTGCTCGCTCAACATGGGTTCGATGAACTTCTCCTTTCACGGCATGGGCTCCAAGGTCAAGGCCTGGAAGTTTCCGTGGGAGAAGGCATACATCGCCGACAGCGAGAAGTTCATCTTCAGAAACACCTTCGCGGACATCGCCCGCAACTACGGCCTGCTCGCCGAGCACGGCACCCGCTTCGAGCACGAATGCTACGACATCGGGCATCTGTACAACCTCGCGCATTTCGCCGACAAGGGCATCGCCAAGCCGCCGCTCTTCATCCAAAGCGTGTTCGGCATCCTGGGCGGAATCGGGGCGGATCCCGACAACGTCGTGTTCATGCGCCGCACGGCGGACCGGCTCTTCGGCAAGGACTACGTGTGGTCGGCGCTCGCCGCCGGCAAGCATCAAATGGCCATCATCGCTCAGGCGGCCATGCTGGGCGGCCACGTTCGCGTGGGCCTCGAGGACAGCTTGTACATCGACCGCGGCAGGCTCGCATCGAGCAATGCCGAACAAGTGGCGAAGATCGTTCGAATCCTGGCGGAACTCGGTCTCGAGCCCGCGAGCCCGGACGAAGCCCGGCAGTTGCTGGCGCTGAAGGGCAGGGACCGCGTAAAACTGCAAGCCGCCTAGGGCGCACGAGGCATGTGGCGCGGACGAGCGCCGCAGCGCACACGAGCCGCAATGCGCGCGCGCCCGCGGTTCACGACTGCTCGTTGGCGACGAGCGCCTCCAGCGCGTTCGCATCCAGAATGCGGATGCGCCCGCGTCCCAGCTCCACCCAGCGCCGGGCCTTCCAGATCTGCAGGTATTGATTGACGATCTGGCGCGAGAGTCCCAGGAATCGGGCCATTTCCTCCTGCGACACCTTGAGGTCGGTGCCGCCGCCGGTTACGCGTCCGTGCAGCTTGCCGAGCGACTGGAGCCGCCGCGCCAGCCGCGCGGGCACGGACAGCAAAGCGGACTCCTCGGCGATGCCGCTCACCCATCGCAAGCGTGCGCACAGGAGCTGCAGCAGGTGCTCGACGAGCCGCGGCTCGCGTGCGAGAAGTCCCAGGAATTGCCCGCGCGCGATGACGAGGAGCTCCGACGGCGCCATGGCGATCGCGCCGGCCGTGCGCGGCCGGCCGTCGAGCAGCGCGATTTCGCCGAAAGTGTCGCCGGGCTCCATGATGTTGAGAAACACCTCCTTGCCGTCCGTCGAGCTGGCGCTGATGCGCACTCGTCCGGTGACGACACCATAGAGGGCGTCGCCCGGATCGGACTGCGAAAAGATCACGGCGTCCGTCTCGCAGCTGCGGCGGGTGCACAGGCGCGCGATCTGCTCGAGCGTCCCTGCCGAAAGGCCGCGAAACAGCCGATTTCGTTCCAGAACGGTACCTATCGTGAATGCCATCGGGAATCCTCGCGATTTTCGGGGCGCGGCGAGTATAGGACTTGTGTCAACCCGTTGACAGAAGAACGGCGCCGATGCGCTCAACATCTCTCTCGACGGCAAAACACTCACCTTCCAAGGAGCACATCATGAAAACCATCACTCTGCGAAACAACATGCGCATCGCCCTGGCCGCCGCGGCCGTTTGCCTCGCCACCGCCGCCGCGGGTGCGCGCGCCGACGAGGTGGGCACCGAGGTTCAGGCCCGCACGGTCCACTATGCGGATCTCAATCTCAACACCGAGGCGGGCGTCGCCACCCTCTACGATCGGATCCGCCACGCTGCCGAGCAAGCCTGCCCCGACGTGGGTTCCCGGGAACTGGCGCAGGCCGCCGCGGCGAAGGCCTGCGTCGATCGGGCCATTGCGCGGAGCGTGAAGTCCGTGAATAACCCGAAGCTGACCAGCGAGTTCGCCACCCGCATGAGGCTGGCGCAGAAGCAGGTCAACGTTGCCGCTCTGCGCTGATGCCGGGGAGAAGCGTCGCATTGGCCACGGGGCCAATGCGACGCCGATGACCGGCCGGCAGGGATCGCCGGCGCGCGGGCAGCCTTCCGTCCGGATGCGGGAAGTCGCGCGGCATTGTACTCTGTCACTTCCAGCAGGAGCCGCTCATTGCTCATCGATTCCATTGCCGACGAGGGTGCCGCGTTGTCCTGGGCCTGGCGGATGCAGCGCACGGGAAACTTCGTCGCGGCCTTCGATCTCGCACAGGAGGCGCTGCGCCGCTGGCCGGATTGCCATGCGCTCGAGCATCTGTCGATCCTGGCGCTGGCCTCGTGCGGTTCGACGGCGGCGGCGCTCGACGCCTTTCGAGCGACTTCCCTGAATGCGAACGCCAACGAAGATTTCCTCGCGCTCGAGGCGCGATTGCTCAAGGATCTGGCTTTCCAGGACCGGACCCATGCCGCGGCGTCGCTGGCGCGGGCGGCCGAGGCTTACGAGCGAATCGCGCAGCGTACCGATGGAACCTACAGCCGGCAGAATGCGGCGTTGCTGTGGATGTTGGCCGGGGACGCGCAGCGCGCGATTCACCTGGCGGGATCCGTGGCGGAGCGGGTGACCCAGATCGGCGTGCCGGCCGAAGAGCAGGCGGCCTACTTTCACTGGGCCACGCTGGCCGAGGCTGCGTTGGTGCTGGGCGACCGAAGCATGCTCGTGCGGGCGGTCGCCGGCGCGAATCCCTTGTGCCGCCAAAATTCCTGGGCACGGTCGCGGACCTATCTTCAAATGCGGCGCTTGAGCGGGCTGCGGCCGGATTGCGCGGACATCGTCGAAGGATGGCATCGGCCCCCGGTCGGACTGGTGCTCAATACCGAATGGTTGTCGCCCGGTCCGCAGAGCGGCCCGGGATTGGTTGCGGGCGACATCCCGGCGCTCGCCTATTGCATCGGCGCCGACCGGGGAAGCGACTGGCCGTCGTTGGCCACGCAAGGGATTCAGTTGCACGTCATCTTCCCCGACACGCCGCGGGACGAGTCCGATGTACCGGGAGCGCCCTTCGGGTCGAGGCAAGACGCGTCCGGCCATTGTGATGCCTACACCTGGTCCAGCCTGCTCCTCGATGAAAGCGACGATCGCGATCGGGTGTGTGCCGAGGCGGCGCTCGGGCTGTCGCTCGGCCACGCGGACGCGCTGTGCGCTCCGTGGGTCGTTCTCGCCCGGGGCGACGGCCGGTGGCACGCCTACCGGGATGTCGACCGTTCGTCGATCTGCGCCGCCATAGCCGCGCGGGGCAGCCATCGGGATCGTCGCTCGCGATATGGATTTCTGTTCGCGGATGCCGTCAGCTATTCGTCGTTGAATGCCGCCGATACGCGCCGCTACTGGACCGACTTGCTGCCGAAGACCGTGGCCGCCGTGCTGCATCGGCACGCCGCGTCGATCGTCCTGCGCAAGACCTGGGGGGACGCCGTGCACGCGATTTTTCGCACGGCGAGCGCGGCGGCGTCCGCGGCGCTCGAAATCCAGGCGGCCACGGCGCAGCTGTCGGAGGAACTCGAGCCGGGCCGCCGCCTGAGCTTCCGGGTTGCCGTCCACTTTGGCGCCGCCGACGGCGGATTCGATCCGGTGGAGGAGGCGCCGTCCATTTTCGGGCCGCAACTGTCGTTTGCCGCCCGCATCGTGCCGGTTGCACCGCCCGGAGGAATCTTCGTCACCGAACCCTTCGCGGCGCAGCTCAGCCTCGAACGGGCCCGGAACGTCGGCTGCACCTACGTCGGAACCACGAGCCTGGCGAAGAGTTACGGCCGGGTACGGCTGCTGACGCTGGCTTGAACCCCGGCCTTCGCGGGAATTCGTCGCGGTGCGCGGCCGGCGTACCCCGACACCGTAGCGGCGGCAGGCGGCGGGTGGGATAAACTGGCGCCATGCGCGTCCTGCTCATCGAAGATGACGAGATGATTGCGAGCGGTTTGCAGACCGGGCTTCGCCAGGCCGGCTATGCCGCGGACTGGATGCGCGACGGTCGAAGCGCGACCGCCGCATTGCAATCGACGACGTATGACGTTGTGCTCTTGGACCTCGGGCTGCCGCAACGCCATGGGCTCGAGATCCTTCGGGAGCTGCGCCGGGGCGGCAATTCCACCCCCGTCATCATCGTAACGGCGCGGGACGAGCGCGAGAACCGCATCGCGGGGCTCGATGCGGGCGCCGACGATTACATCGTGAAGCCCTTCGATCTCGACGAGCTGATGGCCCGCGTGCGGTCCGTCTTGCGGCGCGCCGCAGGCCGCGGCGATCCGCGGATCACTCATGGCGATCTATGCCTCGACCCCGCCACCCGCACCGTCGAACAGCGGGGGATCCCCGTGCGCTTGTCCGCCCACGAGTACTCGGTCCTGGAAGCGCTCCTGCAGCGTCCGGGCACGGTATTGTCGCGCGCCCAGCTCGAGGATCGCCTGTACGGATGGGATGAGCCCATTGGCAGCAACGCCGTCGAGGTCTACGTTCACAGCCTGCGCCGCAAGCTCGGCAGCGAACTCATCAAGACGATGCGCGGCGTGGGCTATTTCGTGCCGAAGCCGTGAATTCGATACGCGCCCGTCTCATCATCGCCCTGACGATCCTCGTCGCGCTCGTATCGGCGTTGGCGGCCACGGTCACCTACCAGCGGGTTCTGCACGAGACCTCCATCCTGTTCGATTACCAGCTGCGGCAAATGGCGCTTTCCCTGCGCAATCAAGTGTCGCTGGCGCCGCGGATCGAAGTGCCGGCGGATCAAGGCGACGCCGACTTCGTCGTTCAAATTTGGGACTCGTTCGGGACGCGGATGTACCTGTCGCGGCCGGGGCTCCCGATGATCAACCAGACCGTGCTTGGGTTTGCCGACCTGTCGGTGCAGGGGGAGGCCTGGCGCGCATACGGGCTGCAGACCGCCGACGGCGTGATTCAGATCGCGCAACCGGTCCGCGTGCGCGGGACGCTCGCGCGCGGAGCCGCGGAACGCGTGATCGTTCCGTTGCTGCTGCTGCTGCCGCTCATGCTGATGGCCGTCGCCTGGACGGTGCGGCGGGGACTGGGTCCGCTGCAGCGCCTGGCGTCCGAGGTGCAGCGGCGCGATGCGCGCAGCTTGAAGCCGGTCGTGAGCGAGGATCTTCCCATCGAGATCCGTCCGCTGGCCGACGAACTCAACCGGCTGCTGCTGCGGCTGCAGGCCGCATTCGCCGCCCAGCGCACTTTCATTTCGGATGCCGCCCATGAGCTGCGCTCGCCGCTCACGGCACTGCGGCTGCAAATGCAGTTGCTCGACCGTGCGCCCGATGAGGCGGCGCGGCTCGAGGCCCGCGCGCGCCTCGGCGACGCGGTCGCACGAGCCATCCACCTGGCCGAGCAACTCCTTGCCCTGGCTCGAAGCGACCCGCAGGAGGCGGTCGGACAGGTCGAGGCGATCGATCTTTCGGCCGTTGCGGTCGAAGGCGTCGCCGACTGCCATGCGCTCGCGGTGACGCGCCAGGTCGAACTGAACCTGGAGTCCTCGCCGACGGTGAGGATCGCCGGCGAAGAGGAATCCATTCGGATATTGATCCGCAATCTCGTCGACAACGCGGTGCGCTACACGCCGTCCGGGGGACGCGTGCAGGTGCGCTGCGCACAGACGTCCGGCGGGGCGCTGTTGGAAGTCCGGGATACCGGTCCCGGCATTCCCGCGGCGGATCGCAAGCGGGTATTCGACCGCTTTTATCGACATGCGCAGGGGCATGAGAGCGGCAGCGGCCTGGGCCTCGCCATCGTCAAGGCCATCGCCGAGCGGCACCGGGCGCAGATCGACCTGGCCGACGCGCCCGGCGGCGGCCTGCAGGTGTCCGTGAGGTTCCCGCGATCTCCTTAAGAATGCCTTAAGCCTGGCGTGGGAAGCTGTTCCCACGAGAGCGGCGGCTCTCTTGGCTTCATTCGACAGGAGATGATCACCATGCAAATTCGCGTCAGCAAACTCGCTTGGTCGGCGGCAGGGCTATTCGCCGTCGGCACGGCCACGGGCCTGTCCGCGCCGGCCTGGCTGCAGTCGGTGGGAGCGGCCGGCGACGGTCCGGCGCCCACCCCCTCGAGCGCCGCGGGCGAGACGTCCACTCATCTCATCGCGTCCGTCGGCGCGCCGAATTACCGGGCCATCGTGGCCGAGAACAAGGCGGCGGTCGTCGGCATCACGGCCAAGGAAACGCCAGTCTCCAACACTCGGCCATGGGCCAACGAAGGCCCCTCCGACGGCACCGGCAACCCGCCGTTCCAATTCTTCAGGGGCTTGCCCATGCCGAAGCGCCGTGAATCGATGCACATTCAAGGTTCCGGATTTCTGGTCTCGCCGGACGGCGTCGTGCTCACCAACGCCCACGTGATCGACGGCGCCAAGGTGGTGACCGTGAAACTTTCGGACCACCGGGAATTCAAAGCCAAGGTCCTGGGGGCGGACACCAGCAGCGATATTGCCGTGCTGAAGATCGACGCGCACAACCTGCCGACGGTCCGGCTCGGCAACTCCGACCAACTGGCGGTGGGCGACTACGTGCTCGCCATCGGCGAGCCCTTCGGACTCGAGGAAACGGCAACGGCCGGAATCGTCAGCGCCACGGCGCGTTCGCTTCCGGGAGACGGCTACGTGCCGTTCATCCAGACGGACGCGGCGGTCAATCCCGGCAATTCGGGCGGACCGCTCTTCGACTCGAATGGCCGGGTGGTGGGCATCAATGCCCAGATTTATAGCAATTCCGGCGGCTATCAAGGCGTGTCGTTTGCGATTCCGATCAATGTCGCGCTGCACGTCGAGGATCAGATCGTCAAAACCGGCAAGGTTGCGCACGCGCGCCTGGGTGTCGAGGTGCAGACGCTGGATCAGTCGCTCGCCGATTCGTTCAAGCTGAGCACGCCGAGCGGCGCGCTGGTCGCGAAGGTGGAGCTGGAGAGCGCCGCGGCGCAAGCCGGCGTACAGGCGGGAGACGTAATCCTCAAGTTGAACGGCGTTCCGATCAGCGATGCCGGCCAACTGTCGGCGAGGATCGGGGAAGCGGCGCCCGGCGACCAGGTGTCGATCGAGCTATGGCGCGGCGGAAAGACCGTGACGGTCACCGCGAAGGTTGGTTCGGCGGCCCAGGAGGTCATGGCCGGCAACACTCAGGCGCCGGCACGACTGGGCCTGTCGCTGCGGCCGCTCACCCCCGAGGAGTGCCGTCAGGCGGGGGTATCCAGCGGCCTGGTGGTCGATGACGCCGAAGGCGCCGCCGCGGATGCGGGCATTCAGCCGGGCGACGTGGTGTTGTCCGTTGATGGCACTCCCGTATCGAGCGTGGCGCAGATGCGCAAGATCGTGTCGAATCACGACAAGCAAATCGCCTTGCTCATCCAGCGCGGCGACAACCGCATATTCGTCCCGGTCACTCTCGGATAGCGGGCAGAGTTGTTGAATATGTTCTGCGTGGCGCCCGGGGCTAAGGAGTGGGTGCGGCCGGCGCGGCCGCCGGCGGCGAGGGCACGGGTGGCGAGGCCAGCGGCGGTAGCTGCCGAGCCGTCAATCGCGCCGAGTTGATGACCTGCGGATCATCGCGCAGCTTGACGTAGAGTTGTCCCCCGACGGGGGCCGGAACAGGCAGGGCATCGCCGGGAAATCCGTCCGGCACCTGCACGGGGTGATCGAATTGCGCCGTGCTTGCCACCGAATCGACCAGGAACAGGTTGCTGCCCGACAGTTTGCAGGCGAGGGCGGGGTCCGACGGACACGCGAGGTCCGTCAACACCGGCAAGCGGACGAGAATGGCGAGCCGTTGCCAGTCGCTCGTCGCGCTCGCGGTCACCACGCGAAACTTCAACGCCCCAAAGGCCGAGGGGCCGAACGCAGTCGCGGGATCGAGTTTGGCCACGGCGACCAACGGATCCGCGAACACGAGCCCGGCGTTCTCGCGGGTCAGCGTGGCGGAAAATGATTCGTCATCGGAGGAAACCTCGACTTTCATGTCGCGCGCAAACGGCTGGGCGGTCTGACTGCGCAAGGAGAACGTCAATTCGGCGCCCTGCGGCAGTTCGTCCGGATCGGTCAGCTGAATGTGAGCGCCATCGGTGGCCGCGGCCGAGTGGATGCTCTTGCCGATCAGCGTGACGCGGGGGCGCGGCGCGGTCACCTGCGACTTCACGTCGAAAACCCGCCCGTCCTTCAGGGTAATCCGTGCCATTGCCGCGTCGTCTTCCCGCAACGCGGAAATCGAGGATGCATCGGCGGCCGCCATCGGCAGCTCGTCGCCGCGCCCCCCGGAGTCGGACGGTTCAGGGACGAAGCGGACGCCTTTCAGCGTCAGGCTGTCGACCTCATCCAGCCGACTGCCCTTCAGAATGCCTGCCGTATCTCCCGCATGCACCGAGAATTGATCGCGATGTCCGGCATCGGCGAAGATCTGCAGCGGCATGGATTGCGGCTGACTGGCGCCGTATTCGCTCACCAAAAGCGTGGCGGCCCCGGGCTTCGCGTCTTGCAGCGGCAGTTTCAGTTCCACCTCGTTGGGCTTCACCGCCTTCCAATCGATTTTCATTTCCTTGCCCGCCGGATCCATCAGCATGACCCGCTCGATGCAGCCCACGCTGCCCGCGCGAAGGTGCACGACGTCCTCGCGGCCGGCGATCAGCGAATCCTGGTCGCCCGAGGCCAGCGCCCAGATTTGCGCGTGCGCATTCACGACTTGAAAGCCGGGCCCGGCGTACTCGTCGAAGCCCCAATAACCGCGCAACGAGCCCTGCAGGGCGTCGCCGAGCGAGGCCGCCGCCAAGCTCGACGTATCTGCGATGAAGCCACCGCGCTGCGCGTCGGCCTTGGCGGGCAAATCGACCGTCTTGCCGTCCCGTCCGGTCAGTCGCAGCACCATGTCATGGGCAAATGCCGTGGAGAACACCAGCGGCGCGCCTTCGACGGGGAAGACCGGTGAGGTTCTGCTGGCGCAATACACCTCCTTGGGGTCCACCGCATGCAGCGGCGGCAGCTTGGCCTTTTCGACGGCTGGCAGGGCGGCGACCAGGACCGACTTCGGGTTGTGAAAGGACGGCGGCGTGTTGAGCGTGAGTGTCAGTTGATCGCCCTGATGCGACCCGAGCGCCGGAATGTACTGATACTTCGCCGTGCGGAAGGAATCGAAAATGCGAGCGATGTCGAGCACCGAGGCGAGGTACGGGCTGTAATACCCATAGTTAAGCTGGGGTGTGGAACTCGCCTCCATGGCCAGATCGCTGGCCGGGCCGGAGGTGAGCGCCTCGACGATCGACGTGCTGTGACCGTCGTTCAGGATGAGCGTGTCCTGACCCTCCGTGAGACAGGCCGCGCGCAGTTCAGGGATCCGATCGAGGCACTTTTCCTCCACCTTGATCGCCAGGCTTCTCGCGAGCAGCGGCGCGGCGTTCTTGAGATCAGCGGGATTGCCCTGATCGAGCGCGGCGACCGCGGCGAGGTAGCTGAGCAGGCGGGATCGATCCAGGGTGGCCTGGTTCAGGTCCTGCGAGGCCCGCACGAACGCGCCGGGGCGGCCGCGCACGGCATCCACCAGCGTCCTGAAATCGCCGCCGGTCTGGGGCGCCAGGAACAGCAGCGCCTGTTGGGCATCCGGCGGCACCGTGATGGTCATGCCCTGGGGCGCGGACTTGCGATTCCACGTCTCGTTGCGGAAAAACCAGTCTGCGGGCGGAGGATCGGTCGCTCCGCGCAGGAAGGCGGCGACCAGCAAGTAATGCTCGGACTGGGTGGCCGGCAGTTCCGCCTTGATCCACAGCCGGTCGCCCGGCGCCAGATTGGGCACCTCCGAAATGGGCAAGGTTGTTGTACCGCGGGTAACGGTAACCCGGATGGAGGGTCCCGCGAGATCGAACGGCGCCGCCCCGGAAGAGGTGCTTGCCGCCGCGATAGCCATGACGGCCGCGGCCAGCCAACGGTGGAATCTAGACATCATGGTCCATGCTTGCGACCTCGCGAGCGGTTGAGATGGTGGGCGTGATTCATGGTGATGTTATGCGCGCAAGATGTTATTTACGCGACAGCGGGGAGCCTATCACGTGCGGTCATGAGCGCCTTTATGACCTCATGGACCGTCGGCTGCGCCCGGAGTTCCCGGCGCGCCGGGAACTGAGGTCACCGCACCGCGGTCGTCAGCTCGCGGACAGGACTTACTCGAGCGGGGCAATTCGCCGGCGGGCGCCGGTTATAGTAGCCGGGTCGTGCAACAACAAGAATCGGCGCAGGAATCTTCATGAACACCGGCGGGCCGCACACCATCATCGGACTCGACATCGGCGGCACGAAAATCGCCTGTGTGGAGGGAACGCTCACGGGGCAAATTCTGCAACGAGAGGAGATTCCAACCCGGGCGAAGCAAGCGTTCGATGCGATTTTTCCCGAGGTCGTGGAACTGGTCCGGGGGCGGGCGGCGGCAGCGCAACGCGGCGGACGGCGCATCGTGGCGCTGAGCGTCGCCATCGGAGGGCCGCTGCGCATTCGCCAGGGCGAGTTGCTCGATCCGCCGCATCTGCCGGGCTGGCATCACGTCCCTCTCAAGGCGAGGCTGGCACGTGCGTTTCCCGAACTGCCCGTGCATATCGAGCATGACGGCAATGCCGGAGCGCTCGCCGAATTCCGCTTCGGCGTCGGCCGCAACCGGCGCGGCCTCCGGCATCTCGTGTTCCTGACCTTCGGGACCGGCCTGGGCGCGGGCTTCGTGCTGAACGGCAAGCTCCTGCGCGGCGCCTCCGACAGCGCGGGCGAAGTCGGTCATTGGCGCCTCGCCCCCGACGGGCCGCTGGGCTTCGGGAAGCGCGGCTCGTGGGAGGGATTTGCCTCGGGCGCAGGCCTCGTGCAAGTTGCGCGACGGATGTTCCCGCGCCGCTGGAGCGAGGATGCCTCCATTCGCGAGGTGGTGGAGGCGATGCTGGCGGATGACGCGGATGCGCTCGCGGTCGCGGAGGAAGCCGGAAGGCGCATGGGTTCGGGATTGGCGCTGCTCATCGACGCGCTCAATCCGCAGATCATCGTCCTTGGATCTCTCGCGGTCGCGCTGGGCGAGCGCATCCTGCACGCGGCGCGCGAAGTCGTGGCCGAAGAGGCATTGCCGCAGGCGGTGGCCGCGTGCGAAATCGTTCCATCGGCTCTTGGCGCACATATCGGCGATGTGGCGTCTCTGATGGCGGCATTGGGCGCGCCATCGACTCGGCGATGGACACGAAGACCCGACGAGACGGAGTGATCCTGACGGGGAAACGCGACCGGATGCGCATGCAGATACTGAAGCGCGTCGTTTCGCCGCCCCCGTTCGGCACGACCACGGTGCGAGCCGATGAGGGCGTTTGGCAGGAACTCGCGCCTGGGATTCACATCAAGGTGCTCCACGAGGACCCTTCGACGAATACGCGGAGCTACTTCGTCCGCATGGAGCCTGGCTCGCGCGTACCGAGCCGCACTCACACCCAGGAAGAGCATTGCCTTGTGCTCGAGGGCGAGGTCACCATCGGCGACCACGTGATGCGAAGCGGCGACTGGCGCGTTGCCCGGCCGGAGTCGCGTCACGTGGACTTCTGGTCGAAGACGGGTTGTCTGCTGTTCATTCGCTCTGAGTTGGCAGCGCGCCCCTAAGCATTCTCCTTCGACAGTGCATCCGAAGCACTGCACGGCGCGTATATACACTTCGTAAGTCAGCTGTGACTGGTCCCGCGCCAAGGCGCGCGGCTTTCACGACGCGCATTGATTTCCGTTCGCCTATACACCTATACACAACTTGGAGATTAGGATCATGTCTGCAAATCGTTTCGTTGGCGCCGCTTGCGCCCTGGCCCTGGGTTTCGCGGCGTTGTCCGCGTCCGCCGACATCGTCGTGGGCGGCAGCGCGATGCTCCCCCAGAAAAATATCGTCGAAAACGCCGTGAACTCAAAGGACCACACGACGCTGGTCGCCGCCGTTAAGGCCGCCGGTCTTGTCGATACGCTCGAGAGCAGGGGTCCGTTCACGGTGTTCGCGCCGGTGAATGCCGCATTTGCGGCACTGCCGTCCGGCACCGTCGACACGCTGCTCAAACCCGAGAACAAGGCAGAACTCACGAAGGTACTGACTTATCACGTCGTACCGGGCCGATATACCTCCGAGGATCTCGACAGGCTGATCCGCAAGGGCAACGGGACCGCCATGCTCAAGACCGCGAGCGGCGGCACGTTGACCCTGTCGAAGAACGGCGACCGCAATATCACCGTTCGGGATGAGACCGGCTCTGTCGCCGACATCACCGTCTATGACGTGCTGCAGTCGAACGGCGTCATTTACTCCGTCGACCGCGTGCTGATGCCCCTGTAATCAAAGAGGGAAAGGGTGGTGCCGTGCCCCGCGGCACCACCTCCTCACAATTGATTAACGCGCAAGGAAATATTTATTGAGTATCGCGCAACCCATTGCACTCCTCGAGGTACTTACCCGGGGCAAGTGCCGTTGAGGCGGGCTCTGGTGGCAGCCGGATCCGAATCCGGAATGGTAGGAATGATGAGCCACAATCCTTTCTATCAGAGGACCTCGGGAATGAACCACAGAGAAGCTCTATCAGTGGGATTCGCAGCTCAATCTTCAGTACATGCCGAAGGACTGGATTACCTGGTGGACGGAAGCGACGTTCCGGCATTCGAGCGTTCCTTACTGGTCGGGATCAGGCGGCATAACGCCTCCTGGCGGGAACAATGGCTCGCCGGGAAGCTGTGTGGGCGGCGGCGCCAACGCCGGCACCGGTCAATGCGACGCAGGCGATTGGTTTCCGGATCTGCGCACTCGCGAAATCGTCTATGGTGCCGGCGTTATGGTGAAGTTCTGAGGATACGGGCCCTTCGTGTAAACTGGCGCGAGGGGCCCTATTAGACCTTCCATGCCGTTGGGCGGAGAATTCAGGCGGCTAAGCTGAAAAACGAGCGGTGCAAGGGCAGACCTGCAGGAAGGCAGGATGAGCTGGACTAGCGTGGCGGAATATTTGCTGTTCGTCGCAGTTCTCACTGCGATGGTCCGGCCGCTCGGGTCATATCTGGCCAAGGTCTTCGCCTACGAAGCCACTTTTCTGGATCGGGCGGTCGTTCCCGTGGAACGGGTGATCGTCCGGCTCGTCGGACCGGCCGCCGAGCGGCCGATGAAATGGCGCGAGTATTTCTTCGCATTCGTTTCGTTTGGGATCGCTGGAGCGGCCTTTGTCTTTTTTATCCTGAAGCTGCAGGAGGTGCTTCCGTTCTATGGCCTCCTCGGCAAGGATGTGTTGTCCACTCCGATGACCGATGATCTTGCCTTGAATACCGCAATTAGTTTTGCTACGACCACCACCTGGCAAGCCTACGGCGGCGAAACGACGATGAGTTATTTCAGCCAGATTGTCGCGCTGGCGTCGCAGAACTTTCTCGCCGGAGCTGCGGGACTCGCGATAGGAATCGCCTTCATTCGCGGCATTTCCATCGACGGCGGCGGCGTGCTCGGAAACTTCTGGCGTGACGTCATCCGCGCCTTGTTGTGGGTGCTGTTGCCGCTCAGCATCCCTGGCGCGCTGATACTCGTTTGGCAAGGTGTGCCGATGAACCTTCATGCCTATACGGCGGCGACGACCTTGCAAGGCGCGCCGGAACTCATTGCGCAGGGCCCCGTGGCGGCACTCGAGTTCATCAAGAATTTAGGAACGAACGGCGGCGGATTTTTCAACGTGAACGGCGCCCATCCCTTTGAAAACCCAACGGCGCTCAGCAATTTCGTCGAAATGCTGGCCATCGTGATGCTTCCGGCAGCTCTCTGCTACACATTCGGCACGATGACGAGACAGCCTAGCCATGGCTGGCTCCTATATTGGGTGATGACCCTGCTTTTTGCACTTGGACTCGCTGGCGTGCACTGGGCAGAAGCTGCCGGTAACCCAGCATTGGTGCGTGCCGTGGCGCCTCACACTTTCGCGGCAGGCGAGGGCGCTTGGACGGGCAACACCGAGGGCAAGGAGGTACGCTTCGGTACGATTGGAACCACGCTCGCTGTCGTTGCCACTTCGAACGGGGCCACCGGCTCCACCGCAGCAATGCCCGATAGTCTCTCGCCGCTTGGCGGCGGCGTTGCATTCTTCAACATGCTGCTGGGGGAAGTGACGTACGGTGGCCTAGGCACGGGTCTCATCAGCATGATTCTTGCCGCATTGCTCGCCGTCTTTATCGGCGCCCTCATGATAGGCCGGGGACCCACGTACCTCGGCAACCAGATTGGCGTCGGCGAGATGAAGTTCATCACGATTTATATGCTCATTGCAGGCTTTGTCATATTGCCGCTCACGGCCTTGGCCGTGATGAGCGCGGCCGGTCCTGCCGGGTTGACGACGAATGGTGGTCCCCATGGGCTGACGTCCATCGCCTTTGCGTACACGTCGAGTTTTGCCAACAATGGCCAGAGTTTTGCAGGGCTCAGCACCAATTCTGCATTCTATAACTACACGACCGCTGTTGCGATGTTGGCGGGGCGCTTTCTTTTGACCTTACCCGCATTGGCTTTGGCGGGCAGATTCGCAGAGCAGCGGCGGCGAGCGATCACCTCGGGCTCGCTGCCGACCGATGGGGGGCTGTTTGCCGTGTTTCTCATTGCCATGATCCTGCTCGTCGCTGGTCTTAACTTCCTGCCGCTGCTGTGCCTCGGGCCGGTGACGGAACACTTGATGCTTTGGTTCTAGAGGAGGATGCAGATGTCCTCGTCAGTTCGAGCGGTGATTGTCAGCCTGGTGCTGCTCACGGGCTTGGCCGGTATTGTGTACCCATTGCTGATTCTTGGGCTTGCTCAGGCATTCTTTCCGGCGCAAGCCGACGGCAGTCTCGTGCGGCGCGACGGCAGGATCCGCGGCTCGATGCTGATCGGCCAACAGTTCGACAGCCCTCGCTATTTTTGGGGACGGCCGTCCGCAACCACGCCGACCGCCTACAATGCCGCGGCATCCTCCGGCACGAATCTTGCTCCCTCAAATCCGCAGCTTGCCAAGGACGTTGCAGCGCGCTGCGCCGCGCTCGTTAAAGCACACGGCAACTCCGCGGCCCCAATCCCATTGGATCTCGTGACGGCATCGGGAAGCGGGCTCGATCCACACGTGAGCGTCGCTGCGATGCTGTACCAAGTGGACCGAGTCGCCGCTGCACGGGGCATTGATCCATCGGCCGTGCGTGCGCTCGTTGAGCAACACATCGAATCGCCGGCTCTTGGCTTTCTCGGAGAGCACCGAGTCAACGTACTCGCCGTGAACCTCGCACTCGATGCGCACTGATGGGCGAGCGCCGCGGCAAGTACTCAATGGGGGAGGCGTGACTAATTGGCGGCCGCATGAACCGCTACCAGTTGGCGCGGCTTTCTTTATGAAGCTGGCTGACGATATTGACGTCGGCGACCCTGTTTTCCTTGAATATACGAGTGATTTGTGCTGTATCGAGGCCAGTTGCGTTTGCCACTTGGCTGAAGGCTTCCTGCACGGCCTGCTTGAGTTCCGGCTCATCGATCGTTTCGACATTGCACATCAATTCTTCAAGTGGGAGATCGGATGCCTTCGTTACCGGCAGGAATGCCTCTTGAACGACCGCAGCGAGTTTCTGGATGTCCGCGTCCTCCGCAGCAGCCAAATCGGACGGTGTCGTGGCCTTGATATCGTCGTCCCGAGCGATGAGTCGATTAGGCAGCAATCCTTGTGCATGAGCGGCCTCAGCGTCAGTATGGCAGTGGACGATGATCACCCAATGCCCAAGACTGATCGCATTGGCCACCTCTTGCTCTACATTGAGCATGGTTTCGGCCACGCTTGAACCGGCGCCCACCAAGCTACCGGCCAGCGAGCCCATGCCGAGTGCCGAGAGGGCGCCAAGGATCGGCCCCGCGGCCAGCAGCCCGGCGCCGCCCGTCAATGCGATGCCGGCGACGAGCACCAGTCCGGGCACCGCGCCCAAGGCGCCGCCCGCCAATGCAAATTTTGCGGTTTTGTGCGCCCCCCACTCATTTCCGAGCTTCTCTTGCCAATGCTCCTGCTCTTTCCCGAGCAAGCTGATTTGGTCATCCGTGAAGCCCTCGTTCTTCAACAGAAGAATGGCATCTCCGACATCGGAGAAATTCGGATAAATGGCGACAATCTTGAGAAAGTCCTGCTTGGCATCGCCATCGCCGGCCTGAGCTTTGCCGAGATTCTTTTGAATGGCGCCTTCGGCTTCCAGCGTCTCGTCACCTATGACCGTGCCGGTGGTTTCTTTGATGGTTCCCTTTGCCTCTTCCAAGCGGGCTTTGATGTGGTCTGCTTTGATACTCATTACGCACTCCTAGTGACGGATTTCCGGCGAGCGGCCGGCACGCCCTACTCAAGAATTGATACAATTCAAGAGCGACGATAGGAAATGTCGATTCGCCGGTTGGTGAATCAGAGTATCCATTGCGTCCAATCAGTTGCTATCCACGCTAAATGTATAGACCAAGGCGCCGGGTTGGTCTGTACGGCGCCGTACGGTTGCACGATTCAGAGGCAGCGCTCTCCGATCCGAGTTTAGCGCGGCGATCGCCTACATCCGATCGGGAAGCGCCGCCATTGTGATTTAGCGGACAAAGTAGCTTCATACCTGGGCGGTAATTCCAAGGTGACTTATGGGAAACAGCGAAGGTGTGACCGGCGAGGATATTGGGCGGCCGGGACCATGGGGCGAAAGTCGATATCAAAATCCGGCACAATCGGTCGATGAGTCGGTCCGCACGCCGCCGGGCAGCGTACCTAATGCGGATAAGCGCCCCTCCACTCCTGTCACTCGGAAGGATTACGAATCCTCGGAGACGGCTTCGCCGTCGCAGGATGAATCCGAATCGCCTGGGGGTGACGCTGGTTGACGTAGCGGGCGTGGACGCGACTAGCACCGTCTGTATAGATTTGCCGGAGAACGCATGCCAATGAAATCAATGGCATAGCACCCACCAAATTGGCCCGTTGCGAATGCGATGTGCGAGTTCGACGCCAGCCGTCGCCGCTATGGAGATCTCGGTCCGTCGGTTAAGCTTTCAGGCCACCCGACCGGTATGCGAGGCCAAAATATTGAGTACCGTCCTACCCCACCGCTTGCTCGCCTCCGGCCAGCACCGGATTCCAACGATTCGTGTCTCGCCAATCGTGGTGGAGTGCGCGGCTATGGACGCGGCGCACGTCTATGCGAGATTGAACAGCCGCCCCGAAGGGCTGACCGGCCTCGAGGCGCGGGAACGTCTCGAGCAATACGGGCCCAATGTCCTCGCCAAGGATCAGCGAGCGGGCGTCGGCAAACTGCTCTGGGGTGCGCTTCTCAATCCGCTGGTGCTTCTCCTTGCAGCGCTGGCAACGATCTCCTTGGCGACCGGCGACCTCCGGTCCGCGGTCGTAATGCTGTCCATGATCGTCCTGAGCGTCGCCCTGAAACTCATTCAAGAGACCAGGGCCGATAACGCTGCGGCAAAGCTCAAAGCGATGATATCCGTGACGGCCACCGTGACGCGCGATGGCGCAGCACAGGAGATTGCGGTTGCACAGCTGGTTCCGGGCGATGTCGTGCAGCTCGCCGCTGGGGACATGGTTCCTGGCGACGTAAGGATTGTGAAGGCGAAGGATCTCTTCGTGATTCAGGGGTCGCTGACCGGAGAGAGCTTCCCTGTGGAAAAATCGGAGATCGAAACGAATGCAGTGGAAGGGGCGACGGCGCCGATCGCGTTGCGCAGCGTTGGGTTCCTTGGCACCAGCGTCGAAAGTGGTGCGGCCAGCGCGGTGGTCGTGGCGACCGGCAAGAACACCTATTTGGGCAGCATGGCCGAGTCCCTCCAGGAGCCGCAAGCGGCGACGTCCTTCGACCGCGGGATCGCCCAGTTTACCTGGCTCATGCTCCGCTTCATGCTGGTGATGGTACCGCTGGTGTTTCTGATCAACGGCTTGACCAAAGGCAATTGGATGCAGGCGTTCTTTTTCGCGTTGGCAGTGGCCGTCGGACTGACGCCGGAAATGCTGCCGATGATCGTGACCGTGTGCCTGTCGAAAGGGGCCGTGGCGATGGGACGCAAGAAAGTCATCGTCAAGCGAATAAACGCCATCCAGAACCTGGGCGCAATGGACGTGCTTTGCACCGACAAGACCGGAACATTAACGACGGATCACGTCGTTCTCGAGCAATACTGCAACGTCTTGCTTCGGGAGGACGCCAGTGTGCTCGCGCTCGCGTATCTGAACAGTCACTTTCAGACCGGACTGAAGAATGTGCTCGACCGTGCGGTGCTGACGCATACCGAGACCCATGTCCAGGCCAACATCTCCGGATTCACCAAGGTCGACGAGATCCCGTTCGATTTCCAGAGGCGCGTCATGTCGGTAGTGGTGCGGACGCCCGAAGGCAAGGACCGGATCATCTCCAAGGGTGCTCCAGAGTCGATGTTTCCCAGATGCAGGAGCGCCGAGCTTGACGGTACGGTTCTGCCCATGGATCACCAGCACATCGAGGATTTCAAGAAGGAATACGAGCTGCTGAGTGCGGACGGCTTCCGCGTGCTCGCCATCGCAACCAAGGACGTCGAGCCGCGTGGCGCCGTGGCGGCTGGTGCGACACCTTACGGCAAGGCCGATGAGCAAGATTTGATCCTGCGGGGCTATGTGGCGTTTCTCGATCCACCAAAGGAGGGCGCCGCCGCCGCGATCGAGGCCCTGCAGCGGCACGGCGTAGCGGTCAAGGTCGTGACCGGCGACAACGATCTGGTGGCCCGCAAGATCTGCAAGGAGGTCGGGATCTCTACGGAATTTGTGGTGATGGGCGATGAGGTGGAGAACATGAACGCCGAGCAACTCGCCGACGCCGCTTACAAGGCCACCTTGTTCGCCCGCGTCTCGCCGGCGCACAAGCAGCGAATCATCATGGCGCTGCAGTCGCGGCAGCACACCGTCGGATTCATGGGCGACGGCATCAATGACGCCCCGGCGCTCCATTCCGCCGATGTGGGGATCAGCGTCGACAGCGCCGTCGACATCGCCAAGGAGGCCGCTGACATGATTCTTCTGGAGAAATCGCTGCTCGTGCTGGACCAAGGAGTGATTGAAGGCCGCAAGGTATTCTCGAATATCATCAAGTACGTCCGAATGGGAGCGTCAAGCAATTTCGGCAACATGTTCAGCGTGTTGGGCGCCAGTGTCATTGTGCCATTTCTGCCGATGCTCCCGGTGCAGATTCTAGCCAACAACCTGCTCTACGACATCAGTCAAACCACAATTCCCACCGACAACGTGGACCCCGAGCGGATCAATACGCCGCGCCGATGGGATCTTGGGGACGTCACGCGATTCGTCCTGTTCATCGGCCCGTGTTCGTCTGTATTCGACTACACGACCTATTTCATGATGCTGTACATTTTCAACTGCTCGGACACCTCGACGCCGCAAGCCGCAGCGCACAGCGCGAGCTTGTTTCAGACCGGTTGGTTCGTCGAAAGCCTGTTGACGCAGACGCTGATCATTCACGTCATCCGAACCAACAAGATTCCGCTGCTGCAGAGCCGGTCATCCTGGCCGGTCCTGGTGATGACGTTGATCATCATGGCAGTCGGCATCGGCATCCCGTTTTCCCCCGTTGGCCCGTACTTAGGGTTCTCTAGAATGCCGACTCTATACTGGCCGCTCCTTGCGGCCACGTTGCTGTGCTACGTACTCCTGACGCAGGGCGTCAAGATGCTGCTGCTTCGTCTCAAATGGATTTGAACAAGCAGACTCTATGAATGACGGCCCCAGATGGCCCGTCAGATTGGGGGAGTAGAAGGAGTTGGCGACACGGATGCGTTTCCCACACCGGGAGGCCTGCGGCGGTCAGGCGAACTCCTGCGGCCGGCAATTTTGCGCTCCACGGTGCGACTGGGATCGCTTGCATTCCTGAGGACAGTGGCATTCCTGCCGCCAGACGCATATCGGGAGCGCGAAGCCACGCTGGGATCAGACCCAACCTTTTCATCAACAGTACCTGCTGCGGCACTTTCGCTGGTGGACGCAATGTCGAGTGCTCCGCTCGACTTCAATAGGTCCTTGGCTCGCTTTATCTGGTCGGAGGTGTCACAGTGAACGGAAAGCAGATTCCCGCCGTTTTTACGTGTCCCTCGTATCGCTTCGCTTCATACTCTGGAATACCCATGCCGATTAATGCACCGACCAAACCGCCCACCGCACCGCCCACTCCCAGACCCGCAAGGCCCGCCATGATGGGACCCGCCGCAATAAAGGGGCCCAAGCCTGGAATCGCCAAAAGCCCCACGCCCGCCAGCACGCCGATGGCTCCTCCGATCACTCCACCCGCGGTCACTCCAGCCGTCGCGCCCTCAGGAGCCTTCGTATCCTTTTCGTGTGCAAACTCTCTGGTGCTTCGGACGTCCGGTAGCAATACCGAGATGTCGCTGCTCGCAAACCCCGCTCCAATGAGCGTGTCCACCGCCCGTTCCGCATGATCGGCCGATTTATAGATACCGAATACCGCTGTATTTTTTCCAGCCATAAAGTGCCCCAGTTATAGCGAGAAGCCAACGCAGCCAGATCGGCGGTGCGAGTCTTGCGCGTGCGTACGTGTTGAGAAGAGCAATTGGACACCGATGGGCCCGATCGCGCTGTAGGAAGATCTCGCGAAATGTTCGCGGGATTTACTACAAGCGTCGACGCTGAGCCAGCGCTGGATAACTACGCCGCTCGATAATCCCGCGGACGCCATTCCAGGCCGGCCTGACTCACCGCGTGGGGTAGCGAACAGACGCGTCACTCGAGCAGGGCGCAGCGTGGGGCTTGTTCAACTGTTTCGCGGCGGAGGAGCATATGTTGCGACGCATGAAAGATATGGAGGGTTACTCCATTAGCGCGACGGACGGCGTCATTGGTCTCGTCAAGGATTATTACTTCGACGATGATGCGTGGGTCATTCGGTATCTGGTCGTAGAGACCGGCACATGGCTTTCCAGCCGACGAGTGCTGATCTCGCCAATCTCGATTAATCAGCCCAACTGGTCGGAAAAGATCATTCCTGCAGCGATCACTCAGGAACAAGTCAGGAGCAGCCCGTCCATCGACACGGACAGGCCGGTCTCGCGTCAACACGAAAGACAGTACCTCGAGTATTATCGCTATCCCTTTTATTGGGGCGGCCGCGGCGTGTGGGGTGCCTGCAGATACCCGGGCGCGATGAAGTCGGAGGACGGACCTGGTTGGTCTGCTGAACAATACCGCAAAACGCAGACTCAGCATGATCGAGTAGGTCCGCATCTGCGCAGCGGCAACACCGTCACGAGATACGGCATCCATGCAATCGACGGGGAGATTGGGCACGTACAGGGAATACTCGTCGATGAGAGAGCCTGGGCCATTCGCTACCTCATCGTCAAGACCGGTAATTGGTGGTTGGGTCAGGAGGTGCTCATCGCTCCCGAATGGATCGAGAAAATAAACGAGGCGGACTCCAAGGTCATTGTCAACCTGACGCGCCGAGCGATCAAGAACTCACCGCCGTACGATTCTGCGGCCTCGTTGGATCGCGAACATGAAACTCGCCT